>Ga0181591_10003495_pt1 | contig 13669 bp, 9 predicted proteins | sample 071ome_33_FD_133757 | JGI IMG/M metagenome (GOLD analysis project Ga0181591, IMG submission 133757) | Coastal salt marsh microbial communities from the Groves Creek Marsh, Skidaway Island, Georgia - 071412AT metaG (megahit assembly) | ecosystem: Environmental > Aquatic > Marine > Intertidal zone...
AACATTTGAACGCTCTGCGCCGAGAACATCGATATGATGACGACGATGACGATGAAAACATGCCGGATGAATTTTTCTCCAATTTTGCCGACGACGCCGACATCGACGACAGTGACGAGATTGATGACGACGCTCTCTCGCTCTAGTCACTCTTTTAGACTCTTCGTTTGTTTTACACCGAAATGCGTACGTACACAAATTTTAAACATGCATCCAGAAAAGGTGGTACCCATAACGAAAGATACGTGTACAGCCAGTGTACAGCCAGTGTACACTGGCGGATTTTCATTTTCCCTGGATTGAACAATTTGTTTAACAATCCAACAAAATCAAATGAGTTCTCCTCAGTCGAAAGCGCGCGCCCGTTCGTCGCGACCTAGATGTCAAACAAACTCTGTCGCGCGATAGCAGTACTCGACGCGCTCGCGTCGAAGAATGAGCGACAGTGCATCGACAGAATCCTCACGCCCGCAGCCGCCGCGCTTCCAAACAGATTTGAACACGAACACGATGCGCTCGCACACATTCGCGCGACGTTCGGCGTCACGGTGAGCGAATGCGAGCGCGCGAGCGGGTCGGCGAGGGATGTATTCATGTTTGCTGTCGCAAAGAGTTTGACGGGGGAAGAGCTGGTGAAGACGCTCGTGGAGAATGGATCAAGCGCTTTGCTGGCGAGCGCTGCGGGCGGCGTTTGGAAGGCGGAGGGCGAGCGAGCGGCGAAAGCGGTGCGATCGATGCCGTTTGGCGCGCCGGAAGTGTTGACGGACTTGCAGTGGGAGCTGAGATTGCCTTTGACTGGATCGAAACAAGAGCTCGTCGCTGGGTTGGACTTAGAACTTAGTAAACAGAATCCGTGTGGTAAACCGACTGTCGAAACCGTCAACGTCGAGTTCGACCGTGCGAGCTTGATTGACTTTTTCGGCAAGATTGAAAAGATTCAAAGTCAGTTGGATTCACTTGTGTAGCGTAGTGTGTATTAAAATTTCATGCCTAAGTATTGTACAGTTGCTGTGTGTGTTATCTAGGCGACATCAAAGGAGAGTCGCGAATGACGCTGGGAGATTTGGCGTCTCGCGCGAGGCCAAATTCCATGAGAGAACCGCCGTCATCGCCTTCGTCGTCAAAGTATCCCTCCGCCCCGGCACCGTCGTCGCCATCCTTGGTATCCTTATCGCGTTTGGCTCTTTTGTTGACGTAGTCAAAAAGGATTGGCGCTGTGGTTTCATTCAACTTTTTCGCTTCGCGCGTGGTGAAGAGCAGGTACGTCGATCGAATGGCGTCAAGACTCACCGGACCCGATCCATCGATACTATCGACGTTCGCAGCGTCACCAAAGTTGTTCGTGCTGCCATTCCTCGCGTGTTTATCGTCCGACAACGGTTCGTACTCGTAGACAATCCGCTTTGCTCGTTTCTTTTGCTGCTTGCGGCTCTTCTTCGTGTTCACGAGCGTAGCTTCAACGGCGCTCGCCAAAGATTCTGCGCTGAGACTACTCGCGGCATCCAGTAACAGACGCAGAACAGCCGCGTGCGCTTCAAGGCTCGCCACAGTCGCTCGCACCAGGATGTCCTCGACAGCATGCTTCCAGAGCGCGCTGTCCGTCGAAATCTTCTTCTCAGAGAGAAGCACAGAAATACGTCTTGCCAGAGTCACGGCGAACGCGCCCTCATGAATGATTGCGGTGTCTATGAGTACTTCAGCCGCCACCTCGAGCACCTCGGTCGCAGTCTTGATATTTTCTCTCTGCAAACAAATGAGACTGTACGTGAGGGTGATTTTTCGCGCCGCAGGCGACCAAGAAAGTAATCCCTTGAGCTTGTCTCTCACGTCCTGAGTCAAATCCGTCACGGCGTCTGCGTCATCTCCTGTCTCCATGTCATCGTCGCTCTCGCGAAGCATGGCGTTCAACATGAGATCGCCGAGGATAGGGTAAAAATCATCGATGATTTCTTTCGGTGTCGCCGGAATGTAATTGACGTTCTCGCGCAGACAAGCCTGAGATGTCAGCCCGAGACAGATGAAGCGCGTCAAATCGTGCAGACGCTGCTCCTTCTTTGGAACTCGTTCCGCCTCAATCACTGCCTCCAAGGTGCGAATCGTTTCGTGAAGAAGCAAGTGCAACACCGGGGGGTCTTGCAAAATCATCCCCATGTCACCCGTCACTTGCTCTTGCGTATCATCCTTCTCTTGCACGCCGTGCACGCGACTGATACTACCCCCGTCGTCGCTTTCGTTGCCATCCTTCTTCGACGCCACCCCGAGACCGACGAGACGAAACCTGGTCGGCTTTGGAACCTTCGCCGCCTTACCCTTGGGCTTGGCGTTCATCTTACCCACCGCATTCTCCAGAATGCTGCCCATCTCGTGCAAACGTCTCCCATCCAAGTACCGATCTCGAATGCACGCATCCATCAACCACGCCAAGCGATGACACTTGTCTGCCGCACACAAATCCGTCTCTCCTTCATCATGCAGCGCCATCAACAATTGAGATCGAAGCGAGCACACCGAATCGTCCCCAGTGTTTTCAAACTGCGCGCGACACAGACGAATCACCTCTACGTACAAATTCCTATTCTTCCCGACAATCTTCTTCAATCGATTCACACTCGCGCTCGCCTTGCGCATTTCTATTCGGCTTGACGGTTCGCCGCTCTGCGTCGTCTTCTTCGTCTTTTTCGCAGCTCCTCCTCCTTCAAACGGCGACCAATCGTCATCCATGTTCAACGGCGTCAACGTCATGTCTTGATCCATATTCGCGCGCATCGTCTCCAACTCTTCCCCGTACGCCACAATTGACGGCGACGCGTGTCTTCTCAACAATTGCACATCCAAGGCCCAACACTGCCGCTGCACCCCGGTCGGCAACTGTCGAAAAATACTCATTTCTCTGCTCACCTGCTTCAAGTATGAACTCGGCACCGGCGACATGTGTTTGAACACCGTCAACGGGACAATCTTCAACTCTTCAATCCCAATGTACGGAAACGACGCGTCTAACAACGACCACAACGACCCTTGCGCCAATGTCGGCGTTCGTTTCACCAACTCATCCACCGCTCTTCTCAACGTCTCTGCGTACGCCTCCCCGCGCCTCACCCCGAGCGCGGACAGCAACCCCAACACGCACTCTGCCGTGTCGTCGTTACATCGAAACGCTCCGAGCTTTTGCACGCGACCGATGGCAGCATTCACATCGTTCGCGTTCGATAGCGTGTGCGCGATAAAGTCACCGCCATCACCACCGACGAGTATCTTTGACGCATCGATCGTGACCAATTGATCGTCGTCATCATGATTAGTTTCTTGGTGGTTTCCCGTCGGGTTTTCCGCCGTCGCCGCGGACGGTTGGCCTCCTTCTTCTCCCCCCACACCGGTGAGCACCGGTGGCGGCGTCGAGCCGTCGCCTCGGTCGCCATCAGCCATCATGGTGGGATCGACCTCGCGTCCAAATCTGACGTGAAGTTGCATTTTTCATTTTCAACTCAAGTAAAAATCTTCAGAGGTTGACGCCGTCACGACGACGGACCGACGGACGTCCGAACGACCTCTCGACGGGTAAAGCCGGGACGACGGAGAATTTTCTTCGCTGTCGATGACGAGCGCGGCGGCGAAACGAGGCAAGGCGAGGTTGGAAGCGTTCAGAGCGTCAAGGAAAACGTCAACTGCACCGAAGAATGGTGCTGGTGACGCACTGACACCGGTTACGACGACGAGCACGACGACGACGATGCCGGTCACGACGACCACGATCACGGCGATATCTTCTTCCTCTTCTTTGCCTGTTGTTTCTACTAAAGATACAAAGATGGATGACGCGCGCACGACGCGTTTGGATGTTGGCGTTGAAGTTCGAGAAGTAGCTGAAGCTCAGATGACGACACGACTTCTTATTGACGAATACAAAGACGACGGAGCAATGCGTATGTCGAAGATTGATTCGGATTCGGCAATCATGGAAATGGGTTCAGATGGTATCGGTGGAGGAGAGGTGAGTAACGCGTACTCGATGCTCGCGGATGATTACGCGAGCGTCGTAGAGACGCCGCGCTCGACGGCCGAAACGGAAGAGGAAGTGGAGAAGGATGGGAACTTGACGACATCGTCGGATCGAGCGAGAGAACAGTACGAACGCGTGATGCGCGCGATTGGTGTGGAGTCTGATTCTTTGTATGGACGTGGAGTGGTGGATGGTCGAGACGAAGAAGAAGAAGAAGACTCGGCGCACGGTGAAGACTATAATCAAAAGGATGCCGCTGAACCGCTCGCGCCGAACTCCGAGTTGGATGCGATCATTGATTGCGTTCGAACGGATGGAGCGATTGGAAACGTCGTCGCGCGAATGGTGAAGGATGATCAGAGCGAGATTGCGATGTTGCAAGACGTCATTGATGAGATGACGACGGAGAAGCTCGGTTTAATGCGCGGGTTGCAGAAATCGCAAGCCATGGTGGACGAACTCGCCGCAGAGAATGATTCTCTCACGCAGCGGTTTAACGAGACGCGAGCGCAGTTGTCCCAGACGCAGAGGGAGCTCGATGAGCTATGGATGAAGTATCAAGAGCGCGGGCCCCAATCGGACACGCTCGCTGACGATGGAGACTCGAGCGCTCGAGTGCGTTCGCTCGCGGCGGAAGTAGTTGGTCTCGAAGAACGTCTGCAAGAATTTGAAGAGACGAAAGAGGCTAACGCGCGGCTCGATCAAGAGGCAAAGCGGGCGAATCAGCGGGCGGTGGATGCTGAAATCATGCTAGAAGCAACCAGAGCAGAACAAGCCATGTTCAAAGAAAAAATTGTCGGATCAGAATTGATGAAGACGCTAGAAAGTCTTGCTGGGGACGACGGCGCGTTTCTCTGCGCCTGGCTCAAAAAATCAAGCTTTGCCGCGGAAAAGGAAGCGCAGGCAAAGGCAAAGATGGTCAAGGAGTCGCACGATTCAACTGCAGTGGACGAAGAACAATTGAAGATTTTATCATCCATTAATGATTTATTAGGCGAGCTAGAAATTGAGAAGAAATCCTTGGCGCGACAGCTCAACAGCGCCAACGAAGTCAAGCAGCAGCTTCTCGAGCGCAACGGACTTTTAGAATCACAACTCGCGAAGACGCTCAGTAGACTCGCTGAAGAAGGACTCGACGGCGAAGAAGACTGGAGCGATGAAGAAGTCGTCAAGCCTAGAAGGGGATTGTTTTCGCTCTTCAGGCGGCGTCAAGAGTGACGATGTTGACTATGGAGCTGCTGGACGTGAACGATGTTGACTTTCTCGTCTTGTTAATGTATTAAAATGAACATTAGATAGCTAATCAATCCTTACGCGCCGTTGCGCTACAGTTTTCGAAAACCTCGATGTGGCCAGAGTACCCAGCCGACACGATGATGAGTCCTAGCGATGAAGTTAACTCTTCTAATGGGAAAGCTCGCGAGGCGCGAAGTTTCTCTGGCGCAAACACCGCCGACGTGACGTGCCTCTCTTTTATCGAAAACTTCTCATGACTATGTTGCTTCGGAGTCGAACCACTTGCGCAAGCACACGATTGAGATTCTTTAGGTTCCGTCTTCCACAAGAAGACGTCGGGCTGCTCGCTTCCGCTCACTATGAAGTCACCGTCAGGCGAAAACGTCGCCTTGATTTGCGCATTCTGGTTCAGATGCCCCTTGTACTTGCAGGACACCGCTGAGCGGTCATCATACAGGCGTATTCTGCTGTCGTTCGCCGTCACCAGTATTTTTTTCGAGTCTCCAGGCATGAAATCTATGCCGGTTATCTTCCTACCGACACCCTTGCGACCTCGAGCATTCTTCACCTGAAGTTGACGCTGATATTCAAACTTGAAGTTCTCCGTGCCGTAATAATGGCAGTTTCCCTTGTGCGTTCCCACGACGACGCTCTCACCTTCGGGTGAGTACGCACACGACGTCACCATTTCTCCGATATCAACCCAGTCTACCACCTTCAAATCGGGAATGTTCCACATTCGGAGCTTGCCGTCGAGCGAGCCCGAGATGAAAAACTTGTCGTTCCTCGGGTTGAACTGAATAGAAGTCACAAAGTCTTGATGCGTAAAAATCCTCAAGCACTCCGCCATGGTGGTGTACCAAAGTCGAACCGTTTTATCCATCGAACTCGACAGGAGCCAATTCGTGTGGGACCAGCAGAGATCGAGAATGTCGCCCCGGTGTCCGACGTATGCTCGCATTGGCGTCGGTTCGAAGAGCTGTTCTCCTCTGTGCTTTGACGGCGCCAGCGTCTTCCAAACTCGAATGACGCGATCTTGCCCCGCTGTGGCGAGGTACTCTCCACCGTGGTTAAATTTTAGTGTCCAAACCGCCCCTTCTTGCGCACGCAGAGTTTGAATATGCCTCAACCCATGCAACCACTTTTCTCCTCGCGCATACACGGGCACCTCTGGCGCGCTCGACTCCAACCCAGCCTCGTTCCCAAATTCGTTCACCGTCAACGCCGATCCAGTGCTAGCATCCTCAACTATTTTCCTATTCGCGTGATGCGCGCTGAGCAAAGCGCTCGCCTCTGATTTACGCATAATAAACTCCTTACCAGTGTCCAAATCTTTTATCCTCAACGTTCCCGACTGCGACAAACCCGCAGTCTCATCCGGTCCCGACGCCGACGCCGTCCCCTCGCCCCCATCGTTCGATACTCGCCCCATAGATCCACTATCACTCCACTGTCGCCTCAACGGCGTCCCGGTAAGCTCCCTCGGCGAAGTCAGCGGCGAATGAAATCCCGAATCAGTCGACCCCTTGGAACCGCTCGGGCTCGTCGGCGCCGCGCGCGCGTTTCTCGTCGTCGTCGTCGTCGTCGTCGTCATCGTTTCCTCTTCCCCAGACCTCGATCCATCCGTCCCGGCAAAGTCCCGAAACACCTCTGCTTCCGCGCTCAAGTACCTGCTCTCCGCCCGTTCTCGTCGTTCGCGCGACCGTCGAGCCGCTTCAGCGGCCTCATCAGCGGCACTCATGATCCCTCCTCCGTCGGTCAGTCGGTCGGTCGAACGGTCGTGAAACGATCGAACGAGCGACCGACGCGAACGCGCGCCTCGCCCTCTCGATCTCGCGCACCGCGCCGTCGATCCAGCGCGGAGCGGAGCGACCGACCGAACGCGCGAAGGACGCGCGCGCGTTGAATTGTGCCGTCTGGGGTGTTTTTTTGCCAACCGTTACGCTTTTCGTGCGCGTTGAACTCTCGGGCGGTTGACTCGACGTCCGAACACCCGTAGACGACACAGACGCGCGCGCGTCGGCTCGACCGCGGTCGTCGGTCGTCTAGTTTGTCTCACTCTCTTCAAATCCTCGCGCGGTGCGCCCGCGTCGCGTCGGACGCGCGAAAGGGGGAGCGTGTGTCCCAGGAGACACTGTTGTTTTTTTGAACGTTGTTGCGCATTCGTTTGAAGACGCGATTTGGTAAACCCCGAACGCGATGCCGGAAGCTTATGAAACGTGCGCGGGGATGTGGCGGGAGCGAGCGAGCGACCCGAGCGGGGGGAGACAGTATAAGAGCGTGTATGGCATCGTGAGTGACCCGACGGCGGTGAGTAAGACGCGAGGAAGCGACTCAAAGATGACGTTGAAGATTTACGACGAGACGACGTCGACCAAGAGCGTCGAGTACGGCAACGCGAACGATCCGGATACGATCCCGAGTGGGGTGCAGATTACGTTTTTTGATCAGAACCCGTACGAGTTGCCGAGACCGGCGGAAGGGGATGTGATTCGGATTCATAGGTTGCAAGCGCAAATGTACAACGGACGACCGCAGTTTATTGCGAAGACGGGGGCGCTGTTGAACATGGGACACTCGAAGACGTCGTGGTGTTTGTTTAGGGGTGACGACGATAGCACGGAGCCGTATGCGCAGAGCTCGGTGAACATGTCCGACGTGGACGAGAAGCGGTTGGGACAGTTGAGAAAGTACGCCAAGAAGGCCAAGTCGATGCCGTTTATGAACGAATACGGCTTTAGCGGCGAACACAACAAGCAGAGACGAATTTGCGAAATCAAGCAGGAGGAGTTTTTCGATTTGTACTGTTTGATTTTGGACGCACACTTTGTCGAAAACTCTGACGGGGCCTACGTCATGATGGTTTGGGACGGTACGGATGCGCCTCCTCTGCCACCGTCTATGACGACGTCGCTGTCGGACCAGCGAGACGAGCTCGGAATGGACGCAAAGGATTTCCAATTACACAGTGAATTAGACAAGCGGCAATTTTACCCGCGCGGATTTGATAGCAAAGGGCAGGAAGCCATCCCGGATGATGAAATCAATCAGTCGATTCCTCTCATAGGATCGGCGTTTCCGATTTTCATGCACAGCTCAAAGGTGGACTATGACGAAGTTCCGCAACCGGGAGAGTGGGTGAAGATTCGGAATCTGAACACGCAAGTGGTGCGAGGACAGCTCCAAGGCTTCGTGCGCCGGGAAACAGCTTTCGTCCGTAACAAGGTGCCGTTGCCGGCGCTTTTGCAAGCCTATGATTTGCGTAAGCAACAGAATGTAGTGGCGATGTGGGGCGCTTCCGGACATGTGAAATCGTGCACCGTGACGCAGCATCCAAACATCCGATACAGCACCATTCGCGAAATGTTGCTTTCCAAACCACCGAATCGGCACAAGTTGCGCGCCATCGTTAGAGGATTTAGCCCAGACATCGTGGATATGTGCCAACCGGTCAAGGGAGCAAAGGGGAAGTACGAGTTCACCGTTTGCTTGCGGCTTGTGGACGCAACCGATTGCGTCGACGTGTACCTGGATGGCGAAGAAGCGGCAAAGTTTTTCCACAATGTGACCCCGAGTAACATGGCGAAGCCGTCGAGCGATAGGGAGCGCTTGATCAAGATGATGAAAAAGCTCATGACGCACGAATCTGTGGAAGATTCTGCGCCTTGGATTGATGTGTGCGTCATGCAGTACATTGTTCGAAACGCCAAAGCGCAGACGTCGAAACGCGTGTTCCAAATTTTTGGTACGACGATAGCGCAGGTATCTTAGGCTGAGTGATGTTTAGACTGTTGCAATACTACAGATGCACGCTTGTATAACTCGTCGTTAACGCCGCGCTCACTTGACAAACTTTGAGACTTTTTCCAGCCATGAGGTGTACTCACGCTGTTCCTTGTCGAGATGGTACTCAACGATGAAGCTTGCTAAGTCAGAGTTGATACCTCTCTCTTCGAGGTAGTCGTGGAACTTGTCTTGTATGGTCTCCTCCAAGTCTTCAAAGTTGGGGCCGGAGTAGTTAGTTCCTAAAATTGGATTCTCTTCGTCGTACGACTCAAAGCTGATGTGTCGGATTTCAATGATCTCTCCATCCGTCACGCAGTCGAAATCCAAGTGCGCGGAGCCGTCCACCTTGCTCACAATTACGTTGAAATCGATGGCGATGCCCTCGTCGTCGTCGTCCAGGTCGAGATCATCGTCCTCCAACTCGTCTTCCTCGTCGTCAAAATCGTCGTCGAAATCCGCATCGTCGTACGGCTCCTCTTGAGCGAAAAACGTGACGCTCACCTCCTCGTTATCACCAAACTTACGCGTCAGCGTCACCTCCGCGTCTCCATCTTGCTCGTGAATTTTGAACGGCTCCGGCGCACCGCCCGTGGCGATCGCCGACGGCTCGTACGCCGCCGCCTCGTGCGCCCGCTCCTCCAGCAGTGCCTCGGACAGCGTTCGCTCAGAGCCACCGCCGCTCGTCGCGTCCGCCGCGAACCCACGAACATTCGTCGCGGCGAACCATCTATCATTAATCGTCTTTCGCGACGCATCAGACACCGATCGCGTCGTCGCGCGCGTCGACAGCGCCGCAACGCGCGACGGTCCGAGGTTCAGAATCGGTGCACGCGTCAAGGTCGAAGACGACGCCGTCGCGCGAGACAGCGACAGCGAGCGCGCAGTGGACGCGCGGGAGATGACGCGGGTCATGTTTCGCGTGCGGTCGTGTGATCAATCGTCGACGTTTGTCCGCGCAATCGGTCGCGAACGCGCGCCCGGTTGTGAAGAAATCTCTAACGGACAAACGCTTTTACGCAACAGCCGACGACGACAGCTGCGGCACTTCGAGACGCACAGGACGCGGACGACGGTGAATCGCGCGGTGAAGGGTGCGCGTGGACGATTCCGATCGACAGGGGATGCAGGGAATCGCGATGACGCGACCGGCGGCTCTGTTGTTGACGCGAGCGCGGTTGGGAGCGGTGTCAGGACGAAGAGCTACAAGTGCTAAACGCTCGGTCGGGTTCGGGACGTGTGGTAAGGCTTCTGGACGGCGTGCGAGGTGCATCACGAAAGCATCGTCGTCGGTGGACGCCGTCGTGGTCGTTGCGGGCGGGATGACGCCTGAGGGTGGGCTTCCGGAGTGGGTGACGCCGAGGTTGGATTACGCATACGAAGCGTATGCGCGCGCCGCGGAGGGTAATAAACCGAGGATTTTGCTCTCTGGATCGATGACGCCGCATAAGCCGCCGCCGATGGCGAAAGGCGGTTTCAATTTGCACGAATCGACGGCGATGGCAGAGTATTTGCTCGAGAAAGGGGTGCCGGCGAACTCGTTGTTGAAGGACACCGCTTCGATGGATACTATTGGCAATGCATATTATTCGCTATGTTTGCACGCCATTCCGCGTGGTTGGAGCAAGGTGGAGGTGGTGACGAGCGCGTTTCATATGGCTAGGACGCAGGCTGCGTTCGAATGGGTGTGGAAACTCTCACCAATGGGCCCGATTGATATGCAGTTTGTGAGCACGGAGGACGCCGGCATTTCAGAGTCGGCGCTCAAGGCGCGCGCAACTCGCGAGGCAGAGTCAGCAGCCGCACTCAGAGCGAACGCGGCTCGCGTGACAACTTTTGCGGCGTTTAACGAGTGGTTGTTTACCACACATAAGTGCTACGCAGTCTCTCGGCAGCACGAGATTGGCGATTTCAGTCATATGGATCAAAACGACGAGGCGTTGAAGTCGTATTGAACAACAAATTCTTTCTTGTAGTATTATCAAAACATCACGTCGAAGCATGCATCAATCTATCCAACACGGTATTCACATCAATGTTCTCTCCTCGCTGAGACATGCCACCCACGACATTTAGAACTTGACCGCGAGTGAAACCCATGTTTGCAAAATCCGCAATCATGTGCTCGAGTGGTACGGTGTTCGTCGTCGCCGTCGGTGACATCGCCGGCGGAGGCGTGGACATTTTAGGGGACTCCGTTTGACCATAGTCGTACGTGGACAGGCTGTACGGGGGCGGCGGACCGCTCGGAGGCGGGCCAGGAGGCGGAGGCATGTCGCGCTCGCGATACGGCGGCGGAGGCGGATGTCCGTGCCCATGCGGAGGCGGACCGTGCCCATGCGGAGGCGGTGGTCCGTGCCCATGCGGAGGCGGTGGTCCGTGCCCATGCGGAGGCGGTGGTCCGTGCCCATGCGGAGGCGGCGGTCTGTGCTCATGCGGAGGAGGACTGTGTCGATGGTGCGGCGGAGGCCCGCGTCCGTGGTGCGGTGGCGGTGGAGGCCGATGTTCGTGACGCCGATAATCATCGCGATGATGCGGCGGCCGTGGTGATCGCCTCCCTCGCGTAGGCGGTTCCGGCACCGGCTCGTATCCTTCCTGGTAAAACTCATCCGTCGTCTCCTCGCTCTCGTCTCTCTCATCTTCGCCCTCTTCCTCTTCGTAGTTATCTACGCGGTACTCGCTGCTCGTCGACCCTCCTCCGTACTCCCCACCGTACGCCCTGCGCCGTCGTCCATCTCGTCTTTCTTCAACGTTTCTCTCCTTTGACGCCGCAGCCGAGGCCAATGTTTCAATCGCTCGCGTCAATTTCTCAATCCTTTCCTCGCACGCCGCGAATCCTTCCCTCGCGATCGATTCCAACGCTCGCACTCGCGCGCACAACTCATCCATCGTCGTCGTTGTCGCTCGTTCGCGTCGCGTATCGTCGTCTTCTCGCGTGAAACGCGCGCCTTTTTTCATCGGTATCTCATCATCATCTGTCTGTCTCAGTGGTGCCGAGTCAACCGTCGGCGTCGTTTGCGTCGGCGTCGTCTTCGTCGTTCGTCGCGGGGCGATCGGGGCGAGGAGATCGAACGGGTCCAAGGCTTGCTCCGTCGAGTCTTCGCGCATCGCGACCGCTGGGTCGGGGAGTCTGTCTCACCGGCGGGCGTCGGTAAATGACGCTTCATTCCACCAATCAATCAACCAGTGATGACAGCTGGACAGTTAGTTTGTGAAAGCGTTGAAGCGCGTCGTTACAAAAAAGAAGACTGTGGCATTGCAAAGAAGAAAGATATCACCCCTGGTGGTTTCGAACGTCGTTCCCAACGTTGGCGTCGGCGTCGGCGTCGGCGATGATGGTACAATCTATGTATCGCTCGTCGCGCGTGGCGGCAAGCTGGGCCTCGCGCGCTTCGACTTCGCGAGCGGCGGCTCGAGGACTCTCTAAAAGCGTGGATAGGAATGCGGAAACGCAGCTGAGGGCGGCTGCGACGTACAGGGCAAAGGTGTAGTCGCCGTATGAGTCGTAGATGAGACCGGTGAGGTAGGGAGCAGCGAGACCGGCGAGCCCCCAGGCGGTGAAAACGCGGCCGTAGGCGCGGGCGAAATCGCCGGCGCCAGAGACTCGGCGCACCTCTACAGGAATGGTGGAGGCAAACATGCCGTACACCAGAGCCGCCGCGGCGAGGGCGAGCTCGCCCGCGAGCCCAGAGGTTTTATCGATGGCGGCCCAGACGAGCGGACCGACTGCGAGGAGAGGGGTGAAAACAAGGACGCGTTTCGGCGCCGTTCTGTCGCACAACCATCCGCCTAAAATTCGACCCACCGTCGTCATGGCAGAGACGATGGAAATGCCGCCAATGACGAGCATCTGCGGGAAAAGTCCCCGAGAAGAGAGCAGAGTGGCGCCGTGTGACATCACCATGAGACCAGAGAAGAGCCCGGTGGCCATGCACAGCCAGAGAAGCCGCGTCAGAGGCGTCAATTTGTAATCCCGCTCCATCTCTGACAGCGTCACGGTGTCAGTCGAACGCAGCTTGGCTAACGGATCCTTCAAACCGCTTCCGTTGAAGAGGAGAAAGATTGGAACCGTCGCCATGGCAATGTAATTACCCAAAGCGTTGAGCGCAAACTGGGCCCCGCCCTCTAGTAGAGCCTGCCGAACCAACGGCGCGAACACAAAGGCGCCAAATGCGCGCGCCGAAGTGACCAAACCCGTCGCCAATCCCGACTCGACGGGCGCGTACGGCGACATTTGCACCGACAAACCGTACCCCAAACCCGACGCGAACCCAAACATGAGCCCGAACCCTAGATAAAGCGGCAACACCGATCGCAGCGGTACCGCCAGAGCGGCTGTCCACAACCCAGCCGTGGCTAAAATGCCGGCAAAGACGGCAATTTTCGTCGGCGAGTGCGACGCGTACACGCGCGGGCCCGCAAAGGACATGGCTGTCACCGTTCCAATCGTGCTCAGCGAAAACACGGTCGACAACGCCGCGCGTCCGACACCTAACACCTCTTCCAGAGGGACGAGATATATGGACCAGCAAAACATCGTACCCAGGGCGACGTTGAGCGCGAGCGCCCCGGCGTAGCCCAGCGTCGACTGTCTCGTTTCGCGCCCCGCCGCGTCCTCCTCGAAACGGTCTTCGTCGTCTTCGTCATCCT
>Ga0181591_10003505_pt1 | contig 13649 bp, 14 predicted proteins | sample 071ome_33_FD_133757 | JGI IMG/M metagenome (GOLD analysis project Ga0181591, IMG submission 133757) | Coastal salt marsh microbial communities from the Groves Creek Marsh, Skidaway Island, Georgia - 071412AT metaG (megahit assembly) | ecosystem: Environmental > Aquatic > Marine > Intertidal...
AATCAAGGCCATTTAGCTGGATTTATGGCTTAGCACTATCTGCCGAGGGCCGCTGGTGGAGGTCTGACCGCTGACACCGGAGGGTATTTTCTGCACCTTGCCGCCAGCTTTCAGGAACTCTGCAATATGCTGCTCCAGATCATCGCGACTCGCCACGGGTGCGGATTTCTTTGCTTTGTTTGCCATAACTGCCTACTTCTGAATTTCAGGGGTGAAGAGCGATTATACACGAAATTCAAGGCAGCCGCTAAATCCCTCTCTACCGCTAATATATGCGCATTGGGGCTTATGCTTCTGTTTGCGATAGAGATAAATTAAGAATTATTGGTCGGATGATTTCGACAGGATTCTATAATTCTTTCAGCTTCTTGCGGGGCCGAGCATAGTAGTCAGAGTAATAATCCGCTGGCAGTTGACCGAAAATATCATCCAGAGAAACTCCATAGATGACCTTGATCTTGGCAAGCAGTTCCAGGTCAAGATGACAACCATAGTTGCGAACCGTTTCGATGTCTTCAAGCTGCTTGCGCGAGATTCCCAGCAGGCTGGCACCTTCGTTCATTGAGTAGCCCTTGCGCAGGCGCAGCCGGCGAATGCTTCGCTTGACATTTATCGTAGCGGGCGAAAGCTTCGATCTTTCCTGGTTATTCATTGGTTTGCAGGCAGAATCAATCTGACGATGCCCCTGATGCTGATTATTGTCAATTCGGGAGTTGCCAGCGTGCACTTGTTCTTTCAACAAGTACCTGATGTCAGGCGAAAGAATGTCACTACCCTGACAGATACCCCCCTTGCGCTATATCCTCAGAATCTAACACAAGGCCTGTAACGAGTTAACCGCTTTTCGATTCTTATAGATGATTCAGAAGCTGCTGCAAATTAGTAATAATAGGTTACGGTTGCAAAATTGAGTGATCAGTGCGCTGAAGCGGTTAATTTGAGGATTATCTGGCTATAGCTGAGCGAGTAGAGCGGCTCGGGCGTTTTTCGGCAGATTTTTCACTACTAGAACATAAGAGTTATCGATCATCCTGCGGATCTCGTTGACGGGAATACTGCCGTCCAGAGTAACGGTATTCCAGTGTTTCTTGTTCATGTGGTAACCGGGCCTGACTGCCGGGAAGATGTCCCTTAATGCCGACGCCTCGTCAGGATCACATTTCAAATTCATCTCTACGATACCCATGCGCTCGCTCAAGGTAGCGAACATCCTGCCTCTGATTTTCGGGACAAGGATGTTTGGATAGAAGGGATAATCTTCTACCGCCTCGGGTTTGCCAAGTAGATACTCTTTTGCTTGTTGGTAGTCCATTGCTTTGCCATGTGGACTGATTCCACAATTGTGTTATTGTTGCTCAGTCAAGGTCGGAGTAACCATATCGAATATTAAGCTTGGCTTGAAGATTCGCAGCAGGATATGACGCGACTTAATAATTAAAATGAGGGGATCGTGATGAAACCGGAAGACGAAGGTCGAAGAGATTTGATAAAGGGTGCAGTGGGCGGCGGCGTGTTGGCTACCGGGGCAGCAGTCTTTCCGAATTGGGTTATGCCAGCGCTGGCGCAGGGAGAGGAACTGGTTCCGTTCACCGATATACCGGATACGTTCAGGCTCCGCGATAAAGGTGCGGGCGGCACTTATTTTCAGGATATTCGACAGATAAACTCGTTTTACAGTTCCAGCGATCAGTTTTACGTGGTCCAGCACTACGGTCAGCCGGAACTCGACTTGTCGAGCTACTCCCTGCGTATCACTGGTATGGTCGATAACCCCATGGAGCTGAGTCTGCAGGATCTTATGGGTCGGGATGTAGTTGAGTTGGACGCTGGCTGGGAGTGCGGCGGGAACAGAGAGACAATAATGAACGGACTGGTGGGCAATGCCCGCTGGCGAGGAGTATCCCTGCGAAGCCTGTTGGAGCAGGCGGGTATTCAGGACGGCGCCAAGGAAGTGGTATTTTTTGGTGGAGATATAGGCAGCGAGGAAATTCGCGGAGCGGAAGTTGACAAAGCCTTTGCTCGCAGCCTTGCGATCCCTGATGCCATGCGTCAGGAGAATATGCTGGCCTTCGAGATGAACGGGGAGCCACTACCTTTGTATCATGGCAGACCGCTGCGATTGATCGTTCCTGGCTGGTACGGTGTCGCCAATGTCAAGTGGTTGACTCAGATTCACGTGCAGGATACCCGTTATATGGGACGCTTCATGGGGCGAGACTACGTAACCTTGAAGAAGGAAGTTGTGGGCGGCGTGGAACGCTGGGTGGAGAACTCTGTAACAACGATCAACCTGAAATCAACAATTGCCCGGGTAGTCCGCATGGGTAACGAATACCGCATTCAGGGCTTCGTCCTGAACGACGGCACTGCGATTCGCAGTGTTGAAGTCAAGGTTGACGACGGACCCTGGCAACGGGCAGAAATGAATCCTCGCAATAGTCAGTACTCCTGGAAACTATTCAGTTTTAACTGGGAAAATCCCGCGCCTGGTGAACACACTATTGTATCGCGAGTCACTGATGTCGATGGCAATGTGCAACCAGCTGCAGAGGACATGCCTGAAAAAGTCAGCTACTGGGAGAATCCTGCCCAGTGGCCTCGCAGGGTCCGCGTATAACGCACCCGAAAGAGCGACATATAAGGGAAAAGCCGGCCGCAAGACCGGCTTTTTTTTTGGCTATACTTGTCTGTTCATGGGAGGTCATCGATCTCGGACCCCTGGCAGCAAACTGCAATTTGAGTGAAAACTGTGCCCGTCGCCGTCGAATCAACTCTGACTATTGCCGGATTCATACTCACAAGACAGCAGCGTGAGCTCGATGGCAGGCTGGAGCTCATATACTGGGCCGTTACCGACGAGGGCCCGGTGCGGCTCGTCCTTCGCGATCAGGAATGGGTTTGTTTTATTGCAGCGAGCGATCTGCCTGGAGCCCGACAAGCATTATCACGCCTATCGGGCTGGCGCCATGCAAACTCGTCCTTGCGGAATTTTCAACGCCAGCCGATCTCGGTGCTGTACTTTACCTCGCAACGCGCAGTCTATGAGGCCAGGGATATTCTCGCAGCGCAGAACGTGGTTGTTTACGAAGCCGACGTCAGACCTGTTGACAGGTTTTTGATGGAAAGGTTTGTGACCGGGGGAATTCAAGTAGAGGGATCTGTAGAAAAACAGCGTCGACACTTTGACTGCGAAAACCCACAGCTTAGATCTTACGATTACAAGCCACGTCTTTCCTGCATTTCGATTGATATTGAAACCCGGTTCCAGGGTGCTCCCCAACTGTACTCTGTTGGAGTCTATGCGAAGAACCATGAAATTGTGTTCATGGTAGACGCAAGCGGCAGGAGTCAATCAAACGAATCACTACGGTTTTTTATTGATGAGGTCGCGCTCTTGCGAGCCTTCTTTGAATGGCTGGACGATTATGACCCCGATGTGATTATAGGCTGGAACGTTGTCAACTTTGACCTCAGGTATTTGCAGGAGACCTGTGATCGCCTCAATCTGTCCTTTGATCTTGGGCGCAACGGAGAAGCAGTTACATGGCGTCAGGCGAGAGACAATAGCGACCGTTATTTTGTCACGGTGCCTGGCAGGGTTATTCTCGACGGCATTGAGCTTATGCGGACGGCCACCTATAGTTTTGAAAACTTTTCACTGGATTATGTTGCAAGGGAGGTACTGGCCCGCGGCAAGCTGGTAGAAGACGTGGACCAGAGAGGTGAGGAAATTACCCACCTGTTCGAGACTGACAAGCCGGCGCTGGCTCGCTATAACCTTGAGGACTGCAAATTGGTCTGGGAGATCTTTAGCAAAGAGGAGCTTGTCGAGTTCGCGATTGAGCGCACGCTTCTGACCGGCCTGGAGTTGAACCGTTACGGGGGATCGGTAGCTGCATTCGATTTTCTTTACCTACCCCGCTTGCATCGCGCAGGCTATGTAGCTCCGGCGCTGGGGCAGATCGAAAATCCTATTCTCAGTCCGGGCGGTTACGTGATGGATTCCGTACCCGGATTTTACCAGCACGTGATTGTGCTGGATTTCAAAAGCCTTTATCCAAGTATCATTCGCACGTTCCACGTCGATCCGCTCGCCCTTGTTGAGGGACAGGTAGAGGCAAATCCTATTGACGGCTTTGACGGTGGAGTATTTTCACGGTCGAATTTTCTACTGCCGAATTTGATTGAAAACCTCTGGCAGGCTCGGGATCGAGCAAAGGCCAGCGGCAACAAGGTGTTATCTCAGGCGATAAAAATAATCATGAATTCGTTCTACGGAGTGCTCGGCACAACCCATTGCCGCTTTTTTGATCCGCGTCTTGTTAGCTCGATTACTCGCCGTGGTCACCAGATCATCAAGGAAAGTAAGGGTTTTATCGAACAATGCGGTTATCAGGTCATTTATGGCGATACCGATTCCGTTTTTGTCCTCATTTCCGAAACGCCCGCAGATGCGGTAGACGCTATCGGCAAGAATCTGGCAAATCGTCTTAACAAGTGGTGGATTGAAAAATTGGCTCGGGAGATGCAGATAGACAGTTGTCTGGAGATAGAATTTGAAACGCATTTTCACAAGTTTCTTATGCCTACAATTCGCGGAACTGATACTGGCAGCAAAAAACGTTATGCAGGCTTGCTACGATCTGGTCCAAACCAACAGGATTACAGGCTGGTATTCAAGGGACTTGAGGCGGTGAGAAGCGACTGGTCGCCGTTAGCCAGACGGTTTCAGAGAGAGCTTTATGAACGTATTTTTCTGGATCAGCCATTCGAGGAATATATCCTTCAGACGGTGATTGATCTGGAGCAGGGAAAGTATGATAAAGAACTGCCGCTACGCAGGCGATTGCGTCGTAGACTCGATGACTACGAAAAGAATATTCCGCCTCATGTTCAAGCTGCTCGAAAGGAGGCCAGGATGAGGGCAGAGCGGGGATTGTCGGACATGCCTCAACAGGGTGGCTGGATCGAGTACGTCATGACTGTGAACGGTCCCGAGCCAAGGAAATTTCTGCGATCGCCGATAGACCATGAATTCTATATTGATCGGCAGATCACACCGATCGCCGATTCGATCCTTGTTTTTAAGGATACATCAATGAAAGAATTGCTCGATAAACAGATTGGATTATTCTAGCAAGGATTAAATCATGACGAAGTACCTGGTGTTGACCGCAATAGGTGACGATAAGCCCGGACTGGTGGAACAATTGGCGAATACTGTTTCCCGTAACTCCGGCAATTGGCTGGAAAGCAGCATGTCACAATTGGCTGGCAAATTTGCCGGCATTCTGCGCGTCAGTGTACCTGATGACCAGGTAGAGCGGCTTGTCACTGAACTGGAGTCTCTGGCTGATAGCCTGAAACTGGTAATTGAACGGGTCAGCGAAGAGGTTCAGGGTGATATTAGCCAATCTTTGACCCTTAGTCTGGTAGGCAATGACCGACCGGGTATCATCAGGGAAATCTCGGCGGCACTCGCCAAGCACCGCGTCAACGTAGAAGAACTGCAAACCGAATGCACGATAGCGCCGATGTCGGGTGAGACTCTTTTCAATGCCGAGGCATGTCTGAAAATTCCGCTCGACCTGAATCTTGACGACTTGCAAAATGAACTCGAACAGATCGCAGATGACCTGATTGTCGATATTCAATTCAATCGAGACTAGCCTCGTTTTTAAGCAGCTCGATTACGGCCATTATTGTTGCATCTATGGCTACCGCAGGCTCATCACCTGCCATTCATTGTTCTGCGCGTAATCAAGCAGTTTGGTATCCGGATCCACGGCGACCGGAACCCCGACCGCTCGTAGCAAGGGCAAATCGTTGAATGAGTCACTGTAGAAAGTGCTCTCCTTAATATTAAACTTATCATTCTTTAATTCAATCCACTGCTGAAGGCGTGTCACCTTGCCTTCCTGAAAGCACGGCACTCCTGAAATAGCCCCTGTATAGTGGTCACCCTCTATCGTTAGCTCGGTAGCCAGCAGCTCGTGTACTCCAAGCTCGTCGGCTATAGGTCGGGTTATAAAGGAGTTAGTGGCTGACATGATCAGGCAGATATCACCACCTTTTTTGTGGCGTTCAATAAGCTCTGCGGCCCTGGGCAGCATCATGGGTCTGACATACTCCGTCATGTACCGCTGGTGTAACTCATTCAGCTCCAAAAAGGAGCAATGCAAAACTGGCCCCATAGTGAATCGGACATAATCGTCTATATCGAGTCTGCCTTCGGTATACTGATGGTAGAACTCATCATTTTTGGCCCTGTGGCTGGCGCTGTCCACCAGTCCATGAGAGATCAGGAATTCTCCCCAGGCGTGGTCGCTGTCTCCGCCCAGCAAGGTGTTGTCGAGGTCGAAAATGGCTAGCGGCATGATGACGGTGAATCCCTGTGTAAAAATCAGCATTATACTCATTTGCCAGGGTATAAAGCAGTTGCGAGCGGCAGCGGGAGTGCGGAGAACGAGCCCTGTGGGTTTGCTAACTTATTGAAAATAAAACGATAAAATAAGAGCTACTGAATTTGTGACATTGATCCGCCCGTCCCATCTGTGAAACAATATGAGTTTGTTTGAGTCTAAGGGTTGTAGTAGGTGATCGATGAAGAGGGCTTCCGCGCCAACGTCGGAATAGTCATTTGTAATAAACAGGGTAGTCTGCTGTGGGCGAAGAGAGTCGGCCAGAACGCCTGGCAGTTCCCCCAGGGTGGAATTAAACCCGGAGAATCACCGGAAGAAGCGCTGTATCGCGAGCTTGGCGAAGAGGTTGGATTACACAAGGAACAGGTGAGTGTTCTTCACCAGACTCGGGACTGGTTGCGTTATCGCTTGCCAAGAAATTTTATTAGGCAGAATTCACTGCCGGTTTGTATTGGTCAGAAGCAAAAATGGTTTCTGCTGGGCCTTGAGGCCGCTGAGTCGGAAATTGATCTCGGCAGGAGTGTGAAACCGGAATTCGATGCTTGGTGCTGGGTGGAATACTGGCGCCCGGTAGATGAAGTCATTGATTTCAAGCGTGAAGTATATCGGAAAGCACTACAGGAGCTTCGCAAGCCGATGCGCCTGTACATAAAAAAATAATAACAGAGCTTTGGTTTCCCAGAGTGCCGCAGTAGAAGGCCCCTCTTTCTGCGCAGTGAATTGGTCACCGGCTCCCAGTCATTGGAACAGGAGTATGCTGGAAAGATTGCGCAGCATTGTGCAGGCAGTGAACTCGGCCAGAGATCTCAGGTCAGCGCTGGATATTATTGTTACCCGTGTTAGCGAGGCGATGGATACGGAAGTCTGTTCGATTTACCTGCTGGATTCCGATATCAATGGTCACGTGCTAATGGCTTCGGAAGGTTTGAAGCAGGAAGCCGTTGGACATGTCAGTCTGGCTGTCGGAGAAGGTCTGGTTGGGCTGGTCGCCAAGCAGGCCGAGCCGGTAAATCTGGTTGAGGCCGATCAACACCCCAGTTTTCACTACCTGCCGGAAACTGGCGAAGAACCATTCAAATCATTCCTTGGGGTACCCATTATTCACCACCGGTCGGTGCTCGGTGTGCTGGTGGTGCAAAATCGGGAGCGTCGTCGATTTGATGAAGGCGAAGAGGCATTTCTTATTACACTATCAGCGCAGCTGGCCGGGGTTATTGCTCACGCCGAGGCCACTGGAGCTATCGAGGGCACGAGTCCCTCCGGCCACAAGATCGCAGACACCGCGTTCTCAGGAATATCCGGATCCAGCGGCGTTGCTATCGGTCATGCGGTAGTCGTCTTTCCGCCCGCGGATTTACGACATGTGCCTAAGCGCCAGGCTGTCGATATCGACCATGAGATTGAGCTTTTCAATAATTCTCTGGCTGCCGTGCGTGCTGACATTGCCGCTCTTTATGAAAAAACTGCTGGCCATATGCCCGAAGGCGAGCGCGAGTTGTTTAATGTGTACCTCCATATGCTTGATGACGATGCGCTTGGCCGTGAAGTCGTAGAGCAGATCCGCATGGGTGCCTGGGCTCAGGGAGCGTTGGCGCATGTCGCCCAGGAACATGTTCGCAGTTTTGAAATGATGGATGACAGGTATCTCAGTGAACGCGCTGTGGATATCAAGGATTTATGTAGCCGCGTGCTCGCTTATCTTCAGGAACGCGAGCCGATTAAAACAGAATATCCTGAAAATACTATTCTGGTAAGCGACGAAGTGACGGCTGCGATGCTGGCGGAGGTCCCTAAAGAGAATCTTAAGGGTCTGGTTTCAGTAAAAGGATCGGGTAGCTCTCATGTTGCCATTCTTGCCCGAGCTATGGGATTGCCCACAGTGATGGGAGTTATCAATCTCCCCATCAATCAGCTCGATGGAAGAGAAATAATAGTCGACGGTTACAATGGTCAGGTAATCAGTAACCCCACTGATCAGCTTCGTCAGCGTTTTCAGGACACTATCAGGGAAGAAGACGTCCTTATTCAGGGATTGGCGGATACCAAGAACCTGCCGTGCGAGACTGCCGACAACCATCGGGTCAATCTATGGGTCAATACTGGCCTCATTTCCGATGTCATAAGGTCCCTTGACCAGGGAGCAGAGGGTATTGGGTTGTTTCGAACAGAGGTGCCTTTTTTGCTCAGCGAACGATTCCCCAGTGAACAGGAACAGGCTGCGATATATCGGGAACAGCTGCAGGCATTCTCGCCGAAATGGGTAACCATGCGGACTCTTGACGTTGGAGGGGACAAGGACCTTCCCTACTTTCCTATCGATGAAGAAAACCCTTTTCTCGGCTGGCGCGGAATTCGCGTAACGCTGGATCACCCCGAAATTTTTTCTGCGCAAATTAGGGCGATGCTGAAGGCGAGTATAGGGCTGAATAACCTACAGATAATGCTGCCGATGATTTCCAGCATTAGCGAGGTGGAGTCTGCCAATCAATTAATCAAGAAAGCTTATCGGGAATTATTGCAGGAAGGCCATGATGTGCAATATCCCCCTGTTGGCGTGATGATTGAATTGCCAGCCGCGGTTTACCAGGCTCGGGCTCTTGCCAGAATGGTCGACTTTGTCTCGGTGGGCAGCAACGATTTGACCCAATACATACTGGGTGTGGACCGCAACAATCCCCGCGTGGCAAATTTGTTCAGTTCCTTCCATCCGTCTGTACTCCTTGCACTCAAATTTGTCGTCGAAGAGGCCCATAAGGAAGGTAAACAGGTTAGCATTTGTGGGGAGATGGCTGGCGACCCCGGTGCTGCCATATTGCTGATGGCCATGGGGTTCGATGTACTATCGATGAACGCTTCAACCTTGTTAAAGGTCAAATCGGTGATTCGGAGCATGACTCTGAAAGCTGCCAGGGAACTCTTGGATCAGGTGCTGCAATTGGAAGATTCTCAAATGATTCGCAGTGCGGTAGATATGGCGCTTTACAATGCAGGTGTAGACAGGCTGCTGCGGTCCTCGCGAATCAGCTAGCCTCCCGTTCCACCGGAATCGGAACACGACCAAGCTCTCGCCGCCCCCAATCAGGCAGTCAGCAATTTAAAGCGAATTGCCTGTCGGGAGACAATAGCAGCATCGGAGCCGTAATTCTGTTCGCTGAATCTGACGGTCCCCTGAGCATTAACAACTATTGTCGTGGTGCTACGAGTACCATAGTCGCGCTCAGGGTTCACAATAAACCTGGGGGAGAGCTGACGCTCCAGCTCCCGCGGAATCCCGGTCTCTGGAAGGTCAGGATCGGGAGCCTGATCACGATCCAACATGATTGCGGTAAGAGAGTCGATGGAAACATCTTCTTGATCCAGCAGACCCCCTAGAGCAGATTTGCTCAGATTGACCTTGGGCCAGTTGGAATCCATTGAGGCATTGGACAGGCCATAAATGCCCGGACGGAGCTCTTGTATCTTTCCATTCTCGCTGTTCAAGTGATAAAGCCCCTGTTGGTCCCCTAGTAGTACATTGAAGCCAGCGTAATCATGCAGACAACCTTGTAACTGTTGCAAATAGTCAGTGGCCAGCTGCTGCCCTGCCAGGAAGTTTCGGGTGAGCAGTCCTCTTGATTTGTCGCCCCGCTCGACCCCGGGATTTCTGACATTGGTAACGAAGGCTATCCTGCCACCACGGGTCATTCCGAGCCAGGTTCCCCCTCGATTTAAATCCTTGCCTGCCAGTATGTCTGCGCGGCCGCGGTCAGTTGACCAGAAGTGGGCAGCCCGGGTTGGCCTGGAATAGAATTCATCGCGATTGGCGGCAACGACAAGCGGTAGCGTTGGATGATGGCGAAAGGCGAAGACAATGAGACACATTAACGGTGATGGTAACCGGAATTGGCGGTCGGTCGCTAATCCTGTTTGTTAGCGCAGGTGGATACAGTCCGGTCACCTTTCATTCATCCTGCACCATCCATATCTTGACAGCGGATTGGCCATGGTAGAGCATCGTGGACAGATTCGAATTTCATGCCGCTGGCAGAAAATCCCTGCACTGACGCAAGATGCTTACTTACCCCAATATCGACCCGGTTGCGATCAGCATTGGCCCCCTGGATGTGCACTGGTATGGCATCATGTACATCGTCGCCTTTGGCGGAGCCTGGCGACTGGCCACCTACCGGGCCAGAAAGACTCCCGGCAGATGGACGCCCGAGCAGATTTCAGATCTGGTTTTCTATGGTGCGTTGGGTGCGGTTGCAGGCGGGCGCCTGGGCTCGGTTTTCTTTTATAACTTTGATCGCTTTCTAGAAAATCCGTTATGGCTATTCCAGGTTTGGGAAGGCGGGATGTCCTTCCATGGCGGCTTCCTGGGCGTACTGACGGCATTCTACTGGTATTCGCGAAAGCTACGGCGTCCCTGGTTCGAAGTTCTGGACTTTATTGCGCCTTTTGTACCCTTTGGCCTAGGGGCAGGACGTCTGGGCAATTTTATCGGCGGTGAACTATGGGGCCGGCCGACCGATGTTCCGTGGGGGATGGTATTTCCCTATCCGGACCAGCAGCCTCGTCATCCCTCGCAACTCTACGAGCTCGCTTTGGAGGGGGTGGTGTTATTCACGATAGTCTGGTGGTTTTCCTCCACCGATCGCCCGCGTTACGCAGTTTCAGGTGTTTTCAGTCTGGGGTACGGGGCTTTCCGTTTTTTTGTTGAATTCTTTAGAGAACCCGACGCAGATATCGGCTTTATTGCGTTTGACTGGCTGACCATGGGGCAATTATTGTGCATACCCATGATTGCCGCCGGCATCGTGTTACTATTCATGGCATACGGCTCCAAGCCCCGCCACAGCTAGAAGGGATCACCAGCGGCAATGCGCCTGTACCTTGACCTGCTAGAAGACATTCTGAATAACGGAGTTGAAAAATCCGATCGTACTGGCACCGGAACCATTTCGGTTTTTGGTCGTCAATTCAGACATGACCTTAATAACGGTTTTCCGCTACTAACCACCAAAAAGGTGCATTTTAAAAGCATAGCCAACGAGCTCATCTGGTTTTTGAATGGTGGTACCAATATAAATTGGCTGAATGAAAACGGCGTCACTATCTGGGATGAGTGGGCAATCGAAGATGGCGAGTTGGGGCCAATTTACGGCAAGCAGTGGACTGCCTGGCCGACCCGGGAAGGTGGCACCATCAACCAGATTGACTATGTGGTCAATTGCCTCAGGAATAATCCCAATAGCCGGCGAATCCTTTTTCACGGCTGGAACGTCGAGTATCTGCCTGACGAGAGCGTATCGCCCCAGGATAACGTAAAAGAGGGTAGGATGGCGCTACCTCCATGTCACCTGCTTTATCAGTTTAACGTGGCTAACGATCAACTATCCTCACAGTTGTATATACGCTCGTCAGACACATTTCTGGGATTACCCTACAACATTGCATCATTGGCTTTGCTCACTCATATGCTGGCTCAGCAATGTGATCTGGATCTGGGCGAAATCATCATTAGCACCGGAGATAGCCACCTTTACTTGAATCATATGGAACAGGTGCAAACGCAGCTGTCCCGTGTACCCCGCACATTGCCCGGGTTGCGGATCAAGCGTCGCCCGGAATCTATTTATGATTACCAGTATGAAGATTTCGAGATTCTTGAATATGACCCCCATCCCGGAATTTCAGCTCCTATATCCGTCTGACAATCGATGAAACTTTCACTTATCTGTGCCATGGACGAGAACATGGTAATTGGCAAGAATAACAGCCTGCCCTGGCACCTCCCGGAAGACTTGCAGTACTTCAAGCGGACTACCATGGGGAGGTGCATCATCATGGGTCGCAAGACATTTGAGTCGATCGGAAGGCCGTTGCCCGGGCGCACCAATATTATCGTTACTCGCCGTCGGGATTATGAGGTTGACAACGCAAGGGTGGTGGACTGTCTTACTGATGCGATCGAGCTGGCTGAAACCGTATCCTTTATTGATGCTTCGGACGAGGCCTTCGTCATCGGAGGCGCTGAACTTTACAAGCACGCGCTACCCTTTGTGGACCGCATGCATCTGACCATAGTGCATGCCGAGGTCGATGGTGATACGTTCTTCCCCGACTTCGATGTGGAAGAATGGGAAGAAGTCAGTAAAGAAAATTTTGCTGCCGATGAGGCAAATCCCTACGACTATAGTATCTGTGTATTCGAACGTCGCAGTTCGCTATTTGAGTTGTAGTAAGCTCTCCGGATCCGGTCGGAAAATCAAATAGCGTATATCGGTATCCAGACTACTAAACCAGTGTGGTGTGTTGCCGGGGATCACGATGATGTCCCCCGGAACAACCTGACGACTTGTGCCGCTACTTATTCCTGAGCCAGCAAAATTCGGTCTGCCGGTCAGTCGGCTATTGCCAGTGCTTTCCTCCTGATCGATAGTGCCCCCGGTAACCAGCGTGCCGGTGCCCGAGACGATGTAATAGATTTCCGTGACGGATGTCTGATGCCTAATTGGCCTGCCCGGTAGGTTCTGCGGGCGAAACACGCCGAAAATACCAATGTTGTATCCCCCTACGTCTACCACGCGTATGGCTTGATCGCTGATGCTGTCTGTGGGCAATGCGTCGATAAAGGCATCTATGTCTATCGCGGTCACGTCGGTGGCCTCGCGTATGTCCTGGGGAAAGGAGCTTAACGGCAACAGAAACGCCAGAGTCGGAAGAATAACAGCAGGGAAGCGAATCATTTTGAGTTCTCCTTGTCGTCGGATTTTATAGAGCGGGGGGATTCCAGTTTGAACTGTGTTGGCCTGTCTCATCACAGACCGCCGGCTCGTGAGGAACTCAAAGAGCTTTCACAAGAATTCTGGAGTTTCGCTGATAGTTGTACAGTCCCTTTTTGGAGTCCGGTAGCTCATCCACCTTAGATTCGTTGAAGCCGTTCTCCAGAAACCAGTGGGAGGCAGCGGTGGTAAGTATAAAAACCTGAGACAGCCCCAGCCTTTTGGCTTCCCGCTCCAAACTGGACAGCAGTCGCCGACCAAGTCCCTGCTTCTGATAGTCCGGGTGGACAGCGATGCAGGCAATCTCGCCGCTGGCGTTTTCTTTGGGGTAGAGTGCAGCGCAGGCGATTAGCATACCCTCCAGGGCGACTACCTTGAAATTGGCTACTTCGATTTCCAGCAACTCTCTTGAACGTTGCACCAGGGTGCCCGACTGCTCAAGCGGCTTGATGAGTTCCAGGAT
>Ga0181591_10003507_pt1 | contig 13649 bp, 9 predicted proteins | sample 071ome_33_FD_133757 | JGI IMG/M metagenome (GOLD analysis project Ga0181591, IMG submission 133757) | Coastal salt marsh microbial communities from the Groves Creek Marsh, Skidaway Island, Georgia - 071412AT metaG (megahit assembly) | ecosystem: Environmental > Aquatic > Marine > Intertidal zone...
ACTAAAGCCTGTCCTGCTGACCCTAGAGCCGCAGGTGTATCTGTTAAATCATTTATTGAAATGTTAGCTAGTTGGAATGTTCCGTAAGCCACTACCATTAAAATATCATTTACCGAAGCACCACTAGCAAGTACCACGCTTGTACCTGAAGTTGCTGTATAATCTGCGTTTGCTAACTTCACACCGTTCAAATAAACGTCAATGAACCCTGCGTCATAAGCCATTGTAACACCGTTTGAGTCAGCACCAGTAAATGTTGTCTGATTAGCTGTTGCTGTGTACTCGAACCTGTTTGCAGTGCCATTGACTGTGCTACCTGCCGCAGCCCATCCAGAACTTTTGTAAACTTTAAGTTCATTTGCCGTTGTATCGAAATAGAGGTCTCCGACATCATTTGATGTACTCGGTGCTGAACTTGCAATTCTGTATCTTTCTGCAAAAGAGTTTACTCCAGATAAATTTGCAGCTACGCTATTAACGTTAGTTATAGAACCACCAACATTGTTTACGTTAGTAATTGCGCCTGCTACTGTCGTTACATTAGCATTGTTGTTAGCAACTGAAGTCACATCCGAAGATATTCCTGCAACTGTCGTAACGTTAGCTGAAATTCCTGATACTGTAGAAACATCTGAACTAACTCCTGCAACTGTCGTTACGTTAGAAGATATTCCTGCTACAGTATTAATATTAGTGTTGTTACCTGCAACTGTGTTAATGTTGCTTGAATTAGAGTTAACAGCATTAATATTTGTTGAATTAGAATTAACATTTGAAACTGCTGTAGATATTCCTGCTACTGAAGTTACATCGCTAGAAATTCCTGCCACTGTAGTGACGTTTGCTGAAATTCCTGCAACTGTATTTACGTTAGCAATATTTGTTCCTACTGTATCAACGTTAGCAATACTGTTTGATACTGTGTCGATTTCTGAAGTTGTTTCATTTAAATCATTTGCTGCCGTTTCAATTTCAGATATTGCTTCATTTAAATCATTAGCAACAGTAACTACGTCTGCAATATTTGTTGCAACTGTGTTTACATTTGCGATGTTAGAAGCAACCGTTGTAACATTAGCGTTGTTGCCTGCTACAGTTGTAACATTAGCACTAATGCCTGCCACTGTAGTAACATCACTTGAAATACCTGCTACTGTAGTAATGTTTGGTAAATTTGTTGAAATAAATTGTTTGTTAACAGCGTCATTATTATTTACTGGGTCTGCAACATTTGTAAGTCTTTTACTTTGTACATCCCATTGAAAGTTTGCTGCGTCTAGTTTGATTACATCGCCTGCGTCATCAATAGCTTCTTGTGACATAAAGAAAGCTTGGTTTGAGTCTGTATCTAAATCGTTTTCAGTTAAGACCGAACCTGCCGCATAATCAACTAATCTTGATGTTTGACTTGTCTTACGTCTAATTTCAATTGCACTTAAATTAGCCGGTGGTGAAGAGAATGTAATTTGAGTCCCTGCTGAGTTCCATGTAAAAGCAGTTGTAGCTACACCATTAATTGTTACAGTTACGTCAGCCTGGTCACGATATGAGAAACTTACTGCATATTGTGTGGTTGAACCATTACCTGTATATCTTACAAATGAATTAGCCATTTACACTCCTATTCTTCTTCTAATATGGGTACTTATTGTTATGGTTTTTCAGGAAGGTACATACTTCCTAACTTTCTGATTACGTTTTGAATACCTAAAGCATTCTGTAATATAAACATTTGAGTTATGTCGTTGTATTGTGACTGTGAGAAATCATAATCTTTATCCCACATTGCCTTTGCTGTTCTAGCAATACCTCCAGTTGGTGAAAATCCTTTTGTCCAAAGTAAATCATAAGTTGGATTTCCAGTTATAATGTTAGAGTCTAGTCCAGTTGAACGATAGTGAAACAAAGGATTAACTCCAAATATTCCTAATCCAGTATCGATTGTAGCCGGTATTAGTGAAGCAAAAGCTGAACGTTGAAATCCTGCTTTAGCAATATTTTTAATTATCTCTTCGTCTGTTTTACCTAAACGTTTTTCTAAAAATTTCTTTCTTTCTCTTCCAGTCATTAGAGCTGCTTGAGCTTGTATCTGTGCAACATACGCCATTCCTGCAAACATAGTTGACATCATAAAACCTTTGTAAGCTTGTACATCATTCATTTTTAATCCATGTAACAAATGCTTACCGTAAGCTGTCATCATAAATCCTCTAAACTGAAATAATATTTTTCCAGTTGTAGTATCAGTTAAACCACCAAGAAACATTTGTTCACCAATATCGTTTTCTTGAATAGTTCTTCTGCCCCATCTATTTATTGCATGAGCATATGTAGACGCAGCTTCCTGGTCCACCCAGTTATCAATATTAATTCTTTTAATTTTTCTTTTTGTTAATGCGCCTTTTTCTGTGACAGCGTGTTTTTTAATTTGGTCTATAATTCTTTTATACATAGCGTCAGAAATACCTAAATCTCTAGCACGTTTTTTAGACATAGCTGCACTACCACCAAAAGCTTCATCAACCCATTTTTGCACCATACCTTTTAATGCAATTCTTTTCATTGCTGTGTTAACTAAAGCCATCCCAGATATATCTGCTGTAACTCTGTTTAAATGGTCAAGTCCTCTTTCTAATTTAATAACTTTTGATGAGGATAGTCTTGCACCAAATTCGTCAGATTGATTAGCTACTTGATTAATAAGTCTTTCACTTCCAAAACCACCAAAGATTTCTTCAGCTTCTCTCATAAACTCATCATCAATTTCACCATTTTTTAATCGCTTAACAAGTTTTCTCATTTCTGGTAAATGTTTTATTGTTTGACGTAAACCCACGTTTGCAATCAATACACCTATCTCAGCTAACTGAGCAAAACCTACTTGGTTCATAATTCTAGCAAAATTATACTTTCTCATTATTCTTCCAAATGTAGAATATGTAGTAGATATGTCTTCTAACGGTTTACCAACTAAATGGTCATAACCACTTTGCAAAGCTTTCATTTCATTTATTCTTACTTTGTCTTCTTTAGCCACACCTAAATTTTCATATTCTTTTTCTATCTGTCTCATCATAGCTGTCCAATCTGAACCAGATTTAAAACCTCGTTCAGCTAATGCTATTTGTCCAGTAAGATTATTTGCATAATTTAAGAATAATATTTCTGAGTCATTTTCTAAAAAATCTGATATTGACATTTCACCATCAGAATATGTTTCATCAAGTTTAACTCTTCTACTTTTAAATACATTTGATGTGCCACCTTTACTAGGAAACACAGCGTTAGTAATTTCTAATATTTCATCTGAACTTAAATCAGTTTGTTCACGTAGCATTCTAGTTAAGTCTTCTGCTTTTGCATTTAGTATGCCACCAATATTCATTTGGTATTCACTCTTTTGTCTTTGAATAACTCTCATTAAATATTTAGCTAATCTTAAATTTGCTTTTTCATTAAGACCACCACGCATTGCACTAGCTAAAAATCTTTCTACTTTTTTTGAACCAAACTTATCAATTAGTTTAGAAAGTTTAGCGTTAGAATAAATTCTAGTTAAATAATTAAAGTTTTCTTCTACTTTGTCTGCACCTCTAACACCTGCGTCTTTTGCTTTTTGTAGCAACTCAGAATATCTTTCTCTTTGTGCATTAGCCATTTTGTTTACTGAAGGACTCTCTATAGCTTCCCCTCTTATGGCTCTAGCTACTAATTCGTTAAACTCTTCTCTTTTAGTAATGCCATGTAAATGTATTCTTTTGTAACCATTTTCTTTTAACCAAGCGTCATAACTAGATACCCAGTTCTTATAATATAATGTACGTTGTCTATTAAGTTCGTATTGTTTAACTTGTGACATTGTTCTAGACCTAACCCAGTTTTTGCCAGTCTTACCAATAGACTCATATAATATGTTAGATATACCTCTTACTAATTTATTTTTAGACATATCTGTTACACCTGCTCGGTCAAATCTAAACCATTTCCAAAAACCATTACCCATAAATACGTCACCATTTTCAGCAACGTCTTTTAATTGTCTTGCCATGTAGTTGGTATACAACTCAGCCATAGCGTCATTTTCGTCTTTGCCAGTGTATTCTAGGTTTTCTTCTTTTATTTTACATTCTGCCATTTAATATCCTTAATCACATTTATAAATTTTACCGTCTTTAGTTACGATGTATTCATCTTCACCATCAGGCATTCTGATTTCTGTGTTACCGTCTGTTCTTATTGTTGTTCTGTCAGCTAAGTCTTTATTATATTCGTCAGCTACTTTGTCGTAATCGTCTTGTTCTGTTTTGTTAGCCACATCATATTTTTTGTTACCTTTTGTAGTTGGCTTTAATTCTGCTTCATCAAGTATTTCTTTTTCTTTTACTTTTGTGTAATCATCTACAGCTTTGTTTAATGCAACTTCATTTTCATCAATGTTTCTACTTTTAATTCCTCTTATAGTTCCACCTAAAACAAATCCTGCCGCACTTGCAATTAATAATTCTTTTGTGCCTAGTGTAGGATTTTGTGATACCAACGCACCTTCAATAGCTAAGTTAGTTGTACCTGCCGCTAAACCACCTCGTATAATTCTTTGTATACGATTAGCTTTGTTCATTACAATTGCCGGTGCCATTAAACCATCTGTAGCAATCGCCGCCGCTATGGCTGTTGGGTCCAGGACTGCTGCGAGAAATCTTGCTGTCAATCCAGTAGCAATACCCTTAGACATAATTATTTTTTCTTTTTCTTGTACGTCTAAAATTTTTTCTTTTATTTGTTTTAATTCTGCAAAAGATTTAGCTTCATCAAAAGCATCCCAATAATCTGGGTTTACATCTTTTTTTAATTCATCTTGTTGTTCTTTACTTAATACAAAATCATTAATACCAAACTCATAGTTAGGGTCTAAGTCTTCTCTACCAGATGATTTTAATATCCATGATGTTATCCACTCTTGGTCAATTGCTGCTTTACCAATATCTAAGTATGAAGTTTCTTTTGCAAACTTTTCTTTAGCTTCTGCATTTACTTTATCAATTTGAAACTGTTCCTTTTCACTTATAGTAGGAACGTCTAACATTGGGTCTAAGAATGATGGATTTTTATGTCCTTCTAAAAAATCTGTATTTTCTAATTCTTCATTTTGTTTTTGTAAACCTTCAATAATTTTATCTTTGTTAGCATATACAAATTCATCTTTACCTTTTTCAAATGCAGCTTCGTTTATTTGTTTTTCTTCTACTTTTTCAGCGTAATCTTCTTGTATTTTTTCTAATTCTGTTTGACCAGTAGCTTTGTAATCTTCATTGATTTGTCTTAAATCGTCTAATAAGTTTGTAAAGAAATTACCATCGGTATCTTCTACAACTTTTTGTGCTGTATCAACAACGTCTTTTGCTTCTTGACTTTCTAATACATTATTTATCGCACTTTGCGCTTCATCACTTAGGATTCCTGTTGATGTTCCTGCGTCAATGCTTTTTTTTAGCGCATCAGATTTCCATAACAATGCAGCTTCATCAAGTCGTCTGCTTGTATATCTGTCACCAAACTTTAATAAATTTTTATATGCACCTACCCAGTCACCACTTGTAGTTTGTTTCCAAAAGTTAGGTGTTCTACTTTCTAAATCCCCATATTGAAAAGCTACAGAAGCTAATACAGTTGCTTGTTCAGTTCCTAAATCATCAAATGATGTACCAGTAGCATTTTCCCATTTAGTTTTAAGATTTGTAATTGCTTCGCTTTTAGCAAATTCGTTTATTATTTTTGCTTGGTCTTCACTAACTTCTAAATTAGGTGCAATTTCAGAAGCTTCTGCGCCTTGAAAACCTAAAAAAGGTGAAAGTAAATCAATAATATCTTGTGGTAATCCTTTTAAATCAGATAATTTTCTAGCACCTAAATCAAAACCACTAGCAATTGTCACACCAGATTTAGAATTTTCTGCGTCTGGTACGTAGCCTTTTGTTTCAAAGCCTTCTTGTTTTAATATAAAATCAAAATCTATGTTGCTCATTTTAGTCCTTTACTATTTTTAGTCCGTCTTTCATTTCGTTATAAGCTTTGAGGTCATCTACATTATTAAACGTAGGTACATCATCACCAGTATAAAGTTTTAATAACTTTTCGTTTCTTTCTTTAAGAATTTTATTCCACTCAGACTCATCTAAGAATTTCTTATTAAATTCAGAATTGTTATTAAATATTTCTGTATAACTAAATGCGTATGCTTTACCGTCTATACTTACCGGTGCCATTGTGTTTCTGTCCATAACTACAAACATATTTCCAAACCAAGGTGCTAATACTAAATCTTCTGGTTCATAGAAACTGTTTGATTTGTTTGCTACTTCAGTTGCAAGAAATACAGATTTTTTAGTTAACTCAGCGTGGAACGTTGCGTCACCATCAAGTCCAGGCATTTTTCTTTTGTTCCATAAAATACCATCTACAGCAATGTATGATTTTTTAATCATGTCGATTGCTTTGTCTCTTGCTAATGTTTCATTAGTTCCAGTAGCTACTAATATTTTTGAAATTCTTATGGCTTCTTGTACTTGTGCTGTAGTATCAGCGTCATCTTTAAACCAAAATTTAAATGCTTCTTCTATAGAACTTTGTATTTCATCATCTATGTTTTCAAATCGTTTTTCTATGCCTGGCATATTTTGTACTTTCCACATAGTTGCCACAGCGTCTTGTAATTCCATACCATTCTTTTCTAATGACAAAACACCTTCGTAGAAAATTTCTTCTTTACCAGTTAAATAGTCAGCTACAGGATTGTTGTCTTGTCCTAGTCTTTTTAAAATTTTAAATCTTTCGTAACCTTTTATAAATTGTGGAACTTGGTCTACTTGAAACACGTTAGTAGAATTAATAATTCCTAAACCTAATTCTAATTCTTCTTTCCATGGATAAAATACAATTGCATTTTTAGACATAATAGAAGCTATGTACGCATTTACTTTATCTTCTTTTGGAAACTTCTGTCCTCTGTTAGCAGGATTGCTTTCCCATATCTTTGCTTCTTCATCTACTAGAGTAACAATTTTTTCATAAATACTAGCTTGTGCTACTTTCTTATCTGCTAAAGAAATCTTTTCACCATTCCAAACTTCTTTATGTCCTTCACCATCAAAAAACATTTTTTCTATATTTAATTTTTTAGTACCAGAATTAACTGCGCTAGTAATAGCTGTTATAATTTTAGTTGCTTGTTCTTGGTGGTCTGGTGTTTCTAAGAAAGAAGGTATTTTACCGTCTTTTCCTCTTTTACCTTTTAGATAATCTATAATTTGTTTAAATTCTGATGGGTCACCTACAATACCGTTAGCGATTAGTGTTGCTCTTTGTTCTAAATAATTAAGTACATTTTTGTCATAATCATTTTTATTTACAAACTTTTCGTTAACTACTTTATCAAATCTTAAATCTTTTAAACCGTCACCTTTGTTTTGTTCCCATGCTTTACCTATCATTAAGAACGCAGCATCGTTTGTTTTTTTGTTCATTAACAAACCTTTTGCTACAGCTACTTTTTCATCTAACTTTAATCTCATTTGGTTCATAGAGTCAGTGTATGCTCTAGTATAAGATTTAGTTTGTGTGTCTAATACTCTAAGTGGATTGCCGTCATCAGTTTGAAATAAGCTATCTACGTTTAGATTAGCCATGGCTTCACCAGTTTCATCACCTGCAGTTATGTTTGCTACTTTTGTTTCAATGCTATTAAAATCTTCAATAGCGTGTGCTAAACCAAAATTAGAATCTATTACTGCTTTGGCATAATGTCCTTTTAAATTAGCTACTCTAGGGTCATTGTTATCAATTAACTTTTTGATTTCATCTGGGTCAGTAATACCTTGTGCTTTTAAATTATCAAAAACATCTTGTGCTTCGTTTTGTTGTTCAGTTTTATAATTTTCAGTAAATACAGAAAATGATTTATTAAAATTCTTTAGCGCATTAGAAATCTGATTTAACTCAGAGTCTTTAGCTTCTCTGGGTCTACCTGTAGAAGTTGCTTGAAACCTTACTGGTACGTATTGTGATTTATATGCCATCTATTTTCCTTATTGATTTATTATTGCTGAATCATCCCCTGCATAATCTGTTCCTGCACTTGCAATGTTAATTGCTAATGCCATGTCACTAGGTTGTACTGGAACTGGAAGATTGTTAATTGTATTTGCGTAAGAAGCATAAGCTTCGTTTTCTTGTCTGTTAAATGACAACATATCTTTAGTAAACGCCATGTTAACATCCATGAAATCTTTATCTGTGTCTGTGCCTACATCTTTATATATTGCTGTAGCGTTACCAACATTAAGTGCTAACTGTTCAGACATTTGTGCAATCTTTTCTCTTTTAATTGCAAATTTCTCTGCCGCCTTTTCTTTAGCTGCGTTTATTTTACTTTGGTCTATTTGTCCGTAGTCATCGAACAAAGCTGCACTCGCGGCGTTTTTAGCATGAAAGTTTGAAACAGAAGTTCTATAGGCTTGTTCTTTTTTAGCGTTATGGTCTGCAACTGCACTTACAACTTTTAACGCAAAGCCTGCTTCTGCTGTACACATTATTTTAACTCCTTCATTACTAATATAAAATTTAATTTTTCATGTCCGTAGGGTAGCTTTTTCTTAGGTTCAAATCCTAAAAACTGTAACCATTTTAAAGTTTCCCAATTACGTTCATCTACGAAATTATAAAGATACTTATAACCTTTACCCATTTCGTTTACCCAGTAAGGACATTCTTTTAAGAATTGTCTTACATGATTTCTTAGTTGGTCACTTGATAACATCCATGCTACTCCATAATCTTTTTTAAAATCACATGGGGTTGTTCCAAACATACCAATAACACCTTCTTCTTCTGTCCCTAAAATTGTGTAGTTTCTTGCGCCTTCATAAGTGAAGGGAAGAACTAATGCTTGAAGAGGACTTGCGTTATCAGACGCTCTTATTTCACGTCTATCTGCTAAACGCATTTTAGGTGCTAAGTCTAAACAGTCTTTTAAAACTGCTTTCCTTACACATTTTTGCATATTACATCCTTCTATTTCTTCTATGATAAAATCCTTCTATTTCTGCCGATATAAAGTGACAAGGTAAGTGTGAACTAGATACTAACTTACAAACAAAATCTGTATTTTTACATTGTATTGGAATATTAAATGTTCCACTAGCAATGTTAGGTTGTCCAATAACAGAGTTTGCTGAGTTAATTACATTACCAGACATTTCATAAGTCGATAAACTTCTGCCATCTGGTAAAACTGTTGCTGTAAAGAAACCACTATCTTGAAAATCTACTCTCATAGTTCTAACTTGAAAACGACCAGAAGTAATAGCTACTTGTCCAGTTGCGCCTTGTTCTCTTACATATGGTTTAGAAAATTCATATAACGACTCAAACGTGCTTCCAAAAATACATGACGTATGATTACCTTGTACTACTACTGTCGTACCAGTTTGACTATCAATTGTTAAATCTGAACCATTAGTTGCGTCAATAGCTACTAAAGTTTGATTGTGTTCATACGGAATTGTAAATGTAGTTTTGTCAGTGTTGCTGTCGTATGTTCCAGTTAGTGTTGTAGTTTGCATATCAACATTAACAGGAAATGCTAAATTACCAAAATTAGGATTTCTTAAATCTATTTTTAATAATTTTAAATTTGTTTTTTCATTTGCAACAACATACAAATAACTGTCATATGCTTCTGCTGAAACAATTTGCGTATTATTAAATGTAAATGTGGACCAGGCAGATTGTACTTTTTTATCTGCATCCCAAAAATATTTATAAACAAACATTTTACTAGCATTAGTACCTGTAACATTGGCACTTGCTGTGTAAGGTGCTGTGTTTGTTGTGTCTAATGTATCGTGACATAATACAACCATTGTGTCTTCAATGTTGTTAGATACAATTTTATATGCGTTGCTAGGTATTAAAGTATTAACACCAATTGTAATATCTAAACCGTCATTTGTTAACGTATCATCGTCAGCAAAATATTCTGTAATTGCAGTTTTGTCATTTCTCTTTTGTGCAAAGTAAACAAATTTACCTGCCGCTTTAGGTTCTACTTTAGTGTCGTGTGCAAACGTACTTGTTTTAGAAAGTACGGCTGTTGTTGGTGTAATACTATCACCAGATGACTCTAATATATATTGTGACTCTGCTGAAAATAATAAAAGTTGTTCATTAAAATCTATAGAGTTATAAAGTTTGTTTACAGTAGTACCACTAGCTGCAATGTCAATTGGGTCTGTATCTAAAACATCTGTACCAGTTGTAGCATAGAAATTATAATACTCACCGTTTTCTGACATAATTAAATTTTGTCCAGAAATAATTCCAAATCTATTTTGAAAGAAAGTTAAATTGTTTACTGTTTGTCCTACAAAACTTGGTGCAGGGTTTGTTGTTTCATCACCTGCAACTCTGTCAGTGTATGTTTGTTGTGCAAACGTAAATGTACCATTGTTATTATTAACTAACGCATGGGGCATTGTACTATTGTCTAAACCAAGTTTGACTCCTGGTCCTACAGTTTCTTTCCACACACCGTTAGCTACAAAGTTTACATAATAATCTGAAAGTGTATCACCTTCTTCACCAGTAATTTGAATAATCATTCCTGGTTTTGCGTAATAAGGTAAATCTGTAAAATCTTGTATAGAGTCTTTTACTGCATACATAGCTTGGTTACCAAAACCGTCTGTAGTTTCAATTCCAAATGTGCCACTAGAACACGATAAATAAATAGTGTTACCATATTGTGTACTAGAAAACGTGCCTGTAATTCCAGAATAGTTTGCTAATCCTTGAGATGAACTTAATACTGCACCAGTGTCGGCTCTTACAGTTTGAAATCCAATACCGTCTGCACTACTTGACCAATGTGATGACGCTGTTCCATATAATAATATATGTGCAATCTTTTCAGTATCTCTAAATTTACCGTCAGTTGAAGCGTCATTACCTGTAGGCATTTGAAATTTAACTTCTATTGGATATGACCACGTAGAATGATTTAATGTTACACTATACTGTCTACCGTATTGTGAACTTTTAACATACACCAATGCTTCTTGTACTTTTGCTGCTGTTGTACTTGTGTTTTCTGCAATAGTTTTTTGTTTGTTAGAAACAAAAGAATAATCTGCAATGTTTGTAAATTTAAAATCTTCTAAAGGGTTTGTTGATTGTAGATAAGTTGTACCGTTTGGAAAACTAACAGTTTTTTCTACACCATCTAAATCAAATACTTTAACCCCTTGGTTATAAAACAAAGCAACGTATTGATTATCAGCGTCTCTGTTAATCCAATGTACAGCACAATTGTTAGGAATTGCTTGGTTGGATATTAAGTTAGCGACAAAGTGTGTGCCTGCTCTCTTTGATAAACCGTCAATAATATTTGATTGAAAGTTAACTTGGTTCTCAGCTTGAGATACATTTCTTTGTACTGGGTTTTGTTGGCTCACTCCATTTATCAAGTTAGGTATTGACTGAGATATTACTGCCATTGTCTAACTCCTTGATGAACGTTTGTTGCCACGTCTTACTATATAATTCATATTGTATTCATCTTTCAGTATGTTTGCGTCCATTGCTCTTGAGTCTGCTTGTTCAAAAGCTACATGAGCTTCGTTTTCGTCTAATCCTGCAAGTTTAACTAATTCATTTGCACCAATGTAACGAGCTGCAAATCTTCTAGCTGCTTTAACTACGATATAACGTCTTGCATATTCTGGAAGATGTTCAAACTGTTGAACTAAAACTTTGTCAATCATAGGGTCTGAACTAAAAACATCTGTATGATTTTTTAGGTCATATAAAAACCCATTACGAATTGTGTATTGATATAAATATTGATAAGGCTGTGAAGCTTCTGCTTGTACACAGTTTGCGTCTAAAGGTACTTTATTATTAGAGTCCCTATTTTGTGTTACTTCAAATTCTCTGTTAAAAAACCATCCTTGTGACTGAACACTCATAGACGTTTCATCTAAAATATTTTTAGCTACAGCAACGTCTGTTCCGATATTTCCAGTGATGGCACTGACTGGGGCTTCACCGATAAAACTAAGCATAGTGTTTATCGCCTGTAATTCTGTTGTCGGTGTTATCTGTGTTGTCATTGATTTTCCTTTGTGTGATTAAAGTGGGGGATTAAGTCTCCCTCTTCCCCCACTCCTTATAAGTATAAAGATACTTAAAGATTAAGCGTCTTTAATTCCTACTGCTGCTTCCGGTCTAAGCACACCATGTCCCATAGCGTATTTAGCAACCATTAGCGTACCTTGTCTTCTGATGTCGTATTCCATCTCAGTTGACAAGTCCATTAACTTAACAGTTCCGATTGCACTAGGGTGAGATACCAAAGCTTCATAGTTTGATAAGTCAACAGCTTGAGGGTTTGAACCACCCTGAGTTGCTGAACCTTGGTCTACACCAGAGTTAACATTCGATGCTACAAAATGAGGTACAGGTATTAAAGTAATTCCTGCAATCTTTTGTACTGTTCCCTCTGCAATTGAACCTCTACCACTAAAGTCAACGTTGATAGCATTAGTTGCGTTAGCTAATTTGTAGTACATTTCTGGTTTTAGAAATGCTACTCTTCCTTCAGCCGGAACATAGTTCTCGTCTAAAGTTTTAGCTGCGTCAAATAATGAATCAATCATTCCATTAGCAGAAGTTGCCGCAGTTGCACTTGCAATGTTTGTGTTAGTTAACACAGTACCACCAGGGTATGATGTGTCAGCTACGTTTGCACTTGCTTGTGCAGCTTGTCCGATTGTTTGTAAGATATGTTTATCTTTTTGAAAAGCTAATGCTCTACCAATTTCAGTTGAGTATGCAGCTCTAACTGAGTAGTGGTTCTTAGCTTCTTCGATGTTCGATAAAAACACATGAGAAATAAGTAAATCGTTTATAGTGATTACTTTTTCGTTATGGTTAATATCTGAACCAGTTATCTCAGCGCCAGGCGTATGATACTCTGCACCAACTCTACCCATTACTGGGAAAGTTGCTGATTTTCCAGAAGCGATACTTCTTACCATATCTCTTCCTTCAGTCTTACTCGCTCTTTCAAAAGAAGTTAAAACCTCTCCTGCAAAAACTTTCAGAAACAGAGCGTCTTCAGAGCCGGCACTATTTATTCTTCCTATATCGGAAGGACTTGCGTTTGCCATGTTATTTTCTCCTTATGACTGTTTGTTTATAAAAAGCCTTCACTAAGTTTTTTCCTTCGCAAGATTGTCGTTCCTCGGAACGGTCAAGTTAATGTACTATCAACTTTGTGTTAGCAAGTTGCTACCTATAAAGGTAACACAACTATGATTTAGCTGTTTTCGCAGCTCGTCTAAAATTTGCTGCAGTAGGTGCGCCTTTACTTCCAGGCTTTCTCATTTTCTCACCACTACCTGCTTTAATTCTAGCACGTTTTTTGTGAATGTTTGCGTATAGTCCAGTTTTTGCCATTGTTAATATCCTTTACTTGGTTTTGGTTTTGGTTTCGGCTTTGGTTTCGGTTTCGGTTTGTACTTTGCCATTTAATATTTTCTCCAATTCATCTAAGTTATGTTTTGCACAAGTTAGTTTTTGAAATCTTTCATCTA
>Ga0181591_10003514_pt1 | contig 13636 bp, 10 predicted proteins | sample 071ome_33_FD_133757 | JGI IMG/M metagenome (GOLD analysis project Ga0181591, IMG submission 133757) | Coastal salt marsh microbial communities from the Groves Creek Marsh, Skidaway Island, Georgia - 071412AT metaG (megahit assembly) | ecosystem: Environmental > Aquatic > Marine > Intertidal...
CTCACATGGCAACATAACAACCGATGAGCGATAAGGCAAACAATCTGCAGTACCATTTATCTCAATCACGGCTTCATTAAAATCAAAATATCTAAAATGCAAAGAGAATTCTCCAAGCGCACTTGGTGAATTAAACGAAATCGATCCATCAGAAAATCCAATATTATCTCCAATCACAGGCGACATACCTATAAATCCGGTATAAGAATCATTTACATCAAAATCATACCGAGTATCACCGATCGAAAAACTCAAGACACTCACGTTTAACTGCTCATCCAATTGCAAGCCATTATACGTTATTGTTGATCCAAGTGCAGCCACTGGATCTGGTCCGATATGAATAAAAGTACTAGCCCCTTCCACATTTGGACAGTAGTCTGCAGAAGCTATAACTGCCTCTTGCGAAGCTGCTTCTTCCAAAGCCGCACTTGTGTTGTTATTCAATTCTAGAGTTCCACGCAGCATTTGGGTGTCCGTTGTAAAATTCAAAGTTCCCAAAGCCACAACCAAAACAGCTGCAAACCCAAGCGAGTAATAAATAGTACGTTTATGCATATGAAAAATTATAGTCTTATATCAATACTATAATACAACAATCTAAAACCTATATAAAAAAAGCCTTTATACAAAAGCAAAAAGTGTCCTAACTCACTTTAATTACTCAAATCTCTTAAGTTCATTATACAAGTCGCTCGAACTTTACCGTGGTACATATCACCGTTTTGATAAACATTCAAATTGTTTAAGTCAAAGCAGCTCAAAGAATTGTTTTTAGAAGTATCTTCAAATCCAATTTGATCGACAGCTAACCTAACCAATGGTTTTATACCATCAACATTATCAACTTCTGTAGTTTCCAGGTCGAATTCACATTTAACAGTTGGCCATACTCCACGCGCACAGTCCAAATTTGAAAAACCTTGTTTGGCTAACATTTGCTGTAATTCTGATTGTTTTTGGTCAAAATTTAAGTTTTCTTCATTCTCAATCATCAAAGACCCCTTAAGATCAGACTCATCAGTTGTTCTAAAAAACACAAAACTCACCGATACAAAGAGTAAGAAAATAACTCCATACAACATTCTGTCTTTGGCAGTTTTTTGCATAAATTTTAGTTAACTACTAACAAACTAGCAAAAAAAAGCCTGGGCCCCAAGCCCAAGCTAGTATAATTCAGTCTTTAGTCAAGTTGATTATCCAAAATAGACCTCTTGCAAACGCTTATCAGCTTGGACCTCTTTTGGAGTACCTTCGATATATTTTTTACCGTCTACAAATACGATAATACGATCTACCAAGCTAAATAAGAACTTCAAATCATGTTCAATAATCACAATAGTTCGACCATGATCTTTGGATAAACCTTTGATTTGAGCTGCCAATTCATTCCTCAAAACAGGGGAGACACCAGCAGTCGGCTCATCAATCAAAAGCAAATCTCCACCAGCTAATTTGAGCTTTTGCATTTCCAAAAGTCTCAATTGACCCCCAGACAAAACTCCGGCTAGTGATTTTTTGTGACCCCTCAATCCCACATCTTCCAAAGCCTCATCAATTTTTTCGTTAACGTAAGATCTCGTAGTTGATTTGAGCATCCAATTCCAAGGCAGTTTTTCTGAGTTTTCAATTGCCATCATCAAATTTTCCTCCAAAGTAAGCTCCTTAAACACCCCCACGTTCTGAAAACTCCGATTCAAACCCAAGGCCGCTCTGCGATTTGGCGACAGGTTGTTAACCTCTTGATCATTTATCAAAACAGACCCAGTATCAATTGGCACAAAACCAGAAATTGCATTGAAAAATGTCGTTTTACCACAACCATTTGGTCCAATAATACCCACAATTTCACCTTCATAAACTTCCAAAGAAATATCTTCATTGATCATTCTTTGGCCCAACTGTACGTGCAGATTTTCGATACCTAAAACTTTTTTTCTTTTCATAATATTTTATTAAACAATTCTTTGAGCGCTGGTAAATTTACCAGATAAATTTCTAATCAGAATCACAAGCATTATGCTATATACAAGCATTCTCATGTGACCCATTTGACTTGGATTAAAGCTGAAAAACCTTAATACTTCTGGCAGTAGCACGACAAACAAAGTACTCAAAACCAAAGTTCTTACAGAAGGCTTCATAGACAAGATTGCAATAGAGGCAATCAATATTAGATTTGGAAAACCCCCAAAAGTTGGGTCCAAAAACTGAATCCTCAAAGCTTCCAAACTTCCAGCAATCCCACTCAGCAAACTCGCCAAACAAATTACAACAGTCCCAATTTTATTAGCAGAAATACTCATGCTTTCAAGCAAGGTTTCTGATTCTTTTAGTCCGCGCAAGGCCCGTCCAAATGGAGCCTTGAAAATCAAATTTTCTATTAAGACCAATGTCAACATTAAACATCCACTAACCAATACAATATCTGGCAAAGCTTTCATAAACCCTGGTCTCATAATTCCAGAAATTCCCAGAACCCCACCAGTCAAATCGCTAAAAGATTTTAAGAAGGCTTCAAAGCCAACAATACTTGCAGCCGTCAAAACAGTAAAACTTTCATGCGAAACCCTCACATATAAATAAGAAAGCAGCAATCCCAAGGCAAATGTCAAAGCCAAGCTACCACAAAAAGCTAGTCCAAACCCAAGCAAAAATTTCTTTTGCAAAATAGCCAAGCTATAACCCATAAAACTATAGCTCACTGGAATAGCTAAGAAAAATATTCCTGCCTGGGACATAGTCAAATGCGCACCCACAGCCTGAATAAATGAAATAAATATCTTAATTAATACTGAAAAATAATAACCCATAATTAACTTTTACGAATACGTTTAGAAAATAAACCATTTGGCTTAGCCAAAACACAAACAAGTGCAATCACAAAAACAAAAAACATTTTATGACTTGCACTAAAATCTAGATAGCGTGGCGAATAATTTATTAGAAATTCCGGAACCAAACTCAATAAATAGGTTGCCACCACAACACCTCGTATATCTGTCACCCCGCCAATAAACAAGGCAATAAAACCTGTAATAACCAAATTAAATCCCATAAATGGAGTTAATGCCGAATTCAAACCAATCATCACACCCACAAACCCAGTCAAAACGCATCCCATGCAATAAATAGCCATTCGCACAAAACCCGCATTCACTCCCAGGCTCGAAACCAAAGCATTGTTCTCAGTTATACTCCGAAGAACTCTACCATACGGCGTTCTAAGAACCACAAAAGCAATTATCATAGTCAAAACCAAGCCCATCGAAACTGTAATCAAACCCGGCGTGGTAATTCGAAACAAACCAAAATCAACCACCGGCAAAACCCCATCAAGAATACTTTTTGCATCTGTTTCAAAAATAATTCCAATTAAACTTTCCAGAGCAATCCCAAACGACAAACTGGCAAGTAAACCAAGCAAAGTATCATTATTTTTATAAAACTTCTCGAGCAAATGAAATGAAATATATCCAAAAATCAAAGCCCAACCCAAAGCAAAAATCCCCGAAGCAACAAACGACCCCGAAAACATAAAAACAACATAAAACATATAAGCCACAAAAGTTGCAATTGCCCCCAGTGCCACATGTTCAATCTTACTGACCGAGCGTATCAGATACAAGCTCACCGCAAACAACAACACCTGAGTTCCGGTCACAAGGGAATTAACTAATATTTGTAAGAAAAAATCCATAACTAAAATTAAATAAAAAGCCCAGTTAATTATTTACTGGGCCTTGTAAACTATTGTAATACAGCCTTGCCATCAATTATTTGAAAGACTCCAGCCCTTACTCCTGGCAAATAGCTCATTCCATCAAATTCAATACCATCAGCTACTCGTCCAACCAGAGGGTTATTTGCTAGATATTCACGCATAGCAACAGAGTCATCACCAACTGCATTTGCTGCTGCAACAAGGTTTGTCAAAGCATCAGAAAGAGATAGCGTTAAATAACCCTTCAAGGCCGAAATTTCACCGAAGTTGGTTTCCACATTTTCATAAAAGGCATTTGCTTCTGGACTATCTACCATAGGTGAATCCACCACAATCATGCCATTAGCTAATTCCGCAATACCTTGGCGTGACTCGTCAGTTAAATATGCAATTTGAGAAACTAGCTGAATATCTTCAAATTTACTTAAATCCTCAGACATTTGTTTTGCCAAGTTGGTAGCTGTTGGTCCAGGGAAAGGGTTTAAAAATATAGCTTGCGCTCCAGAATTTGCTAATTTTTCGATAACATTTCTAAAATCTGTAGTTGTCGATTCAAAAGTTTCAGAGATAACTACTTTCTCACCAAGTCCAGCTTCGATAACGTTTTTTAGTCCCATAGAGTAGTCATTTTGTTCCGTAACCATTGCTACAGTTTCAAATTTATCCAGCTCATCTACCAAAGTTTCACCAATCACAGAGTCAGAGTAAGAAAGTGAAAACAGATAAGAACTAGCCCCTTCGATATCTGGATTTGAGCTAGTACCACTTACAGCTAACATTTGTAAACTTTCAGTTAGAGGGGCAATTGCCAAACTTTCTGGAGAACAAAAAGGAATAATCGCATCGACACCATCAATATCGACTAGTTTTTGGAATGATGTCACAGCATCTGATCCAGAACACTTACCATCTTCATAAACAAGTTCCACATTCGAGCCATTGTAGCCTCCATTTTCATTGATTTCTTTCAATGTCGCACTCAAAATTCGTTGGGTTTCTTCGCCATACTGAGATGCATTTCCAGATAGGGGAGCTATCACTCCAATTTTCAAAGTTTCATCAGATTCTGACATACTCGCTCCACACCCGCTCAGAAGTAAAGCAAGTAGTGATAAACTTAAAAGTTTTTTCATTACTAAGTTGTTAAATTACGATTCAATTATAATAAAAAAAATCCACTTACGAAAGTGGATTAGTAAGCAATTTCTACATCGCAATCACCATTTGCGATACATTGGCAGCCTAGCCGAATTTCTGGTTGGTCTGGGTCCAGACCCATCATTTCTTCTCTATCTGTCATTTCTGATAAATTTTCAAGACCAGATTTAACTTTAACCATGCAAGTCGTACACACGCCATTTCCTCCACATGCGTTATCCATTTGGATATCGTTTTCTTTGGCAGTTTCTAGTAAAGTTTGGCCACATGGGCAATCTACTGGAATTTTTTCGCCATCTCGACGAAAAGTTACTTTGCAATTAGACATTAGCTAATAGAAGTTAGGTTTTTTTGAGCTTTTGATTTTAGACGACCAGCTTTGTTATCGTGAATAACATTTTTCTTTGCAGCAAGGTCGATAGTTTTGTAAACAGCTGGAAGCATAGTAGCAGCTTCTGCAGTGTTTTTATCTTTGATCAAAGCATAAAATTGCTTTTGAATATCATGCAATCTTCTACGTGTACCGTAGTTTCTAATTTTTCTTTTTTCAGCTTGTTTTACCCTTTTTTTCGCTGATTTGATAATTGGCATTTCTATAAAATTAAAATAAATTTACACCCAATATAGGATCTTTAACTCCAAAAGTCAACTTTTTTGATCTGTTAATCACCCTCAAAACCTGCTATAATAAAGACAGAAACAACTAATAATAAAATTATGTCTAGAAAAGGTTTCAAAACAGTTCTATTTGGTTTGATCACAGGGGCTACTATCGGAGTCTTATTCTCACCAGATAAAGGTGATAAAATCCGTGCTAAAATCAACAAAAAAGCACGCTCAAACAAACACGTATCAAGCGCACTCGACAAGCTAACTGATACTCTCAAAGATGTATTCAAAAAAGTAAAAAAAGAACTCCACCTCGAAGAATCAAAGAAATAAACTGGATTTAATCCAGTTTTTTTATGTCGTTTTGACTGTCAGATAACCAGCAAAAAGTAAACTCATAAAAAGTACCAAGTACACTTCAGGGCCGCTATCACCAGCAATATTGCCAGCGCGGATCACTGAGGTGTTTGTATTTGATAAAAAGCTATTTTGAGCTACCACCGAATCATCAGCAATCAGATCCAACTGAAAATCGTTATCAGTCAACAAAGCGTCCAAATCAGACCCTCCCGGGTTACTTGTAAATGATCCAAATCCTGAGTTTGGATTGCTATTTGTAGTACTACCACTGGAAGTCCCTCCAAAAATACTCGGGTCAATTGCCCCAAATACTCCAAAAGCACCCGATCCAGTCGACCCACTATCAGCTCCAGTTCCAGTGTCCGCTCCACTATCTCCGGTTCCAGTTCCAGTGCCAGATCCAGTTCCAGTTCCAGTGCCAGTGCCAGTGCCAGATCCAGTTCCAGTTCCAGTGTCCGTTCCACTATCTCCGGCTCCAGCTCCAGTGTCCGTTCCACTATCAGTTCCGGCACCTCCAGAATCGGCCACTATTGTACTGGTGCCACTGTCAGCACCAGCGCCGGTACCACTGTCAGCGCCAGTCCCATTCACAGCGCCTTTCAAGTCGATTGCAGGTAACCCCGGGGGTTGAATAGATAGGGAGCCTTGACCAGTTTGGCTGATAACATTTAAAGAACTTTTAATATTAATATTCTGAGCATTTAAAAAAGAAAAAACACCCAACACAAGCAATCCAAAACCAGCAATCGCCAAGGTGTAATTGACAATCGTTTTACTTTCAAAAACAGAACTGTATTCCAAATCATCTGGAATCTCATCATCGAGAGGGTCACGCAAGAATTCCGATTTTTTCTCCAAATCTTCAACCTCAATTTTAGTTGGCATTTTTTTTACACCATACTCTGCTTTTTCTTCTTCGCTCAAGCCCGCTTCGGGCGTGGCAGAAACCACAGGTTGCAATTCTGGACTTGCAACGCTCTGATCAGCTAATTCTAGTTTAGGCTCAACAATATCAGCAGGTTTAGATGCCAAAGTGTCATTCGGAAGCTGTGAACTGGCAGAAGACTCAGAGTCGGGCGCTTGGGCACTCGCAGAAGACTCAGATGATTCTGAGTTTTCCTCTTCGTTTTTGTAAAGATCCATTAAATTAACAGGCATGCAAGTGGGGGAGAAATATATATCAATATTTTAACAGACCATATTTTTTCGCAAATACAAAAGCCTTGACGAATCAAGGCTTATAATTGTTAATTTGAATCAAATTTAGAATTTGAATACCAGTGGAAGTAACATTGTCGAAATCATTCCAATAATCAAGACAACACCTACAAACTTTTTAAACATTATTTAACGGTTATAGTTTCAATATATTCAGATACATTATTGTTAGCATCCGACACCTCTAATTTTACCTCATATTCACCAGCTTCTTCAAATGTAAATGTCGGTTTTCTTTCGACAGAGGTTTGACCATTTCCAAAATCCCATGTGAACTCTTGAGCATTACCAGTAGAACATGAAGGGCTAAATTGAACAACAAGTGGTGCTTCGCCAGAGTTTCTGCTCGGTTTGAAACATGCATTTAATGAAATTTCATTAACAAAAACAGTCAGTTCAGTTGAATCAGTTTGATTATCATCTGTAATAGCAGTTACAGTGACTTTGAAATCTCCTGTTTTTGTAAATTTATGAGTTACAATTGGACCTTCACGTAGTACTGGAGTCCCATCTTTAAAATCCCATCTAAAAGCCACAATATCTACACCTTCAGGCACTTTTGTACTGGTCGCATCAAAATCCACGGTCAAAGGCACTTCACCAATCAATGGTTCGGCTTGAACCTTTGTCATGAGACCTGCTTTTTCCACAAAGATTTTTATTAGCTTGGTGGCTTGTTTACCACTGACACTTGTCAGGATAACTTTTGCATCGTACTCTCCAGAGTTAATGTAGGTAAACGATGCATCCTGACCATTTTTATCAATGACACCATCATTATCAAAGTCCCATGCGTAATCAATAATTGGACCGCCACTAGAAGCACTCGCATCAAAATCAACTTTTAGAGGTACCTCGCCAACCACTACGTTGTCGCGGTTTGCAGCAGGAATAGTCGAAACCTCCATAAAAATTCCGCTCGGAGATTTGCTAACTGTATATTGTTTTTCAAAACTTGTCACGTTTCCTTTGTCATCAGTCAGATCGAGTGTTACAACAAACATTCCTTCTTGAGTGAATGTATAGTTTACTTTTTGTCCCACGCGAGCTTTGCCATCACCAAAGTTCCATTCGTAATTGATTATATCACCATCCATAGACTTAGAACGAGAAGCATCAAAAGTATAACTTCTACCAGGAGCCAAGATTTCATCTGCGGGAGAGTTCTTAATTTGCACATCAAACACCTCATCTCCCTTAACACTTAGTGTTTGAGTGGTTTCTACCACACGCCCGTTGTTATCAGTCAAAAACAAAGTTACGTCATACTCACCATTTTCCAAGTAATTAAAACTCGATTTCACACCATCATCATCAATAATAGTATCACCATCAAAATCCCATTCATAACGCACAATCGATCCATCTGGATCCACACTCATAGAAGCGTCAAAATCAACTTCCAAAGGCGCCTGACCAGATCCTGGAGTCATTGTAAATAATGCCGTGGTTTGAATATTTTCAATACTAACAGTTTTTTTCAAGTTTAAGGTTTCAATTCCAGCAGATTCATCATTGGCTGCTTGGTATCTAACATCTAAATTAACTGTAAAAATACCATCATCTGGTTTTGTTCTAAATGTATGCACTGTCGAGGGGCCGCTTGCAGAAGCTCCATCTCCAAAGTCCCAAGAGTAACTGACAACTTCGTAAGCATCCATGTCAATACCAAGATCAGCAGCACTAAATTCAATTTCCACAGGCGCCACAAGTCCCAAAGTGCTTACAGGGTTTGTAACTATCTTAGGTTCTTGAATTTCTGTTGGTTGTTCCACAAATTCCACATCTACCTGCTTAATACTTCCTGAACTAAAAATTACAGCAACAACACTTATTAAAAAGATCACAGCCGAAATTGCAAATAGCACAAGGGCACTTTTTTTCTTTTCTTTGTTGTTTGATTTTGTATTTAAAAACTTAAAAATTGAAATCAGCAGTCCAACCAAACTTAATAGTCCAAGTAAGCTTGCAAACATACTCAAACCCAAAAACAGAAAACTACTCATAGAACCACTACTAACTCCCAGACCAGTTAAAAAAGAAGATTCCGATCCAGATGAGGCAGTCATGTATAAAATAACACTAAACAAAATTGTCACAAGCAAAGCACCCATCATACTAATCAAAACAATCATCAAAGGTCTTTTTGATTGAGCTTTGTGAACTTCTTTAATTAGAGGTTCTGTAGATTTGTCCTCTTGTGGGTGAGCAAACTCATTTAGATCGTGGAAACCCGATTCATGGAATTCTACATCTATGTGCTCGCTATTGTCTTCATGGTTGAAACCAAAATTGTTATGTTCTGTCATTCTGTTTGTTTAAGCTTTAGTTATATTTTAGGCAACTATCCAAAAATATCAATCGTTAGTTACGCGCTGCATTTCCAAATACAATTTTAACTTGATCAATATAGACATTGCCATTGCTATCAATCAAAGTCATCATCAGACGTGCAGGGGAGTCATTTACTGAGTATTCAATGTTTAGATTTTGAGAAAAATCGGTGACCAAAAAGTCTACATCGTTATTACGAGATCCATCTGGAGTAGTTCCAGGTGCCCCTGAGTTTGTATCTCGGAATATATTTTTATCAATAAGAACTGATTCGATAAATTCTGGTAAGTGATTAAAATTCAATCGAACCACCCCAGTGTTACCAATAATTCCAATTTCATCGTCTTGGTTCACAGAAGGCGAAGCCACAATGAAATTTTGCGGATCAAAAGTAATATTAACTCCAGTCAATTCTTCAATACCTTGTTCAGCTCCACCAATAGCTCTATCTAAAATATCATCTAAAATTGTACCATTATTCTCAGTAGTCCCAGATGTATTTGATGAGCCCACTTCAAAGTCTCTCGGCACAACTCTTCTGGTAGTTGCAGACAATCCAGATTGTAATCCTGCAGCTTCACGGTCTAGTTGTTGTTGAGCAAAGTTTTCTTGAATACGTCTGATTTCAGCATCGCGTTCTAGTTGTCTTTGACGTAGTTGCTCTTGTTGAGCCAATAGGTCAGCTTGAATTTGAGCAATTTGAGATTGTCTTTGAGCTTCGCGATCTGCCGCAGAAATACCTTCTGGCAATGCCGCAGAGGCCGGATCATCTATAATAGATCTTTCATCTTCGATTGCTGCAAGTTGAGCTTCGAGAGCAGCAACACGTTCGGCAGCAGCTTGAGCAGCTGATTTGATTTCTGCAACCCGAGCTGCTTCCTCAGCCGACGCTCCTTGCTCTATCAAATCACCTTCGACTCTGACAGTGTTATCAACAAAGTCAGATTTACCAAACGAGTCTGTTACAATCAGCCTAACTTGATAAACTCCTGGTGTTTCATATTCAAAGGTAGGGTTTTTATCATTTGATTCAGAATCGTTATTTTTAACACCATCACCATCTGAATCAACAAGAGTATTGAAGTCATATGAAACTTCGACAATTTCAGCGTTATTTTCTTTATCGAACCTAGAATTGTCCTTAAATGTCACAACTAATCCAGAGTTAGAAAAGCTGAAGGCCGCCGTTGGAGCCAATGTTTCCAGTTTTGTGACTGTCACATCTTGAGTTACTGTATCTATCTTTCCTTTTGAGTCAGTCACAATGAGTCCAACTTTGTAAGTGCCTGGTTGCTCGTAAGTAAATTTAGGATTTTTGAGAGTAGATTGCTTATCATTGTTTGCAACCCCATCACCATCAAAGTCTTCATTCAAGTCAAAGTCCCACACAAAAGAGCTCAAAGTCACATTGTTGGCAGAGTCAGAACGAGAATTATTTTGGAACTCTACTTCTAATTTATTACCAGTAGCTTTAAATGCAGCTGTCGGAGGCAGAGTTACTTTTTCTTCGACCAAAATTTTTCTTGTAATAGAATCAGTTTTACCTTCAGAATCAATCACGGTTAATTTAACTTCGTAAGTACCAGCCTTGTCATAAGTGAAACTTGGAGCTCTTTTATTCGAATCCAAATCGTTATCAGACTCACCATCACCATCAGCATCAGAAGACAAATCGAAATCCCAAATAAATTGATCAAGAGTAACTGAGTTCTCAGTATCTGACTTCGAGTTATTAGTAAAATCAACCTTTAGCTCATTGATAGATGGTACAAAAGCAGCCGTCGGAGCCAAAGTTTCTTTTTCTTGAATTACGACACTCTTATCAATCGAATCTGTATTACCCAAATCATCTTTGACCGTCAAACGCACAGTCTTTTTACCAATAGTTTCGTAAGTAAAGTCATTCGGATTTTGATCTGTAGAATCGACATCATTATCCGAAACCCCATCATTATCAGAGTCATCGGATAGATCAAAATCCCATGCATAGTCCACAATAGCAGCCCCACCAGGTGTACCCGGTCGAGAAGTGTTATCAAAACTGACAGTTTTTTCGTCTAAGCTCAAGCCAAAGGCTGCCACTGGAGGTAATATATCAGCACCAACAGTAATACTTCTTTCGATTGAATCTGTATTACCTTCGGAATCGACAATAGACATTTTAACTTTAAAAATACCTTTATTTTCATAAGTATGAGTAAACTCTGGCAAAATACTATCCGGATCATTATCTCGAATACCATCTCCATTAGAGTCCACGGAAGTATCTACATCATATGCTATTGATTGGATTGTTCCACCATTGGCAGTATCTATATTGGAATTATTGTCGAAATTCACACTCAAACCATCAACTTCAAATAAGAAAGCCGCAGTAGGTTGGTTCAATTTACCTTCAATTCTAATAGTCTGAATCACAGAGTCTCTTTGACCTTCTGAATCAACAATAGTTAATTTCACTTTCTTAGTTCCTTTAGTTTCGTATGTAATCACTGGGTTTTCAACATCTGAATCAACATCATTGTCTTTGATTCCATCACCATCAGAATCTTTGGTTATATCAAAGTCCCAAATGTAATTTCGAACCACACCACCATTATTCGCATCCACTCGAGATTTATTGTTGGTTCTAACAACAAGACCGTCAGCATCGAATAAGAATGCCGCCGTTGGCTCATCCAAGACACCTTCCAAAGACACAGAGTTAATAACTGTATCCACATTGCCTTCGTGGTCTTCCAATGTCAGTTTGATTCGGAATTTACCAGTAGTTTCATATTCAAATGCAGGATTGATGTCAGTCGAATCAACATCGTTATCACTCACTCCATCACCATCCGAGTCCACATTCACATTGCTATCCCATTTATAACTTGCAGTTTGCTTATCAGCACCACCTGCAAAATCCAAAGTTGATTGATCAGTAATTGTCACTTGCAAGCCATCTACATCTGTTTCAAAAGCCGCCTTCGGCGCCTCCAAAACCGAATCCACAAATATAGTCAAAGGTCGACTCACAGCCCGCGAGCCATTGTCATCCACAACCATTTGCGAAATTCTATAACCACTTGCCGGTGATTTTTTATCAAAAGAGAAAACAAAAGGATTAGCTGGATCGGTAGAGTTTGGACCGGCATTGCCAAATCCATCATCGATAAATGATCCATTACCATTCAAATCATATTGAACACTAGCAATTTCACCATCTGCATCGAGAGCAGAACTAAAGAATGTCACTTCTTCTCCAACAGTCACCGAAGTTCGATCCACATTAAATTTTGCAATCGGCATTTCATTAGGGCCATTTACAGCTTCTATTTCTTTATCGGATTCCAGATTGTCAGACTCATTAAATTCATTGTCAATAGCCTTCACAGAAACTTTCCAGTTAACAGCCTCACCCGTATCACCTTTGGTTGGAATAATCATAGAAACTCTTGGTTGTCTCGAGCTAATTACATATTCAGGAGTTTGAGAGCCAGTGTCTTGCAAAGTGAATTGAAATTCTTCAATTCGTCCATCCAAATCCTCAGCACCCACAGCGTTGGCCACCACAGTAAATGGAGTAGTGCCAGTCAGTCTCGACAAATTAATCGAATCAATTGTCGGCTCGAATGATTCCACAACAAGTTTTGCAGAATGAAAGTCACTCTTATTCAAGTCAGATTCATCTGTAACTGTCAATTTTAAGTCAAACGAATCAGTCCCAGTAGGCAGGTCTTGATAGCTAAGATCAAAGTTAGATCTAGTAAAGTTTCTACCATCACCAGTATCATAGCTAAATCTAAGGCCACCAGTTGTACCATTTGCATTCAGAGATCTATCACCACTCACTTTGACTCTTTCACCACGTATCAATTCTTTGAATAGACCTTCTGTCGGGTTGATAAAGCTATTACCAAATCGGTCAGTAAGAGTAATCACAGCCAGAGGTTCATTCGCAGGACTAATTGTCACTTGCTGAGTAATTTCCTTGAAGCTCGAGCCCTTAAACGCTCTGACTTTCATTGTAAAGTTACCAGCAGTCTCATAAACATGCGTCGTCGTTGCCACCATAGGGTCTCCTTCTGCAGCTCCTTCAGCTGCTAAAAAGTCAAGAACCTCCGAGCGACCATCTCCAAAGAAAATTTGAGCCTTATCAGCATTGAAACTTTCCAATTCCACATCCACACTCGCCGAAGAACTTTCTTCACCTACAGTCAAAGGAGCTACAGGATTGAAATCCTCAGCAAA
>Ga0181591_10003515_pt1 | contig 13636 bp, 15 predicted proteins | sample 071ome_33_FD_133757 | JGI IMG/M metagenome (GOLD analysis project Ga0181591, IMG submission 133757) | Coastal salt marsh microbial communities from the Groves Creek Marsh, Skidaway Island, Georgia - 071412AT metaG (megahit assembly) | ecosystem: Environmental > Aquatic > Marine > Intertidal...
GGATGTAGGTGCCGAGGTGCTTGTCCGGTGCCCAGATCAGCTTTTCCCCCTGCTCCTTCAAATGCGTGACCACATCGAGTGCAATACTGGAAGTTACCACCCAGTCGGCGCGCGCTTTAACCGCCGCCGAGGTGTTGGCATAAACGACCACAATGCGGTCAGGGTGCTGATCACAGAATTCAGAGAAGGTTTCAATCGGGCAGCCCAGATCAAGTGAACAAGTGGCTTCCAGCGTTGGCATCAGAATGCGCTTTTCCGGACTCAGGATTTTGGCGGTCTCGCCCATAAAGCGGACACCGGCGACCATCAGCGTACTGGCTGGATGGTCACGGCCAAAACGCGCCATCTCTAAAGAATCTGCGACCGTACCGCCGGTTTCTTCTGCCAACGCCTGAATCTCAGGGTCACAGTAATAATGCGCCACCAGAGTCGCATCTTCCTGAACCAGCAGTTCACGAATCTCTTGCTTCAAAGCCTCTTTTTCCGCGACCTCTGTGGCTGGCTCTTTCGCCCAGTAATCACGAATAACCTGTGTTGGAGTCTGTACTGCGTCAGTCATGTCGTTGTCGTAATCCGCGTCGTGGTGTACCAGCTTGGTCAATGGGCCGGCATATTAACACAGGGAATGGGGGCAGTTGTTGTTCAAAACAAGGGCATCAACACTGAGCACAACACCCAGCCCTGAAAATACAATCACCGGAAAGACAATCCACGAAATTCGATTCCGCAAATAGACAACCCGGGATCACAGCCCTAGCCACAGAACCTTCAGCACAGAACCTTCGCCACAACATCCTGGCGAGGTAGCCCTCAATACACAGCTGTGAAAACAGCGTTACGGCAGACCAAGTACTACAGCATTTACTATGCAATGGCCGGAAAAAGAGACAGCCAATAAAAAAGGGGAGAAAACCGGCTGGCTTTCTCCCCTTTCAGGAATAAGTGGTGGGTCGTGCTGGATTCGAACCAGCGACCAATTGGTTAAAAGCCAACTGCTCTACCAACTGAGCTAACGACCCGATAAGTGCTGCGCAGATGAAACTTGCGTTTAATCCAAATTCAACAATTTGGTAACAATTTCAGCAACTTAACTTCCGTTTGATGATGGTGGGTCGTGCTGGATTCGAACCAGCGACCAATTGGTTAAAAGCCAACTGCTCTACCAACTGAGCTAACGACCCCGGAAGTGCGGCGTATAATACAGAAATATTTCTGAGGGGCAACACTTTTTTTAAAAAAAGTTTCGATTTCAGCAACTTAGCCAGCAACTGACTGGATTCGTGGCCAGCCAGCCAATGATCAGGGAGGTGTTGGTCGTCGAGGCGCGGGTCACTGAAGTGTGGTCACAGAGATGTTAGTCACTGAGACGTTGGCAGCTTATCCAGATACGACTTCGCCAGGCGAACCGTTGTGTCTGCTTTACCGCTGAAGCGTTCAATCACGGCATTCAGCCAGCGACGCGCCTCCACATCATTGCCCAGCTTATGCTCCGTCACACCCAATTTATAGGTCGCATCCGCCGCTTTCTGGTGCTCAGCGAATTGAGTAACAACCTGGTTAAAGGCCACCTTGGCTTGCGCAAATTTACTTTGCACCAGATACACTTCACCGTTCCAGTACCAGGCGTTGGCCACCAGCTCATCACCGGGATAGCTCTGAACAAATTCTGTAAACGCCTGATTGGCTTCAGCAAATTGTTTATCGCGTACCAGATTCATGGCCGCCTTGTAGGCATCCGCTGCAGAAACCTGTGACTGAGCAGCGATGGCATCGGTGCTATCAGCTGGTGTTACCGCCGTATTAACGGGCTGGCTTAACAAACTGGCGACACGACGATCGAGGTCCAGATAGCGAGCCTGCTGGTCTTGCTCCATTGATGACAGCATTTGCTGCTGAGATTCGACCTGACTGCGCAGCATGGCAATTTCCTGCTGCATCTGCTCGATCTGCATCAATAGTTCAGATAATAAGTCGCCGGAAGCGGAGGGGACATCAACGACAGAAGCGCTGCTACCAGCACCAGTCGCCTGAGGGACTACAGAAGAGGATGGAGTAATAACATCGGGCTGAGCAGGTGCCACCGAACGGTTGGCACCTACCGACACCCATTCATCCTCTGCAACAGCACCGGCGGCAAGCGCCAGTGCCAAAGGCAGGATGAAGGTCTTCATTAACGGCTCTGGTATTTCACTTCAACGCGACGGTTTTTAGCCCATGCTGCTGCATCGTGTGCTACCGCAGCCGGACGCTCTTCACCGAAGCTAACAACTTGCAGCTGACCCGCTTTTGCGCCGTTCGCCATCAGGAAACGACGAACGGTCATTGCACGACGCTCACCCAGTGCCAGGTTGTATTCAACAGTACCACGCTCATCAGCGTGACCTTCCAGAACCACACGTGCAGAAGCATTGGCTGCCAGGTAAGCCGCGTGTGCTTTCAGGGCTTCTTTGCCGTCTTCTTTCAGAGAGCTCTGATCGAAGTCAAAGTAGAATACGGTCATCTCCAGCAGTGCAGCCTGAGCTTCAGTCGCTTGTGCTTCCAGCGATTCACCCGCTACCGCACCTGCTTCTACCGCATTGGTTTCTGCTTGTTGGCCAGCTTCAGCCGCCTGAGACTCAATAGCAGTTGGTTCAGTAGAGCCAGCGCCTTCGTTAACATCACCGGTGCTTGAACACGCAGAAATCAGAGCCGCGCTCACAGCTAAACCAAAGGCTTTATACAGTGCAGTTTTTTGCATATCAGTCTTCCAGTCCAAAAGTTAGTTTGAAAATCATTGTAAAATTGGTGACCAAGCAGGTTCCCTGACGTCTCCGTACTTCGATGGCAGGCGGAATTTTACCTCCCCATCGACCGATACCGCGGCAAGAATACTACGATCAGCCTCACTTGCAGCATAAATTACCATACTTCCATTGGGCGCAACACTAGGTGATTCATCCAATTCGGTCTCACTGGTAAGAATGTGCACTCTGCCACTTTTTATATCCTGCGATGCAATATGAAAGCGATCGCCGGATTGATGCACAAACACCATTTTACGACCGTCTGCCGTTAACCGCGGGCGGGCGTTATATTTACCTTCAAAGGTCAGACGTTTCACCTGCTTATCGGCCAGTGTCACCTGATAAATCTGCGGCCCCCCTGCACGGCTGGAGGTAAAAATCAGGCTGTCTCCATCCGCTGCCCATTGAGGCTCGGTATCAATCGCATAATGCCGGGTAATTCGCTCCAGCTGACGCGTCGCAAGATTCAGCACCCAGATATCAGGATTGCCTAACTGTGAACGCACAAACGCCAGTTTGGTTCCGTCTGGTGAAAACGCCGGAGCGCTGTTCGAACCAGGAAACGCCGCTATTTTTTCCCGCTGTCCGGTTGCGAGCGTCTGGAAAAAGATTTCACTGCGGCCGTTTTCAAACGACACATAGGCCACTTTTTTGCCATCCGGTGACCAGGCCGGAGAAATGATCGGATCATCCGAGCGGAAAATCAGCTGCTCACGCGCACCGTCCGCATCGGCATAATTCAGATTAAAACGGGTACGCTCGCGATTGGTGGTCACATAAATCAGTCGGGTGGAAAATACGCCATCAATACCGGTGAGCTTTTTAAACACAAAATCACTGATGTAATGCGCCACATCCCGTAACTGGCTGGCTTTGCCTTTTACCCGGTGGCGAAATACCTCAACCTGCTGATGTACGTCCAGCACATGGAACTCCACCGCATAACCCGTCGGCAACACACTCATTCGACCAATCAGGACAAAGTCCTGCTGCAAACGCGACCAGTCCGGGTAAACCACCTGTGACAACTGCGTCGGCCGACTGATCATATTGCTGGCTGGCATCACCGAAAAATAGCCGCTGGATGCCAGATCATTGGCGATAATACTGCTGACGTCTTCTGGTGGTGCCGTCTCCCCCTGCCACTCAAAAGGCACCACCGCGATCGGAATCGCGCTTTGTTTTCCCTGAGTTACTTCAATCACCAGTTCCGCGTGCGCAACGGAAACTACCGCGCCCACCCAAACACACATCAGTAGTTGTAAAAAACGCGTTACCACGAAGCATTCTCCGGTCTGAATTTCATCGTAAAATTACGGAAGTTTTGTTCGAATACAGCAATGTCGGAGGGTACTGGCAATGGCGAGGCTTTATAAATTGCCTGCTCAACGGAACGGTCCAGTGCCTGATTGCCACTGCTGCGAATAATCTGTACCTGCACCACCTCTCCGGTGGGCACCAGCCCCAACCTCAGGGTTACCTCCATATCGGCATCCACCGCTGGGGGATAACGCCACACTGAGATAATCTGATCACGTATCAAAGCCGTGTACTCAGACTGCAGAGCCGCCGCGCGCTGTGCCCGGGCTTCGGCTTCTTGTCGGGCCGCCAGCTCCGCCGCTGCCCGCTCCTGTGCCAGCTGCTCTAACATAGCCTGCTCCTGAGCAATCTGTTCCAGCCGACGCTGTTCGGCTTGCTGCTGTTCTTTTTCACGCTGCTGGCGCTGTTGTTCTTGACGCTGTTGTTCTTGACGCTGTTGATTTTCGCGCTCAGCTTCAGCCTGGCGTTTCTTTTCCGCATCGGCTTTTTGCTTCGCCAAACGTTCACGCTTCAGCTTTTCCTGACGCGCCTGCTCTTTTTTTCGTTTCGCTTCCAGTTTGCGCTGGCGCTCTTTTTCCGCTCGCCGTTTGGCCTCACGCGCTTTGCGTTGTTTGTCGCGCTCGGCCTGTTGCTGCCGCTGTTTGACGGCTTTATTTTCTTCCTGCACCACCGTGGCCATCACATGCTTAGGCACGGGCTCCGCCAGTTGCGGGTGACTGTCAGGCCATTCCAGCAAAAACAGTCCGGCCACCAGCAAATGCAGCGCAATGGCAACCACACCGGCAAAGCCATAACTGTTGGGATTCTTCCAGTTCATGAAGTCTTTCCGGGATACCTGGCAATGTCCATATCAACGACTCGCCTGCGGATCAGGGGCTTCGGTAATCAGTCCGACATTCTGGATACCAATAGCCTGAAGACTGCCCATTAACACCACAACCTTGCCGTAAGGCACACGTTCATCGCCACGAATTAACAGCTTGGTATCGGGCACTTGCGCGCTGATTTTGCGAGCGTAATCCTGAACATCATCAAGGATCATCGCCTCTGGCTGCTCCTCTCCGCGCTCAATAAAATAGGTACCCTGAGCATTCACCGAAATAATAATGGTGTTGTCGTCCGGCTCAATTTCCGTGGGGGTGGCATCTACCTGGGGTAAATCAACCGGCACACTCTGAACCAGCATTGGCGCAGTCACCATAAAAATAATCAGCAGAACCAGCATCACATCAATGTAAGGAACCACATTGATTTCCGCCATCGGCCGGCGCTTCTGGACCGGCGGTGCCATTGGCTCCATCAGCTGTCCTCCGCTGCCATCTCACTCTGGCCCGACTGATTTATTTTGTGCGCCTGACGGTACAACAGTGAAGAAAACTCGTCGGCAAAGGTGTGCATGCCGGTTACCATCTGGTCGACGCGGGTGGCAAAACGATTGTAAAAAATAACGGCCGGAATGGCGGCTAACAATCCCATCGCGGTGGCGATCAGCGCTTCCGAGATACCCGGTGCCACGGTGGCAATGGTCGCCTGCTTCACCGCAGCCAGCCCCTGAAAAGAATGCATAATGCCCCATACGGTTCCAAATAACCCGATGTATGGGCTGGTTGAGCCAACCGTCGCCAAAAATGGCAGATGGGTATCGAGTGCTTCGGATTCACGCGTGATCGTAATGCGCATCGCACGCTGTACGCCGGCCATAACCGCATCCGGATCTCGGGTGTTTTGCTGGCGCATTTTGCCAAACTCTTTAAGACCCGACATAAATACATTTTCAACCGCGCTCGGTTCCGGATGCTGCTGACATTCTCGATACAAGGCGTTGAGGTCAACACCAGACCAGAAGCGCTCTTCAAAATCGAGCAACTGATCACGACTGGCGGATAACAAACGGCTACGCTGAACAATCACCACCCAGCTTAATACCGATGCCGCCAACAACATCAGCATCACCAGTTGCACCACGATACTGGCGTTGGCAATCAGTGAAAAAATAGACATCGATTCGTTCACAAGCACTCCTGTGAGTTTATTCTGGGATTAATGATCATCATCGGCTTGCAATGCCGCGACAATTTCTGCCGGAATTGACCGGGGTTTACTCTGGTCATCAATACAGGCAATGGTGACAAAGGCAGACACCAACTCAACCGCGCTGCCAGCGCCACCACGATAAACTTTCTGGCTCAGCTGAAAACTGGCTTTACCCATCTTTTCGAGCGTAACACTGACGCTGAGTTCATCATCAAGGCGGGCACTGCTTTTGTATTTCAGGCTAACCTCACGCACGACAAATAAAATACCCTGCTGGCGTAAGATCTCTTGCTCAAAACCGAGCGAACGCAGCCACTCGGTGCGGGCGCGCTCGAGGAAACGCAAATAGTTGGCGTAATACACAATGCCACCGGCATCGGTATCTTCGTAGTAAACACGAACCGGCCAGTCAAAACTCACGACTCTGCCTCATCACTGAGAAAGCGCTTCGGTAGTTGCAGTCCAAAATGTTGGTAAGCCTGGCGTGTTGCCATCCGGCCACGCGGTGTTCGGGTGATATAGCCCTGCTGCATCAGATAAGGCTCCAATACATCCTCAATGGTATCGCGCTCCTCACCAATAGAAGCCGCCAGGCTTTCCACTCCGGCCGGGCCACCATCGTATTTTTCCAGCAGCGTCAGCAATAAGCGCCGATCCATATGATCAAAACCATGAGCATCAACGTTGAGCATATTCAGCGCAGCATCGGCAACATCCTGATTCACCACGCCATCGGATTTGACCTGAGCGTAATCGCGCACCCGGCGCAATAAGCGATTAGCAATTCGCGGCGTGCCACGAGCACGACGCGCGATTTCCAGCGCTCCGGGCTGATCGACCTCGAGCTCCATCAAACGACCGGAACGGGCAACAATGCTGGACAGGTCTTCGGTGTTGTAGAACTCCAGCCGCTGCACAATACCAAACCGGTCACGCAACGGCGACGTTAATAACCCGGCGCGTGTGGTGGCACCAACCAGGGTAAAGGGCGGCAAATCAATTTTAATCGAGCGCGCCGCCGGACCTTCGCCGACCATAATATCCAGCTGATAATCTTCCATCGCCGGATACAACACCTCCTCTACTGCAGGGTTAAGTCGATGTATTTCATCAATGAACAAGACATCGCCCTCCTCCAGATTGGTGAGCATGGCCGCCAGATCACCGGCCTTTTCCAGCACCGGGCCTGAGGTCGACTTGATCTGCGAGTTCATCTCTTCGGCGATGATGTTGGCCAGCGTGGTTTTACCCAACCCCGGCGGGCCAAACACCAGAGTGTGATCAAGCGCTTCGCCGCGTGCTCGTGCGGCGCCAATAAAAATCTCCATCTGTTCACGCACATGCGGCTGACCAATATAGTCATCCAGGCTACGCGGTCGAATGGCACGATCCTGACGCTCTTCGCCATGGACTGGCTGGGCGCTGATAAAACGATCTTCTTCAATCATGTGAGCTACCTGTTACCTGTCTGATTATCGTGGCGGAAAGCTGGATGCTGGCGCTGAGCACTCAGCGCCCCAGCGTGCTTTTCAGCGCCAGACGAATCAGCTCTTCCGCTGGCAGATCCTCGCCGTCAACTTTATTCAACATCTTCGCAGCATCCGTTGGTTTGTAGCCCAGCGCCACCAGCGCACCTTCCGCTTCAGCCAATACCTGGTTACGACCGGCCTGCTCCTGAGCATCCACCGCCGCCCACAAAGGCGCCGGGGCTTGCCATTCTTTCAGGCGGTCGCGCATTTCAACAATCAAACGCTCGGCGGTCTTTTTACCAACGCCCGGCAGCTTGGTCAGCGCGGTGACGTCTTCCGCATGAACACAGGCGGCGAACGCATTAACATCCATGCCCGACAGAATGGCCAGTGCCAGCTTAGGACCCACACCGCTGACCTTAATCAGGGTACGAAATAAAGTACGCTGACCTTTATCACTGAAGGCATAAAGCTGATGAGCATCTTCACGGATGGCGAGATGGGTATACACCACAGCCACATCACCGGGCTTGCCGATGCTGACAAAGGTCGACAGCGGCGCCTGCACTTCATAGCCAACACCGTTGACGTCAATTAATAAATCCGGGGCTTGTTTCTCGAGGATGATGCCTTGCAGACGACCAATCATGGGGATACAGATACTTGCTTATGGAAAAGCGGCTAGCCTATCAGTAAACGGGTGTTTGGCTCAATCGACCCAGGCAGACAACAACCGTTACGGAGTATCTCGAGACGCCATTCTCAACCGTGATAATTTTTAAGCCGCCCGCGGGCATAACTTTTAATCCCCGCCTGAGTCACCAGGCTGGCACGAGTATTGGCGTGAGTAATGGCAATCGCCAGCGCATCGGCGGCATCGGCCTGGGGCTTGCCCGGCAGCTTTAACAGATGCTGCACCATATGCTGCACCTGTTCTTTGGTCGCACTGCCTTTGCCGACCACCGCCTGCTTGATACTTCGCGGCGCGTATTCCCCCACCGGCAACCCCTGCAGTGAGGCAGCCACAATCGCAACCCCGCGAGCCTGGCCCAGCTTCAGCGCAGAGTCGGCATTTTTCCCCATAAACACCTGCTCGATGGCAAATTCCTGCGGGGTGTAGGTTTCAATCAGTTCGGTAACACAGTCAAAGATTTTTTTCAGACGATCCGGCAACTCACCCTCACCAACACGGATACAACCGCTGGTGATGTATTCATTTTTTTGCCCGATACTGTTGATAACACCGAACCCGGTAATGCGAGATCCGGGGTCGATGCCGAGAATGATGGCCATAACGTCGCTGACTCCTGAGATGGCTGCAGTCTACTTCGGCAAACACAGCAGGGAAAGCACATCAGGAGGAGTGATGGCCCACTAACAACCTCAGCCAGCCTCAATAACAGCCAGCCTCGATAACAACGACCAGTCTGGTTAGCTTCAGCCAACCCGGGTAGCCGCAACTACCAGTCGTTGGCTGACAGCGCCGCGCGGACGGTACGCATTTTTTCGGTTTCTTCCAGCTGTACCAGGCTGTCAAACAGCTGACGCGATTCCGATGAGGTCGCTTCACTGGCCATCTGGCGATACAAAGCGATCAGATAATCATCTATCCGCAACGCCATTTCCACCAACTCATCCACCGACAGGTCCGGATGACACTGCTTACAACCATCCAGTGCTTTGGCAATCGAGCCTGGTTCAAACTGATGCCACTCCGTCAGTACCTTCTGGCTGGTGTGCTCATGCATACTCTGCATCGATTTTGCCAGTGTATCCTCATGCTCCGCCAGCAATTGCAGCATCATATCAACCCGCTCGCGCTGCGTCTGATCACGTAACTGCTGATACAGATTGCGGGCGTGTTCATGCAGGTGCTGGCTGTAATCCAATACGTCTTTCACTGTGGAATAGCTCATGCGCTGTCTCCTGTGCTGTTGCTGCTGATAGCCGGCCTGATTAACCTGACTCCTTGTTGATTGCAGCAGTCGTTACAGCTTAGCTTAGCCAATCGTGCCGGCATTGCGCTGGGTCATGATGGCAATGCGACGCCATAAGCTGACAATCAGTGATTATGTCCGTCGTCATCTCCGGCATTGAATTGCGCGGTGATTTTATCGGCGTACTGACGCACGACTTTTTTATTGCCATCCGACACGTTCTGCGTGGCCTTCAGCATCAGCAGCGAGGCTTTCATCATTTCTTCCATCATGGCTTTCTGATCGTCCGGAATCCCTTCGGCCTGCTGCAACTGCGCCAGCTGTGCTTCAATCTGTGACAGACTGACATCACCGCCTTCCATTTCAATCGCCATATACGCCATGCTGATTTCGCGGGATACGTTGGCCCACTGCTCAACGCTATCGTAACCCTGCTTTTTGGCCTGCTGGTTAAAATCATCGTACAGGCCAGTTGCCCGCAGCTGCTGCACACCTTTATCAAACACCTGATCCATGGTCTGAGCTTCATTCATAACATCGTCAGCATCCAGTTTATCTTCATGCTGGTCCAACCAGGCGGTCAGTACCGGCATCGCTTTCAGCCATTTTTCGATGTCACCAGCGCTCAGTTCCGCGCCATAGCTCAGTGGCATACATAACATCAGCATCAGGGTGAGTGCGGTATTTTTTATCAGTGTCATGCGACGTTCCTGTTCCTAAGAGTGAGTCAGCCCGTTTGCCTGCGGCCAGAGGACTGAAAAATGATGGCGTTACGCTAGCATAACTGCTTACAAGCGACCATAGACCATCAGAGTCACCGCCTCATCAAAATCACCAATCGCCGGCACCGTACTGAGGGTTTGACGGCTCAGCGGCTGCAGTTGAATCCAGTCAGGGGCGACCTGTGGGTTTTCCGCCAGCAACCAGTCCGGGATGGTTAACATCAGCGCTTTCAAATCATCACTGGAGGCAATGTCGTACAACACATCACTGGCCAGCAGCACATCCACCTCAGGCCAGGGCTGACCAGCAGCCACTGGCTGCAGCGACACGCCATTGGCGGCGGCGTTGAGCTGTGCCGCCTGCAGGGCATTGGCATCCAGGTCGGCCACCCAGACCTCGGCCGCGCCTGCTTGCGCCGCCGCGATGCCGACCAGCGCAGAGCCACAACCAAAATCCAGCACCCGCTTGCCCGCCACCGTGTCCGGGTGCTGCGTAATGTAATCGGCCAGCAAGCGTCCACCAGCCCAGGCAAAAGCCCAATAAGGCAGCTGCTGCCAGAAAGCACTGATCTGAGCAACATCCAGCCGGGTAACTTCTGCGTCAATATCCAACAGCCACAATAGCCGGCCATCAACATCACGCTGCTGCAGCTGCGCATCGGGCAGGCGTAATGCCTGAATTAATTCACCAACCGACATATTTCTTCTTAAACCGGGTTACTTTTTTCAGATAATTACGGGATTCGTGCTTTGGGTGCTCGTTCACAATAATGCGATACACCTGTTCCGTGCTGAGAGCATTAATCCGTGCCAAAGCTTTTTTACGATCATGATGAAATGCCCGGAACAAATTCCCCGCACCACCGTTGTACGCCGCAATGATGCAATATTCTTTTTTCAGCCAACCACGCACATCTTTTAAATAAACATCGCGCAAAATGGACAGATACGCCGAGCCAACATCGATATTCTGCTCCGGGTCCAATAAATAATTACGACTGGGCTTATCGCGGCGCTTATAAATCCGCTGGAACACATCTTTACCGGCGGTATTGCGCATGACCTGCATCAGCCCGTAAGCATTGGCATGGGATACCGCCATCGGGTTAAAGCTGCTTTCGGTTTCCATTACAGCCAATATTAGCGCCGGCGGCAGGCGATATTTCTGCGCCGCTCTGGTTACCGGCTGCCGATAACGATCGGCACTGAGGCGTTTGTAATTGCCCACCATCGGGATTTCAACCCAAAACCGCGAGCCGTTGCGCTGTAACTGATGTTGCGTCAGATAGCTGGCGTAACGCTCCGCCCGCCACGGGTATAAAATCGCCTGGCGCTCATGATCCAGCACCTGGCCCGCCAGAAAGGGTTTGCCCGTCAGGCCAAAATCAGCCGCGGTATACAAATCAATGGAATTAGGATTAGCTGGCGTTAATAAGGTCGCTTTTACCGCTTTCTGCAACGACTGAATCGGTGTCTTTGAACCCCGGGTTTCCACCCGAATCCGCCCCCGGGCAAAATCAATCCGCACCCGGGTATGAAAGTCATCGAGATATTTCACCATGCTGTGAATCGAACTTTCTTCAAATTCGTCACCCCAGACCTGGTCGGCTTTTTCGGCAAAAAAAGCGTACTCCAGAATCACCGCCTGAACATCATCCGGCAATTCGGCAAAATTCTCGGGCAGTAAGTCAGAGGCCGGCGCTGCCACAGCGGAGTACCCGCAAAGACTCCAGAAACACAGCACAGCAACCATGACAGGCACTGTCATAATGGTGGGATTCGGTAACGACCGGGAAAACAGCAAAGGAGTCACTGGCAGCATGTGTCTTAAAATACATCAGCCGCCAGTGTACTGGCGAGCAGCCCGTTTGTCAGGCTGCCATCGTGGAGATTAACGCTTGGCTTCGCGCCGTACCGCACTGGTTGAGAACTCACCTTTATTGAAGTCTTCGAAGGAGTTCAGCGTTGCACCGCGCTCATTATCCAGACCTTCGGCATAGTAGCGGCCATTTTCCAGGTCGTAGGTCACTTCCAGTGTTGGGTATACCAGCAGCAGGTCGTAGAAATTAATCGGGTGCGCTTCGGTAACCTGCAACAGCTCACCGTCATCGCCGTATTCTTCGGCATAAACAATCGACCAGGAGTCTTCATCGACATAATAACGACGCTTAGCGTATTTATGATCGAAACCAACCCGCAACGTCGCCTCAACCACCCAGACGCGGTGTGGCTCATAACGCAACAATGAGGAATTGATGTGGTAATCGAGCAGAATGTCGTCGTTGCTGAGATTGCCCTGATGCACCCGATAAGCGTTGTAGGGGATGTACATCTCCTGCTTACCAATCAGTTTCCAGTCGTAATAGTCGGGCGCACCGTTAAACATATCGACCTGGTCGATGGTACGAATCGCATTGGTATTCACATCAGCGGTGTCGTAAGCCAGATCCGGCGTACGGCGCAGACGACGCTGGCCCGGTACATAGACCCAGGATTTACGCGGAGAGCGAATCTGATCCAGCGTCTCATGCACCAGCGTAATGCGTCCCGCCAGATTGGCCGGCGCCAGGGTTTTACGCTTCAGGAAAAAGATTTTGTTATCCAGATCCTGGGGTTCCATACCCAGCTCGCTGTAGGCAAAGAAATACTGGTAATCGCGTAATGTCTCGGCACGATCACCACCAGCGGTAACGGAGGCGGTGTATGAAGAAAAGGAAAAAGAGTGGCCGCGGAAGCGCAGGGTGTGATTCCACAATACTTCCAGACCATTTTCAGGAATCGGGAACGGCGACGACATAGTGGCACCCTTAACACCAGAACCGTACTTCAGCAGCTCTGCCTTAGTGGCGTTGGCGCGAATACCGTCGTACACATAATCCGGATACGATGCTGAGCGGCGGCTGGGGTAGACCTCAAAAAACATTTCAGGAAAACGGCGCAATAAGGCAATCTGCCCTGCACTCAGGCGCTTTTCGTGCTGATCGATATTGGCAGCAGAAATGCGGAATACCGGCTTATCAGCCGCAAACGGATCCGGGTGGAATGCTCCCGGCGCCAAAGACTCATCACGTTTCAGACCACCCTGCCAGGCAGGAATATCACGGCCATTGCCCAGCTTATCGGCACCCACCGGAGTCAGGTCTTTACCCAGTCGCTGGGCCTGCTGCTCAGATACCGCCGCCAGCGCCGTTGAGGCCAGACCCACGGATGCCAACAGCACTACCGCAGCCCGTCTGAGACCCTGCTTTACCACACTCTGTCGAGAAGACATGAACATCGTGATACACCTCGTATTCCAGAAAAAAACAGCGGCGCGCAGGCTAAAGCCTGGCGTTTTTTTGAGCAATAGAAGGTTACAAAAGTGCTACAAA
>Ga0181591_10003519_pt1 | contig 13627 bp, 11 predicted proteins | sample 071ome_33_FD_133757 | JGI IMG/M metagenome (GOLD analysis project Ga0181591, IMG submission 133757) | Coastal salt marsh microbial communities from the Groves Creek Marsh, Skidaway Island, Georgia - 071412AT metaG (megahit assembly) | ecosystem: Environmental > Aquatic > Marine > Intertidal...
TGCGCGTTTCCCGACGAGTTGGGTACGCATGGCCAATTCTGTTTCCACATCTTTTTGCTCGGGCTAGTCTTGGTGGTAATTTTCGCCCGCATAGCGAACAATACGTGTATGACCGTCGCGGTCAAATTCCATGATGCTGTGGGCGCAATTATGCATTCTGGGTGGGTCCCAGAGTTTTGCCAATGGTCGTTGCTCGAAATGACAGAGCACCGACTTGATGAGCGCTCCATGACTGACTATGGCGACGTTTTCTTCTGTAGCTCGCGCTACAATTTTCTTTACGGCATCAACGCCCCGTTGCTGGAGTTGGTGAAACGTTTCGGCTCCAGCCAACGAGAATCGGTCTGGTTCATTCCAAAAATTATGGAACTGCTCAGGGTCCTGCTCCGCCAGATCGTCGTAGAGATTACCTTCCCAGGGGCCTAAATGGATTTCACGCAAGTTGTCCTGGTATTGCACGGGCAGCTGATACGCGCCGAACAGTATGTCCGCTGTCTCCCGAGCACGGATACTTGTACTGCACACCACGCGATCGATTGCGAATTGCCGCAATTGTGGTGCCAGTTCGGTGGCCTGCTGCCTGCCCGCCTCGGTAAGGCGAGATTCCATTTGCCCCTGGACACGGCGCATTGCGTTCCAGTCGGTTTCACCGTGTCGTATAAGATGTAATCGCATAGTCACGGGGCTAGAGGGAAGAATTCATGGCATAGCTGCAATTCAGGCATTGCTGCGCGTTCTTTCGATCGCATTGAGCCAGCCTGCATAGCGCCGCTCGCGCCAATCATCATCTTTGGCTGGCAGAAATGAGCGATCCAGCTGCCAATGCTCCGAAATTTCCTCCAGAGAATCAAAAAAGCCCGCCTGTAGACCGGCCAGATAGGCTACACCCAGTGCAGTAGTCTCGATGATTTTTGGCCTGTCTACCCGACAGTTCAACAGGTCAGCCAGACTTTGCAACACAAAGTTATTGGTTACCATGCCGCCGTCTACCCGAATAGTAGTAAAACTGGCGCCATCTTTGGCTATAGCCTGCAACAGGTCTCGACTCTGATAACAAACTGACAGTAATGCTGCTGTTACCACTTCTTTTGCTCCCGTATCCCGTGTCAAGCCATACATTGCGCCGCGTGCATCCGGGTCCCAGTGTGGCGCACCAAGTCCAGTAAAAGCAGGCACTAGATAGACCGCCAGTTCGTCATCAGTCTGCATTGCTAACTCTTCCGATTCAGCCGCATTGCCAATGAGTTTGAGGTCATCGCGAATCCACTGCATGATCGCCCCGGCCATGAAGATGCTGCCTTCGATCGCATAGGAAGTGCGACCCGCCAGCCTGTAGGCGGGAGTAGTCAACAAGCGGTTATCCGACCAAAGGGCCTGCTCACCGGTATTCAGCAAGAGAAAACATCCGGTACCGTAGGTACTTTTAGCCATGCCTGGCTGAAAGCAGCATTGTCCGAATGCAGCCGCCTGCTGATCGCCAGCAATTCCCTGTATCGGTATCTGACAACCCAGTATGTCGACAGACGTTTCACCATACTCTGCAGCGCAATCCTGTACCTCGGGAAGCAGTGACTCCGGAATGTTGAACGCGTTAAGCAATTCCGTATCCCAGCACTGATCGACAATATTGAATAGCATGGTTCGGGAGGCGTTGGTGACATCAGTGAAATGACTTTTCCCTTCTGTCAGTCGCCACAACAGAAAGCTATCGATGGTTCCGAATGCCAGTTCGCCACGCTCGGCTTTTTCTCGAACGCCGCGCACGTTGTCCAAAATCCAGGCGATCTTGCTGGCGGAAAAATACGGATCCAGTAGCAGGCCGGTTTTTGCGTGCACGGTCGCTTCGAGGCCGCGAGTTTTCAGTGTATTACAAAGTTCCGCCGTACGCCTGTCCTGCCAGACGATCGCATTGTATACCGGTTTGCCCGTGTTGCGGTCCCAGATGACGCTGGTCTCCCGCTGGTTGGTGATGCCGATAGTGGCGATATCCTGCGGCATAAGGCCAGCGGCGCGCAATGCCAGTTTGCAGCTGTCGAGAGTGGTCTGCCAGATCTCCTCCGGGTTGTGTTCTACCCAGCCATTCTGTGGAAAAATCTGGGGAAACTCTTCCTGACCGACACCCAGCAGCTGCCCGTCTGGTCCGAAGACGATAGCACGGCTGCTGGTCGTTCCCTGGTCAATAGCCAAGATATTGCGATTCATGGTATTAGGTCAGCTTCAAAAGCAGTTCGGTAATTACGCAAATCTACTCCGAACGTGTGATAAAAGTTAACTATCTAATTCCGTCGGCAAGTTTGTCCGTTTAGAAAAAATCGTTACCTTAGTTTACGATAGGTCAAATTCGAGCGATTAGTAAATCAGTGCGACTATTATTTCATACCCCTGTCTGGGGAACCAAGCGATGCATAATTACGATCTAGTCATAATTGGTGGAGGTATCAACGGAGTTGGAATAGCAGCTGATGCAGCAGGGCGTGGCCTTCGCGTCGCACTTTTCGAACAGGCAGATCTGGCGGGCGCTACGTCCTCGGCATCGACCAAGTTGGTGCACGGGGGGCTTCGCTACCTGGAAACTTATCAGTTCTCCCTCGTTAGAAAGGCCTTGAAGGAGTCGCAGCTGTTACTCGAGTTAGCGCCGCATCTTATTGAGCCGATTTCGATTATTCTGCCCTATGAACGGAAATTGCGACCCTGGTTGCTGCTGCGAGCCGGATTGTTTATCTACAACCATCTTGCCTCGCGGCCATCCTATCCGCCTGCTGCGGCGCTCAGGATTTCTTCAAACAGCCCCCTCCATGAAAGTGTGATTCGGGGTATCAGTTTTGCTGACGGACAGGTCGATGATGCGCGACTGGTTATTCTGAATGCCTGTCAGGCGCGCAACTTCGGGGCTGACATTTTTACGTATCACCGCTGCGTCAATCTCGAGGCCGGGAAAGATTGCTGGAATTTGAGAGTCTGTAATCTGGCGAATGGCTCTGAAAGGCAATTCACTGCTCGAGCGGTAGTAAATGCGTCCGGCCCCTGGGTAAGCCGTTTCGTGCGTGAAGCAACCGGTGCTGCTCCCAAACGACAGGTCAGAATGGTCAGGGGAAGTCATATTCTGGTGCCATCTACCTACGAAGGACCCCAGGCCTACATGCTGCAGAATGCAGATGGTCGAATTGCCTTTGTTATTCCCTACCAGGGTCAATTCTCGATGATCGGCACTACAGAAGCGGAATTTGATGGAGACCCGACCGGAGTTGAAATTTCAGAACAGGAAATCGATTATCTGCTCGACATCCATAACCGCTATTTTGTTCGCAGGATTGCCCGACAAGACATCGTATATAGCTGGTCTGGAGTCCGTCCTCTGATTGACGATCGGCAAACAACGGCAACCAGAACTTCAAGAAATTATCAATTGGTGTTCGAAGATTTCTCGTTACCACTGCTGTCGGTGTACGGTGGCAAATTGACAACTTACAGATTGCTCGCAGAACAGGCGGTGGATAAATTGTCAGACACCTTCGATGGCATGCCGGCTTCCAACACTGCCAGGGTAAAGCTACCCGGCGGCGAGTTTGGCAGCCGAGAAGAATTGACAAAGGATCTAACGGGTCGCTATCCGTGGCTGCCCGAGGTTATCGTTTCTCGCTGGGTGACCGCTTATGGTTCCCTTGCTTTCAAATTGCTGTCAGACTGTGATGGCGTCTCCGCCCTGGGCAAGAATTTCGGTCACGGTCTGACCCAGAGGGAGGTTGACTATTTAGTGGCGCGAGAATGGGCGCGCAGTGCCGATGATATCCTGTGGCGAAGAACCAAGCTTGGATTGTTGTTTGACAGTGCCCAGCGAGATGAACTGGAAACCTATATTGCCAAACTCCAGGGGCCCATTGATCCCTAGAAAAGTCCTGACTGGAGGAAATGACAGTTGGAGAAAGTAATCATGAGATATTCAAAATTCGGCTTGATTTTATTGGCTATCATTCACAGCGCCGGATCATTGTTGGCGCAACCGTCGAATGTCGTTATAGACGGTCCGATCGAAGCTACCGCGACAGGCGACCCATCAAGGAATTTTATTTATAACGCTTCGGCGATTGAGCTGTCGGCAAATGGTTATATTGAGCAGGAATTTTTTATTGCAGGCAGTGCTAATCGATACTCAGCTCCCGATCTTGAAACTGGAGAAGTCGAAGATGGCGGACATCCATTTAAATCCCGGTTTTTTGTCAGGCGCCCCATTTCTGCTGCGGACTTCAATGGTACGGTGATAATTGAGTGGCTAAATGTGACAGGTGGCACTGACAAGGACATCGACTGGTGGCAGTCAGGGCATCATCTGGTTGCCAATGGATACGCGTTTATCGGAGTATCCGCTCAGTCCGTAGGTATTGAGTCTCTAAAGCAATGGAGTCCGGCTCGTTATGGTGCCCTCGACGTAACTCACGGCGGCATGGTTGAAAACGATGCGCTTTCCTACGATATTTTTACTGCGGTGGCGAACGCGGTCATACGACGGGGAGAGCAATATTCCGCCGGACAGATCGACGTACTCGATGGTCTTCGTGCTGAGCGGGTTATTGCAACCGGCCATTCGCAGTCGGCCAGCAGGTTGACCGCTTATTTCAACAATGTCCATCCGAGGAACCCGGTTTTTGACGGAGTGATGATTCATGGCGGCGGCGCTCGTGTTCGAGATGATCAAGATGTACGCATTTTTAAAGTGATGGCCGAAACCGATATGCCTCGCAGGTCGGCAGATCGACAGCCGGACTCCGATTACTTCAGGCAATGGGAGGTGGCCGGCAGTTCCCACGTTGATATCATATTTGAAATTGAATTCGCCAGAATGCGGGCTCTTGCCGAAGGGCAACCAATTGAATCTGCGGGCGCGCGCGATCAGGCCTGCCAGTTGCCACCCTATAGTCGGGTCCCGTTCCGTGATGTCATGAATGCTGCATTTGAACACCTGGTGTCATGGATTGATACCGGTGTTGCTCCACCGACTGCGCCCCCATTGCAGGTAGCGCGCTGGCTCCCTCAGCTGGAATTTGCCCGCGATGAATATGGAAATGTGCTGGGTGGAATAAGGCTGGCAGAGCATGCCGTCGCAACCGCAAAAAATACAGGCATGAATAACGCCGCCAGTGGGGGCTCGCGATTCTGTTTTCTCTATGGCTCTCACGAACCATTCGACACGGTTACCCTGCAGAGGCTATACCCGGACCATGAGGCCTACGTGGCGGCCGTGCGGGCAGTAGCAGAAGCAAATGTCGCCGCTGGCTATATATTGCCGGAGGCAGCCGAGAGGACCATTCGCGATGCACAAAACTCCTCGGTGGGCCGTTGATTGGAATGGAAACTGTTTGAATTGGATCATGCAATCCGGATAGACCGGAGGCTATCTGAACAAGCTAGCCTGATTTCTGGATCTTTCAACCAGTTCACCAAGAGCCTTGCAGCGCATCGTCCATTGCGCGCGCAGGGCTTCCACCTGGTTGGCGAGCGAAGAGTCTAACAGAAATTCCAGTTTCATCCGCGTCTTGCCGTGTTCCTCATTCAGTTCCATCGTCAGGGTCGTAAGGCCAGCCGATGCGGCGTCTGAGCCTATTCTGCAGATTAATTTTTGCGGACGGCGAATTTCCAGGTAGTCTCCAACGAGGGTCATTTTTTGGCTATCCCGCGAAACTTCAAAGTGAAAATTTCCGCCGGGCAGGGGTTTATTTTCAAGAATAATAACTTCCTGCATGCTGTTTTTGGGACCAAACATCCAGTCTCCGGCCTTGAAGGGAATCAGCCAGGCATCAAATACGGCTTCAAGTCCGGCGGTGAAACTGCGCCTCAATTGCAATTTGATCGGCTTAAGCGGCGCCGGCTTGTCGTCCTCAAAGAATGTTAGCTGCTCGTCGTCCATGGTGGGTCGTCAATTGGGCTGCTCAACTTCGTCTTTGCGGGCCCCAGCCAGGACTCCCGGTAGAGAGTAATTGCCCTCGTGACAGGCATACTCGTAAAGTCGGTCGTCGGTCAGTTTCATCGGGATTTCGCCACTGAAATCAGCTACAAATGTTTCTGGATCCTGTACGGTAAAACTGTAATTGATAGTGTCCTCGGCTACTCGCGTGAAACTCTCTATCACTTTCATGTTTTCCGACGAGTTTCTGAACTGTTGATTACTGTTGAACCCGGTTGTTTCCACTATCAGAGTATCTCCTTCCCAGCGGCCAATGGAATCCCCGAGCCACGGGCTGAAAACGTTAGGAAGCGGCTCACTGTCGACCCGAATAATGCGCACATCGTGCACCATTTCGACCAGAATCATGACATAGCCAGGCGATTGAACAATTTGATAATGGTTGTTGTAGAGGATTGGCAGCATTGGTGGGCCAGAACTGGATCCAAATGAAAGCAGACAGCGTTCGGGTAGTGGCCTTGATTCCGGACCTGCGAAGGCGCCTAGACGGGTGCGTTCCCGTCTGCTGTTTTCGATTCTTGCCGTGGCCTGTTCGGTATAGTCAGGCAGTCGACCGTCTGCAGGCTCGACCAGCAAAGAGCTGCGGTATTCCCCGTTGTAGACAGCCACCTGGGTTCCGTCGTCAAACCAGAAGTTGTTGTAGCTGTCAGCCAAATCAATCTGACTCTTTGTGGGAGCAGCACGATCCGGGTCGCTGGGCTGGTCCTGTTGCTCGGTATACTCTGCGACTTGCCGCTCCAGGGCAATTGCCTGATCCCGGCTCAGAACAAGGTCCTGAAATTCTGCGGGTCGGGTTAGTGGCGTGATGGTGTTATTGGTCCATGTGCCCTGCAGATCCGGGAAGCCGTCCGCGGTACGAGGCACCCGGTATCCAGCATTCTGGGCCACCGACCATTCTGCTTGCATTGCCACGAACACTATTGCAATTCGGATAATAATCGATAATTGCCGAGAGAGGGGTAATGCCGTCATTGTGCGTTCCTTTGATTTTTAGAGATAATCCGGCTATTCCGGCTTTTGAACTTTTAGTAAAAAACGATCGGTGTTGCGATTGAGCCTCGGGTCGAAGATTGCGCGTACGTGGCGATCGTTAGGATTACGCAGCAGATCACTGTCACCCGTTATCAGAAAACCAGTTTGTTCAGCGATATCTATTGCCTGACTCTTTTGCATCCGGTGAAGTCCGCCATTATCTCGACCCGCGTCTCCTATATGATCAATGACGCCGATGATGCCGCCAGGCTTCAGAAGCGCATTTAATCGGGTCATTAACTGGAGTGCGCGTTCGGGATCAGGATTGTAATGATCATGTAACGTCTGAACCACCATGATCGCATCCAGGGATTCGGGTTCGATACTCAATTCCTCAACTCGCTCCACTAAATGAGTAACGTTGTTCAGATTGCCACGTCGAATTTTTGCTTCCAGCGCTTCGCCCTGGGAAATCTCCTGGCGGTCTTCTTCAAAACGCAGACCGCGCGGTGTATTTTGTGCGAAAACCTTTCCGTTTATGCCCACAGCCTTGCTGAGTATGAAAGTGTAATAACCGCCTGCAGCGTACACATCCAGTACCTGCATTCCTGGTCTGATACCAAGAAAATCAAGAACTTCAACTGGCTTTCTGACCTCATCCCGAACAAAATCCGTGACTTCTCGATCGGGCCCGGAAAGAGCCCGTCGCAAAGCCTGCAGATCCAGATCCTGAGCTGGCGCCGGATAGCCCGACAGTGTCAGAGCAGTGACAGATAAAAGGCCAAGGATTTTAGACAAAGCTGTTCTCTCTCCCGGTTCGATGGCCCCTAAGTTAAACTCATGGCTGCCTGTCTGCAACAACGGCGTGGCTGCCAGGTCATGGCGATGCTATCAGGCATTCATCCCGATACCTCTGGCCATGAGCACTGCGAGAATCGGGAGAATCAGTAACAACGAAATTTCGCTTCTGAGCACCCATATCAGCGGAGCCGGCACTGTTAATGACTCTGCCGTCTCCTTTCGGTGGCGCAGAAAAAACACAGTGGGATAAATAGATAGTAGGGCTATCAGTAAAAATATCCCCAGTTTGAGGCGGAAAATAAAATTGCCTGTGTAGAACTCGGACGGTTTACCGACCCAGAGCCACAGAGCCAGCCCACACAGCAATACCAGCAGGGCGCTCATCCCATACACTGCGTCAACCTTGGCAAGATTGCGGGCATCTTCTCCACTGATCGTTTTGTAAATGGCCATATTTTCAATCAGCAGGGCGCCAGCAAGCACCAGTACGGCAATAATATGCAGGTATCTGAAGAGGATGTAACTCATTGCTTCTATAATCGCGGATCAGGTGAATAATCGGTCTTTCTGCCGCACAGCCGCATTGTAGCCTAATCGACTGGCACGGCTGTACTATCGGAAGTGCAAGTTTCCGCTGGCAATATCCTACGCTGGCTTACAATCCTTTGAACGGGCGGGTGAATTCGCTATCATCCTCGTCCAATTGACGCCAAATGAATGGGAACTATAACAGTAATGAACAAGAATTTTTTCGCCTTGATTGAGGCTCGCCTTGGTGAACAACCGGATAAAATCTGTTTGAACTGCGATGGAGAGGTCAGCATCAGTAATGCAGAATTGCTGCAGCAAACTGCCTGTATCAGCCAATTCATCAAAAGCCAGGGGATCGAACCGGGAGAACGCCTCGTGGTACAGGTTCCCAAGTCTGCATTCGCAGTCGCTCTCTATCTGGCCTGTCTGCGTAGCGGGGTAATCTATATCCCCCTCAACACCAGTTATACCGCCGAGGAAGTCAGTTATTTTCTGGGTGATGCCACGCCCCGCATATTCGTTTGCGATCCTGTACAGAAGGACAGTCTGGCTGATGTCGCCGATCAGCATGGTGCGAAATTGTTGACCCTTGATGGTAACGGTAGCGGAACTCTGGCCGACAGCGTTGCAGGACTGGAGGCTGATACTGAGATTGCAGAGATGGCGGACGACGATATTGCCGTGATTCTCTACACGTCGGGAACTACGGGTCGTTCAAAGGGAGCGATGCTGAGTCATCGCAACCTCGCCAGCAATGCTCTGCACCTGGTAAATATTTGGGCATTCAGTGATCAGGACGTGCTCTTGCATGCGCTGCCTATCTACCATGTCCACGGACTTTTTGTGGCGCTTCATTGCGCGCTGTTGAGCAACGCCACGATGAATTTCCTGGGTGGTTTCGATGCGCAGAAGATCGTAGATTACCTGCCGCAGTCGACCGTGTTGATGGGAGTTCCAACTTTTTACACCCGGCTGCTAAAGCATTCCGGGTTTAACCAGGAAGCCTGTCAGACGATGCGGCTTTTTATCTCCGGATCGGCACCACTGCTGGCGGAGACCTTTGAGGAATTCGAACAGGTTACCGGGCACCGCATTCTGGAGCGCTATGGCATGACAGAAACAGGCATGCTGGTTTCCAATCCTCTCGACGGTGAGCGTGTAGCAGGCACGGTCGGATTTCCTCTGCCGGAAGTGGAAACCAGGATCGTGGACGACCAGCGGCAGTTAGTGCCCGCGGGTGAAGTTGGCATACTGGAAGTAAGAGGCCCAAATGTGTTTCAGGGCTATTGGAAAATGCCGGAAAAAACTGCCGAGGAATTTCGTGAGGACGGTTTTTTTATCACCGGCGATCTGGCCAGTCACGATCCAGATGGACGTATAACTCTGGTTGGTAGAAACAAGGACATGATTATCTCAGGGGGTCTGAATATATACCCGATCGAAATCGAGACCTGTATAAACGAAATGTCCGGAATCATTGAATCGGCGGTGATCGGTGTTCCCCATGAAGACTTCGGAGAAGGTGTCGTGGCTGTAATTGTCCGTGAGCAATCAGGCGGAGTCGAAGAGGAGCAGGTGTTCGAGACATTATCCGGCCAGATCGCCCGATTCAAGCAGCCAAAGAAGATCGTGTTTGTTGACGCGCTACCCCGCAACAGCATGGGTAAGGTTCAAAAGAACGTGTTACGTGATCAATACAAGGACCTGTTGGTTAGCTAACACCAGCGGTTCTGGTTCAAAAGAACGTGTTACGTGATCAATACAAGGACCTGTTGGTTAGCTAACACCAGCGCTATTAACTACTGCGAGGGTAAAGATGTGAAAAGTGTCTATTCATATTCCTGTGCGCTTTTGTTGATGTGTGGCACGTATGCCTCGGCGGCGCCTCCTGGCGGCTTGCCAGCGGCAGATCCGCAATCTGCAGGCGTTGATCCGGTGAAACTCTTGCAGATTACCGAGCTATTGCAGCAGCATGTCGACGACGGTCTCATCGCCGGTGCGGTTGCCGGGGTATCTCGCCATGGGAATGTCGTATACCTGGAAAGCGTTGGTTGGCAGGATATTGAACAGCAGCAGTCGATGCAGGACGGATCGATATTCCAGATTCGCTCCATGTCCAAGCCAGTAACCGCCGTTGCCGCACTCCAGTTAATCGAGCAGGGTAGGCTATCTCTCGACGATCCCGTGTCCCAATACATCCCCCGTTACGGATACATGTTCGTATTGATTAATCCGGACGAGCCATTTTTAAGTGCAGAGCGAAAACCCGACAGGGAGATGACGATCAGGGACCTGTTGCTTAATACTGCCGGCCTCAGTCACCGCACCAGCGTGCTGTACCGGCAGCGTGGAGTGCGTTCCCGTGCCGACAGTCTTGAACAACTTGCAAATAAAGTAGCGGGTGTCCCTCTTATTGGCGATCCTGGGGAGCAGTGGGTTTACAGTATCTCCATTACGGTACTGGGTCGGGTGATTGAGATTGTTTCCGGGCAGCCGCTGGATGATTACCTTGAAGAACACATTTTCGGTCCCTTGGAAATGGCTGATTCGGGTTTCTATGTGCCAGAAGACAAGATCGCCAGACTGGCGCGACCCTATCAGGTGCCAACTGAAGATCAGCCGCTGACGAGGATCGAGGAAATGGAAATTCCGATAACCCAGGATCCACCCCTGCTGGAAGGTGCTGCCGGCATGGTAAGTTCAGTGCCTGACTATCTGCGCTTTCTGCAGGCACTGCTCAATCACGGAGAACTCGATGGCAACAGGATTTTGCAGGAGGCTACCGTGCAGGAAATGACGCGTAATCAGGTAGACGAGGCATTGTTTCCCTTTGGCACCAATCCGGCTAGGCCTATGCTGGACCGCGGCTGGGGTTATGGTCTCGCGGTTGTAATCGACGAAAGTAAGAGTGATATCGGGGTGAACAATGGCGAGTTTGGATGGAATGGCTCGCTGGGTACGTTTTCCTGGGCTGATCCAGAGACAGGCACAGTGGCCATCCTAATGATGCAGGTGCAACCGTCGAACGCCTATGATTTATCCGGCAAATTCAAAAACCTGGTGTATGACAGTATCGATGCCAATCAATAAGGGTGAGGATTACCGGCGGTAATGAAGATTACCGATTGCAATAATACGGCGGATTTTCGCAAACTCGCCAAAAAACGATTGCCTGCACCGCTGTTTCATTATCTCGACGGTGGGGCAGACGACGAGGTCACCCTGAGGCGCAACAGTGAAGCGTTTGACCAGGTGCGACTGATTCCCGACGTCCTTGCCGACCTCGGTGGGATGGACCTTTCCACCCACGTGCTGGGTCAGCGGCTGGACTGGCCAGTATTCCTGTCCCCAACGGGCATGAACAGACTGTTTCATCATGATGGCGAGCGAGCAGTGTGCAGTGCCGCAGAAAAATTCGGCACTATGTACAGCCTGTCTACGGTTTCCACCGTCAGTATTGAGGAAATTGGGGCGCTTACTGCGGGTCCCAAGTGTTTTCAGATATACATTCATAAGGACCGCGGACTCACCAGGGAATTCATTGAGCGATGCAGGGCTGCCAATTACGCGGCGCTATGTCTGACAGTTGACACGCTGGTAGCAGGTAACCGCGAGCGGGACCTGGTCACAGGTATGGCAATACCGCCGCGTTTCACCCTATCAAGCATATTGAGTTTTATGCTGCATCCGGTATGGGCCTGGCATTACCTGACATCGGAAAAATTTCAGTTGGCGAATGTCTCTCAACGGGTCGATGACGGAACTGGTTCTTTGATTTCTGTGATCGATTACATTAATCGGCAGTTTGATCGCTCGATCACCTGGTCCGATGCTGAGGAATTAATCCAGGCATGGGGTGGCCCGTTCGCGATTAAAGGAGTGATGTCGGTCGCAGACGCGCAGCGCGCTGTCGATATCGGTGCGAGTGCCATTATGGTTTCCAATCACGGTGGGCGTCAGCTGGACGGGTCAACAGCGCCGTTCGATCAGCTTGCTGCTATCGTCGATGCCGTGGGAGACAGCATCGAAGTCATTCTGGATGGTGGAATCCGCCGCGGTACTCACGTACTTAAGGCGCTGGCGATGGGAGCTAAAGCCTGCATGATTGGACGAGGGTATCTTTATGCACTGGCTGCGGGAGGCCAGCCTGCCGTAGAGCGGGCATTGCAGCGCCTCAGGGATGAGGTGGAGCGTGATATGGTCCTGATGGGTTGCACGACACCAGCGAGACTGAAGCGGACGAATCTTCATACAGGACTCGATCAGCGCTGAAACAGGTAAGAGAACTTGACGAAGAACTGTTCACCGTCTTTTTTTAGGCTGTCAGTTGCAATCAGTTCTCGCTCGCCTTCCATCTCGACAATATCAAAATTGCTTTGATTGGTGTTGTAGCCAACGTAGAACGCTGACCAGGGGTTAATTACGTAGCGAAGCAGAATGTCGAAATTAAGATTCCTATCGTCAGATAGGCGGGTTGCGACTCCCGCGTCGGTTTCTTCATATTGCGCGATAAAGCGTAGCGACCACTCTCTATTGAACTGATAGTTCCAGTTGCTGCGAATAATTTCATTTGAAAAAATCTTTCCTTGTCCGCTGCGAGCTTCCAGTTCCGTGTAAAGATAGGTGTTCGCTACCCTGAGTCGATCGAATGGGCGCCATAACATGTCGGCATCGAGTCTATTGGTGTCAGCTACCGACGGTAGCGTGCCTCTGGCAGGAACCAGATTGAGGGTAGTTCCTTCACGATAGTTCACGCCAAACTGAAGAGTATTGAGTGTGCTGTTATTAAAGCTCACGCTCCAGTTGTCGTAATCGTAACGAGTCGTGCTAACGATGCCAGCAAAATCCTGGGGGCGCAGTATCTCGTTATAGCTGGTGAACGAGGCCCCAAAGCTTGTCGTGTCAAAATTAAATCCTATGTCGGGCCCCAGCTGATGAAAAATTCTGGTGCCGTCATTATCCTCGAGGTACACGTCGAAAACGGTAAAACTCCAGTAATTAAGAGCGGTTGATTCCGGATAAAAGTTCAGGTTGACCCGATTATGAATGCCCGATGTGTCTGCTCGAAAGAAACGGTTCTGGAATCCCAATTCAGTTCGAAAATCATTGCTTGTCTCGATAAAATGGGAGTGTGTGTTCAGGGTGCGCCCGGTTCGGTTGACCTGAATGTTCCGCTGATAACCAGTTTTTGATACGCCCCCGGTCGCCGGCTCGGAATCTGTGCCTACCAGTTGCAAATTAGTTATCCAGTTATCGGTCAACTTGAATCGTCCATCTACGCTGGCAACGCGGTTAAAGCCATCGCCCAGTTCACGATCGGTGAGGAGAAATCCGACCCGCGACTGGTCGGAGATGTCGCGAAAA
>Ga0181591_10003521_pt1 | contig 13623 bp, 8 predicted proteins | sample 071ome_33_FD_133757 | JGI IMG/M metagenome (GOLD analysis project Ga0181591, IMG submission 133757) | Coastal salt marsh microbial communities from the Groves Creek Marsh, Skidaway Island, Georgia - 071412AT metaG (megahit assembly) | ecosystem: Environmental > Aquatic > Marine > Intertidal zone...
CAAAACAATTTTGTGGTAACGGATCTAAAGTTGTTATGAAAAAAATGGTATCTAAAGGTGGTACTAAGGCTGGAGAGGTTGGCTTTGAAATTGTGGGCAAGAATGGTGCTAAATTTACAATGGACATGGCAGATATTGGATTAGTCTTTGGTAGAGAAGGAGGCGCAAAAATAATATCTAATATCTTAGGTCAGACTACTAGAAAAGCGCTAGAAAAAGAAGCTATTGCACTTGCAAAAGAAGCAGCTGAGCTAACTAAAACATTAGGTTTGGCAGACGAAGCTGCTAAAGCTGCCCAAAAGTCTTTAGAGGAATTAATTAGTAATCCAAAAGCTTTACAAAAATTAACAACTGAAGTAATTGAAGAAGTTGGACCTGAAGCTGCTAAAAATGTTGAAAAAATAATTGCTCCTGTAGCATCTGGCGGGTCAAGAGCCGCAGCAGGAACATCTAAAAAAATAGTAGAAGAAGTAACTGAAACTTATTTTAGAAATATCAAATCTAAATTAATTAATCGAATAATAGCATATGCTTCACCTAGTTTAGACAAATCTGACTTCGAAGAACTAGAATCAGGCGATCAAGACTATTTAAGAACAGACGCAGAAAGAAATAATCAAAGTTCTGACACTGAAATAATAAGACCGAGCAGTGGTGGTTCAGGAAGAGGACTAAGAGAAAACTATATGCTTGAAGACATCATTATGTATTCAAAAATCAATTCTAGTAGAATTAGGTCACAAAAATTAATTAACTTAATTAATTGAAAATTTAAACCCTCTTACATTATAATTCCTATATAAATTAGGAGTGAATAATGGGAAATGATGATTTTACCTCGCAACTTATTAAGTCATTAAACAAAGACTATAAAACAAAGGTTGCTTATAACCTTGCTGAAGACGAAAGTCCAACACAAGTAAAAAGATGGATTAGTACTGGGTCTAAATTATTAGACTATATCTGTGCAAATCAAGAAAATGGAGGATTTCCAGAGGGACGTATCGTAGAAATGTTCGGGCCACCCTCAATTGGAAAGTCGCATATTGCAACTCAAATTGCAAGAAGCACCCAGCAGATGGGTGGTATTGTAGTGTATATCGATACAGAAAACGCAACAAGTATTGAAAATTTAGGTAACTTAGGTGTAGATGTTTCACAAAGATTTGTATATGTAGATACACATTGCACTGAAGAAGTACTTGACTTGGCTGAAAAGACGATTCTTAAGGCACGTGCACTAGATAAGGATGTACCGGTTACAATTATTTGGGATAGTGTTGCTGCATCTTCACCAAAAGCAGAATTACTAGGTGACTATGACAAAGAAAGTATTGGACTCCAAGCTCGAGCTATTTCTAAAGGTATGCGAAAAATTACAGGTGTGATTGGGCAAACAAACAGTCTTTTAGTTTGCTTAAATCAAATACGAACAAAAGTAGGAGTTATGTATGGAGATCCTGATACTACACCCGGAGGTAAGGCAATCCCTTTTCACTCATCTATACGAATCAAATTGGGTGCGGGTCAACAAATCAAAGAAGGCGACGATGTTATCGGTATTCATGTCTGGGCTAAAACAGTTAAGAACAAAGTTGCACCGCCGTTTAGAAAAGTAGATTTTCAGATCCATTTTGGAAAAGGTATCGTTGAACATGAAGAAACATTTGATCTTTTAAGAAAACACGGAATGGTGACGCATGAAGACAGGACTTATCTTATCTCTGGAACGGGTGGTTGGAAAACAATTGAAATGATGGATGAAAATGGATCTCTGCTTGATTCTAAAAAATTTAGAAAAACTGAGTTTAATGAAATTCAAAATGACCAATTTTGGGGACCTATTGTTGATATCATTCTCAAAGATGCAATGACTAAAAAAATGGGAACTAGTAGTGGTGTAGAAATCGATCCTGAGTCATATGAGGAAGTTAAAGAAGTAGGCAACTTACTCTTAGACTTTGATGAGAGCGACCTGTAATGGTAAAAGACAGAATTCTTATATTTGATGCGCTTAATGTTTTTATGCGACATTATATAGCACACCCTGCAATGTCAGAAAACGGTGAGCAAATAGGCGGGATTGTAGGTTTCTACTATAATCTCGTCAATCTTATTGAAAAATGTAAGCCTGAAGGTGTCATTGTTGTTTGGGAAGGCGGCGGAAGCAAGCGTAAAAGAGACTTATATCCTGAATATAAAAAGGGGAGTCGTCCTGCAAAAATGAATCGTTACTACGATAAAGAAGAAATACCCGACACAGTTGAAAATAGAAATTTTCAAATTAGAAATCTGGTGGGGATACTTAGTAATCTGCCTGTTTGTCAAGTCTATATAGAAGATGCTGAGGCTGATGATGCAATCGGATACATGGCAAAGTATAAGCTTAAAGATAAAAACAAAGTTATTGTCACGGGCGATCATGATTTTTATCAACTAGTTGACGAGAATTGCATTCTGTATTCTCCAAATTCGAAATCATTTATTAATACGGATACTGTGCTAGAGAAGTACGGTGTTCATCCTCATAACTTCTGCCTAGCTAAATCAATAGTAGGTGATAAGTCTGATAATATTCCGGGTGTCCCGGGTGCTGGATATAAAACGCTGGTAAAAGAATATAGTGAGCTGTTTAAGAAAGAAGACTTTGAAAGTAACTCATTTCAGCTGTTTGTAGAGAACGACGTTAAACACCAGGATAATCCAAAGAAAAAGATATATAAATCCATTAAAGATAACGAAAAGTTGATAGAACGTAATATCAGATTGGTCAGATTGGATGTAGATAACTTAGTGCATATGCAAACCAAAAAACTTGATGAAAGCATTGAAAATTTCAAACCTACATGGAATAATATGAATGCAATAAAATACCTAAAAGAAAATAATATAAATAACATTGACATTCTTCAACATGGGTATCTCTTTAGAAACCTTAAACAAGGAAAAATTTTATAATGAACGCATCAGCAAATATTAACTACTTTTCAAAATACGGAAAAGATTTTCAAGAAAAGATTTTTCAAGCACTCTTAGATGATCATTCTTGGGCTTCACAAATGATGGAGGTGATGAAATATGACTATTTTGAACTCAAATACCTTCAGTTTCTTTGTGACAGATTTTTCAGTTTTCATGAAAAATATAGAAACTTCCCGACACTCCCATTATTAGTTTCTATTATCAAGGATGATTTATCTACTGGTGATGATGTTATTCTTCGAGAACAAGTAATTGAATATCTTTCTCGCATGAAAGCGAATCCTAACCTAACAGATCTAAAATATGTAAAAGATAAAGCCTTAGATTTTTGCAAAAAGCAAGCACTCCAACAAGCACTTGAAGATAGTGTAAGGGCAATTAAATCAGAAAACTATGAGTCTGTTCTTAGTATTATGAAAGACGCAGTTTTTAAGGGGAATTCATCAACAACAGGTCATGACTTTTTTGAAGATCATGAAGCACGATTCCAGCTTATTGATCGTGCAACATGCCCAACAGGTATTAGTCACTTGGACAAAAAAGACGTCTTAAATGGTGGTCTTGGCCGAGGTGAAATTGGCGTTGTAGTTGCTAATACCGGTGTTGGAAAATCTCATTACCTAGTTGCTATGGGTGCTGAAGCCTTACGACGTGGAAAAAATGTAGTTCATTACACTTTTGAATTAACTGAAACGGCCGTTGGTATAAGATACGACAGTAATTTGTGTAGTATTCCATCTTCAAATGTTATTCAAAATAAGGAAAAAATACTCGAAACTTATTCAGAAAGTGACTTTGGAAGATTGATAATTAAGCAATATCCCACGGGGGCGGCAAGCATCGTAACTATTAGAAATCATTTAGAAAAGCTAGCAATGAAAGATTTCAAACCGAGCTTACTCGTAATCGATTATGCGGATATTATGCGATCTACACGAACTTACGATTCACTTAGACACGAACTTAAATTAGTATACGAAGAACTTAGAAACTTGGCAATGGAAATGAACATACCTATTTGGACAGCATCACAGGCAAACAGAGACTCTGCAAAGTCTGATGTTGTTGGATTAGAAAATATGTCTGAGGCATATGGTAAAGCCATGGTAGCAGACGTTGTTGTTTCACTTTCGCGCAAGCCTATGGAAAAATCTACAGGAGCAGGTCGACTCTTTGTGGCAAAAAATCGTGCCGGTCGTGACGGATTAATGTTCCCGATCCGAATTGATACATCAATGTCAAAAATTGAAGTATTAGAAGACGTTGGAGAAATGTCAATTGCAGATGCAGTTGAGGCTCATAACGTTGGAACAAAAAATATGCTTAAATCAAAATGGAAAGAAATTACAGGAAAATAATCAGGGAGAATTAATGTACGATTATCAAAAGGTTTATGAGTCGTCTCTAGAATACTTTGGAGGCGATGAACTAGCTGCATCAGTTTTTGCAGGAAAATACGCACTACAGGATGAAGAAGGTAATTATTTGGAATTGACACCAGATGATATGCACAAAAGACTGGCAAAAGAATTTGCTCGTATTGAACAAAAATATGATAACCCAATGAGCTTTGCAGAAATTTATGGTCTATTCCAAGGGTTTCGTTTCGTAGTCCCGCAAGGGTCACCTATGAGCGGCATTGGAAATGATGCAAAGATTCAATCAGTTTCTAACTGTTTTGTTATTGCAGCACCTGAGGATAGCTATGGTGGAATCTTAAAAGCAGATCAAGAACAAGTACAAATTATGAAAAGAAGGGGTGGGGTAGGATTTGATGTTTCTACTATTCGACCTAAAGGAATGTTTACTTCTAATGCTGCAAAAACTACTGACGGAATTGAAGTTTTCTTAGAAAGATTTTCAAATTCATGTCGAGAGGTTGCTCAGGGCGGTCGACGAGGTGCATTAATGCTTTCAATCTCTGTTCATCATCCACAAGTAATGGATTTTATTAAAATTAAAAGAGACCTTACAAAAGTCACAGGTGCCAATATATCAGTTCGTGTCACAGATGAGTTTATGAAAGCTGTTAAAAGCGATACAGAATATATTCAAAGATGGCCTGTAGATTCAGATACTCCAGAAGTCCATGATCATGTTAGTGCACGTGAAGTATGGGATGCGCTTATCGAAGGCGCGCATGCATCTGCAGAACCAGGAGTACTCTTTTGGGATACAGCTACACGAATGACACCATCAGATGCTTATTCAGATGTAGGCTTCGGTTCTGTTTCAACCAATCCGTGTGGCGAAATTATCTTATCTCCATACGATTCATGTCGACTTATGCTTATGAACCTTACTTCTTTCGTAGATAATGCGTGGACAGACAAAGCGAGTTTTGATTGGGGTAAGTTTAGAAATTATTCACGAAAAGCTCAACGTTTGATGGATGATATGATCGACATTGAAATTGAGCAAATCGATAAGATCCTTGCAAAAATTGAATCTGATCCTGAACGTCATGACACAAAGACCCCAGAAAGGCAATTGTGGCTTAAGATTCGCGAGGTTGCCCGGGCAGGACGAAGAACTGGATTAGGAGTGACAGGTTTAGGCGATACAATTGCTATGTTAGGGCAAAGATACGGTGATGATAAATCAATTGAAACAGTAGAAGAGATCTATAAGTGGTTGTCACTTGCTTCATACGAAGAGTCAATTCAGCTAGCAAAAGAACGAGGAGCATTTCCGCTATTTAAATTAGAAAAAGAGGAAGATCATCCATTTATTAATCGGATAGTAAATGAACTAGTCGATCCTGTTCGGGATGACTATCGACAATATGGACGGCGTAACATTGCTAATACAACAACAGCACCAGCCGGTTCTGTTTCTTGTCTCACCCAAACTACATCAGGTATCGAACCTGCCTTCATGTTATACTACAAGCGACGCAAAAAAGTTCAAAACGGTGAAGAAGTAATGTTTGTCGATGATCTTGGAGATGAATGGACAGAGTTCAACGTATATCATCATGCTTTTAAGCAATGGTTAGATAGTGATCACGGAACAACTGCCTCTGAGGATGACTTAAGTCATGCAGTTACATTCAGTCCATATCACGGTGCCACCGCAAATGAAATTGACTGGCGTGCAAAAGTAAAACTCCAATCAGTTGCGCAAAAGTGGATCTGCCATGCAATCTCGAACACAACAAATCTTCCGGCTGATATTGATGTAGAAACTGTAAAAGACATCTATATGCTCGGCTGGGAACTTGGGTGCAAAGGAGTGACTGTATATCGAGATGGTTCCCGCTCAGGTGTCCTCGTGTCTACCGATGATAAAAAAGAAGAAAAGCAGAATTTTGGAGAACGACATGCGCCTAAAAGACCTGACGAGTTAGAGTGCGATATTTATCACACTTCAGTCAAAGGTCAAAAATGGGTTGTTCTTGTTGGTCTTCTTGATGGCAAACCATATGAAGTTATTGGTGGTGAAGCTTCACAAATTGAAATTCCACGTAAGTTTAAGAAAGGAAAACTCAATAAGCGTACTTTTAAAACTGCAAATTCAAAATACGATCTAACAATTGGGGAAGAAGACCCGCTTTTAGTTAAAGACGTTGTCAGTATGTTTGATAATGCAAACTATGCAGGCTATACTAGAACTATTAGTTTGGCACTTCGTCATGGTGCACCCGTTCAATATCTAGTAGAACAGATGCAAAAAGACAAAGAAGCAGATCTATTTAGTTTCTCAAAGGTTATTGCACGTTGTCTTAAAAACTATATCATTGACGGGACAACAGTTGACAAAACATGTCCGCACTGTGGCGCAGAAGATAGCCTAGTTTATCAAGAAGGATGTGTTACATGCAAGTCTTGTGGTAGTAGCAAATGTGGATAATATAAAATAGCTTCTAAAAATTAAGAGAGGTGTAATAACCTCTCTTTTTTGTTATAATAAAGATATAAATAATTAATAAAGGAGAGCAAATGCTTTGGAAATATAACACATCACCACTAGTCAAAGAATATGAATTGCACATGCAGCCCGTGATTGTAACAGTTAATAAATTTGATGAGGAAAGTGCAAAAGAGTTTAGAACAAAAATGGCCATGGCACACAATACCGGTCAGAAAATTATTCCTATTGTCATTGACAGTTACGGCGGTCAAGTATATTCACTCATGTCAATGATTTCTACAATTAAAAGTTCAGAACTTCCTGTTGCAACAATTATTCAAGGAAAAGCAATGTCTTGTGGTGCGATTTTAGCATCGTTTGGAGAAGAAGGACGTAGATTTATGGATCCTAACGCAACTATGATGATTCATGATGTGAGTTCAGGACAATTGGGAAAAGTGGAAGAAGTAAAAGCATCAGCAAAAGAGTCAGATCGTTTAAATCAAATTGTCTATAAAATGATGGCGCAAAATTGCGGTAAAGCTGATGATTACTTTTTAAAGCTTGTTGATAAGAAAAAACACGCTGACTGGTTCTTGGATGCCGAAGAGGCAAAAAAGCACGGATTAGTAAATCATCTCCGTGTACCAAAAATTAGCGTTAACTTGGATGTTAGTATCGATCTCGAATAATTATAATTATTATTTAGGAGATCTTATGCAAGATGAAATAGCCAAATACATTGGTTGTACAAAAGCTTTATTATCATGGTTCCATGCAGCTCATCACGTCACCAAAGGCGCAGGATTTGCAGGGGATCATGTTAATCTTTATGGAGAAATATATAACGGAATTAACGAAGACTTTGATGCGCTAATTGAAAAGTTTATTGTTATTTGCGATACAGAAAAGATAGCATGCCCACTCGAGGCATCACTTGAGTCTATTCCTTTTTTAATGGAATTTACTTCACCTGTCAATATGAATGCTGATGCGATAGCTGCTGAGGCTTTAAAGTTTATGAGGCATCATGTTGAGCATTTGACAATGCTTTATAGAGGTCTTGAAAGTAACCGTTTGTTAACATTAGGCGCAGACGACTATTTAGCAGCTGCAGCAAATCAATATGAAGAATACATATACTTACTCGGACAGCGAGTTAAAAGAGGGAGTATATAATGGATAAAGTTTTTTATAATGAAAGTTCTGCAGCTAAATTAGGCTGGAAACCAGACTGGTTTGGTGAAGATGACTTTGATGATGATTTAACTAATGCAATCGCTGCATGGCAAAAGAAAAATGGGTTGACTGCAGATGGTCTTTGCGGGCCTGGTACTTTTAGAAGAATATTTACAGAGCGCCAAAGTGAAATTGATGATTATGCACCAGATTTAGTCAAAGATAAAGATGAATCTTTTATTGTTCATCATGGTAATTTTATTCCGATTAACTGGCCAAAAGTTGTTCTTTGGTCAGAAGATAACGGTCTTAAATTGGAAAAAGGATATACACCTTATTTTGAGCCGCGCGAAATTAAAATGTTTGTAAATCACTGGGACGTGTGCCTTAATAGTAAGACATGTCATCGCGTTTTAGAGAAAAGAGGATTAGCAGTTCATTTCTTAATTGATAATGACGGAACAATATATCAATGTCTAGATACAAATCATGCTGCATATCATGCTGGAAGTAAAAAACACAATCATAGTACAATTGGCGTAGAGATCTCAAATGCGTATGATCTTAAATATCAGTCATGGTATAAAAAGAATGGATTCGGAGAACGCCCTGTATTAACTGAAGAAACAATCCATGGTAAATCTATGGGTGAATTTACTGGATTTTACGACGTTCAATTACAAGCGCTTAAGGCGTTGTGGCAAGCAGTTCATAAAGCAACTGGAATTCCTTATAAGTGCCCGACAGACTCATCAGGGAATACACTTAAAAAAGTATCTACATCAGCAGCGGCTAATAATTTCAAAGGTTTTGTTAGTCATTATCATTTAACAAACAGAAAGATAGACTGTGCAGGATTAGATATAAATGAAATGTTAAAAGATATCCAATAATTTTTTAACACTTTGCCCTGTTAATATATACTTATAGCATCATGCACTACTATGTTTATGGTGCTGTAAGTTTTAGTTTAGTTAAAGTTTGGTTTGAGTATAGTTAATGACAGCATTAAGAGTTAATGAGTCGTCAGGTTCTTTAGGGTCCCTGCAGATAGCAGACGGTTACGGTGGGTTTTTATCAGGAAGCCTAACAGCTGGAACGAATGTAACTATACAAGATGATGGAAGTGGAAACTTTACTATTAATAGCACCGGTGGCGGTGGAAGCATAACGGTAAATTCAGGATCCGTTGATGTTTCCACCGTTTCTACTATTGCAGCTTCTGATGGCTTTATACTAGTTGACGAAGGAAGCGGAAGAGCTGCACTCACAGCCTCAATCGGTATACCGGAAGACGGAACGTATACAGACGGTTTATTTACAGACTTTACACCTCAAACCCGTTTAGGCGTAGCGATTGATCGTTTTAATGAGATACTTGCTTTGCTAGCACCTGCAATTGCGCCTGACTTAGACGATATAGATAATGATAATTCTAATGTAAGTACAGTGGAATTATCATTTGGAACATCTAATGATTTAGAAAGCGAAGGAACTCCTTATTATTCGGTTGGTACTACTGCAGGATTCGGAGCGTTAGACGTCAATGATACATATTCACCCGGTTCTTCTGGAAACAATATAAGGATTGGTGCATTTGGATCATTAAGAAATATTGAAGGCACATTAAACGAAGATGTGTCAGCCGATGGTTCAAACTATCCTGATTTTGCTTTTGGTAATGCGGATCAAGGTGAATTAAGATTAGAAATTAATGGCCAAATAATCCATACAGTTGATTTGACTTCTTTTGTAGGTCCGGGTAATACAAACGCAACCGGTTCTTGCTTTACTTCTTTATCAACTGCAGACTCTGGTGAATTATCAAATGGAATTGAATTTCCTAATTTCAAACATAGAACGGGTGGTTATAAAATAATAACATCAGATCAACGACAAGGATGGAATTATGCAAGAGTACTTCATGTTTATGGATCATCAACAATAACAACAAATTATATTGAATGGTTAAATGATACTGATGCTAATACACTCACAACATCAGGTAACGAATTAGAATTTACTGGAACAGGTGGAATTCATTTATCTGGTGTAGAATATTTTACTGGCGGATCTGCTGAATATCGTGTCAGAGTTGATAATGCCTATAGAAACGTATATGATACTAACAATATAACATTTACAACATCAACAGGTGGTTCACTTAATACAGGTGTAACTTATTCTATTTCAAGTCAAGCTAAACCGACAATAGACACCGGTGCAGGAGAAGATCATACTAAAACACTTCATATAACAGGATCAACAACAGTTACAGCTACAGAAATGTTAAGTGGTTCATTAACAGCAGGTGTCAGTGTTACTCATCCATTCAAATCAAATATTTCAAATGGAGGCCAAGCTTCAGACGAAGGTATTCTAATCTATAACCGTTCTAATAATTCAACAAATCAAGTTGAAACATTTAGAAGAGAAAACTTTAGAATTGTCTCTGGTTCATATGATACACAAGCATCTTTGGTCGATGCAGGTAATATTTGGGATAGCACTGTTCATATGACAGCTTCTAATGGTGGTCACACTAACGGCCTTCAATTTTTTAATGAAAGATTATACTCCCCAATCAATACACTTAATAGTGGAGACTTTAGCGATTTTAGTAATGGTCCTAGTGAAAATCCTGATTATAGTGGAGAAACTGGGCAAAGAACGTTCTATAGATGGTTTAAGAATGAAACTGGGTCAACACAGTATGATTTAACTCTAAATATACAAGGTTCATCCACAACAATAGTTTCTGCAGCAACTCCTTTAGACAGTGGTAAAATTAGAGTTTTTGTTAAGTTTCCAAATAACGGAAGTAGAGAAACAGGTTGGTTGGATTTAGCAACAGAATTTGTATTAGATTCTTACGCAGATAATGATGGTGCACATACCGCTAATGGTGCTCTATCTTTTGACAGCTCTTTAAACGCCCTCAATTATATTACATTAGGAACTGTAGGAATATTAGACGATGAATATATCGGTATAAGAATTGAGGCTGATACAACCTGGGCAGGATACATTAGCCAAATTGATGTTACTTTTGGTGCAGGTACAGGAACAATAACTCCAATTCCTGATTTAGATGATATTGATTGTAATGATACTGGAGTCACAGCAGCTTTATCATTCGGATCGACTAAGTCAATAACAGGATATGAAAACGTAGGTACAACTGCAGGTTTTCTTGCCAAAGGCTTAAACGATACGTATCAAGTTGAAACTAGTGGAAATAATTTGCGAAGAGGGGTTTTTGATAAAACAACTATAATAGAGGGTGATCTAAACGAAGACGTAGTCGCCGCTTCTCCAGATTATGTTGCAAATTCTTTTTCAGATGCAAATAGTGGGTCGTTAGTTTTAGAAGTAAACGGATCAGATTTACATACGGTCGACTTGACAGGTGCATATAATAATGTCGGAGCAGGGGAACCAGGAAGCGGAACAGGTACAACATTTACAGGTAATAGTGGATTTTTTGACTTAAGTGTATGGCGACCAGCTGAATATGACAACGAAGTTCCTTACTATTTAGAGATACAAAGAACAGGTAAATATCGTGTACATACTGATGATCAAAGAGATGGGTGGAACTATGCACGTGTCAAACATGTAGGAATTTGGGGAACTAGAACTACAAATTATATTGAATGGGTAAATGACAGTGAAAGTCAAAACAACAACATCTCAGATGCTGGAACAGGAATAACACAATTTGGTGATGATGATATTTTCTATTTAAGTGGTGTCAAATATTTTGTCAATCCTACTGGTAGCATAGAAACAAGAATTAGCAACATTTATAAAAATGTATACTCGACAGATAGTAATGCAGTAACACTTTCAAACTTATCTAATGCAACTGCATTATCCATTGTGCAAAGAGGAACCGGATTAACTAGTGATAGAACAGAAAACGACGGATCAGCCCCTTTGCAAACTCTAAATACAAATGCAGACTCGCAGAATGAAGTTACACATTTTACAGGGTCGATTCAGTTTAGTCAGTCAACATCTTTAAGTGGCGCATTTACTTCATTCACCGGAACATCTCTTCATGATTGTTCAGCTGCATTAACATTTGTTCATCCGCTTAAAAATAACCACACGATCTCAACCCAAACAGCAACAAACTTATTAGTTTATTCTGCTAGTGATAATTCAACACACAACAACGAATATTTCAATGGTGAACAGTACAGAATACAAAGTGGAAGTTATTCAACCCAAGGAAGTATTACAAATGTTAGTAACGAATGGGATTCCCAGATATCCATAAATGACGTTGGTAGTTATGCAGGATTTGCCAAAGGTTTAATGGTTTACGATGGAATTCTAATATCTCCGTTTAAAGGTGGGAATTCTGGTGACTTTAGAAATCATACAGATGGCGGAGTTTTCGAAGGCCCTGACAATAATGTAAATTATAGTACTTTGACAGAAACAGTAAGAGAGTATTTTAGATACTTTGAAAATAGTTCAAATAATGATTTAGCCCGCTTTGGAATTACTATTTACGGTGACGCAACAATTGTTGCACGTTCAACAAGTAAAGGAGCCAATAAAAATTGTACAATAGAAATGAAATGTCCAGGTAAAAATCAATTTGTTGATTTAGCAGTTCCATTTTCTGTGGGAGCAGGTTCATCAGTTGAAGGTGATGGTTGCCTATCAGGTACTCTAGATGCAACAATTGATAGTGGAGGTGCTGCCAATGAAGTTAATTTTGGAATCTACAACGTCCAAGGTCAGACGTCAGGAGCTGAGTCTATTGTTTTAAGAATAACAACCGATAAAGATTGGACAGGCTACATTAGTCAAATAGACATTAGATGGAGTGTTCCGTAATGGCATTAAAGACAAATGAGACAGCAACACTCTTTTCTCAAAAGAAGTTATTAGGTAAAGCACATACCTCGAATCTTAACTTAGATGTTAATGAGTCAATTGGTTCAACAATCCAGTCTTCAGCTGGTTTACTTTTTGGTGAATCAATACCAACAAATCCATCATTAACTTTATACACAGTTCAAGGTCCCGCGGGTGGAACAAACACCGTTGAATACGTTGAATTTGCGCTTGAGGTCATTGCAGGATCTACATATGATGCAAATGATGCTGGGGGTGGAGCAGGTAGTGATAGCGGTGAATCTTCTCAAGTATCTGGCCCTCATGCTTACGCCTTCAAGTTTCAGTCTGATTATGAGTCTAGTACAAATAATCCTAAAGCAAATAACGGAAATTTTGACAATGATAAAATCTTACATGAGACATTAGGTGCTGTACAAATTATTCCTCCCTTTTATTCAAGAGAGTTAGTTAATCCTTATATAATCAAGATATACAAAGATGACGGCGCAGGAGGTGTAGGTGATGAAATCCCACTGCTTGACGACATCGACTGGCAAGTCGACACCTACAACGGGGTACTTTTTGTTCAGGACTATAATGCGTCAAAAATTCCTGCGTTTGCACGAGCATTTATTTATGTAGGAAAAATGCTTGACGAGGTTGTTTCTGACGCCGCATCATCTGGAGGTTCTGGTAGCGGCGGCGGTGGCAGAGAAAAGCAAGACTATATAGTTTCTTCTTTGACAACATCCG
>Ga0181591_10003528_pt1 | contig 13617 bp, 10 predicted proteins | sample 071ome_33_FD_133757 | JGI IMG/M metagenome (GOLD analysis project Ga0181591, IMG submission 133757) | Coastal salt marsh microbial communities from the Groves Creek Marsh, Skidaway Island, Georgia - 071412AT metaG (megahit assembly) | ecosystem: Environmental > Aquatic > Marine > Intertidal...
CTATGTTTTTTGATGTTATCGGTGGAACAAATAATCCGATAACAACGACTCCTAATTCTGTCAATTTGTATGATGACATTATAGGAATTGCACCATTTAATCTTGCTAATACCATTGGTGGAAAATATACATAAAACTTTATTAACAAACGAGGGTTATGAAAATGAGTGAAGAAAGAGGATTATTTCATGATGATGGCGGAGGTGGAGGAGACCCAACTTTCTCATAATTTTTTATGGAATATGTAGTTTTAATTTAATAAATTAAAGCACTATTAATAGCAAATAAGGAGAAAAAATGGCTAAAGAAAATGAAACAGTAAAAGAAGTAGTTCAAGAACCTATTAATTTACAAGAACAATTAAAGGTCATTGAATCACAAATTGCTGAATTACGTGGAACACACAACTATATAAACAGCTTGTTACAACAAGGGTTTAGCGTTGTACCTCCAGCCAAGAAAGAGGGTAAATAGAAAGTGGGGGGGAATTTATTTTCCCCTACTTAAACACCTAAATCGGAGCAGGACTGAATATGGAATTAGATAAAAAAACTAAATTTACTTTGAGCATAGAAACATTAATATCGCTAACAGTATCAATATTTATGTTAGTAGGTATGTGGTTTTCTTTACAAGCTGATATAGAAGAAGCAAAAGAGTTACCAGAACCACCAGTATCTAGAACAGAGTATGATTTAAAAGACCAGATGATTCGTAATAGCATTATGAATACTGAGGAGAAAGTAGAGAAACTTGAAGAAAAAGTAGACGATATTAAAGAAGATACTAAAATGATTAATAAAACTCTACTGGATATGAACAAATGAGGAAAATAAAAGATGAAAAAGTTAGACAATATTATATTACGACTCTTGTCGTATGGTTTTGCTTTATATGCTTCCTTGTCTTCTTTATTGGCGCAGTCAGTTAATCTTGATTCTTTTGAAGAAATTCAATTGATGAAGAATGAATTTTGTGCTGTTATAGAAATTAATGCAAGTTGGAATTGGCAAAATAAAGTACCTATTGAAGAATTAAAACGTTGTTATACTGGATATGTTGATTTATCTAATAAAGAAATTGGTGCAGTCATTCAAAAAGAATGGGATATTAAAGTTGTACCTACCATTATCATATTTGAATATGGTGTAGAAGTAAAACGATTTGAAGCAGACTTAAGTATGAAATTTACTAAGAATGAAATATTAAATAAAATACGCAAGGAGATTGGTCAATGAATTGTGAATGTGGATGTGGATTATGCCTAGATTAGATTTAGTGGGTAAAATTATTGACAAAGTTGCAGACAATGTTGATAGATTTACTTTAGACAAACAGGAAAAAGCTGATTTAATTTCTGAAATTAATAAAGCACAAATGGAAGTAAATAAAGTAGAAGCTGGTCATACCAGCATTTTTGTTGCGGGTTGGCGACCATTTACGGGGTGGGTTTGTTCGGTAGCACTATGTTATCATTACATTTTACAACCTTTACTAACATTTATTTTATATAGTTTTGGAAATGAAATTGTATTACCAACCTTTGATATGGGTACATTAACTACTGTACTTTTAGGTATGCTTGGTCTTGGGGGAATGCGCTCGTTTGAAAAGGTAAAAAGAAGTGCCTAAAAAAGAATATAGAATATTAGGGTTTCACGGAGGTTTAAACGACCATTCTGATGCAAAAGATATTCGTGATATTGATTTAAAATCGGCTACAGGAGTGTCTGTACATAGAATTGGTAGATTAGTTGGTATTGGTAATAATACGAACACAGCAGTCAATTCTAGTGAGTTTACGGCTGATATAGAACCAGGTTATGGATTACATTATTTTTCTACTGACGTAAATAATGCAGAAACAAAAACTTCTGAAGATTGGTTAGCAATATATGATAAAGCAAATACAAAAGTACGTTTATATTATCGTGATAAAGTAAATAATAATGCAAGTCCTGGATTTAGTTCAGAAGAAATAACATTTTCAGGAAACATTAAAGCAAATTATTATTATGCTGATGGTATGTTGCGTATAGGAGATGCTGGACACAATGAAAGAAGTAAATGGTTTGGATATATAGATAATGATTTATTTTGGACAAATCAATACGGAACTATAAACTTACATGATATTAATAAATGGTCTAATGGAGACCAAAGATTATTACCTGTAAGCAATTTAATAGGTGAGGATTATTTCAATTTAGTAGACTTATCTAGTGCAAATCCTGATGCAACTACTATAGGTGATGGTACACAAATAAAATTAATATTAGGATATTGGACAACTGAAGGTGGAGAATGGAGTGGTAATTATAGTTTTGGATGTACGTTTATTTATGAAGGCGACCAAGAATCAGCTTTAAGTGTTATTTATGATGATGCTTTAAATGAAATAGAAACCACAGCAAACTTTTACGAAGAACAAGTAATGTTTCAAGTATTTATTCCTATGGGTACTAGTAGCACTATTGCAACAGATGCTAGTCATAGATTGGGAGACGATAGAATTATAGGATTAAATTGGTATTTTAAACAACAAGGTGAAGATGAAGATTGGATATTTTTAATGCATACTGATTTAAAAGAAGGTGGAAAACATCATTGGAAAGCATATAATGCTACAGCAGAAACTTCTTATGGTTACTGGGATGGAGAAGTAGTAAATGATGGTTTAAAAGATAGTGTTACTGAAGGAGTAGATATTTTATTGAACAGTTCTACCCCAGAAACACATATTGCTTTTTGGGATAATAGTAATGGAACAAACAATACTCCTATTGGTTGGAAAGATACTGGTACTGGTGCAAGTACGAGCGGATTATCGTATAGTAATGTGTATTTAGAAGTAAATTTAAATAACAATAATATTAATGGATTTAATAATAGATATGGTTTTTTAAGAGTATGGGGTGGAGCAATATCACCTTTATATGTAAATAGCGCATTAGATAGTAGTGCTAACATAGATGAAATTGCATTAAAAACAGGACAAGATGGAACTCCAGGCACAGACTGGGATACTTATTTTGTACCTATGGTATTGCCTGGTCCTGGTACGGATAGAGAATTTAGAGTAGAAGTGTTAGATGAAAACTTTGCAGTTATTGCTGATAGTGAAATTAAAACAATGACAATAGCTGATAGTGGTAAAGAAGCACCACCTGATTATGAACAAGAGGTAGAAATATAATGGCTAATTACGCAGCAATGAACCCAGGTAAATATCATTTAGGACAATTGTTCAGATATCCGCCGTTACAAAATAGAAGATTAAATGAGCGCTATATTATACAAGAAGTTAAATGGAAAACTTCTGCTATGGTAGGTAGAAGAATATATATTGGTAATGTAGAAATTAAAGATAAAGATGGAAAGTTACGTACAATGTCTGATACTGTCTTAAAGTCTAGAGCTGGTAAGTTTGATACTTTTACTACAGATAGATTAATAGATGTAGCAGTAGGAGATGGAGAAGATATAATAAGACTAGCTTCTTTTGCAGATAGATTATTACAATATAAACAAAATACTATGTACATAATTAATTGCACAAAATCACTAGAAATACTAGAAAGTAAACATAAGTTTAAAGGCGTAGACCATCATAATGCAGTATGTGAAACAGATTATGGTATAGTATGGTGTAATGAACACGGAGTATATATGTACAATGGTCGTTCAGTTAACGAACTATTTATTACTGAAGGTGTACGTAATGTATCTGAAGAAACTTGGGATAGTTTTTATTCTAAAGGAAAAACAAGTGTAGGATATTTACCAGATTCAAAACAAGTTATTTTTGTTCGTGGCGTAGATAGTTCTGATACAGATAGTGGAGATATATTAATTTATGATTTAGTAAGCGCTTCTTGGGTAAAAGGAGATAGTCAAATCAATGCTGAAGATAAAACCAATTTGATAAATGATTGGAATAATGATTTAATATATGGCTATGAAAGTGATGTTGCTAAAACTACATTACAAAAATATTCAGTAACACCTACTTCTAGTATTGCTACAATGGATATAAAAACAAAGTTTTTTAATTTTGGTAATCAATCAAGAAAAAAGATTTATAAAGTAGAAATTACTTACAAAGGCGGCGTTATTGATAATATAGACTATGAAACAACTAATGTGTTGCCTCAATATGCAGTAGATAGTTCTAATAGTTATAGTGGTGTATTTAGAGATGCTAATGGAAATGCTATTACAAATATACCTAGTAGTAGCGATTGGAGCGTTATAGAGCTATATACAAGCCCAATAGATAACAATAATGTAAAAAGTATCAGTATTCAACTTACAGAAGCATCTGCGGGTGCGGTAAGACAAAACTTTGAAATCAATGATATTACTATAGTATATAGACAAAAGAGTGTAAAATAATGGCAAGACAAACAGAAAACAATAATAGATTATCTAGCTATCAAGGTGGCGAAGATAGAATGGAGCGTAGAAGAAATCATCATTATTATCAAAAACAATCACGCTTTGTAGAACAAATACCAAATGATATAGATGGACAAGATGGTGATATTGTGTATATTGTTAATAAAGAAAACTATAATAAAGTAGAGCAACTTATTAAACATGATGGAAGATGGATAAATTTATCTTCTGGACGACCTCAAGACGATACAAATAAACAAAAAAGATTTGTACAGGCAAGGGCAAGATAAAATGTTGATTATAGACAATAAAAGTATTATATTAAATATAAAAAACTTTAGGATTATTTATGGCTAAATCTCCTATTAAATCAGCAGTTAGAAGAAAAGCAATATATTCAGGTATGCAAAAAGCGTCTATGTATGATGCTATGATGCAAGAACAAATGGGTAAAATGGCTGTAGAAAATATTTATGCCAAGGAAAATCAAAAGCAACGTAATATTACTGCTTTAGGTGAAGTAGTTAGCTTTATGGACGCAAGACGCCAAGAAAAAGAGCGTATTCGTGAAGTAGAAAAAGGTGTTGCAATTGCTGAAGAAAAAGCTAATGGAACAGTTATATATGATAAAGTAACACTTATGGATGTTTTTGAAGGTAAAAATAAATTGAGTGAAGTAGGTATGGAATCTTGGCAAATAGGTAAAACAAAATACGATGCCGCTGACATGAGAGCATTAGCTCAAACTTATCAAACAAATAAAATGCAACAATTTATTAATGGAGAAATAGACGAACAACCTGTATTGCCTAAAGGTAGTGGATGGACATATAAATCAGGAGAAACACAACCTATATTAGGTACAGGATATTATGGAGTAAAAGCGGCTAAAGTATTACGTGAAGAAGATGCATACAAAGTTGGACAAATTATTTATCAAGCAGATAGGTCAACAAAGAGTTATGGTTTAGATAAATGGTCTTCTAAATCTGAAGTTGTAGACAAATTAATACAAGATAAATTTAGTCCAGATAGTGCAAACTATGATGCAGATTTAACATCTATGGTAGGACTTACTGAAACAGAAAAGATTGAATACATTGAAAACTATGAAGAGTATAAAAACTTAGTAAGTATTAAAAAAGGCGCAAGAACAAAAGAACAAACAGCTCGTATAAAAGAAATACAACAATTTATGAAACCTTATTATAATAAAATTAGTGATAATATGGCTTGGGAAGATGTTGCTCCTTATATTCGTACAGCAGAATCGGCTGATAGAGAAATGATTATTAGAGAGAATGAAGCTGGGTTAGGGTTTGATTTAGGTCCATACCAAATTAATACAAGATGGTTGTTTGCTGGTGATGGAACATTTCAAATGATGTCTGGTACAGATAAAGTATATGCACCTTGGGCTGAAATAGATACAATGCTAATGGGTAGTTTAAGTGAAACAGAAAGACAACAACTACCACAAGGTACTCCAACATATACTGGTAAAGAAAAAGGATTAGATTTAGGAGATTTTTACGGTGATAATTCTATATGGAAACGTTATAAAAATAGAGATAATATTAATCCATTTATAGAAGAATATAGCGAAGAACAAGAATTATTAAAGAAAGCTGGTATTGTAGATGAAAACTTACAATTATTTAATGTAGATGCAAATGCAAGTCAAATATATACTATGGAAGACGAGGTAGAATAATGGACCCATATTCAATAGCACAATTAGGATTATCAGCATATAGTATATTAAGCGGAGCTGGTGCTGAAGCAAGTGCAAATAGAGCGCAAATAGCTTCTAACAATATACAAATAGAATTTTTAAATGATGCATTAGGATTTACAAAAGATACTGCACAAGCACAGCGTGAAGTTGCTGAAGACGAATTTAGATTTAGTTTTGAAAAAGCTGGAATAGAATCTGGTACACAATGGGAAGGCATTGGTAGAACAATGGAACAAACATTGGATTTAAATAAATTTGCTAATGTAGGTGCAATAGAATCAGAAATGGATTTTTTAACTGATAAAATGGACCGAGCATTTCAATCTCAATATGTACAACTAGAACGAACAAGAGATGCTGGATTTGCAGCAGCAGATGAATATGAAATTAGTACATTAGCTTCTATTGAAAATCAGAAAAAATTATTAAAAAGACAAAACCAACATTTATCAAAAAGAGATAATTTTTGGGAAGTATTATTTTAAAGGATAAACAATGGCTGTAGAATACGCAAATATATTTAGAACATTAAACTATATGATGGAAAGTCGTGCTAGAAGAGAAGACGCTAAAACAGAAGCATCATTAAGAGCATTACAAATGGCGCAACAAGAAGAACGATTTGATAAAGAACTTGCTTTTAAAAGAGAACAATTAGGATTACAACAAGAAGAGTTTGCGGCTAAAAAAGAAGAACGATTTATTAATAGAGCAAAAGGATTAGCACAAGTAGCATTAACGAATTGGGGTTCAGAAGCAAAAACTGTATGGAATACTACTTTTGATGGTTGGTATAGTAGCTTTTTAGATGAAGATGGTGCTATATCTAATAAAAATAAAAAAGCAATGATAAAAAGTTTAACTGGTAATGGAGACTTTGTATTTACTGACACAGCAACAGGCAAACCAATTACAATGGATGTTGCAGCAGCAGACAATTTCATTACACAAATGCGTGTGATAGACAAATTAATTAAAGGTGGTGGAAGTGCTACTAGTGAATTAGATATTTTATATGGACAATGGGAACAAGCAACTGGAACTGCATTGACCAATTATAATGATGGAAAACAATTTAGAGATGGATATAATAGATTGACTGCAGAATTACAACAAATAGAACTAGGTGATTTTGATTTTAATATTTTACAAGACCAAATAAGTGGACTTAAAGATATGATATTAGATGAGTCATTATTAGGTGCAGACGAGTCAAATATACTACAACCAGATAAAAGCAAAGAAGTAACGATAGAAAGTGTATTAAATACCTTAGATTCTGAATCTATGATGCAATTTATTAATTTAGATAGTAGCGAAGCTAATATGTTAGCACGTAAACAACAAATTGTAAAAGGAATACCTTATTTAAATGAATGGGCTGTAAAAATAGATGAAATGACTGTGCCTTATGACGCAGATGATAAAACAAAATTTAATGCATTAAAAGGGCAAATGGATATTATTAACTATGAAATACGTAAAAGTCAAAATGCTTTAAAAGAATTAAATAAAGAAATTCAACAAGAAATAAGTCAACATAATAAATACATTGATTATAATGAAAATCTTGGATTAACAAGTGATATGAGCAATGGAAATATTTATGGACCTGAAATGCAAGAACAGCACAATATTGAAAAATTATTATTAGAAACAACATTAGATGTGCTAGAAAATAAGAAACAAGAAATACAACCATTATATACTAAATTATGGAGAGGATGGTAGTAAATGCCAGATTTAAGTGAGTTAAGAAAAGGCTTAAACTTAGAACAAAAAGTAGAAAAACAATTTGAAGATAATTTAAAAGGAATTTCTACACAAACACCTACACAGATACCTAGTTCTCCTATAGGTCAAACACCTGTACAACAATCTGGTGGTATGATTGGTGCTAGACGTATTGAAGTAGATGAAAAGAATATGTTTGAAAATCTTGGTTCTGGATTATGGGACTTTGGTAGAGAAGCTGGAGAATCATTTGTAGATTTAGCATTAGGAGGAATACCAAGTGCCGTGAGTGATTGGGACCCAGCAGAAGGTGCATCTGATAGTTTAGGTGGTAAATTAGGACAAGCGGTAGGTAGTGCAGCTGGATTTTTAGTACCATTTAAATATGGTGCACAGGTTATGCGTGGTGTAGGTAGAGCATTTGCTGGACAAAAAAGTGCTACTAACGTTGCAAAAAGTATTACTAAAGATATTGAAAATGTTTTATCAAAGAAAGGTGCTATAAAATTTGGTAAAAAAGGAGAATTAGCAGATGGTATTAGTAAAACTGATGACATTATTGAATCATTTAAAAAACACGTATTAGACCCTGTATTAATTAATCCTATTAAAGGATTTGATGGAGCGTTTCAAACAGTAACAAAGCGTAATGAGTTTTCAAAACAAATTATGGATAACGCTTATAAAATGATAGATGATTTGGCTATGCAAAAAGGATTTAGAATTGATAAAGGTGTAGCAGAAAAAGCAATTAATTCTATTGTAAAAGATGCTTGGAAAGCGGTTGATGGTGTTCCTATTACTAGTATGCAATCACTTATTGCACAAAATTTACATAGATTTATTCCATTTAATATGATGCAACAAGGCGGTAAAGTCGCAAACCTATATGGTCATTTAGGTGAAGAAGCGTTATTGTTTGCTGGTGTAGAAAATTTAATGCACGGAATTGATGTATTAGGTGGTAAGTTTGTTACAGGCGATGAAGTAGAAGCTGATTTTGGCGGAACAACAAAACACGCACTTATGATGGGACATTTATTAGGTGCAGTAAGATTTGTTCCTGGCGGTGTTAGAGGTGGTATGTTACCATTAATGCGTGGTAATGGTGCGCAACGTATAGAACGTATATTAAAAGCTAGTAAAAACCATTCTTCTACAATAGATGTTACTACTAAAAAAGGACAACAAGCGATTTATGACCAATATAATTTATTAGCAAACATTAAAGATGATGCATATACAGGTGGTCCTATTGCATTAGACTTAAAGAATTTTGTAAAGAAACATCCATTATGGAATAGAATAGATGATGAAGCGGCTTCTACGCAAACATTTAGAGATATTATAATGAACAAATCACGTGGTAAAAAAGCATTACAACAAAAAGAAGATGCAACAATTATTATGCGTGATGCATTAAGAGATTTAAATAGACAAGTACAAGGTCAATGGAGAAAGAAGTTTGTAGCTGAGTTTGGAAAAGATATATTACAATCTACTCCTAGAATGGTATTAGGTGGTTATACAATGGGTGGTATGAATGAAGTATTTTTAAATCCAAATATACCATTTGAAGATAAATTAATTAGTTTTATGACTGGTGCATTTTTAATGAAACACGGAAAAGAACTACAATATAAAAATATTAATGGTAGTTATGAAGGAATGCAAGTATTAGGGTTTAAAGCTCACGGAGAATTTCCTAAAAAATTATTAGCACAAGAACAATTAATGAATGCATTTGGTACTTCTATGAAGAATAGTCCTGAATGGTCTAATATTTATGTTAAAGCGTTAATTGAAACTGAAATACCTTCTATTGTACGTAATCAAACACCAGAAAATTTAGAAACCTTAAATAGTATTCACGATATGGTAATTGCAGGTGGAAAAGGTAATGTAGGATTTACTACTGTAAAAAGTTTAGATGTAAAACCAAAAGAAAATAATCAAATTAAAAATGATTCTCAGTATGAAAGTATTTATAATGAGATTATACACCAAGAATCTACAAATATCAAACGTGCGGCTCACGAAACAGAAATATTAAAATCTAAAAAAGAAAGACGATTTAAAGTTTGGAGTGAATTAACAAAAGCTGAAAAAAATAGATTTGTTAAAAGTGCTGATAAAGAAGGATTAATGACTCGTTTAGATGTCTATGATAGATTTAATGATGCAAATGCTGTATTTATTAATGAGTTAAGAGATTTATTAGATGTTAATGCTACTAATTTAGCTGATGTATTTGGAGATGTAGGATTGTATACTAAGATACCTAATAGCTCACGTATAGAATTTAGACAAATTCGTATCAAATTATCAGGAGAACAACGTAAACAATTAGATGCTAGAACAGAAGCGGCTATTGATGGATACAATGAATTAGTAAATCTAATTACTTCAGAAGGTGTACATACAAAATCTAGCACTCCTTGGGAATTAACTGGTGATAAATTTGATAGCGGTAAAATGCAAGAACTATTAGCAACCTATAAACAAGGATTAGGTGAACTTAATGGTCGTTTAAAATTAAATGAAATTAGACAACAAGTAGACTATTCTACTGAAACATTAACAGATGCATTTAGATTTTTAGACTTACATAATGCAATTAGAACTGCTGCTGGTCCTAATGGATTGAAAAATATATTTGATACAAATGCAGAATTTGCTGATATATTTATGGATGCAGATACAGCATTAAATGTTGTAGGTAATTTTGTTGTAGCAAGAGGTAGAAATAGAGATAGACAATTAGAACATCAAATGAATGCTATCTTAAAAACTATTCGTCAAATGCATTCTAATTTAGACCCAGCATTAGGAAGTGCTAGTACTAAAACCATTACACAAGAACAAGCTAGATTTGTTATAAACACTCTTGAAAATGTTGGTATACACGCATTTAGTGGTGTATTAAAAAGAAATAATAGTTCTTTAAGTATTACAGAAATGGGCAAACAGGTAGCACAACGATACAATATAGAGCGTTTACGTAATAGCACAAAGAATAATGGTGAGCGTATAGATGTAGAAGACATTGGCGTATTACAAGCATTAGAAGATTTTGGTATTACGAAAAACTTTACATTACGTTCTGTGTCTAGAGTATTGTTTGATGTCAAAACAGAAGGTTGGTTAGATAAAGCAAATACTGATGGTATTGATGCAACTATTGAATCATTAAAACGACAAGGAGTTACCGAAAATAATGTAGGGATATTAGATGCATTATTGTCTATGCAAAAATTAGTAGAAAGAGGAACCTTGAAAGCAAATGAAGCTCCAGGGTTTTTTGATGATGTATTAGCGGCGTTACAAGGAATTATTAGACCATATGAAATTAATCCAGTAAATAGCAAAGGTGAACCTGTAAGAAAAATTGATGGTAAAGATGTTATTAGTGGTGCTGGTGTATTAAATAGAAGTGGTGGTAATAAGTACGAAACTGGTATTACACCCGCAAAACTTTTAGAATTGAAGAATCATATTGAAACTATTAGAACAGAAGGTTTAACAAACGAAACACAACGATTTATAAATGATATTACTGAGTCTATTGCTCGTACAGAAAATATGACTAATAAGCGTTTTAGATTGTTAATACTAAATTTAATGGGACAAGGTTCACGATTCAATTACAAGAGTGCTACAGAAGTATATACATTAGCACAAGAATTAAAGTTATACAATCCTAAAGGAGATAAAAAGTTTGCAGACGAAGATTGGAGTGCTGAAACTATTAAAGAGTATAGTGAAAAGTTAATCAATAGATTAAATCGTAATTTTAAAGATGAAAACAAAGCAATTGATGAAGTGTTAAGAAATGATAAATTCTTTGAAAAAGATTTTCCTGAACCAAAAGATGTTAAGTTAACTGATATTCTAAATAAGTATGATTTTGCTGAAGGTAGTAGATTTAAATTGCCACCTGAAGTTGGTAGAACTACCGCAGACCACGTACAATATATGCAACGAATTTTAGAAGATGTATATAATAAAGACTACGATTTATTTATAAAAGATTTCCAAAAAGATTTAGGAAAAGCAAAGATTGTAGATAGGGATAATGCTCCTAAAGAAATAGACATACAAGAAGCTACTATTGCTTTAAGTCAATTTATACAAACAAAAAATAAACAAATTAAAGTAGTACGTTATGATTGGAATGGTCAAGAAAATAAAAATGTATTAACCTCAGAAGATTTAATACAAGAACCTATTGTAGTACAAATACTTCGTGGCGCTCAATCAGAATTTGGTAAAGAAGTAAATATTTTACAAGGTAAGGGAATTAATGATAAAGGTAATAGAGAAACATTATCTGATTCTGGATTGCGTAATAATGCATTAAAAAACTTATTTCAAGGAACTTATGCTTCAATAGATAAAGCATTTGCTATTAGCGATATTTTTAAAACAAAAGAACAACTTGAATGGGAATCCGTAAACTCTTTTAATCCAGATGTAAACGCAAATCAATCATTTATTGCATTTCGTTGGGGAAAACAAGAGTATGCTTATCTTATTAAATCAGATAAAATAAACTTAGATACAATTGCTAACAACTATGTAAAAATGTTAGATGCAAGATTAAAAGCAAATAAAAATGTTAATATAGATAGAAATAAATTATTAGAAGAAGTAAACATTAAAGAAATATCAGAAGGTGTTTATGAATGGAACATAGGTAATGATACAACATTAGCTACAGAAAATATGCACAAAGTAATGAATGATTTAATCTATGATAGAATTATTGGTCAACGTTACTGGAATGAAAATATGCGTACGTTTGAAGGAAAGAATTTAAATGGATTACTAAAACGTGCATCATTGTTTAACAACATAAGTGCAGTAAGTCAAACAGATGCGTTAATTAAAATGCATTTGAATGCCTTAAAGCGTAAAGGACCTAGAGGAAAGTATGAAATTACTTTTGAGGGTAAAGAAGATGTTATAGAAGTATTATCTGATTTAGCTAATACAAAGAAACGCTGGAAACAAGTTACCGTAGCTGATGAAGTAATTGATGGTATTGATGTAAAGAACTCAGTAATAGAGCAAATTAGACAAGATATTGCTGAATTAAAAGCTGAAAATAAAACATTAGGCGATAAAGCTGAAAAAGAATTTAACGAATTAATAGATAGTAAAAAATTTTCTGATGCATCAGATGTAAATGGTATTACGTTTGTAAGCGAAAAAGTATATAAAGCACTAGCATATTTAGCTGGGGAAACTGATTTTACAAGAGTAGGTGGTATTAAACCTATCATATTAGGTACAGGTGCTAATCAACAATTATTTGTAAACAAAACAGCTATGGTAAATAATCCTAGAATAAAATCTATATTTGATGCAAATCAAGATGTAGCTTGGTTAACTTTTACTAGTGCTAGTAAACAAATAGGTGCATCTAGAGAAATTAACTTACTTCGTGCTGAAGATGTATTGAAACCAGGTTTTGTTATTGACAATGCGTTTAAACAAACTATTTTACCAGAAAACATTAATATTATTAGTACAAAGAAAAGTAAAGAATATGCAACATTATCTATTAACCATACTTCACATTTAAATACTAGAGAATCTAGAAAAGCATATTACTTGCAATATGTAGAACCAAAAGTAACTAAAATTAAACAAGCAATTAGCGACTTTAAAGACCCAAGTAAATCTAATTGGACAAAAGCATATTTTAAAAGTTTAATGAATCAACGTGCAGAAACACGATTAAG
>Ga0181591_10003531_pt1 | contig 13613 bp, 16 predicted proteins | sample 071ome_33_FD_133757 | JGI IMG/M metagenome (GOLD analysis project Ga0181591, IMG submission 133757) | Coastal salt marsh microbial communities from the Groves Creek Marsh, Skidaway Island, Georgia - 071412AT metaG (megahit assembly) | ecosystem: Environmental > Aquatic > Marine > Intertidal...
GAATTGTCCCACCATCTGAAACCACATCCCTACGGACACGTTCGGCAACTTCTTTCGGATTCACAACCGAAGTGATCGGGATATAAAGTGCTTGATCGAACTGAGGGTTCACTCGCGGTTCAAGCTCAAGAGCCTCCTGCCCTGTCACTTTATGTATTTCCACACCGTTAGCCAAACCACGGTTCAACAACACATCCATAGAATCTAAAGATGATTCAGTTGGTGGCACCAGTAGCTTTCCGCAACGATCATTCCATAACCGATGCGCTTCAACATATTCGAGCATTTTCTGAGAGCCAGACACACACAGCTTGGCTCGCAAACTACCTTCTGCGTAATAAATACCGGAATGAACGACGCCTGAGTTACGCCCCGTTCCATGTGCGACTGAGGTTGCTTCTTTTTCAAGAACCACCACCTTTGCTTTTGGATGCCTTAGGAGCCACTCGCGGGCTAGAGTCAACCCAATGATCCCGCCACCGATAATCAAACAATCACACGTCTTCATATCAGACTCATCCAATTCATTCTTTCAGCAAACCACAAAACCAAAGGTACCGTTGCGATAGCGAGTACCGTTTGAATCGCGACAATTCCAGCCATGAGCGGTGCATCTCCACCCAACTGTCGCGCTAATATGAAACTTGATGGTGCCGTTGAAACACACATCAATAACAAACCGACTAATAGCCACTCAGGAGTGAGACCAAACCAAATCGCCAAACCAATAAACAAAAATGGTTTTATTATCAATTGTATGATCATCGCGAGTAGCGCAAGACTCATACCGCCACGAAGCGCATTCCATTGCAAACCAGCGCCTAAACAAAGAACACCCATGGGCAATGCGGCCTGCCCTACCAAATCGAGGCCGGTGATAGGAAATATATATGGGATACCAATGATTCTTCCTAACCCACCCAGTAAGCACGCCATGATCAGCGGATTCTTCACGATTTCCCGGAAAACACGACGTGACAATGTTCCTGCGTGTCCAGCTGTCATTACAACTACGCAACTAATGTTCAACACGACGATAAAAATTGCAGCGGCAATTCCCAAATGAGGCAAAAGCACGGGATCAAGACCCACAATCAAGGCCATTGAGATGAATGTATTAAAACGAACCGAGCCTTGATATAGAGACGTAAAACTCGAGTAGTTACTACCAAGAAGTTTAAGTTTCCAAGCCATGATTAGGAATATTGAAATTAGTCCTAGGGTCCCGTACATCGAGCCACTCAGAGCAATCCATGGGATTTCTAGTCTAGGGGCTTTTATAATCACCGCAGCCAGCAAACTCGGCATCAGAACCCAATATGAGATCTTCTCGAGACCGCGCCAAACGGCGTCATCAATGCCTGCGTAACGCTTCAATCCAAACCCTAAAGCGAGAATCCAAGCAATCGGAAGCACGGCATCTGCAATCAAGCCGACCATTTAGTTCGCAACCCCTTTCCGGGTTGACTGGTGCATCCGATAGGTAAACAGACCAATCAGTGCTGTGAGAAGAATCGCACCACCAATAAAATCATTTTCGCGAGGAGCTTCAGAGACCAAAAACCACACAATGACTGGACCAATCAGAGTTTCCAATAACAGATAAAGACCAACTTCAGGTGCTGGTAAATACTTGGGTGCAATCGTAATCAGCGCGAAGGACACGGGCACCGTGAAGCAGGCATTAAACAGTACGAGCCACAACGTGCCTTCAGGAATTGCTACCGAAGGCACCACGAACCAGAGGGCAATCGCCACCAGTAAACTTGCTGCACCATAAATCGGCCAAATCGTGTCACCGGGATGATGTCGAGTGAGACTGATACCAAGACCTGTCAGACCAGGCACCATCAACGCTGCAAGCCATCCTTCGACCGGGGTGTCCATCGGAATTGCTGAGCCGGCAATTGATGCACCAACAATCGCTAAGGCGATCGCAAGCCACAAAGCAACATCGGTTTGTTCGCGAAAAATGACCCAGCTCGCAACAGCTGACGCGAGAGGTGTCATCGAGACGAAAACGAGCATTGTTGGGGCGCCGAGATAGGCAACACCAAACACAAACGCCATCGATGATGTGCCAAATGACAGCAAAATACCGAGCGACAACCAACTCGGCGTACTCAGTTGGATAACGAATTCTCGTGGCGAGCGGATGAGCGCAAAGCACCAAATCACCGCGCAAATTCCCAAACCTCTCCAAAAGGAAATCACATAAGGATCGCCATCGATTAGGCGCAAAACACCGGAATCAGGTGATAACACCAAAACCCCAATGATCATTAACAGTGTGCCGTACGCATATGTCGATAGTGTTTTCATGGAATTAAAATCAATCCTGCTGCTGCAGTGAGAGCTACCGCTGTAAATCGCGACAGCCATTTCGAACTCTCACCGTCTTCGAGTGTGGTTTGCAACCATCGCCCTCCGAAAGCGTACAGTCCGATCGCTGCCACCTCGATAAGTAAAAATGTACCACCCATGACAGCCACCTGCGGAGCAACTGGTTCAAACGGGTCAATAAACTGGGGGAAAAACGCATAGAAAATCAGAATGAGCTTTGGATTCGTGAAGGCAACTAGAGCCTCTGAACGGGCCATCATCCATAAAGTCTTTTTGCCTTCAACAGGAGAACGAGCCTTAACAACAGCACGCAATGATTGCCAAGCCATCCAGAGAAGATAGGCAGCACCAACGATGCGTAGCCACTGAAATGCATCTGCACTCAATGCCAAAAGTGCTTCAAGCCCTAGCGCTAATAGAATTAGCATAACAACCATTGCGGGCAGTCGAGCAAGCCCGGCTAAGGTCGCAAGACGCGCTGTCGTTCGGGTACCGTGTACGAGTGCGAGCAAATTATTTGGTCCGGGAAAGAAATTCATCCCGATACAGGCCGGTAGAAAAATCCACCATTGAGCCGCATTCATATGGTACCTCTATTCATCAGACGCGGGAGTGTACATCGGATGATTCAACGACGTTGGCAATTGTTTTTCATTTTCTTATTTTCCTTCCAAGCGACAGCGGAGGCAGGGTCGATCAGTCTAAAGGACGCATTGGAAACGCGTGGTACTGTCATCATGTTCCGCCATGCACTCGCCCCAGGATTTGGAGATCCTACGAACTTTCAGGTCACCGACTGCAGCACACAGCGTAATCTTGATGCGCGTGGTCGTGAGCAATCGAGGGCCATCGGCTTACATTTTAAAGAGCTCGGCTTCTCCACTGCTGCAGTGTATTCAAGTCCATGGTGCCGTTGCCTTGAAACCGCACAACTGATGGATATCGGACCGGTCACTGCTTTTAATGGCTTGGGTTCATTTTTCGAAGGCCATGTCAATCGCGGTCAAACACTGAAACAGTTGAACAATCAATTGGCCGTAATAGCCAGTGCAAAAGAGAAACCCGTGGTCATGGTGACGCATCAAGTCGTTATCAGCGCAGTGACGGGATTGGGTACTTCCTCGGGCGAGGCAATCTTGTATGATCCGAAGAATGATCGATCGAGACGGATACAACTGAGCACCAATGACTGAACAGATCCACACAGACACCTTGATTATAGGAGCCGGAAGTGCTGGCTGTGTCTTAGCCAATCGCTTGTCGAAAAATCCTGACCAGCAAGTTGTATTGGTTGAAGCCGGCGGCAAGGATTCATGGCATTGGATCCATATTCCTGTGGGCTACTTATACACAATGGGAAACCCGAAAACAGACTGGTGCTACAAGACCACACCTCAACCAGGACTCAATGGGCGCAGCCTCGCCTACCCGCGGGGTCGTGTTCTGGGCGGTTGTTCGAGCATCAATGGCATGATTTATATGCGTGGCCAAGAGGCTGACTATGAATCATGGGGCAACGATTGGTCTTGGAAAGATGTACTTCCCTACTATAAGCGTTCTGAAAACTATCACCGCGGTAGTGACGCCTACCACTCCGATGAAGGTGAACTTCTCGTCCAAGAACAACGTCTCAAATGGGATATTCTCGAGACATTCAAACAAGTCTGTGAAGATTCCGGATTCACGGATCGACCCGATTTTAACCAGGGCGATAATAGTGGCGTTGGCTATTTTGAAGTGAATCAAAGAAAAGGTGTCCGCTTTTCATCGGCTCGCGCATTCCTTCACCCAATCATGCACCGGCCGAACCTTAAGGTGTTGACGAAAACACTCAGTGAACAACTGATCTTCGATGGTGAGCGATGCATCGGTATGGATGGCACACATCGCGGAAAACTGATCTCGATTCGTGCCAATCGAGTGATCTTGGCTGCAGGAGCGATCGGATCGCCCGCTCTTCTTGAGCGCTCAGGAATTGGTTCTGAAAATGTTTTAAAACCGCTTGGTATTAAATTGAAGGCAGACCTTCCTGGAGTTGGGGAGAATCTCCAAGATCATCTACAAGTCCGCTTGCAATATCGACTGGAACACGGTGATACGTTAAACCAACGTGCGAACTCATGGATTGGTCGAATAAAAATGGGGTTGCAGTACGCCTATAACCAGTCTGGCCCGTTATCAATGGCGCCAAGTCAACTCGGTGCATTCTTTAAATCTGACGACGCTGTTGATCGTGCTGATCTGGAATTTCATATCCAACCCATGAGTGCAGACAAATTGGGTACCGAGTTACATCCATTTCCTGGCATGACGGCGAGCGTTTGCCAGTTGCGCCCAAAAAGCCGTGGCAACACGCACATCAGCGGAACCAAGGCAAGCGATGCGCCAACCATTGATCCACGCTATCTCTCTGATGCGTACGACCGAGAGGTGGTATGCAAAGCCATCGAGAAAACACGTACGCTAATGGATCACCCGCTACTCGATGAGTTCACTCCAACTGAGCACAAGCCTGGACGCACACAAAAGACGTCCGAAGACCTTATTCAAGCTGCTGGCGAGGTCGCAACCACGATATTCCATCCAGTTGGTACTGCGAAAATGGGGCCTGATTCAGATCCTATGGCCGTTGTTTCCGACAAACTTAAAGTCCATGGGGTAAGCAATCTTTACATCGCAGACGCATCAATCATGCCGACAATCACAAGCGGCAATACGCATGCACCTGCTGTAATGATCGCCGAACGACTCGCCGAATGGCTCGATCACTGATCGCGTTGCTTACCGATAAAATCATCTAACCATCGATTGCCTTTAAGCTCTTGAATCCGCTCGACCTCAGCTTTGAGATCATCAATCAATGGCTCTAGCTCAGACTCATGGAAATCAGCAAACTCAACCATATTGCAAAGCTGTATATGCATATTGACCAGCATGTAATACGCGTTATTTTCAACCATTAGTGCCCGCGCACGATCGGGTGATGCGAGCATCAATTGATTTGTGATCTTGGCAAATGCTTCAAAATCGAAGATTGTATTACGCATCAATGTCTCCATAACGATTTAAGAACAACCAAACGAGGTATGTATGGCCAGCGCCCCATTTCATCTAGCATTCCCTGTCTCAAATCTTGAGGCAACCAAAGACTTTTTTATTAACGTACTTGGTTGTGGAACGGGACGCACATCTGAACGATGGATCGACTTTGATTTCTTCGGACATCAAGTCGTTGCGCACCTAGCTGAGGAAGACCAAACGCCTGCCCCAACAAACCCTGTTGATGGTAAGCAAGTCCCTGCAAGTCATTTCGGCGTGATTCTCGAATGGGATGAATGGCACCAGCTAGCGGACAAGCTTAAGGCTGCAAATATCGAATTCCTAATCGAGCCTAATATCCGTTTCGAAGGCGAAGTGGGCGAGCAGGCAACCATGTTTTTTACAGAGCCGTCAGGTAATGCGCTGGAGTTCAAATCCTTCAAAGATATGTCGCAAATTTTTGCCACCTAACCTTTGATTTGTGCACTGCGAGTGCACTAAGTTAATAAGCGACACCGATAACAATAACGAGGATGGTGTATGAAGACAGAGACTCTGGCCGCAGAGGCTGTTTTGTTGGCCGTTGAAGACAGTGTCGTCAATGGTCACTCACAGGGTATTCATTTTGATTCTTGGGACCACGTGTTTTCAGATGGTGGTCCCTTGTTTGACGCACTGATTGACTATGAGGCGTATGAACCGTTCACCGGCTGTGATTTACCCACCCGCGAGCAAGTACAACTAGTCTACGAAACCTACCGTTCAAGGCTCCATATTTTAAGCTGGATGCCTCCAACCCAAGCTTATTTACAAGCGATACAAATTGATCAATTCTTTCCGACTGGACAAGCCGCATTCGCGGTTCGCCCAGCATCGATCGATGCTCTGAAAACGCTCCTAAAAAGCGAATTTGTGCTTTAAGCGTTTGGTTCAGCCAAGAGATCATTGATGTCCTCAAGCATCGCATCAGCGCCCTGATGGCGCACTGCGATCGGGAAGGCCTCTCCATTATGGATTAACAACACGCTCGGATATCCCTCGACCTGTAATCGCTCTGCCAATTGCCGTTGTTCTTCATGCACAGCTCGAACGTCATCAGATGCCAAGGCTTCAGCGAAACTATCGCGATTAAACCCAAACTCTTCAGCTAAATCACAAAGCACATCAAAATCCCACACATTGCAAGCTTCCATATAGTAAGCGTCTTGAATACGCTCACCGAAAGCTTCTCCACGCCCCGCAAGCCTTTCGGCAGCAATTACTGCTCGACAACTAATAAACGTTGTTCGCGGTGGCGGTGGCGTCTGGTCCCAATAGGCATAATTAAAGGTAACACCACAAGTTGATTCAATCCGATCCCAAGTACGCTTTAGATAATCCACCATCTCATCAGGCATCGAGACGTCGGAGTCGGCCGCCAACCCCCCAAGTAGAGAGACCACTGGCAAGCCTTCGGGGAGATTCCCCTTCAGAGATTTCCAAGTTGGACGAAATCCATAACACCAACTACACATCGGATCATGAACATAAATAAGGACACTATCTGGAGCGTCTGTTTCAGGTGTCGTCACGAATTACTTCCATTGCATTACGAAGAGAATCAAGCCCTGCGGGAAAGCCACAATACACTGCAATCTGCATACAAACATCCCGAATTTCTTCAGGACTGACACCATTGTTCAAAGCACCTCTCACGTGACCTTTAAATTCATGTGGACGATTGAGCGCTGCAATCATGCCTAAATTAATCAACGAACGGTCTCGATCTGAAAGCGCGTCTCTATTCCAAATTTCATCCCATGCGACTCGCGTTACAAAATCCTGCATCGGCATGGTGAGTTCATCCGCCTGAGACAAAGCACGGTCGACAAACGCGTCACCCATGACCTTGCGTCGCTTTGCGAGCCCCTTTTCAAAACTACCCTGGCTCATAGCTTTATTCCAATACAGCCGTATTTTGTTTCAAGGAATTCTTCAATGCCATGAGGTCCGCCTTCACGCCCGAGGCCTGATTCTTTCACGCCGCCGAACGGTGCCACTTCAGTTGAAATGATTCCGGTATTCACGCCAATAATCCCGTAATCCAGGGCCTCATAGACACGGAAGGTGCGCGATAAATCTTCTGTGTAGAAATATGCAGCTAATCCATACGGTGTGTCATTCGCCAAAGCAATCGCTTCTTCTTCGCGATCAAAGCGGTAAATTGGTGCGACTGGACCAAAGGTTTCTTCTGAGGCCATCCGCATGTTTTTTGTAACACCGACCAAGACGGTTGGGCTGTAAAACAGAGGACCTGCATCATGCGGAGTCCCTCCGCATACGGCAGTTGCCCCTTTGGCGAGCGCATCTTCAACATGAGCCTCGACTTTCGCTTTACCATCTGCGTTGATCAAAGGACCAATTTCTGAGCCTTCAGTTTTACCATCAGCGACTTTCATTGCTTTGACTCGGGCTGTGAAGGCTTCGACAAAGCGGTCATGGATTCCACTCTGGACCAAAATACGGTTTGCGCAGACACATGTTTGCCCCGCATTTCGGAACTTACAGAGCATGGCACCATCTACAGCCGCTTCAAGATCCGCATCGTCGAACACGATAAACGGTGCATTACCACCGAGCTCCAACGAGAGCTTTTTCACACTGTCAGCGCATTGACGATATAAGATTTTCCCGACCTGAGTTGAACCGGTGAATGTCACCTTCCGTACGCGACTGTCTCCAGTCAGCACCTGACCGATCGCTGGTGCATCCATCCCGGTCACACAATTAATTACGCCCGCAGGCATCCCTGCTTGATTGGCCAGTTCACAGACGGCTAATGCGGTGAGCGGCGTATCTTCAGATGGCTTAATCACGACCGTACAACCTGCCGCAAGTGCTGGGGATACTTTCCGTGTGATCATTGCTAGTGGGAAGTTCCATGGGGTAATCGCTGCAACGACGCCGACAGGTTGCTTGATTGCGAGAATCCGCTTGTCTGCCATATGTGGAGCGATCACATCACCGTAGATCCGCCGGCCTTCTTCAGCGAACCAATCAACAAAACTGGCACCATAAGCAACTTCACCACGGGCTTCGGCGAGCGGTTTACCCATTTCTTCGGTAATCAGTGCAGCCAATGCCTCAGTATGTTCTGTAATCAGATTGAACCATCGACGCAGGATCGTGGCACGCTCTTTCGCGGTTAATGCCGCCCATGAAGGAAAAGCTGCTTCAGCAGCATCGATGGCTGTTTGACAGTCAGCAGCTGAGAGGTCAGCAACCGTTTCAACGACTTCACCTGTTGCTGGATTGATGACATCGAAGGTCGCGCCAGATGAAGCGCCCACCCACTGTCCATTGATTAGCGATAATGGTTGATATAACGACATGTCTTACTCACTCAAAACACACAATTTGACGAACCGCCTGACCCGCGGCCAGCCGTTCCATCGCGGTATTAATCTCTGTCAACTCAAGCGTATGCGAAATCATGCGCTCAACGGGTAGTAAACCCTTTTTATGCAAGGCAATGAAATTTGGAATATCACGGGATGGAACACAAGAGCCAACATAGGACCCCATTAATGCACGTTCCTCAGTCACTAATCGAGCCGCTGCGACTGATAATCGATCGGATGGATTGGGTAACGCAGCCGTGACGGTCCGGCCCCCACGCCGGGTGACCTCGATTGCCAAATCGAGCGCTGGCATCACACCTGCAAACTCAGCCGCTAAATGAACGCCACCTGATGATAATGCTTTGACTTGCGCAACAGCATCTGGGTCTCTCGCATTAACGAAATGATCCGCACCCAATTCTCGAGCGAGATCTTCCCTATCCGGATTGGCATCAACGGCAATAATTTGACTTGCACCACCTGCATGCGCACCCAGCAACGCAGATAAGCCAACACCACCTAAACCGATGATGGCAACCTTCTCGCCTGCATGCATCCGTGCGGTGTTGAGAACTGCCCCACATCCGGTGAGTACGGCACAACCAAATACTGCTTGAACGGTCGGTTCTAAGTCTGAATCGATTGGAACAAGGCTACGCCGATGGCTGACTGCGTAATCTGAAAAACAGGATATTCCAAGATGGTGATTAACAGACTCACCATTGACCGAAATCCGCTTTGCACCAGAAAGCAAACTGCCATTTGAGTTATGTTCAAGGCCAGACTCACACAATGCAGGACGGCCTTCGGCACAGCAATCGCAATGCCCACAACTTGGCACAAATACCATGGATACCCTTTGACCAGGTTTTAAATCGCTCGATCCAGGTCCTGTTTTCACAACTTCACCAACTGCTTCATGGCCAAGAGCGACGGGCGTTGGGCGTGGGCGATCACCATTGATTACTGATAAATCAGAATGGCAAACCCCTGCTGCCAGAATCTTTACAAGAACTTCATCAGGACCGGGGGCTGCAAGCTCTGCTTCGACGATTTGTAAGGGGTTAGTTTGTGTAAAAGGCCGATCGAACCCCATGCGCGGCAATAACGAAATACGTGTTTTCAAGGGATATCTCCAACATTTTTATTGTAATCACCGTCCATGGTAGCGCTTACATTAGGGAAGCGGTCTGGAATAATCAAGCAGTCTTGATGCGGCCAATTCGATCAACTGCATCGGAGGCGATGACATCGGAGCCTCGTTCGGCAAGTGCCTTTAGAAACGCGTTTGCATGAAGCCATACGCCAGTGACTGCGGGCCGTTGAGATCCTTGCGCCCATAGACTCGCAATTATCCCGGCGAGTACGTCACCAGACCCCGCTGTACCAAGCGCCGCGTTGGCAACTGGATTGAGCCACGGTGGTTGCCCCGAAATGAGGGTGCCTGCACCTTTTAGGACCCAAGTCGCATCGTATAGCGCTTCTAACGCATGGAGCATGGAAAACCGATCAGTCATCGGCAATCCAGTCAAACGCTTTGCCTCCAGAGGGTGCGGTGTACCGATCCATGGAGACTGCCGGTTCGACAGCTTATGTTGTGATAACCAATTCAAGGCATCTGCATCCACAACCAAGGGGATATCGAGATCCCAAAGCGCAGCGATCACGTCACCTGCATCATTGCCAAGTCCAGGTCCTACAACAACAGACTGGCATCGAGAAGCACAGTCAACGATTGAACCGATATCCCAAGGGATGCGAATCAATTCAGGGACATCAAACTGTGGAGCATCTGTTGCCCAAAACACTTTCCCGGCACCTGTTCTCAGCGCTGCCAATCCAGACAATTGCCCAGCACCCTCCATACCGTGTCTGCCACCGACAACTAACACGCTGCCTCGGATTCCTTTGTGCGCGGTGTCTTTCTGACGTGGTAGATCAATCACCGCATCAGTGACTAAACGCGTATGCAATGGCTCGGATTGGACATCCCAAGGCTCAAGCTTCTCAAGGTGGACTAATCCCGCATAGGCCGGGCCTTCACCCGTCAAATTACCTGTTTTCTCTGCAAGGAATGTGACTGTAACGTCAGCACACACTACCGGATCAAAGGCTTCACCGGTCGATGCGTTCAGACCCGATGGCACATCTAAAGACATCACCCGGGCGCCAGATGATCGACTATTATTGATCCAAGTAATCGCGTCAGCGATGGAACCCTCCGGCGGCCGATCACATCCTGTACCGAGAATTCCATCAATGGTCCAATGCCATTGATTAGTATCAGGCAGTCGGTCGAGAACTAACCCGCCAAGATCCTCGTAGAAATGACGGGCCTTCAACGCATCGCCTTTTGAACTCGCCAACGATACAACTGTTACAGGTATTCCTGACAGCATCAGAAACGCAGCAACACCGTAGGCATCACCACCATTATTGCCTGCCCCTGCAACACAGATCACCGATATCGGGTTCTCAACCATCAGCCGGTCAAAGGCGGATCGTGCCGCACGCATCATCAGGCAGTACCCTGAAATACCAGACTCAGTAATCCGTCGATCCAGTGATCGTGAGGCGTTTGAATCCAATGTGCCTGACATCAAGCCAGCTTCCTTCCGATGTAAACAGTCAATGCGACAAGCGATGCAAAAATCCATACATCCAGTGTCACGACTTCTCCGATCAAGATACTGCCCCATAAGAGGGTTAGAAAGAGTTGAAGGAGTTGTACTTGACCCACCTCAGCAATACCACCGAGTGCAAGGCCCGTGTTCCAAGCAAAAAAGCCAAAGAACATCGAGAATAGTCCGAGAGCTAACAATGCGAGCAGAGAGCTTTCAGGGCGTACCCAAAAAAAGTCTGGCCAGACCACCACGGTTGCAATGACAGAAATCGGTGATAACAAGACAAGCGACCAGCAGATGACCCATGGACCCGGTCGTCGTTTCGCAAGATCGCCTGCAATCACATAGCCCGATGATGCCATCAGTGCCGCTAATACAAGCCAAAGATCAGCCCAACTTGCAGAACCACCTTGTTCCCTTAAAGTGAATGTGATGACAAGGCTCGCGCCAGCCAAAGCACAGACCCAAAATCCAAGCCGTGCGCGGTAACCATGCACCATCACTGACAAGCCTGCCGTCACCAGCGGCAAAATGCCAAGCACAACGGCACCGTGGTAGGACGGCACTGACTGCAATCCGATGGCCATCGCCAATGGAAAGCCAAAAATAAGGCCAAGACCGCTCACGATTAGCGGTTTGACCTCTGCTCGCGTTGGTCGAGTGGAACGACTGAATACAATCCAAATGCAGGCGGCCGCCCCCGCAATCACCGCACGGATCACGGTGATAAACGTCGGAGAAAAATCAGCAAGTGCAATCGTTGTCAGCGGTAAGGTTGCCGCGAAACACAAGACCCCGATCAAGCCGAGTGTATATGCGTAGGCTGTTTGATGCCGTCTTAGTGTGTTGAACAACGCCCGAAATCCCCAATATCCAAGTCACCGAAGGAGACTTAGTGATGTCTTACATTTTTACCCAAGAAACACCTGAAGCGTTGCCCGCAATCAATGCCATTTTGGAATCATCAATCACCGCATGGAATCTCTCTGACCGTCTTTATCGACTCAGCGTGAGTGCGTATCGCTACAGTGAGTCCGATTGGATCGATCATCAATTCTACGGGCTTCGCGATCAGAACAACACACTACTTGCGATCTTGGTTTTGAATGATGACGCGTCAGAACTTCCGGGTGACCAGAGCTGTCTTCAGATTCACGGCTTATACGTGCACTCCGACTTCCGTCATCAAGGTCTCGGCCAACATTTGGTCGACCATGCAATCGCACTGGCAACAACCAGACAACTCGATGCGTTATTTGTGAAAGCCCACGAGAGTGCCGTCCCATTCTTCACGAAGCTTAAATTTCAACACATTCCGGTCGCTGATGAGATCCGCGACTACCCTTACCGATTCGTACGGTCAGTCATATAGCGATCGATATCGAATAGATGCCGTCCCGCATCAAAGTACGGTCGCATCGAGTCGTTGAGTCGTCGAACCTCATCACGGATAACTGCCTCGTCATTTTCGGTCCAGCGTGCTTCGGTCTCTTGAAGATACTGCGCAGATATTTTTTCAAGTCCCGCAAATACAGCAGCATTGTGATAGCGAAGTTCAGCTTCGATCGCTTGCCTGATGGCTTCATTCTGGGCTTCCATGCGTGACATCTCAGCAGCGACATCAGCTTCCCACCATGGACGATCGGCTGCGATGACAGTTGCAGATTGCAACATAATCAATGCAAGATGCGTGGCGCGTTTTCTTAAAAAATAAAACAACAGACCCAAAGGCAAAACATGACTCTCACAGTAGGATTTATCGGTCTCGGAACCATGGGATTACCGATGGCTCGTCACATTATCAATCGGGGCTTCAAACTAAAACTTTATGCACGGCGTGCTGAAGTATTTGAGGGCAAGGCCAAAGAACTCATCGATCTCGGCGCGACACCTTGCTTGAAGCTGAGTGAAGTTGCCACAGACGTCGATATCGTGATCACGAATGTCACCGGAACAAATGATGTTGAGTCTGTCCTAACGGGCCCAGAAGGCGCCATCCACAGCGCATCACCTGGCACACTTTTTATTGACCATTCGACGATTGATCCAGCACGCACGATGGAGGTCGCCAAACAACTACGTGCCGCCGGCATGGAATTCGTTGACGCGCCGGTCTCTGGCGGTGTGTGGGCATCGGAAGAAGCACGTTTGATTGTCATGCAAGGTGGCCATCCGGATGCCTGTGTACGCGCTAATCAAATCATTGATTGCTATGCCAAAGCGATCA
>Ga0181591_10003533_pt1 | contig 13609 bp, 5 predicted proteins | sample 071ome_33_FD_133757 | JGI IMG/M metagenome (GOLD analysis project Ga0181591, IMG submission 133757) | Coastal salt marsh microbial communities from the Groves Creek Marsh, Skidaway Island, Georgia - 071412AT metaG (megahit assembly) | ecosystem: Environmental > Aquatic > Marine > Intertidal zone...
ATCAGCCTTGAGAGTCAAGTACGTTGTATCGGTGTTTCTATTCGTACTGTCAGCCTTAAGCGTTAAGAATGTCGTATCGGTGTTTCTATTCGTACTGTCAGCCTTAAACGTCAAGTACGTTGTATCGGTGTCTCTATTAGTGGCATCAGCCTTAAGCGTTAAGAACGTGGTGTCAGTCTGTGTGGCACGGTTAGTACTATCCGCCTTGAACGTCAAGAATGTGGTATCAGTAGCACGGTTAGTACTATCGGCCTTTAATGTCAAGAACGTTGTGGTAGTATCAGTAGCGCGGTTGGTACTGTCGGCCTTGAACGTTAAGAATGTCGTATCTGTTGCACGTGAGGTGTCATCAGCATAGAAAGTCTGAACATCCGTCTGCGTATTTCGGTTTGTACTATCAGCCTTAAACGTCAGGAATGTAGTATCGGTATTACGATTAGTACTATCGGCCTTAAAGGTCAAATACGTGGTTTCTGTTGCGAAAACCGTCTCAGTGTTTTTAATCGTACCGGTTTCAAAAGTAGTAACTGTACCACGGTTGGTATTAAACGTGGTAAGAGTATCAAACGCGGTGAGCGTAATGCGGTTGGTATTAAACTGAGAGAAGTATGTTGTCTGAATCGTTGCATCATAAAAATCAGACAAAGAGATAGGATTGGGATAAGGTATCTCTACCAATCCACGTACATAATCAGTATGCAGACTAACTTGCGAGGCGGCAGTGTTGCCGATTTCTACGTTTATCTGACTGAGTGATATCGGATTCCCAGGTTGAGGCAGTGCCATCTTACTTCACCTGCTTCTTCAATTCACCTATTTCTTGTTGAAGTTCTTGTACAGCCGCAATCAGAAGGGTGACCAGTCGATCATATTTCACAGTTAAGTAATCTTGATCAAACGCCGCAGGTGCTACTGAGTCAGGCAAGACCTTTTCAACGTCCTGTGCCAACACACCGTGCTCTTCTTTATGGTGCGGTACGAACCCAACCTCCTGACACTTTTCTTCATTCCACTCAAACAAATAAGGATTTATTTGATTTAATTTTTCTAGAGGACTTTCAATTGGACGTAAGTTTGTTTTCAGCCGTTCGTCCGAAGCGTATGCAGTAACATCACCCGTGGCCAATATATTACCTGTGGTATATTGATCACCAGTCAGTGAAAGAACATATGTCGAGTTTGGCACTGCATTAACTGCCGCTACTGTATTTAAAGTGTCTAGAAATAAAACATCGCTGCCGGTAGAATTTGAAAAAACTACGTTTGACCCATTAAAGTTCAATTTGTCAGAAGCCGCAACATAAGTCAGCTGTGTGTTCGCGGTGGTCTGGCCAAAGTCTAATCGTTGTCCTTCGTTGACTACAATTTTACCGGCCGATGCACGTAAGATTGAGTTATGTACCAAAGCGAGTGTTACAGTGGCAGAAGAATTTCCGTAATTATCACTGACAGTGGAGTGCAAAAAATCTTGTGCGAGATCGACAACGTTATTCTGTTGAATCGTTGTGATATTATGGCCATTACCACTGAAATCGGTGGCAGTCAGTGTACCCGTAACTTCCAAAGCGGTAGACGGTGTAGAATTCTGAACACCTACACGTCCATTTGTTGTATCGACGAACAAGGTATCACCGTCAAATGCGGCGTTACCCGATACCTCTAATCCGTCAAGTACTTCAAAATTCTTTGTTGCCATTTCTTATTTCTCTTTTTATAATTGAAAGATTCCGCTGGCGTTCCAAGATACCGTAACATCGTTGTTCGCAGGTGTAATAGGTAATCCCGTAACATCTGTGTCAAGAAAAGCAACCAACCGTGATGTGTTTGCTGTTCCTGTGTTTATCCATATTAACAGTGCTTCAACATCATCATCAAAATCTACGGCTGTGAATGTAGTGTTACTGGCGGCAAATATACCGTCTGTAACTGTAATACCCGTCATTTGTTCCGTATCAATAATCGTGTTTGCATTTAGATCAGAATAAAATTCATCAGTAGAATCGAATATAGTCGGATCTAATTGAAAGTCAACTAGAGACAGAACAACGTTCGAGGTCGTCAAAGCCGTGTCGCTGTCTCCGCTTAAAAGCGCTTCTTTGTATTTCTTATAAATTGCATTCGCCATGATTTATTTATCTCGCCTCTAGTCGGACAACATTGAATGAGTGAACATTACTCACACTACCGCTTGCACATTGTACAGTCAGTTCGACGTTTGCACCGTTAATTTGTGGTACAATCACTGCATCGAAATTGTTTGATACCTCAGCATATCTTGTGAAGAATACACTTGCGTCATTATGTGCAACCATGATCTCAATTGCAAACGCACTCAGTCCATCGTCGTTTGTTCCTTGAATCATGTACTTGAGACCGCGTGAGTCTGTCTTGGCGAAAGAGTCAACAACAGTGATTGCGTTTGTCGCAACATCGATGGCGCCGTTACCGATCAAGGCAACGTTGTTCGCAACAATCGATTCAACTTCTAGCAACTGAATGTTCGCAGTGCCGTCAACCTGAATATTTGTAAAGACTACGTTTGAATTAAACGTTGAATCGTTTTCAACTGTAATCGATCCGTTTACTGTGACATCGCCGGCCACAACTGTCAGATCAGCGCCAACTTCTAAGTTGCCATCGACAGTCAGATCGTTATATACATTTGAGTTCCATGCGAACATATTGAATCGCAGTGTGGCAGAACCGATGTCAGATGTTTGATCAACCTCTGGCAAGATGTTCTTTGTATCGCCAATTTCAACGTCACCCAAGAATGCATCCCAACGAGCAGTCAATGAACCAAGATCATTGAATTCTGTCAGAGGCAGTACATTGCCGTTTGTTGAGATGTTGCTTGTGACTTCGAGCGTAGACGAAATCTTGGCGTCACCAGTAACTTGCAATGTATGTGTTGCGTCTGAAGTGCCGCCAAGGTGTGTGTTCGTAGAAACGTAGGCGTTACCATCTACATTGAGTCCATCAGATACTACGTTGCCTGTGACATCGACACCAGTAGCGGTGGTAATAATTTTCTGATCACCATTGTAATGCATCGATGCGCCGAGACCAGAAAATCCACAGAAGTAGGCTTGTCCTGTGGTGTCTTGAATCTGCATGTTGTTTGCCATGACGATCAGATCGCCAGCACCAGATTCAGTTAGATACGTATTGCTTCCTTCATGGTACATGGTGAAGTCGGCACCTGTACCCAATGTGATATAATTATTATCATCAAAATTAAGTGTGTTAGCAGATTTATCCCAAGTAACTGTGTTGGCACCAGTAGACCCCCAGATGCCAATGTCATCTTGGAAATTAGATGTAGAAGAAACAAGCAGCGTATCAGTATCAGTAAGTCCAGTGACCTCAATACCGTTTGCGGTCGTAATGAGTTTTTGATCGCCGTTATAATGAACAGATGCTCCAAGGCCGGCAGTACCGCAGAAGTAGGCTTGTCCGTCCGTGTTTTCAAGTTGCATATTGTTTGCTTGAAGAACAAGGTCGCCACTGCCTGATTCTTTGATATACGAATTAGCGCCGTCATTGTAAATCTGCATTGTGGTGCCAAGTTGAATGATCTCATCATCACCAACTGTTACACCATCAACGATCAACGTGCCTGTTATCGTTGCACCAGTATTTGTTGTCTCTACACGATTCAGTCCATTATAGTAAACAATTGCAGCGCCGTCTGCGGTACCGTTGAAGTACGATTCGCCTGCTGTTGTCTCAAGCGACAGACTGTTTGCTTGTAGTACAAGATCACCGCCGCCGGTTTCTTTGATGTAAGAGTTGCCGGCCGCTGCGTGCCAAATCTGAAGGTCTTGTGAATCACCCAACCACAACTTCTCACCATCACCTGCAACAAATCCATCAGATACTACGTTGCCTGTGACTGTGACACCATCGGTTGTGGTGATCAGCTTCTGTACACTGTTGTAGTGCAGTGATGCACCCTGTCCAGCGATACCGCAGAAGTATGCGTCACCATCGGTGTTTTCTAACTGAATATTATTTGCTTGCAGTACAAAGTCACCAGAACCAGATTCGGTGATGTACGAGTTGGCACCATCGTTGTAAATTTGCATCGTGGTGCCGAGTTGGATAATTTCATTATCGCCAACTGTAACACCGTCTGCAACAACCGTACCTGTTACGGTAATTCCTGTTGCAGTGGTTTCGAATTTCTTAACGTTGTCGTAGTAAAGTTCAACAGCACCGTCTTTAATTGCGGTGATGTATTGTTCTGAGTTTGCGGCAGATCGGATACAGAATTCGTCTGCCTCAAGGTACATTTCACCTGAGGCCTGTGTTACGTAACCATCTGTGCCATCAAAGTGTACAGAAAAGTCTCCGCCAGTTCCCCATGTGATGTAGTTATTATCATCAAGGTTCAACGTATTTGCGGATACGTCCCAAGTTAAGGTGTTTGCACCGGTCGATCCTTCAATGCCGATATCCCCTTGGAAGGTAGACGTAGAAGAAACGAGTAATGTGTCTGTATCGGTCAGACCGGTAACTTCGATGCCGTTTGTTGTTGTTTCGATCTTCGATGCGCCGCTAAAGTGTAACGATACAGAACCACCGGCGTTTGCACACAGATAATCATTGCCAGCGGTGTCTTCAAGAATCAAGTTGTTAGCCTGAATGTGAAGTTCGCCACCACCAGATTCGGTTAGATACGTATTACTTCCTTCGTGGTGCATAGTGAAGTCAGCACCTGTACCCAGTGTGATATAATTATCATCGTCTAAGTTCAACGTATTCGCGGAAACATCCCATGTTAAGGTATTAGCGCCAGTCGATCCTTCAATGCCGATGTCGCCTTGGAAGTGAGATGTAGAAGATACTAACAGTGTGTCTGTGTCGGTCAGACCATTGGCTTCTATACCAATATTTGTAGTGATAAGTTTCTGGACACCGTTGTAGTGTACTGAAGCACCTAGACCGGCGGTACCGCAGAAGTATGCCTGTCCAATCGTATCTTCAAGTTGCATGTTGTTAGCTTGTACAATAAGATCGCCAGTGCCGTTTTCGGTGATGTACGAATTATTGCTGGTTCCATCGTACCAGATTTTAAACTCATCGTTGTCGCCAAACGTTAATTTAATATCGTCATTGAAGTTAAATACGTTAGCGCCGGACTCCCATGAAATAACATTCGACAACGCGGCCGAGGCACTGTCCAGATAAAGGTTGTTTCTTACACGTACATTGTATGTGTTCGCATCGCTTGAGTCAGGCGTCCAAATACCGTATGATTGTGTTGCGAGTTTGACTTCGTTTGTCGCATCAGCGTAATGCAGCTCAACGTTTGCTCCGTCATACATGCTGATGTAAGATGGTGCGCTTGCGTTTGCTGTGGACGTTCCATCACTCGTTTGAAGGAACATGTCAGATGCTTGAATTCTTACTGGACCAGAACCCGTATCAAGTATATAACTGGTTGCATTGGCTATATCGTAGAAGATTTGTAAATCTTCACCGTCACCAAATGTGGCACGTGTTTCATTTAAGAATCGTAAGTGACCGTCCGTGCCTACGTTTGGATCCCATTCTACTTGATCGGTTCCGCTTGGATCTGTAAATGCAACAACGCCGTTTGCGTACCATATTTCACGTGTAGTGTGTCCATTTGTAGACAATATAATATGTGCATTAGGCAAACTGCGACCCATGTGGTCAGTAGCAATGTGTAATGCTTCATCTGAGGTGACATGAAGCGCGGTGTCTTTGTGACTAGAACCTGGTGTGCCGTCATCTGTTGTGCGGAAGTAAATACCAGAATCTTGTCCTTCAGACTTTCGAATGTTTAAATAGTGAGAGTGTGCTGCGGCTGTTGTAGTAAAGTCTGTGTTACCTATCCAGACGTTAGACGTTACGCCGCCGTCTACAATCAGTTCATCAACACGTGCAGTGCCATCGACATCAAGTGCTGTGTTGGCCTCTGCACCCAACTTTCGAATTGTAAGAGATCCTTCGTTGGTGTCATGAGCGCCTTGCCATCGTAACTTAGTGGTTACGCCAGTCGCTTCGTACATGTCGATGTTTGCACTGTTAAGTTGCAGTCTGCGAATCGCATCTACATTAAATGTTACATCCGTTTCTGCAACGCCGGTATCAGTGCGGTCTGCGTCAACGGTCAAAGAACCATTATCGTTTGTTCGAATGCTTGCAGTGGTGTTAGCAGAGTAATCATAAAACTCTATGTTTGCACCAGTGATGATTAACGAATCAACAGTGGTGTTTCTAACCGCACCTGTTGTCTGTGAACCTACTTCGAATCTTTCTTCAACGTGAGTGTTACCGTGGAAGTAGGCGTAACCACCTGTATCCGATACGGTCAGGTGTTCGTGAATTTCTGTGTTGTTTGTAACTTCAAGTTTCGTGGTCGAATCAACCAATACAATGTCTGAAGTATTTTGAAAGAAAGTATTAGAAGAGACCAAAAGAGTATTTGAGGCAGCATTTGTACCGCCTCGCAATTCATCGACAATGATCATTAAGTTGGACTGGAAACCACCGTTCAGTTTTGCATTACCGTCGGTATTCGCCCAATCACTATCCAACGCGGTGAGAGCACGATGTTGGCCAACAACGTCACCACGGAAGATGTCGATCATCTCGTTTGATTTTGACAACCAGTCGCTAAAATTATCTGAGCTTGCAACTAGCCGAGGAAAGCCTGATATAAGTGCCATTAACCTGTCCTACTCTGTGTTAATATACGTTGAATTGCTTGAATGTCTTTTTCTATTTTTTCTAATCTTTTATTTAGGTCACGTTTTTCAAGAAGTTGTTGTCGTTCACGCATAAATCTTTGATATTCTTCGTCGTTGCGATTAATAACAAAGCCGTCAACTTTCTCAACGCCAGTAACTTCATAATCCATTAAGCAGAAACTCCAATCACACGATAATCATCAACTTTAGGTGTTGTGAGACTACTTTCAGACAACAACACGGTTTTAACTGCAACAATACTGTACTTATCAAAGTGAGCGCCAGTAGAGTTAAAGTATCGAACAATACCAATATTGTCTTGGTTATTGAATCCACTGTAAGGTGCAACTAGTTTGTCGACCTTCATTCCTGTCTCCTGAATGCCGATATTTGCAGTGGCAAGTGAGCGAGACAGTGTTAACTGTGTAGCACTATCAACAGAAGTCACTGAGAATAACTCGTAGTTATCTTCGAACAACGGATTATGAACCTTAATAATTTCACCATCATAAATGTTGTCGATTGTCAGTGATGCAGCGTTCGCAACGCCGCCTGTCAGTGTTGAGGTGCTTAAACTGATTTCATTTGACACAATATTTACTTGAGTGACAAATGTGTTCGCAGCAATGCCTGTTCCAGTGACTTTTGCACCGACTTCGACGCCTGTTACAGATGTCACCGCAACAACATTCGCGGCTGCTTGAGTACCATCAACTGTTGCACTCAGTGTGAACGTTGTTCCTGATCCGGCCAACGTTGTATTAGAAGATGTGCCATCGACAGTGCCATCCAATGTCAACTGAGATTCGGGATAATCTGGGAAACCAAACTCTAGTTCAATGTAATCCTCTTCGTTATCAGAGTCACTAAACTCACCGGCGCCACGTACAAGTTCAAGCGGCGTCCACTGTTTCTCATCCCATTGCTCGTTGTCTTCGACATTCATGATCTTAGCATAAGACTTAACAGAGGTTCCGGGTGGAACATATGCGTTATATATCACACGAATATCTTCTGCTTCTTGGCCTTCTGCAAACTGCAATTTCTTTGAAATGTGTTTTGTCAACGCACTACCGTAATCGGTGTGTTCGTTGGTCGCATCGTTGTTAATCAACCATGCGTTTGCAACAATACCTACATCGTCAACTTCAACAGTAGGGCAACTATATGTTTTTGCGTCATCTGGACCCGTATAGTCTAAGTGCATTGTCATGACGAACGACTTGGGATCTTGATAACCAGTGTTGCTGTCAGGATCTATATCTTTGTACAGATATGTTCCGTTCTGAACCTCGTTTGAAGTAGACATGATAAAGGCGTTGTTAGGTGTTCTTGCCTTATTTGGCTGAGAGAAACTTAATTCAGTTTCGTAATTCGTTGTGTTAGAAACCCAGTTTGAACCATCGTTATATGCCAGTGTAACACGTGCATCTGGTTTAAAGTCTGTGGGCATATCCATGTCAAGGTCTGTTACAAAGATGTCCAAAGGTATATCGTCGATACTATCGATTGTTGCTTCGGTACCACTTTCAATACCTATGATCGTGTTGCCTTCACCAAAGTAAACGTCTGTGTTTGCAATCGAATCGTGACAGTACAGTGAGTTTGTATCGGGACCGAAAAAGTCAACAGTGGCCAACGCCGTCTTCATCAACGCCGCGGTATCACCGCCAAGACCAAAGTTTTCGATTACAGGCTCTTCAAGATACATGACTGTAGAGTTAGCGATACTAGCAACTTCAACGACTTCTGATTGTACACTGGTATTATCAGATCGCAGTACTAACAAATCACCCACATTGAAGTTTGTGAGAAATGCGGTACCGCCGGTGACTTTCTCTTCACCTTCTTTAATGACGATACCCGACTCGGTGTTTGCCCCCGCGTCCTGATATACGTATTCATCTTCGTCGAAATCATCTGTTAGATTGCTAACAGTGAAAAACTCGTATGATTGGTTAACAAATTCCATTTTGATGCCGTTGTCATCGCTGACATCATACTCAGCAACGTGAACCTCAAATTTCAGATCGATATCTCGTTGAGGCCTAAAATCAGCATCGTCTTTGTTACCTTTAATTACACGTGAACGGTTTGTACGTGTGTAGAGATCGCCGCGGATTCGGCCACCAGAAGACCGTCGGTTTGTACCTAACAGTCGGTGACCAGCACGTGCCATCCAAAGTTCGTAACCAGAATCTTCAAAGTCAACTGCGATACCGTACATTCTACCTGTCGGCAAAGTAACTGGATCAGCAAATGAGAAAACAGTACCTACAGTGCCGTCACTTGAAGGAGTAAGTTGCGACCATTCACGTTCAACCATTGTTTTGCTGTACTGTCGATCAACTACTGGTCTTCCGCCTTCGAAATCGATGATACCAACATTGATACCAGGATTCCTCATACCCGATCTGTTACGTGTTCGGTGCGGCCGGCGCCGTACAAACAATGTGATATCGGTAATGTCCACTGACTTAGCGCCATCAACCGAGTTTGGATCAATGTAGAAAGATTGAATAAAGTCAACCTCAAAACGTTGATTTACGTAAACAGGTGATGCCTTCGGTGTAGGTGTAATAATTGGTGGATTTTTGATTACACATTCTACGGGTGAGCCTAATGCTCCACTCTGTACTTGCGCTTCAGTGAGTACTGTAAACTGTACATCATTTGAAGGAAAGGTTCGTACACGGCCATTCTTTTTCCAGTGACCTCTTGAAAGTGTGTTACCGCGAGTTGCGCGGAATTGGTCAAATGCGGGTCCCTGTAGAATGTGACCATCGATTCGGCCACTCGGATCAGAAATCACAACCCTTGCGCCGAGACCCTTACCGCCTCGCACAGGAGCAAAACCACATCCTCGAGCTGTCAAATAAGAACGTGTATTATATTTTCGTGTTCGACCAGAAGGAACAAAAAAGTGTGTTACGTCGATATAATTTGCTTGAATCGATCCTACTCGTCGAGCGTTACCGTTATTATCCCGTGGTACCAAGATTTTGTATTTCGTTCCAGGTTTAAGACCTGCAATGCGGAAAGGAGTTTTACGGCTCTTGTATCCAATCGTGTTGACACCGGGGGTACATCTTTTATACCAAGACGGAGTTTTCAGTCCAGGTAATTGCCGCCCATGAAGAGGCGGCCTCAAGGGAGAACCGATACCTTTTCGTATTGGATTATACTTTATTCTCATTGGTTAAATTCCTTCCAATTATTTGCTGTTAAACCGGAATGTCGGCTTCTTACGCATACCGCCGCCTCTTACCGAATTGCCACCAGATTTCTTAGGTGCAGGTTTCGAAATCGGCGTATTCGCTCGTTTCGGCGTACTTGCCTTCTGTACTGCACGTGTCAATCTGTTCGGCGGTTGAGCTGTGCGCCTTACTGGTGTCTTCTTCGCTGCCTTTCTTCCAATTGGTCCTGTAGCAGTAACTCGATAAGGTGTTACATCTCTTGGCTTCACTGCAATTGGTGCTGTTGGTTTGATCAATGTCGGTGGCTTTGGTATAATAGGCCTTCTTGTTGGTCTGCAACGAATAACTGGCGGCGGCCTTCGAACAATACGCTTTCTTGTCGGCAAGTTTGTTGTAGTTGGTTTGACAACATTCTTGACTGTACCCGGTCGTGTAGGCAGAACAGGTCGAACACATCCTCGGATAGGACCGCGCCATGGCAGACGACCTGGTACTTTCGTAGGCGGTACCGCGATTTTCTTAATACCTGAATCATATTTAGTATTCGGCCGAATGACACCACACCGAATAATTGGTCTCGGTGGTCTCGGTGGTTTTGGCCTAGTAGTCTTTCTCGGAGGTGTAAAGCCGCCGCACGTAATGATTGGCGGCCGAATCTTAATAGGCGGCCGCACAGGTGTATTGTTTGTATTCTTTTTCGTAGGAACCTTTGGCGGCTTAGGCGGCACAGGTGTACGAATAACTACAGGTCGCACTGGCGGCTTTCTTGTCGGCACAGGCAAGTAACTGTATGCTGTTCCAGGGAAACAGAATTCATATGCATGGTGCGGAGAACCTTTCACAACACGAATCTTAATATATCGACCACCAGCTGCACTGTAGTTCCAACGAATCGTTCCTGTGTTTTTAACCCAGATACCACTAGTACTGTAATTAGGTGACTTATTCCACCAATCGGGCGTTGTTACGCGACCAAGTGAGTACTTCGCCTTATATCCTTTATTTGCGATTTTGCGTCTTTCTGTACTAGTCAGATTACGAATACTACCGCCAGATGGTGCACCAGATGATGTACCAATCAGGTTAAACGTGGCACCCGGACTTGTTGCTTGATAGATTTCGATTCTGTCATTACCACCATATACATGGAAGTTAATTGCCAGTTCTTGTCCGTCAGCACTCGCTTCGCCAGACATTGTGAACAAAGTTTCTTCGTATACTGCACCTGAACCACTTCCTGTGTATCGACCATTTGATCGTGTATTCTGGTTAGAAACATATACACAACGTTTTTTGACGGCCGGTACAGGTGGTTCATTGTATCGTATGATTGTTGTTGATCCACCGTCTGTCTTGGGTGGAATGACGGGACCATCTGTTACAATATCTTGTGAAAGTAATTTCTTCCTTGTATGAGGAAACTTCAACTGGAATCCAGAATTATACCTTGCATCAGTCACCGCTGTTGGTTGTAAGTCAATATCAATCTGCTTCTTAGAAGGTTGCAGATGATTGTCATACAAAGTAGATTCATGTGTCGGATGGTCAGTGTCAGTATAATCAAAATCACTGAAGTTGTCAACAAAGAAACCAAACTTAAATCGTTCAAGTGTGCTGTCTACACTACTTGGCATTCCTTTTGTCTTGACATCATTTTCAGTTTCACTCAACAGAGCATAGTATTCCAGAACCTCGATACGGCGCTCGAGCTGGGCAATCTCGGCCATTGAATATCCTTCGTTCTGTTCTTCAATCGCTTCTGTCTCAATCGTGTAACGTTGAGGTCGTGTTAGAACAGTCTTTTGGCTATAACAGTTAGTATCGATAATTTCTGCCATATCGGGACTGGTATATTCAGGCAAACTCGGATAAGGAGGCACTTCTGCTTCGTATAAGAATAACTCATTGGGGCTCTGAGCAGGCACTTCCTCGTCAACCTTGATTTCAAATTCTCCTTCTTTTGTCAGAAGAATTACATCACGGCGAGGTAGATAATACTCCATTGTGAATTCAATGTCACTGTCTGGTACAGGAATCTTAAAGTCTGCTCCTGATCCATACAAATCGGCATCATCAACTGAAAGTGTGTTAGCACACGGTGCAGACATCCAGTCTGTTTCAACGGTTTTCTCGTTTGCAACGTGTGGTCGGAAGTCTAGACACTCACGCAAATCGTAGTGTGAACCATCTTTGTGGTTGACTTCTGGAATTTCCATTGTGTGAATATGTGTGTTCGCAGCAGTCAGGTCTGCTAAGTCTAATGTATCATCAAGAGGATATGAGTTGACAACCTTAACGCCTGCACCACCAGTCGGTGACACAGTAAACAGGTCAAACTCAACTAGGAACACCGCATCACTGGGAACAGTGAAACCTTTACGTCTTGCATCAGGATCCAGAACCAACTTAGAATTGTTCAGCTGACTTGGTGTTTGATTATTTTCGACATAAAAATATTCTGCTACGTCTGTCGAGCTTGTTGTAGGTTGCGAGCTTGTAGAACCTAGATGTACAGATCGCAGACGGAAGACATCTGTGAAACCAAGTGACCAAGGACCTTTGGGTCCGCCGTTTACGTCATCTTCGACATCAATCTTAACATACGCTTTACGTATCGGTGTCTTCGCAATACCGCCAGAGTTTTCAACACGCTGTGTGTGCATGACAGCAACGTTTGCGGCCGCTGACAGTGAAATGTCCAGATCAACTTCTAACTGATTAGAACCATTGATCTCCGCGGTAATCTCCGAGTCTGTTAGAATCGGAATCATTACATTCCTCGGAAAACCTTTTACGACTGTGACGCTACTATATGTGGCAGTGAAAGTATTTGTTACTGTAAATACCGTGCTAGACTCAATCGATTGAATCTGATACCAGTCGGCACCATTAACGTAAACCCAGTTACCAGCAACAAAATCACTAGTATCACCGGAGCTAAGAGTCATCTGAGTAGGCGAGGTATTAGATCCTGTACGTGATAATGTATCTACGAAATCTTCCTCTGGCACAATATTGATGTCTTTTCTCTCAGAGAGTGTTGCAGAACCAGAGAATGGCCATGTAGAACCGACTTCTAGATCAACAGTGAAAACACCAGATGTATTTGCTTGTACATTACGTGTCAAGTTACGATAGTTATATGAGATCGTGTTGACATCTTTCATTGGCAGTTCTTGATCGAACAACAATGTGTCCATATCAGGTTCGTAGATTACGGCACCAACACTACTACCTGCACCTGCCTTAGGTTGCAACATAACTTTAGCAACTGCGTCTATGCCTGTGGCCGCATCAGCAACAACAGACTTAACATCGTCAAAGAAATTCTTTCCTTGATTCATCTTGATATCAAAAAGGTAGAGACGATAAACTGCATTCGTTGTACCCATGATACCAGATTCGTGTATGAATGAACGTACACGAGCAGTACCAACTACATTTGATCCAGCATAAGTTGCGCCGATATCGTCGGTCACTGCAGCTGTATTAGCAAGATGTTCAGTGGCAGCACTAGAAAGTTCAATCTTCTGTAGTCTGTCTGAGGCAAATACGCCGCCAAGGTTGTTGACTCGGATGTAGTTGCCGTATGCGGCATCAATCGTTGTTGTTTCTTCTGTGGTGTCAATAGACTTTTCTACGTCTACCGCATACTGTCGTTCTGTCTTAACTCGGAAACCATTGATGTAC
>Ga0181591_10003535_pt1 | contig 13607 bp, 7 predicted proteins | sample 071ome_33_FD_133757 | JGI IMG/M metagenome (GOLD analysis project Ga0181591, IMG submission 133757) | Coastal salt marsh microbial communities from the Groves Creek Marsh, Skidaway Island, Georgia - 071412AT metaG (megahit assembly) | ecosystem: Environmental > Aquatic > Marine > Intertidal zone...
ATCAGCAGACAGCAGAGCATCGAGCATCCGCTGCTGGTGGGGGCGAAGGGTCAGGGTCATGCGGTGCGTCGTTGATGAGAATAGTATAGGGCATGAGAAAGGGGTCCGAAGACCCCCTGTGACAGTTCATTCATCGTCCACCCGATCTACAGATGCAATGTCACACACTGGGACTTCATGCTCACCACCAACCAAATACCAATGCATCATATAACCATGGTATTCTGGATGTGCTTGGTATTCAGTGGTATACTCACGTTCACCACAATACATTAGTTCACTTTCTGGAATGTTGTGATCACGGAGCATCGCTTGCAGTTGCAGATGCGTCAGTTCATATTGCGTAGGGACTTTCATGCTGTTTCACAAGTGTCTCACCACATTAGCATGGGTGTCAACCACCTGTCAAGATGGAGGTGTAGGATCTACGTTGAGATAAGGAATAGTGCCGTCTGATCTAATAACATACGCTCTAATCCAGTGATCAGCATCTGGGCAGTTTTGTGGTTGTGGAAACCAGTCATAACAGTTATCAACAGCAACCTGCTCAGACTGGAAGAAATAATAAATGTCCTTGAGTTCAAAGATTCTATCAATTTCTGCTTCTGGTACAATATCTTCATACCATGCAAATACTTCTGCTTTCTTCTCGTCAGATAGTCCGTGGTATGTATTGTTATCAATAACTAAAATACACTTATTAATAGCAGCAGCGTGCTCACGAATAAGATCGTTAGTTGTTTTAGGATTTAAAGAGATAAGTGGCATCAGAGGTCTCCTTCTTCAATCATTGTTAAGATGTCATCAAGATTCTTGTCGCCAGTGTTTGGTCTATAAACTCTAGTGACAGGCATTTCATCAATTGCTGAAGTTGAGAGAGCAATTGATAGATAAGTGACAATTCTATCAGCAAACCTGTTATACACAATCTGATTCATTCTATAGAAATGATCAAATTGATCAGAAAGATAGTCCTTGCCATCTCCCATTGCTTCCCACTTCGATGGTGTTACTGGAAAAACAACTTCATTAGCAGGAATACTGCTTTGATCCTGAGGAATGTCTCTCAATTTCTGTCTGTATGCTCTCCAGTTCTCTTTCTGTGCATCAGTGAGAGGAGCATCACCAGTTTGTGTCCAATCAGAATCAGTTAGCAAGAACTTTCTAATCAGAGTAATCTTTGTCCAGTTGAGAATAGCAGACTTAGCAAATGCTGCGGCAAGAGATCTCTCAAGATCATTCTCTTGTCCTACTCTATACTCAGTAAACTTTTCAAGCAATGCAGATGTGAGGTCATTTACCTCATCTGGCATGAATGGTTCTAGATTAAACTGATAAGAGATCCACTTATAATCACCAGTCTTCTGGTTGCGACTATACTTGGTCTTGTTCATCCTTGCAGTACCATCTTTGTACTTGACAAAGACTTCTAACTTATCTTTATCAGAATCCCACAAAGGATACAGAATGGGAACGATATTTGCAGTCCAATATTCATCATCAAACGTCTTCGTAACACCATTGACTTGAATGGTCTTATCAAATGCGTTGAGATATAGTTCTGTCTTAGATGGTGATGCGATTTCCATTTTTATATTGTCTTGTGAATCCATCCTGTCAAGATGTATTTATCTTGACTGAATACAGTGTTTCCTCTATGTGTGTGAGTAAATGATGCTGGCCAAATTACAACTCTACCTTTCTTTGGTTGCACTCTTCTCTTCTGGTAAATAAATTCAGTCTCCGCTTCACCTTCTGGCATGTCATTGAGATAGATTGTCCAAACCAACTCTCTGCTAGAAGCAAAATATGATGAAGTTTCATAATGCCATTCATGATAGCCGCCACCAGGAGGTGTCAACTGAAACTTAATAACACTAGTCATTAATTTTGTTGGAAGCAATGAGTTATACTCCCTCATGTAAGCAGCAGTGCATACTTTCAAATATTCTCTGACTTGAGTTGAGAGAATTGACTCATGCTCACTAAAAACATACTGAAAATCACTTCTGCCCAATTTCTGACTAGGGAATTGTGATTGACCACAATTAATTCTACCAGACTCATCCCAAACTTTTACACATTTTTGGATGATGTCATCACACATTTGTGCTGGAAAGAATCCATCCCAAACTCCAATAAAATCATTGAAATCACCCACCAGTTTTTCTGGAGGAAATATAAATTGTTCATTTTGCATAATTAATAAGCTTTAATCAAATATTTTACCTTGTGATATTTAGTGATAAGTGGAATATCCTTCTCTGGAACAACAGCAGCTGTTGTCACAATAGGAGTGGATGAACTCATTGTGAAAAGTCCATCAGTAACCTGAAGTGATGCATCGACTGCAGTAACTGTTCTTCTGACCTGATCAATACCAACGTCATTGTTAATTGGCAATCCAGCATCATCTAAGTTTCCAGGAATAGAAGCACCACCAGTAGAAACAAATGTATTTTGAGTAAATCCATCATAGAATAAAGTTACCGCTGCCAATCCATAGTTGTCATTATTACCAGTAGAATTATCGTTTGAGTTAATTGGTCTATCCTGGGATAAAATTAATGTTACATTAGAATCTCTAATTCCATCACCTTCTGGCAACGTCAAATCGATTGTTTGCCAACCAGGAACAACATTAGTTGCTAAAAGAACTTCACTAAACAATGTTGAATTGGCAGATGCACCCTTTCTATAGAACAAGTTTAATGCTTCTTCTGGATCTTCTCCACCATTTTGTCCGCTACCACGAATAACAGTAAGTCTAAGAGTATTAACTGTTGCTAGATTGAATGGACCAATTTCCAGCAATCTTTCGCCACCAGTATCAGTTGATAGTCCAGTAAATGGAATATATCTAGTAATTTTTTGAGTAGTATTGAATGGAATCGAAGATCCAGCAAATCCACCGATAGATCCAGTTCCTGCTCCAAATGAGATCTCTCTCATATTGGCATCAGAAGAAGATTGCCACACATTTCCTTGTAATTTTGCTCCTTGTGGAGTTCCATCCGTGTCACACTCGTAATAGTTGCCAGTTGGAACTGTTGTCTGACCAGGAATAGTTGTTCCTTCTTCTTGTCCAGCATATCTAACATAAACTTGTCCAGGACCACCAGATTCACCAATACCACCGCCCTGTCCTGGTCCCTGTAGAGTGACATATACTGGCGCTACAATGTCTTGAATTTCAACAGCAATACTTGCACCTTGTCCGCCACCGCCACCAGTTAGATCATAATATTCATTTGTTTGTGAAAAAGTAATACTAACGTATCCATCAGTGCTTGGTGGAGATCCCAGATTGTCTGCGCTAACATCACCAACCCATTGATTAGAACGTACAGCAGAGGCACCACGACGACCACCAGTACCACCACCATTACCATTGTGTCCTACGCCTGCTAGACCCGCTTCACCACCTTCTGCTTGGTTAATTATACCACAACCAGCGCCACCACCACCGCCGCCACCAGCAGTACATCCAGTGTAGTTACCATTTGCTCCATCAGCAAAGTCAAGAGCACCATTTGTTGTAATCAAATCTACATCTTCTTCACGAGCATTACCACCAGCATAGCAACCATCAGTAGTTCCACCACCATTGTAACCACCACCTGATCCACCGCCACCACCACCGCCACCAGCGCCAGCAATAGCATTACCACCAAGGAATAAACCAGTTACACCACCACCAGAACCAGCAGTAGCGCCGTTACCCCAGTAACCTAAACCACCATTACCACCTCTAGTAGAACCAGCACCATCAGCACCAGTTGTTGCACCTGCCTCAGTTCCAGTTCCACTGTTTCCATCTTTATTGTTAAATCCATCGTTACCACCTTTACCAATTTCCCAGGATAAAGTACCACCAGTTTGGGATAGAGTACCGATTAATCTCTTACCATTACCACCATATCCACCTACAGCACCACTCTTCTGAGATGTACCAGATCCGTCATTAGTTGGCCAACCTGGGAATGATCCGCTGCAGTTAGAGTTAGCATTGGGGTTACCTGCACCACCGCCACCACCAGACATAATAATACCAATTGCTCTAGAAAGTTCACTCTGTCCAGGAGGAGGAATATCATATTCACCATCTGTTGTAAATGTACCAACATCTACATTAACAGTTTCTTGTTTTTGCTGAGAGTATCCGTTACCACCTCTATTAGATCCCTCTGTAGTTGGTCCACCACCAAGAGCAGTAGCACTAGAACTTCCTGTAATACCATTTTGACCATCATCTCCCTCAATAACATTGATTGAGAATCTAGAGTCTGCTGTTAATACAGCAGGTACAGATAAGGTGCCACCAGTTCCTCCAGCACCACCACTATTTCCTGCTTGTCCACCCTGTCCACCATAACAATAAATTGTATAGAGAGTGCCATCAACGTCAATACTGAATGATGCATAACCACCATCTTGTCCATCAGTATCACTATCAGCACCGCCGCCACCAGGAGCAGTCATGATAACTTCAATACCAATTACTTCTCCCTGAGATGCATCGGGAAGAGTAACTGTTTTCGATCCTGGTTGATTAATGACTTCTTCCTTAAGAGTAATAGCGTTACCAGGAATTTCAAATACCTCTTGCTTTCCACCAACTTTTGTATCAGAATCAACAACATATGCTCTAGGAGGAACATCAATCTCTGCGGTTACAAAGTATCCGTTTGCAAGTTTAACACTAATAGTTCCAGTTGCTGGACTAGATCCTGGTATTTCTCCTGGTCTTGGTTCTACGTAAATAGTCTGTGATGCTAATCCTTCTGCTAATACAGTAAAGTTTCCACTATATTCAATAGGAAGTGCTCCATTAATAGTGATAACATCATCGACACCAAATCCATGATTTCCGTCAGTGTCAATAATAATTCTATTCAATGCACCATCATATGTCATGGAAAGAACAGCAATAGTTGCTCCTTCTGAAACATAGTAATTATAATTTCCATCATCTTCACCAATTCCAGAAACATTACCATAGGTTGCAGTTTGAGCACTCTGTAATGGAACTCCAAGAAGACCATGAGAGTGTCCTAGTGCAGATCCTGCTTCTCCATCAGGTTCAAATGCAATAACATTTGCTCTACTTGTAATGTAATTACTAGCATACTTATCAACTTCTCCTGCACCCAATTCAGCAATTTTAGTTTCATCTGCCTCAGCAGATAGAATTCTATGAGTATGTTGTGGTGGGAATGGGAAGACATAATCTTCCATAGGTCCAACAGTATATGTTACTTCACCAGTAACGTATGCTGGAACATCAGCAATTGTGCTAGTATATCCTGTTGTCTTAATGTCTCCAACAACAAAGAATGACTGACTACTTACAAGAGTATCTTTTGAAATAAACCACTGACCACCAGTTTGACCAACAAAGTTATTAATTGCATTTTCTACTGTTGAAGTACCAGCACCATTAACTTCACCAAATCCAACAATTTTTCTATTTCTGTAATCAGGTAGATTGAATGTACCAATTTGATATGGAGTATCTCTAAGATTATAACTCTTTTGAACAATAGCAGTCGGGTGAGTTTCTGTTGTAGTAAAATTTAAAGTATATAATGCTTGGGTAATTGCTGTAAGATCAGTTCCATCTGGGAAACCAATTTCATATGTGTGTTCGTTTGCTACTTGAAATGCACTAACATCTACAGATGGTTCTAATAATGTGTAGAATGTATTAACAGCAAATAAATTTTCACTTTGATCAAAAGATCCCAAACTACCAGCATCTGTGGTAAATCTGAATACAGCACCATATGGATATGGTCTTTTTACATTGGCATTAATAGATCCATCTCGATAAAAATTAATAAACATCTTGGCAAATACACCACTGCCAATCCAAAATGTTCTTCTCATACCACCTGCTTGAGCAGGTTGAGTTATAGTTTGTGAACCAGATCCACCATATTGATTTCTAAGAACACTATAAAGTTCTGGATAATCTCTGATTCTAAGAGATTGACCATTACAATAGAGATGACCTCTATATGCATAATCTGGATCATTAGTTAACTGATAACCATCAGCAAACACAGGAAGAATGCTACCAACTGGAGCATGAAGTCCACTGGTATCACTATGATAGTTTCCGTATTTTGCCCTGTAGTTTGCCATTGAATTTAATACTTGATCAGGAACTCTTGAACGAGATAAGGTTGAATGTACTCATCTGCCTTGTTCTCCTCGTTAACATCAATTCTGAGTGTTGAGAGGATTTCAGTAGCAGGAACATAAACTGGTTGTGTCTTCACAACATATGTATGGTTGCTTTGAGAGAAAGGAAGAGAATGTTTATGAAGACATTCGTTTCCATACTCCGTAACCTCATTAATAACGTTATTAATTGCACCAAAAGTTTCTACGTTTGGTGCAGAATCAAACGGAACTTGAGTTGCTTGAGTAACAGTAGATGGGGTATAGTTTGCTCCTAGTGATATTAGTCCAGATTGATCATTACAAAAAATAGGACCAATAATACAAGGATCATCAACCGTGCATCCCATTGTTCCAGTGTAATTAATGTTGCCACACTGACCACTATCACCACCCCAAACAGCAAATCCTCCTTGATTGCCGCCAGTAGCACATCCAAATGTTCCCTGACCAGGAATATCACCAGGAATCAAACATTCATAAGTAGCATCAAAAGTACAACCAGACCAACAGGCACCATAATAAATTCTAGTATTGTTGTTTGTAATGCATCCAGCGGGTCCATTAATACGCTGCACACCAGATGCTTTGATTCTACTAGCAGCTGCTTGACATAGTGGTTGGGCAGTATTATTTGCCCAAGGCATAATACAAAGAGTTGTCTTTGATGTATAAGAGTTTCTACCAAATGTAGCAAATTCACTTCCAGAACTAGACGCAACTCTAGTTCTTTTACCATCGTGGAAGTGTGCGTGTGGTTGGAACGCAGTTGCTAATACTTCAGTCTCTTCTGTATAGTTTCCCGTTGATCTTGTAAATCCTGGTTGACCAGTAATTTCAATAGATTGTGATGGAATAAAGAAGTTACCTTGATACTGAATTTCGTATGTTGTGCCAATATTACTTTGCACTTCTAATCCAACACCAGATTTTGTAATTTCTTGTCCAGAATCATTCAAAAGATAAGTATCTAGATAATCACCCAAGTTAGCAGAGTTTGATGCTCTTGTGCTTTTTGATCCAAGATCTGGAACTTGAAACTGATTGTCTAAAAGAGTAGTATCTGGTTTTTTGTATCTACAATTAGTCCCCGTTCCCAAAACTTCTGCAAGTTGTGGGAATACTTCTGCTTGATACACTGAACCATCACAACGTAAATATCCAGCAGGAAGTGTTTGTAGAAGGGTAGCATCTTCAGGATCAGCTGATGCTAACTGATATCCCCAGTTAATGATAGATCCTGTTAGAGTCCCTAATTTTCCTTTTTCTTTGCTGTATAATACTGCCATCTTAATACGCTCTAATGATATACAATACGACTAGTGATGGTGTATTTGGATTAATCTGTACGCTCAATCCTCTATCAACGCTGATGGGCTCTACGTTTCCAGTAGTCATATTATTTATAAGCAATGTTCCAGGAAGATCCATCTGTCCCTGGGTCATTGTGATATCAACTGTGAAGTGGTTGTGAGATCCCAGTGATGTTGATGTAAATTGATCGGCACCATGGTTTAATGTAACTGGATATGGATAAGATGGACCAGCTTCAGAAGTACCACCAGTTCTTGCAGCAGGAACTTGATCTGTAGCATTATAAAAGTTTCGTTGTCCTAGATAAGTACCAGCTGGTGGGAAAGGAGCTGTAACTGCTGGTTGTTGTACGTTCACAATACAACTATTATCATCTTGATATTCAACCGTATTTGCATACTGAGCAATTGTTCGTGATGTAGTTGGAACTACAGGAACAACGTTAGAATCTGTAGAAAAATCTAACCACCCATCCATCGATGGAAGTGTTGATGCTTGTGGATCATATGCTGTCCAGGTTACAGTACCAGGATTAAATCTATCTGCTTGATCTTCCGCTGGGTTTAATCCTGCCGAAGCACCAGTGGTGTATTCAGAGTCTTGAACTTCAAACTGACCTGCTTCAAATACACCAAGATAACCACCACCAATTTCAACAGATGGATAGTATCCATCTTCTGGTCTTGAGTGTGAGTGTGGTGCTGTGTGCTCAACACCTAGTTTTCTGGGAATAACTCTAATAGTATCAAAATATGCTGGTTCTTCAAAATCAATACCTTTAATCTTACCAGCAAGTTCTGCAGAAACATCAACACTAAAATTAATATCAATATAAGATACAATATTAGTCAATGGTGCAGCATCATATCCATACTGAGTGATATATTCACCAACCGCAACCTGTTCTTGTGGTGTAAGAAGATTACCTTCCAAGTCAATAAGATTAGTTAAACTCAGTGTTGGTAAATTAAAAACATCATTCTCATCGTAGTTTGGATAAGTGTTGGCAATACCAACAAATGGTTGTCCTGGTTCAGTAAAAGGACCATATGAGTTGCCAAGGATTTGAGCAAGAAGAGGATAATCCCTTGCTCTTAGTTGTTGACCGCGAAGCACAAGCCATCCCTTGGGGATAGCATCTGGTGATAAGTCAGATATACTTGTGCTTCCAGTCCATGGCATGATTGTCCCAATGGGACTTGCCTTTTGTGCTCTTACTCTGTTGTAACTTGCCATTGATCAGACCTCCATTAACCACCAACCCTGTACGCTAGTTGGGATTCCAATCTGATTATTGCTATCAGTGGATCCAAGATAGATGAGAGAGAAAGCAGCATTTGAAGTTTGAACAACCAATTCACCCGAAGGATATGGTGTCAATCTATCACCAAATAGGGTTCCAGTAGAATCTCCTTGAATTGGTGTTCCGCTTGTCTCTGGTGTTCTAATTACAAGAGTTGTATCATATTTTAGGTTACCACCAACATCAATAATCTTAACAACATCACCAGTCTGTGCTCCAGATGGTAGTGTTAGAATTAGAGTTTGTGTTGATTGAATGTTGACACAATATACAATGTTAGGAATTAGAGTTAGATCCTCTTCTGGTGATGCAGCAGAAAGGTATCTGGTATGTCTTGCACCAGTGCTGGTGTAGAAGTTGCTCAGACCGAATGCATCGATCGAACGATTTCTATTGACATCAAATGCATCTGCTCCATTTGTTCCTAGGTTTTGTACCGAGAATACAGCTTCATTAGTTGGCGTTGGTGAAGCAACACCAGTAACTGTTAGAGAAGTTTGAGCGGTGACATTACCTAAATTATCAACCGAGAATGATGGAGTACATGACAGAGAAGTGATTACGTTTTCTGGGCAAGATGTTGGATAGAGGAACAAGTCACCTCTAGCAACAACGCCAGCATCCCAGTTGATTAGACCAGAGTGATCAGCGTGACCATCATCATTAGTGATCTTAAATAGTTCAGTTTGCCTGACACTATCATACATCAAGAAGTCGCCACCAGTCATCGTTAGATTATTGGTGACTTCTAGACTACCTTCTCTGTAGGATCTAGCACCATCTTGTAGTTGCTCATCCATGGCAAGGGTGTGAATCTTACCACCAAGTCTGCCATTAACAACAAATAGAGCATTGTTTCCAGATGTTGGATCATAAACTCTCAACCATTGCTTGTAGTCAATCTTCTGCTGAGAAATATATGCCTTGTCAAGGATTACAGATAGGTAATCAACCAGTGATCCCTGTACAAGTCTCTGTCTGATTTGAATATCAGCAATAGTTGATTGCTCTCTATGTCTGATGACCTTTCTTACGCTGTCACCGACAACGTGAGACATTTCAACTGTTCCTTCTTGTGCTCTCGTAGCAATAATAGTTGGAGTATCACCAGTAATAATACCAGTAATTAGAAGGATTTCAATTTGTCCAGCACCACTAAAGGATGCAAGAGGACCAACTGCAATATAATCGCCAGTAAGGAACTGACCATCACCTTCACCTAGAGATTGAACAGGGATCTGTAATGTAGTTGGATCACTACCAACAGCAGTCGCTTCTCTGATAGTAGTATTTGGACCATTTGCCTGAATCGTTTGAGGATCTAGGTAATATGAATAAACAAGAGCAGTATCTAGATCAAGTGCTGCATCAACGTCATCAATAGAAGTAATTGCAAATCCATTGTTCCAAGCGAGTCCAAGATCAAATCTACCAGCATGTGTACCAATTGTTGTTGATCCAGTGCATGTGTCAATTTCGAAGGTGTTGTTACCACCACCATCATTAATTACCAATTTCTCATTTCTATCTGCTTGGAATGTAGTTCCAGTTACGCTAGAACCACCAATGACCTTTTTATTGAGATAGATTGCACCACCAAAGATAAACTCAATTTGAGTATCTTGGAAGAACTTAATTGGTGAGCTATCGGTGAGGATGCTGATATAATCTCCTGGTTTTAGGTCAGAGATCGTCTTATTTGGCGATGTTACCGAAATATTAGTGATAACGTTTGTATTAGCAGCAGTATCACCAGTAAACTGAACTCTACTTAAAGTTCCACATCCGCCATCAATTTGTAAAGTTGAATTGAGAGTTAACTGAGAACCAGGAATATCTGGGTTACCAATTGTTACTTCACCAGTTACAGAATCAACGACAAATACATCTTGATCGGGATCGGAGCAGTTAGAAATTCTAAACTTCTGAACTACTTGCTCTACCAGAGTAAGAACCTTAATATATTCTGGAGTCTTAGGAGCGTCATCTCTATCAATCAGTACATAATCATTATTGGTTAGACTTCCACCAAACTCAGCAAGATAGACATTATCAGTAGGACCAGCATTGTCAAGTCCCTGCTCAGTCCAAGTAGCATCAAACTGAACATTAACCTTGTAGATAGGTGTTGTATCAGGATGGTTCTCTAAGACTCCACCAAATGCACCAAATGGTCTACGCTTAACTTTAATATAGTAAGGTGCTGCACCAATTCTAGTTAGTTCAACAACTTGTAAGAATTCTGGGTGACCAGTTGCAGAAGGTCCAGTTCCAACTACACCACTGTTGACGATAATATAATCGTTTGTAGCGAAGTATGGATCTCCATCCGCTTTGAGAGGTTGGAACTTAAGTGGTAGATAGAATTGATCAACCTCAGTGATCTCTGGAAGATCAGTTGGTTCAACAACACCACCAATGTTGATTGATTGCTGATAAGCAGCAGAACCCCAAAGTCCAGCACCAGCAGTATCAACTTGGTTGTATCCTTCTTCACCAACGTTCTTAACAAGAACATTGAGGATGTCGATATTCTTGTTGAAGAGTGCATCACCTAGAATTCCATCTTCGTGAGCACTTGCAGTTGTTCCAAGTTGCTCTCTAGCACCTTCAAAGGCAAAGGAAGCAATACCGCCACAGATGTGAACATCGCCGTTAAACTTAGCAGAAGCAATAACTTCTAACTGGTTGTTGATAGTTGTTACACCACCCTGACCAGCGATGTTAATCTCAGAAGCATTGAGAGCAAAGTTGATTGTTGAAGGACCACCAGAGTTAGAGAAAAAGTCAACCTGTGATGCTTGAGACTTAAGTGAAACTGTCTGTCCGAGTCCCTTACGGAATCCGAGCCACATATCACCATCAACTCTGAGGTTTCTATTACGAATCTTGGTGTAAGATTGATCTTCGTTAGTGTTGAAGTATGCGCCACCGATTTCAACCTTGGAAATATTGGTTGCAGTATCAGCTGTGACACCGATCCAGATATTGCTATGATCAGATGATCTACCAATATGAATGAATTGATCATCGGTCCATGAGTTACCTAGGTAAATCGTGTTAGCGTAGTTGCCAGCATTTAGAGTTCCTACGAATGTAGAATCTGTTACTAAGTTAAATGTACCAGTTGTAATACCAGTTCTAATCTCACCAGTGTCTGCACCACCATCAGTGTAAACTTCGATGTCTCTCTGGAATCTCGCATCTTCAGTAAAGCGTGAATCACCCTTGACAACAAATGCTCTGTCAAGTTCAGAGTTAGTTACGTTAACACCAACCTTAGCGAAGTTATTACCTCTTGATGCCTCGGCAATTGCAACAAACTCAGTCGAAACACGGAATGCTGCTGTCTTAGCATCAATAAATGCCAATACAGATGCTCTATTTCCTGCTGGAGTTGAAAGAATTTCATCTTCATAACCAACAACCAGAGCATCAGAGATTGCATCTCTTTCACGATCAGCAAAGTTAGTGTGATCTAAGAAGTCACTAGTCTTACGTCCAGTAATGTAAGCGTTACCTACGACCTCCAAGTTTGAACGAGGATCGGTATCCTTGCTTACAAATGCATTTTCATAAGCATCGTGCTCAGCACGATTAACTGTATTAACACCTAACTTGAAGTCACCAATTGCTTGGGTATCAGTTCTTAGTGCTTCACCACCAATTACACCTAGTTCCTTCCAGTTAGAGTTAGAATACTCTAGTTTTGGAGTTGGTGATCCATTAGGGGTGCCATCTACAATTGTTTGCCATGTTACCGCTGCTTGAGCAAAATCATTTGCTGCTTGCAGATAAACATAGTTTGAATCTCTATCAAATGGATCGGATGGTGGTGAGTAGACTCTCCAAGTAAAGTTGAGTCTAGTATCAAAGTAGAAGTCACTGAATCTGATTTCAGAACTTGAATTGATACCAGGAGCACCACCAACATCTGTTAGAGGAATTGCAGTTCCACCAGGAGTTGCAAATGTCAACTTAACGATGTTTGCAGCAATTCCTGTTGGAGCAAGATCAATCTGCTGAATCTCGGTAGCAGCAATTGTAGTAAAGTAGTTAGATAGAATCCAACCAAGTGATCCACTCTTACCGATTTCATCTCCCTTGAGAAGAACATCACCCGTCGAAGGAACTACACCACCGTATGATACAAATTGATCACTGAATAGTCTGGTTCCGTCTGGAGTTAGAGCAGTTTGATTAGGAGTCTTGTTAGAAGCAACTCCACCAGCAGTGTGAGTCTGGAAGAGATATGATTGTCCATTTCCTCTTGCATTGAATTGGAAGACAGCAGATCTAATCTTGTTCTTGCTAATGCGAATATCACCTTCAGTTGGAGGAGTAAACGCTGTTCTGTCTAAGCTCTCATCCTGCTCTAGCTGGGTTACAGGGTCAACGGAGGATACGTTGGAGCGGATGATTAGAGAATCGCGGGATTGGATTAGATCCTCATCCTGAACAGAGATAACAAGTGGAGACTCAATAGTGTTGACTAGTTCACCATCACCACCAACAATAGTGATGTTTTGGTTGAACGTTACAGGAGTATCGAAGGTGGTAACGAGACCGCCTAGGGTATCGTTCTCATCTCCATCATCTGCAAGAACTGCTGCATCGATGAAGGTCTCTTCGCCAGTGATAGCGTTGATTCTTCTGTTACCGATGTAGAGGTCACCCTGAGAGTTGATACCTGTGTAGAAGACGATACCAGCGTCCTCTTTCTTCGCCTGGGCATAGAAGTCCTGATCTGGAGTTAGGACCACTTCCTGACGCGCTGGGAGACCTGTGGAGTAGTTACCAGGAC
>Ga0181591_10003537_pt1 | contig 13601 bp, 10 predicted proteins | sample 071ome_33_FD_133757 | JGI IMG/M metagenome (GOLD analysis project Ga0181591, IMG submission 133757) | Coastal salt marsh microbial communities from the Groves Creek Marsh, Skidaway Island, Georgia - 071412AT metaG (megahit assembly) | ecosystem: Environmental > Aquatic > Marine > Intertidal...
CGGCGCTGCGCCTGGCGGAAGAAGACGAGTTTAAAGATAAAATGATTGTCGTGATCCTGCCAGATTCGGGTGAACGCTATCTGACTTCACCGCTGTTTGCCGGCCGCTTTGAGCAGTAATTTAGTTACCCCTACCGAGCGCGCCGAGGTGTTTGACCTCAGTGCGCCGCAGTACTGGCTTGATGGCGACATCACCCTCTATCCGAATGCTGTCAACGCGACGACGGCAAGCCATCTGTATCAACAGCTGCATCAGGAAATTCACTGGCGCCAGGAAACCCTGACACTGTATGGCAAACAACATCTCTGCCCGCGCCTGCAAAGCTGGATTGGTGAACCTGAAGCAAGCTATCGCTACAGTGGCAAAACCTTTACTCCTGAACCCTGGACCCCAACCACCGGGTCGCTGACCCAACAGCTGAACCAACAACTGACTCAGCAATTTAATGCTGTACTGGCCAACCTGTATCGCAGCGGCCAGGACTCCATGGGATGGCACAGTGACGATGAGCCGGAACTGGGCTTAAGTCCGATTGTGGCATCGCTCAGCCTGGGCGCCGTAAGAGACTTTTCAGTACGCAAAGTGGGGGAAAGTCGCCGCTTTATGACCTTAGCCTTACCACACGGCAGTCTGCTGATCATGAATGCCGGCATGCAGCAGCGCTGGCAGCACGCCCTACCCAAACGCGCGCGGGTCAGTACAGCACGCATCAACCTGACGTTTCGCCGGATTGTTAACCGCTAATTCTCCATCGGTTCACTGCGCGCATGATTACTTGCAAAGTGACTATTCGGAGAATACGGTTTCCAGCCGGAACATAAGCACTGGTGTCGAATCGTATTCAGTATCCGACGTCCAGATGAATTCCGGGGATACCTCGGCATACACATAATCTTTCCAGATCTGACGACGGTAGCGCACCCCTGCCGCATAAGCATTAAACGTTGCGCCCTGCTCAGTATCCCCGGAAGCACTGGCAACAAAACCCAAGGCTGTTTTACGACTGAGGCGATGATATAAACCCGCGCCATAACCCAGCGTAAAATATTCGTCATTCAGCAAGTAATCGACTTTGGCGCTGACGCGAAACTGTTTTTCAATATTGATCGGATAATTCATCTGCAGCTGCGTGGTTTCACGCCAGCCTTCCTGAGTGAAATAAGAGACCGTTTGAGTCGCTTTCAACTCCCATTCCGAGACATAACTGAAACGCCGCGCCCGAAAACGTACAAACGGGTCAGGAGGGAAGCCCCATTTAATCCCGGTATCAATGTTGGTCTTCCACTGCTCCGATTCGTTAATAATAAAACGCAGTGCGGCGGTATAATCGACATTTTCAACACTTTCAATCGGGTCGGCTTCGCGCGCGGCTTCTTCATCCTCAGACTCCAGCAACAGCTTCAAGCGCTCGTTGGTATTAGGAAACACCATCTTAACGCTGATGCCAAACTTGTAGTCGACCGGCTCACCCAGTTGTCGCCGGGTGTAGAACGACAACTTTGCCCGACTGCCACGCACGTCATCCGAGATAATTTCCTCACTGAAAAAAGTATCAATAAAAAATGAATCAATATTACCGGAGATGCCATCGAGATAATCCACCAGCCAGTCGCGAGAGCGATCCAGCGCGTCCGTCGATACCTGGGTTTCCTGAACATAAGGCCCGGCCGGCACAACGATGGTGGAATAATCAAACTCAGGCGGGGGAGGCACTTGGCCGGGGCCGGTCAATGACCAGACAGCTTGCACCCAGAGACAACAGCACAACAACAGCAAGCGAAAAAGTGAGGCGCAGAAAAATCGCAAGAGCCGGCAGCACAGTACATGCCTCTCTGACAGCCAACGGCCGCAACGGCTTATTGCTAACCACCATTGTATACGAACAGCCATTACTCCCCTTCTCTCATCACAAGCACTACACCGGATCGTGATGAATCAGTACTTCAGCCTGAGGAAATTGCTGGCGAATGGCCTGCTCTACCCGATCCCCGGCTGCATGTGCCTGATACAACGGCTGGTTGCCATCTAATTCAAGGTGCAGCTGGATAAACTGCACACTGCCCGACTGACGCGTCTTTAGATCATGGAAGCCCGCCACCCCAGTCTGCTGCTCAATTAATGCGACGATGGCGTTCTCCTGCTCAGGATCCAGCACCTTATCCATCAACACATCCAGTGCCAGCATCACAATGTCGTAAACACTCTTCAGCAACACCAGAGCAATCAACAAGGCAATCACCGGGTCAAGCCACAAAATATTCAGCGATACACCAATCAACGCACCAATAACCGCAACGTTGGTGAGAATGTCACTGGCATAGTGTGCGGAATCGGCCTTCACCGCCAACGATCCGGTCTTGCGGTGAACCCAACGCTGATACAGTACCAAAGCGGTTGTCAGTAATGTCGAAAACGCCATCACGGCGATACTTTCGGGAATTGCGGCCAATGCCTGAGGATTGAGCAAACGATCCGCGACGTGTAGTAACAACATCGTTACCGAGCCACAAATAAAGGCCGCTTGCAATAACGCAGCAATACCCTCGGCTTTTGAGTGACCAAACGGGTGATCCTCGTCAGCTGGCATTAACGCATATCGAATGGCAAAGAAATTCACCAGTGACGCAACAATGTCCATCAGCGAATCAAGCATCGACGACAGCACACTGGTCGAGTCGCTTAACGACCAAACCACCAGCTTCGACAGCAACAATAGGGCAGCAACACACATTGAGGCATAAGCGGCTTGCTTCACCAGCCGGGCATTGGCTTCATTCGCCATGAAAACGTCCTGAAATGCTGAACTTTAATGATAGCGTTCACTATATCTGAAAGCGCTGGCCGGTAGTAGCGACCGAATCCCACCCGCTGCACTTAGCAAAAATGGCTCCATGCGCCCCTTGACCGTTATCAGACATCTTGGTCTTATACTTGATTGTTATCAGGGAATGCTTGGGGAAAGCAAAATGCCTATTAAAAACGCGCTGGTTGTCGACGATTCTAAGTCAGCCAGAATGATGCTGCAGCGTCTGCTCAGTAAAATGAACGTCAAAGCAGACGTAGTGGAAAGCGCGGAAGCGGCTCTGGTGTTCCTCGATAATGCTCAGCCGGATGTCATCTTTATGGATCATATGATGCCGGGGATGGATGGCCTGGAAGCTACCCAGCTGATCAAGGCCAACCCTAAAACGGCCACCATTCCGACCATTATGTACACCTCCAAAGAAGGTGAAGATTACTTCAACATTGCCAAGTCACATGGTGCTGAAGGCGTGTTAGCCAAGCCAGCCAACCAGGAAGCGGTCATGGCCGTGATTCAGTCACTGGATGCCCCGGCCGCCAACGATGCCCGCCCGACAGAAACAGCCGACAGCAGTATTGCGCTGGTTGAAGTCGATAAGCTGGTACAGAAACACCTGAAAATGGCCATTGCTGAAGCAAAAGCGGAAGTTGCGGCCGGCCTGGACAGCTCGACTCAGCAATTGCAAGCGACCCAGACCCACCAACTGGAACAGATTCAGAGTCAGATTCGCCAACAGTATGAAACGCTGCAGGCAGAACTGAAAAAATCACTGGAACCACAACAACTGTTTAAACAAACCCAGACACTGAACCAGCGCCTGGCACTGGCGGTGGCCGATCGGGTCAATAAAAAATCGGCCGATGATCTGGTCACCGTGGTACGTACCAACAAAGCCGAAACCGACGCTCTGGTAGCCAGCGAAAGCCGCACATTACAAAAACAGATTCGTGAAACCAGCACCCGCGCCATGCTGATTGGCTCAGCCATTGGCGCCATTGCAGGAATAGTGGCGGCTACCGCCCTGCGCTTTATCTGACGATTGCCAGCAGAGCCTGACAGGCGCTGGCAGAGTTTTGGTCATACCGTGGCACTCTTCTGCTGCCGGCTGGCGATAGATTTACATCAAGAAAGGTCCGGATGGCCCATCCGTACCTTTTCATTCCTGTTACATATTATTACACTGAGTGTCATTCTCACGACAAACTCAAATAACATCCAACCAGATCAGGGAAACGAACAATGATCAGAACGATTGTACTGCTTAGTGTGATTGCTGCACTTGGCGGTTGCGCCGCAGCCACACCGCTGCTGGTAGTGGAAGGAGCCGGACACGAAATAGTTCGCCGCGATGAAGATATTAAAGTCCGTGCAGCTGCGGCACTGGCTGAAGAACCCGACCTGCTGACCTTCTCTGTTCAGGCCATATCGCGCGGAAAGACTGACGACGCCGTTGCCACTTATCTCAAAGGTTACGCCGATCCGGACTACAGCAAAAACATCAAATCACTGGCTATCTATCAGATTGGTCTGATTTACATGAATCGCTACAACGATCACCGTGATGACGGCAAAGCCCGCGCCTACTTCAATCAGCATCGCATTGAATTCCCAGAGTCTCGCCTGGAAGAGCGGGTGAACAAACGCCTCGCAATTCTGGATGAGCGCCATAGTGAGTCCGTACAGCTCAGCGCCAAGCAGCTGCTGAAGCAGGTGAATCGTGCAAAATTACTTGCGAAAAACGAGACGCCGTTTGACGCTGAATTAACTCCGATGAGCGAACGTGCGATCACCGACGAGCGCGTGCAAGATGCCGAAAGTGTCTATCTGATTCTTTATGATAACAAAGCATCCTCAGCAGAGATGCGCGCCAAGGCCTTGTATCAGCTGGGCCTGATCTATATGAGTCCATACAACCGCCACGGCGATAACCGCAAAGCGTTGGCTTACTTCCGTAAAATTTCTACGGAGTTCCCACAGACCACAATTGCAAAGCGCGCCCAGCAAAAAGCGAATGCGCTCATTAATCGCCAGTATTAAACGCTGACCAAGCAATAAAAAAAGGAGCCATTCGGCTCCTTTTTTTATTGGCTCATCACTTCATGCATCATGAAGCTCAGGCTTTGGGCTTACGCTTTTTGAAGCCCGGCTTATCGCCACGACGCTCGGAACGCTCACCACCTTTGCCGCCTGGTGCACCTTTGCCACGATGAGGCTTTTTCGGGCCGCGATCATTACGCTCAGGACGCTTACGACCGTCGCTCTTCGGAATATCGGCGGTGCGGTATTCTTTCAGCTCCAGCGAACGACCACAGACTTTGGCTTTTCTCAGAATAGCCATGGTGGCCGGCGGCATACCATTTGGCAAATCAATCACAGAGAAATTCTCAAGGATCTCGATATGACCAATAAATTTGCTTTCCAGCTCTGCTTCGTTGGCAATCGCACCAACAAGATTACCCGGGCGTAAACCATCGTTGTAACCAACGCCTACCATATAACGCTGCATATCAACGTCTGGCTGACCTTTGAGCGCTTTTGCCTGTTCTTCCGGCATCGCTTTGCTGCGTGGCGCACGCTCACCACGGCGGTCGTCACGTTCACGGCGGTCGTCGCGACGATCATCACGATCACGACGCTCCATCATGCGAGCATCGGCGTTTTCATCCAGGAACAACGGCTTATTACCCTGCACCAGTTTCGCCAGTGCTGCTGCAAGGTCCAGTGTATCAACCGGGTTCTCTACCAGCAGCTGCTCAATGATGTCGCGGAAAACCCGATTCTTTTCAGAATGCACCGCGTCCAGAATCTGGGCCTGAAAACGCTCTTTACGCTTTGCGTTAACATCTTTGGCCGTTGGCAGCGGCATTTCTTCAATGCTCTGACGCGTGGCTTTTTCGATGTCGCGCAGCATGCGCTTTTCACGACCACGCACGAATACGATGGCCTCACCTTCTCGACCGGCACGACCGGTACGACCAATACGGTGCACGTAAGACTCTGTGTCTTGCGGGATGTCGTAGTTGATCACGTGACTGATACGCTCAACGTCAAGACCACGCGCCGCCACGTCGGTGGCAACCAGAATATCGAGTTTACCGGCTTTTAATTTCTCAACCGCTTTTTCACGCAACTGCTGAGGAATATCACCATTTAACGGCGCACACTTAAAACCGTTGGCCAGCATATAGTCAGCGACTTCTTCCGTCGCTTGTTTGGTGCGCACAAACACCATCATGGCGTCAAAGTCTTCAACTTCACAAATGCGTAACAAGGCATCGTTTTTATGTGCACCACCAACAAACCAGTAACGCTGGCGGATTTTATCGTTGGTGGTGGTTTTTGCTTTGATCTTTACCTGAACCGGATCGTTCAGGTGTTTTTCCGCAACCGCCTGGATTTCTTTTGGCATTGTCGCTGAGAACAACGCAACCTGACGTTGTTTTGGTGCCTGCTCCAGAATCCAGTTCACGTCATCAATAAAGCCCATGCGCAGCATTTCATCGGCTTCATCCAGAACCACCGCTTTGATATCAGCCAGATTCAGTGTGCCACGGCGCAGGTGATCCATAACCCGGCCCGGGGTGCCCACAACCCACTGTGGGCCGCGCTTCAGTTCACGCAATTGGGAACCGTAATCGGTACCACCATAGATGGCCGACACGTTAATACCCGGCAGGTATTTAGAATAGGTTTTTACCGCTTCAGCAACCTGCTGTGCCAGTTCCCGCGTTGGCGCTAACACCAGCACCTGAGGGCTGCTCAGTTCAGGTTGCGTTCGCGCCAGGATCGGCAACGAGAACGCGGCGGTTTTGCCGGTACCGGTTTGTGCCATACCCAGCACATCACGGCCTTCTAATAAGGTGGGAATACTTGATGCCTGAATAGGCGACGGTTCTTCATAACCCAGCTCCTCCAGCGTGCGGAGAATAGCAAAGGGTAAGCCCAGGCTCGCAAAGCCTGTAGGGGTTGATTCACTCATAGTGTACCTGTGTCAAGAAAGCTGGGCGTAAGCCGTGTTCACTCTCACACAAGTTACCCGGAATGATCGATACGCACCTAAGTGCAACAACGGTTTCCAACAGGGATAAAGACTTGCCAACAGGACGGCGGTGCCCGACTAGGGGTTTAAAAGGGCGGCGATTATACATAAAACTCCGACCAAGTGCTTTTCTTTTCTGTGTTTAATTGTAGTGTAGCTACTGACAGCTACTGACACGTCTCTATGTCATCCTTGTTTGCTGTGCCTGAGGATACGACCAAATATGTCTAACAAGTCAGAACGCCTTTTCCAGTTAGTGACGTTACTGCGCGGCCGCCGAACGGCCATTACCGCTGAACAGCTGGCCAGTACCATGGAGGTATCGGTACGCACTATTTACCGGGATATTCAGTCGCTGGTGTTATCCGGCATCCCGGTCGAGGGGGAAGCCGGCATTGGTTACCGTCTGCAACCAGGTTTTCAGCTGCCACCCTTGATGTTCGATTTTGATGAAATGTCGGCGTTGTTGTTGGGTACTCGTATGGTCGAAGCCTGGACGGACCCTGAGCTGGCGCACGCCAGCACCCGCGCCGAAGCTAAAATCCGTGCCGTATTACCTGAAGAACTGCTACGCCGCGCCGATGCATCCCCCTATCGCGTGCCGCCGCTGTTGAAAGAAAGCCCGGTACAACAGGTCCACCTGGCGATTCGTCATGCCTGTGAGCAACAGCGTAAAATAGGCATCCACTACACCGATGCTCAACAACAAACCACGACTCGGCTGGTATGGCCCCTTGGAATGCTCTTTTGGGGGCAACGCTGGACGTTCCTGGCGTGGTGCGAAGTTCGCAACGATTACCGAAGCTTTCGCCTCGACCGGGTACAGCAGATCGACCTCACAGATCAGCACTACCCTGCCGACCCAAACCGCAGCCTGCATCACTATCTGCATATTTTGCACGACATTCCTGAACACTGACTCAGCCATTAATATTAGTGGTACCGGTTGGCAAATCAGACAAATATCCCGGCAATAAAGCAGTCAGCCGGGCTGTGAACTGCTAGTCTTTGAGAAATAGACGAAATCGTTTACAGAGCGGTTGTTCAGAAAATTATGAGCATTAAGTCCCGTATCTTACTCAGTGTTATTATTCTGCAGCTGATCGGCTTTGCGGTTGTTATCTTCCGTTTTGGTGACCAGGCCAGCGAATCCATGCTCGATAATGGCCAGCAACAAATTCGCGCCACCGTGTCATCACGGCTCAAACATTTCGATGCCCTGACCAACGAAATGGAGCGCAGCGCCCGTGCTCTGGCATTGTCCGGTGAGCTGATCCACCTGCATCGTGACGACTTGGATGAGGCGGAAGCGGAGCAACTGTTTTCTTCATTACTGGTGAAAACATTTCGCCCCTTCCCGCAAGCCATTGGCGGCGGAATCTGGTTTGAACCTTATCGCTTTCGAGACCACCAGCGCCTGATGGGTCCGTATGCTTACCGCACGGAACAGGGCATGATATTCAGCTGGGAACTGAATACCAAAGAGTATGATTACCCCACTCAATCCTGGTATGAACTGGCACTGCCACCCGACTGGCCGCGGGATGTAAAGCCGGAGTCAAGCGTTTACTGGACTCCTCCTTATTTTGACGAAGCCGCCACGGAGTCACTGATGATGACTGTGGATGCACTGATGTTCGATAAACAACAACATCTGCTTGGCATGGCCACAGTTGATTGGTCAATGGCCGACGTGCTGCTGTATCTCAATCAATCCGCCTTTACTGAAAATGCCAAAGCCTTTCTGTTTCACCCTAAAGACCCCCGTTCGTTACTGAATCAGGAGCTGGACAGGCGAGTTTCTGACGATCTGCTTAAGCAACTGAAAAACCCGTCGCACCCGCTTCATTTTACAGCAGCCGGAGAAGTGCTGGATTTTGCCAATGAGGAAAACAACGAACGGGTTTATGTCGGTAAAACCCAATCCGGCCTGGTGTTTGGTGTCATCGTTCCGAACCAGGATTTTGCTCAGGTCATTGAACAGCAACGACAAAAGACACTAACCATAGGGGTTGGCATTGCCATTTTGTTTGTCGCCATTATGGCGCTGTTATTGGAAATTTTGTTCCATCCATTCGAGCAAATACTGACCCTATTGAAATCGACGGTTGACTCTAACAACGACAATCAGCAAACCCAGATTCACCCAATTTACTATCAGGGTAATAACGAATTCACCCCGATTATTTCTACCTTTAACACCCTGGTTCATCAGGTCGAAAACTTCACCCGTTGCTTGTCGGAAAGTAATGAAGAGCTAAAACGCAGCCAACGTGAAATTGCTGAATTAAATTCGCACCTCGAGGAGAAGGTGGAGGAACGGACCTGCGAGTTAAACGCTAAAAAAGAAGAAGCGATTAATTCCCTGCAACAACTGAAGATTACCCAAAGCCAGTTGGTTAACATGGAAAAATACGCCGCTATGGGCGAGTTGGTTGCGGGTCTGGCTCATGAAGTGAATACACCCTTGGGCATCAGTGTGACGGCAGTCAGTGCTCTCGAAGAACAGCTGGCTGACCTGGTACGTGATTTCCGCTCAGGCAAACTCGAAAAAGCCGCCTTTAATGATTTTGTCGAGTTTGCCGAAGAAGGAATTCAGATCACAACAGACAACCTGCGCCGTGCGGCCGATATGATCAGTCGTTTTAAGCAAGTCGCAGTCGATCAGGCCAGTGAAAAGCCACGTGATTTTGAATTGACTGACTACCTCAACAGTATCGTCACATCACTACGCCCCAACTATAAATATCGCCCGATCACAATTGATGTTAAGTGTGACGGAAATATCTTCATTTCCAGCTACCCCGGGGCGCTATCGCAGGTATTCACTAATCTGATTATGAACTCGTTGATACACGCCTTCGATGAAGGTCAGCCAGGAAATATCGAGATCGAGGTAAGCGATCTGGGGGAGAAGCTGGTACTGATTTATCAGGATGATGGCAAAGGCATGGAACAGGAGGTTATTGACCATCTGTTTGAGGCCTTTTTCACCACACGTCGGGAAGCCGGTGGTAGCGGTATGGGCACCCATGTGATTCATGAACTGACGACCAACGTGCTACAGGGAGAGGTTGAGGTCAGCAGCGCCCCGGGGCAGGGAACCCGCTACATTCTCACTATTCCGCGCAACTTGTCGCGTCCTGCGTCACAGCAACCGCCTGTGGAGTAGCCAGCCACAGATATCTATTCCTCAACACTCAGCCTCAACAGCCGCTGTACAGCCCAGTTACGATGCATGACACAAGACAGCTTTAGCGCCAGGCATTATACTGCGCGCCCTTTTCTTTTATTCAGGAGTACATCCCGTGCTGAAAGTAAACGAATATTTTGATGGCAAAGTAAAATCCATTGCCCTGCAAACCGCTACCCTGCCAGCTACCGTTGGCGTTATGGTTGCGGGTGATTACGAATTTGGCACCAGCCAAAAAGAAGTGATGACCGTGGTTTCCGGCAGCATGGACGTGAAGCTGCCAGGCAGCGACAACTTCCAGACCTTTGCTCAGGGCGACTCTTTCAATATTGACGCTAACGTGTCGTTCCAGGTCAAAGTAGCAGGCGATACCGCCTACTTCTGTACCTACGAATAAGTCGGCCGATGGCCCCGGCGTTGGCAACGATTCAGCTGACGTCGGGCACCCTGCCAGCGTCCCACAGTTGCTCCATCTCCGCCACCGGCAGTGGCTTGCTGAAATAAAACCCCTGATACGTTTCACACTGATTCTGCTGTAGAAATGCCAGCTGCTGAGCGTTTTCCACTCCCTCAGCCAGTACTTCAAGCCCCAGGCCTTTAGCCATATTGATGATCGTGGTGGTAATCACCTGACCTTCTTCTTCCGTTTCAATCGAATTCACGAAACTGCGGTCAATCTTGAGTTTATCCACCCGATAGCGATGTAAATAGGCCAGCGACGAATAACCGGTGCCAAAATCATCCACCGCCAGCGCAATGCCCAGCGCCTTCAGTCCGGCAATGGTATCCATCACCTGGGGAGTCGGCTCCAGTAACGCGCCTTCGGTAATCTCCAGCTCCAACCAGCTAGGGTCAATGTCGTACTGCTGCAACAGTTTTTGCAACATTTCCACCAAACCGCCAGCAACAAAGGTTGGCTGGGTAATATTCACCGCCACCATAATCGGATCACGTCCCTGCTGTTGCCAGCAGTGGATACGCCGACAGGCGGATCGCAATGCCCAGGCATCCAGCTCCGGCATCAGACCATTATCCTCGGCCACCGGTAAAAATCGTCCCGGAGGAATGATACCTTCACGCGGATGGTGCCAGCGCATCAGTGCTTCAGCGCCAACAATGCGATCGGTGTTAATGCAGACCTGGGGCTGATAATACAGCTGCAGCTCATCATCATGCTGCAGAGCCTTACGCAACTGGTTACCGAGTTCCAGGCGATCGGAAGCCGCCTGCGTCATATCATTGGTATAAAACTGAAAGTGATTACGACCTTCCTGCTTGGCCCGGAACATAGCCACGTCTGCATTACTCAGCAGTTGCGTCACCGAGGTTCCGTGATCAGGGAACAAGGTAATCCCCATCGATACACCAATAAATAATTCCTGGCCGACCCCGGCATCAAATGGCGTTTTCAACAGCCCTTTAATGATATCGGCCACCACCCTGACCTGGTCTTCATTCACTACATCCTCCAGCACCACCATAAAATCGTCACCACCAAGCCGGGCGACGGTGTCACTGTCGCGCAGACGTTTACGCATGCGATGCGAAAATTCCTGCAGCAAGCGATCACCGGCCGGGTGGCCCAGGCTGTCATTAATGTGTTTAAAATGATCCAGATCGATGGCGATCAGCGCGACTTTTCGGTAGCTGTTACGTGCCTTTTCCAGGGCATTCTCAAGGCGTTTTAATAACAGCGTGCGGTTTGGCAAATTGGTGAGTGAATCGTAAAACGACAAATGCTCCAGTTGCTGCTCTGACTCTTTAATCTTCGACATGTCGGAGAACACCCCGACATAGTGACTGATGCGCTGATTGCGATCGCGTACCGCCGTTATTGTTAGCCATTCAGGAAAGAGCTCACCATTCTTTTTGCGATTCCAGATTTCTCCTCGCCAGTACCCCTGAGCATCGATGGATTCGTACATCATGCGATAAAATTCCGGACCATATTGGCCCGATTTCAGAATGGAAATCGGCCGGCCAATAATTTCCTGCTCGCTGTAACCGGTAATTTCCGAAAACGCCGGGTTCACCGCTTCGATACAAGCACTGGCATTGGTAATCACGATGCCTTCCATAGTCGATTCAAACACCACAGAAGCCTGATGCAGGCGTCGCTCTTTGGCCTGCTGCTCGGTAATGTCCTGAATCGAACCGCTACGAGCAACCGTCACTCCCTGCTCATCCTTGATCACTTCACCAAGACCATGGATGTATTTTTCTTTACCCGACGGCACAATGATCCGATAAATCATGTCCGATGCTTCACCACTGTCAAAGCTGTGCTTCAGCATCGCCGCCACCCGCTCTTTATCTTCCGGGTGAACGTATGAAAAATAGGTACTCAGCTGTACTTCGGTGATGCCATCAGGCAACTCAAAAATGTCCGCGGCTTGTGGGGTAAAGGTAATCCGGTCATTCAGAACGTCATCACGCCAGCTGCCGATTTTGGCCAATCGTTCGGTGCGGAACAGCAGCTGCTCACGACGCTCCAGGTGGTGAACAATACGGGTGCGGTCAATCACCAGGTAGCACAACTGGGCAAAAGTTGATAACAGCGACGATTCGGCTTCAGTCAGGGTTTTATCCGGCCCGACGGCAAAAAACAGACAGCCTCCCTCCGACTGGCGCCCCACGATCGGAACCACCAGTAGTCGCTGTGGCTGCAATGCCGTCCAGACATACTGCTCCCCCAGCGACAACGCATCGTCACGACTGAGAATACGCACGCGACGATCCTTCGCTACTTCACACCAATCATTGACGTTCTGAGTCATCGCCCGGACATTGCGCGCTAAACCTACTTCACACTGACGCCCAGAAATTACACAGTATGGCTCACTCTGACCCTCATCCGGACAGACAAACAACAGTGAAAAATCAGCCTGCAACTGTACACATAACTGCATTAATGCAACATTCAGGTCAGTATCCAGGACATCCGCACGGGTGGTCAGAAACACTTTAATACAGCGCTCGATCAATAAATCGAGTGGTAACAAAGGTTCTTGAGCCGACAAACCACTTGCTCCCGCTACCGCAGCTGTACCGCTGGCATTAAGCTCGGTTGCGGAAATCTGCATCGGTGTGATCTGCTGACGCTGATGCCAGCCTTCCGGCGCAACCAGCTTCTTCAGTGTTTTTTGCCAGTGATCCGGCGCCTGCTTCGAAAACGTCACTTTATATACTCCACAAGGCGATCAGCGATTCAGATGGGTTAACACGTACGCATGTAACGTAATCCGGTCGGAATCGCTCATGTCGGTAAACTGAACCCCAAGGGATACCCCCTCTTCCTCCACCGTCAATGAACGCACCAGACCGCCTACCTTAATAATCCGATCGACCCCACTGACGGATACCTGGGCCGTGAGCGTAATGTTTTCTCCCTCGCCCACCGCTAGCGATTTGGCTTCCAGTCGGGCACCGCCGAGACTGAGGTCTTTAATACGCGCAGATACTTTATGCTGATTGTCCTGGCCATGGATCACCGAACAAATCAGATCCACCCGGGCACGCACCGAACTGCGCACCTCCCCCAGTACCAGAGACGCCGGCATTGCCAG
>Ga0181591_10003539_pt1 | contig 13597 bp, 12 predicted proteins | sample 071ome_33_FD_133757 | JGI IMG/M metagenome (GOLD analysis project Ga0181591, IMG submission 133757) | Coastal salt marsh microbial communities from the Groves Creek Marsh, Skidaway Island, Georgia - 071412AT metaG (megahit assembly) | ecosystem: Environmental > Aquatic > Marine > Intertidal...
CGTCGTCGTCGCCTTGCCGTTCGCGTTCGTCGTCGCCGTCAGCGCGGCGCCGGACACCGTCGCGCTCGCGCGCATCGCAAGTCCACCAATCATCGTCCAGCCGCGAATCACTCGTCGTCGTGGGGTGCTGTGACGTCGGTGCGCGTGACGGCGGCGACGAAAAGAAAACACTCCTTTCGGGGTCATTTTTTTGCTCATTAGTAGTCGTACTACTTGTAATTAAAACTGGTTAATGTACAGTCATTTATACTATATTATATAATACTCAAAACCAATATACACTCTCTACTACTACTAGTATCACTCAACGCATCATCAAAACACCGCTCGCTCGCTCACATCATCGTCATGTTGGACTTGTGCGCCTCTACAAACTTGACCGTCTTTGGGTACACGTCCTCGTCGATCTTGTACTGCTCCAACACGAGAGAGACGCGCTCGCTCCCAGTCTTGGTGCGGTAAGAGCGAACTTGGTGAAACGCATCGCCTCTGAAAGTGACCAGGAGGTTCTCCTTTGGGGCGACGGATTCGAGCGGCGGCGCCGCGGCGTCGGGGTACCCGTCGCCGTAAGGGAAGAGCTCCAAGTCGCCACCCTCCATGTCGGACGGGACGGAGTTGTAGAGAACGGAAACCTGATGCGCGACGAACATGTGACGGGAATAAATGCCGACGGTGGTGTCGAGGTGCAAACCGACGGAGAGCGCGTCGGCGTTGTATTCGTCGTACTCTCCCAGCTCGCAGAGCAAGATATTCATGACGAACGCGTTGGCGTCCGGCAAACGAAGCTTATCGAACACGCCCGCAAAGCACCGGTAATCTTCGTGCGATCGAAACTTCTCCTCACCCTCGAGATTAAACTTGACGACGAACCCTCTCGTCTTTGAAAAGCCGGCGTCGCCGAGCGCGCCCTTGACTCTTAGCTTCGGGTGACCGAGCGCGCACTCCTTGAGCTCGGCGTACTCGGTGAAGGATAAAAAGTCATCCTTTCGCACCGTCAGCGGTTGATCGTTCGTCGTCGTGATGTATCGCGCCTCCGTCGCCGTGTACAACCGCTGGGCGAACCGCAAGAGGACGAAGACAAGAATCGCCGCCGCCCCGACGCGTTCGTTCACCGAATTTTCCAGCGCCCTTTTTCTCGCGCGTAAATCCTCCTCCCGTACCCCGTCCTCGTCCGATTTCGCCAGTCCCGGTCGTCGACGCACCGACGCGTCTTTTCGCTTCCCCATCGCCGCGTCCCGTCGTTCGACGCGTCCGTCGCGCGGCGTGGACTCGCGGAATATTCGAGCGAAGTCCTCTTCACGCGCAACCGTCACTACTGTTTACACAGACAGACAGACTAGACAGACTAGACAGACTAGACAGACTCGACAGACTCTCTCGCGCTCTCGCGAAACACCCGGGTGTGATCAAACAAACGTCCGCGACTCGTCGATCTCGTCGGGACCGACGCCCGCAGTGGACGACGACGACGACGACACTCGTCGGTTTCATTCAAACTGGAACAAGATGGATGACGCGGTGGGCGTCGTCGTCGCGACGACGACCGCGAGCGGTGGTCCAGGCGGCGAGACGACCCCGGGGAACGCCGCCGTAAAAGAGGCGGTACCCCGAGACGTGAACGCGAACGCGTGCGTGGTGGACCGAGCGTTGGCGAGCGCGACGATGCGGTTGGAGGCGATCGATGGGGAAATTTCAAGGCTGAGCGCGGAGTGCGCGAGGGCGGTGACCGCGACGTGTCGTCGCGACGCGTCGTCGACGGCGAGCGGTGGGGACGAAGAGGTCGGGGTGGAAGTGAGCGCGGAAACGCGAGAGCGGGCGGAGAAGACGCTCAACGCGCTGACGCGACGGTTGTACGCGTTGCACGATGAAAAAGTGAGCTTGGCGCAGGCGGCGTACGACTGCGTGGACGACCACATTAACAAGTTGGATAAAGATTTGTCAACGTTTGAAGAGACGCGACGGGCGGAGGATAAGGATTACGACGCCAAGGCGGTGAGGAATGGGCCGAACCCTATCGCGGGTTCCGTCGGCGTTGGCGACGGGGCGGACGGTGACGGCGCCGGCGGGAACGTGTACGACGCGCCGATGGCGAATCCAAACGAGCCGACGTATTGCGTGTGCAACCAAGTCTCTTTTGGTGAGATGATCGCGTGCGAAAACGATAGCTGTCCGATCGAGTGGTATCACTTTAGCTGCGTCGGGTTGAACCCGACGAAAAAGATCAAGGGTAAGTGGATATGTTCGACGTGCAAGGCGGCGGGGGCGAAGCGGTGACGACGTCTCGCGCGACGGCGGGTAGTTGAAAAAAATTGTAAAACAGTGTGTTAGAACCCCGTCAGAGCGCGACTCGTCTCGTCTAATCGCATGCGCTCGGCCACGCGTGGTCGGCTGACCTTTGACGGTCCGTCAGCGACGTCTGGACGTCGGCGTCGGCGTCGTCAATCCTTTGCCGTCTCTCGACAGGATGAGCGTGAGACGACGGTTGAACGCTCTCCGTTTCCTCTGAGCGCGTTCGAGTCGTCGTCGTCGTCGTCCGTGCCCCCGGCGGCGCGGTTTCTGTGGAGCAGTTCGGGTCAACCCGCGCCCTCGCACGGATTGCGCGCGCTGCGGTTCGATAGAGATTGGTTGGAGTCGGCCTCCGACAAGGAGAAGTTTGAGAAGGAGATGCGCGTCAGACGCGCGCTGCTCGCGAACGCCAAAGAAAACGGGGTCGTCGTGTGGAGCGATGAGGCGTCGGACGCCGCGGAGGAGTGTTTAAAAATCGCCGTGAATTGGCTCTGCGAGCGATATCCAGAAAGATACGCCGTCACGGAGGATGGATGCGTTCGAGTGGACGAGTGGACGTCGGACCGGCCAGTCGAAGAACATCGCGGTCGCAACGCGCTGATGCTTTTGGGTCATTTGATACAAGAGGATTTGTGTTTTATGCGCCCTCAAGAACTCGATGACGGGTCTACGACGTATGTATTTAACGCCGGCGTGGTTTGCTTCAGTTTCGATCCGCAAAAGCGACGAGACAAGGCGCTGAGAGCGCTGCACGCGCCCGTTCCAGATTACGAATCGAAAATGTCGCGAGTGGTGGATAAGATTTTCGATAATCTACATGTGAATCGTCCGATGTGGCGCGCCAACTGGGCCGTGCAAAACTCCGATGAAATCATCACCACCGATGCGCCTTGGCACCCGTCGAACCGGGCCATCGGTGGAGTGGAAATGCGCTCTTCTTTCGACAACCTTTCAAAAACGTTTGCAGACGAAGCGCACGTCGGCTACATGGATCCCTTATCGGATCTCCCGACGCGGCCTGAAGATGTTCCAGAGTCGATGTTCCTCAGAGTCGAGTACGAGACCATCGTTCGTTTGCCTCGAACCGGTTACATTCTGTTTACGATTCACACCTATTTGGACGCTCTCGGCGACTTTGACGAGGAATGTTCGGCGGCGCTCTTGAGAGCCATGCGACAGTCCTCGGCGAAAGAATTAGATTACAAGTCTTTAGGACACGAACCTCTTCGACAGGTGGTCGAGGAGTACCTCACTAGCGCTATTAGAGATCGCAGCTCGCTGTAATTGTACCAATACAGGCCGACTACCGGTTACATTAATGTTCAAATCAACACTACAAAACTTTCCTCGCTGTTGTTTCAACTGTCACACCACCCTCAACCTCATTCGCGCGCACGCGATCCAACTCACGCGCAAGATTACGGCCGTGAACGAACCCCTCGTCTCCGGTGGCGACGAAGAGACGAATCCATTCGAGGAGAGGATGTCGATCACGTCTCTGTACGTCACGGCGACCGCCTTTGCGACGTTTTCGCTCTTGATTTTCGTCAAATTTGTTCCACCAGCCACTCTCTATGACTGGCACCCGGCATCGATGAGTTTATCCATCGGAATGGTTGGCGCGAGCGCGGCGCTAGGAATATACATTCGTCGCATTCCGCCCGGACGAGACCGCCTCAAGGCTCTCTGGACGCACTTGGCCTTGAACTCGTGCGGAATCTTCTTGTGGCTCGTCGGCGTCGCATCCATTTACGCCAATAAGAATAACATCGGTAAGCCGCACTTCACTTCGGATCACGGTTTCGTTGGGATCTGCGCGACGCTGGGTATGGTGTTCACGCACTCGCTCGGAATTGCCTCATTCAATGTCCTCGGTGTGCTGGGTAAGTTGGGACTGGGTCGACACATCAACCTCACCAAGGCGACGCACAGGCGTCTGAGCGTCGCGGTCGTCTTCGCGGGGATCTACGCGGCGGGCTTGAAGAGGAGGCACGATTCAATCGGTCACGGCGCATTGGCGGGCTTTTTGACCGATTTATCTCTAGGTGTCGCGACTGTAGGTCTCGCGTTGTCGGCGTTGACGACGCGCGCGTGGAACGCCAAGTGAGTGGTAAATTCATTAGCCAGCATATAAAACAGCGCTGTAAATTAAAGTAAATCACAATTTGATTGAATACACGTTCACTTTTAAAACAAACACCCAAGCTCATGGCTTGCGCATCGTGATCAAGTTGAACTTGATGGTGCCCGTCGCGAGGCCGGTTTGCATGAGCGGCATGACGAGGGCGCCGCGCAACGTCGCCGGGCCAGCCTTGATGAGACCGAGAACTCCTTGCCAAGTGAGCGCCGTGGCGATGACCCCTTTCCAAAAAGGCTTCACCTCGTCGCTCCAATCTTCAGTCTTTATGTCCACCATGCCGGCTTCGCGAGCCAAGCGCTCGTAGTCGGCGATTGAGCACCACGCCGGAAGGTAATACGCGTCGCAAATGCGATCGAGCAGTACCTTTTCCGCGGGTTCGAGCTCCTTGCCCTCGTCCAACACGCGATGACACCACGTCACGATGAGAATTCTCCCTCCCGGAGCGCACACGCGCGCGAGTTCGTTGACGAATTTCGTCTTGTCTGGCATGTGCTCGCCGCTCTCCATGCTCCAAACGAAATCAAACGACTCGTCTTCGAACGGCATGGCGAGCGCATCCGCCACCTGATACTTCACCTTATCACCGAGACCTTCTTGTTCGGCCAATGCGTTCGCTCGCCCGGCTTGAACCGGCGACAGCGTCACGCCCTCGCCTCGACATCCAAACTTTCTCGCCATGTGACGCGAACTCCCGCCGATGCCGCAACCGACGTCCAACACTTTATCGCACGTCGTCACCCCGGCCCAACGCAGGCTCTCATCGATCATATCCACTTGCGCTCGAGCGTGATCGATGGACGCTCCGTTTTCACCCCTGTTACCCTTCCCGTAGTATCCGTGATGCATGTGCGTACCGTCGCCTCCAGACGCGCCCCACACGTTTTCCCACAACGTGCTCGACTCGTCATAAAACTTTGCAATTCCTTCATTCAGCGTTCGCGTGCTCTCCACCAGCGGGCTCACGACGGATTCGAGCTCAAACCCACTCCTCTCTTCTCGCGTCGATGCCGCCGTCCTCACCCGCGTCGTCCGCGTCTTCGTCACCATCGCTCTGCTGAGCGCACCGTTGTCGGCGACATCCACGCGTCGCCCAACAACCACCACCACCGCCCGGCGTCTCAATCCTCGTCCGAACGAACCCCCAGGCGTCGTCGTCGTCGTCGTCGTCGCGCTCATCGTCGTCATCGTATCCTAAACGCGTCCCTCCTTCGTTCGTCGTCGTCGTCGTCCTCGTCGTCCTCGTTGTGACGACGCAATCGTCGTCCGCGCGCCCAAAACGAAGCGGATCGTCCAGTTTCGATCGGTACAAAATCACCCTTAAAATAACCAACACGTCCCAAATCGATCGATCTCTTTTACCCATCGATGAACTGGTCCCTTTAAAATTTGAAGAGAGAAAAACACTTTGACGACGACGGGGCGATCGACGCGCGAAAGCGCGACTCGACGGACGCGAACGATGAGCGCGACGGACGGAAAGAGCCCGGCGGATTTCCTCAGGACGATCAAGGGGAAACAAGTCTTGGTCAAGCTCAACTCTGGGGTGGATTACCGAGGTGCGTTCGGTTTCGAGCGCCGACCGCCCGGCGCGCGCCGCGCGCGAGGAGAGAAGGAAGGATTGTGAAAGACTCTGACTGACGAGTGAATGATGACGACGACGACGACGCGATGCGCAGGCGTTTTGGCGTGTCTCGATGGATACATGAACATAGCCATGGAACAGACGGAGGTACGTCGCGAGAAACGCGAGGCGGCGGCGCGCGCGTAGAGGGGAGGAGAGATTTCTAAAGTCGCAAACGCGTGAACGAATCTGACTTTGAGAGAGGTTTACCGAAGACGCGACGCGCTGACTGACGCGTATCGGTATGTTTGTTTGCTCGCAGGAATACGTCAACGGACAGTTGAAGAATAAATACGGTGACGCTTTCATTCGCGGGAACAACGGTGAGTGTTCGTCGCGCTCGTTTCACACCAGAGAGAGAGAGACTTTCTTTGTTTCGTTTCGTTTCGCTCGTTCGCCCTACGCGCTACGTATTGACGTCGCCGATTCTTTTCCCCCCGTTCCCCAGTGCTCTACATTAGCGCCGTGAAAAAGTAAACCACCTACAAGTAGTCGTGTTTCGTCGTTCGTATTAGTAGTTTCGACGGTGTAATTATCCATCCAACGATAGCAAAAGCGACCGTCTAGTTGTCCTTTTAAAGTGAGCGCGCGCGCGAGTGAGAGGAATTGATAATCAAACAAACGAACAGTCTTGACAGCGCGACGGACGGGAGCAGAGGGGCGAAATGCCGCCGTCGTCGTCACCCGATGACGACGTAGAATTGTTACCGACGATTCTTTACCTCATCCAACGCGGGTACTGGGTGGCGTGTTACGAACTTTACGTCGATGCGACGCGCACGAAGCGGTTAGACGACGCATCCAAGGCGACTTTGAAATCCTTCTTTACCGATGCGAACCGGTTCCCACCAGACGTGTTGGCGTGCGTGCGAGAGACGTTCGATTCAGGGGTATCCGCGGCGAGGATTGTCGACGCCGAGTCGCGAGCGGCGTTGGCGGAGTATGACTTGAGGTGCGCGAGGGAGGATTTAAAAAGGACAAAAGCCGCGACCACCGCGGGCGGCGACGGTGATATCGACGACGATGGGGTGACGAGGGAGGAGATTGAACGCGCGTTGAATGATGAAGATATCGCGTTCGGGGTGGCACCGTCGATCTCGACGTCGACGATCGAAGTGGAAGAAAACGACAACAAGACGACCGTCGGCGTCGACTTGGACGCGAAACTCGACGCGGCGGCGTACGAGTATCTCACGCGTCGTGGGTACAAAGCGACGGCGCTGTCGATGCGGGACGAATCCGTCGTTGCGGCGAAAATTAGCGTCAGTGGGGACGACCAACCCGGTCGTTCTCGCGAATTTGGTGCGTTGAGAAGAATGTACGAACGCGCGAGGATGACAGAGACCACGGCGGATGCGCTCGAGTCTGAACGCGCGAGATTAGAAGAAGCAGAGAGCGAGTTGATTCGCGCTCGAGCGCGAATCGACGAGCTCGAGAAAGAAAACACGTCGTTGTTGAGCGCACACGAGACGGCGTCGACGCGATTGACACGCGTTGAAACCGAGTTGGTTGAATTGAAAGAGACGTCGGCAACTTGGGAGGAAAAAGCGACGCGCGCGTCGAGTGAAGTGAACAGATTACTCTCTGAGCTCGGATCAACGTCCAACGAAAGAACGATGACATGGTCTGGAAACGGCGCTGCGAGTGATGGGTTCGCCCCGAGGACGACGATCGAGGAGAACGAAACCATCGACGCGTGTTTGGCGCTCGCGCGAGACGTTTCGCCGCAAATGCCGCTGCAGAATCGATTGGTTTTGTTACCACTCATTTCTAGAGCGTGCGAGCGTGCGTGCGGTAACGACGATCGCGCCAACGCCGCCGCTTCTTTATTCTTTGAGATATATAGCGCACCGAACGACGAGCTTCGAGACGGCATCGCGTCCGCCATCTTGGGCGTCGGGGAAAAGATTGGTTCAAAACTCTTTGATGAAACGTTTACGACGAGAGGGTGTCTCAGCGCGGATGGAATCGCCGCCATGCGAGGCGCGCAGCGGGTTCTGGCGCTTCATACCCTCGCCGAAATCGGGGTATCGTCGTGGTATGACTCGAAAGAAACCATCGTCGCTGCGTTTGAACGCGCGGCGGCTGATCCGAGCGATGAGGTTCGTATCGCGTGTTCTCGCGCCGCGGCTCGCTACGTCACAGCTAAAGCGCCGTCAGAGGACGTCGGCGCTGAGTTGGAAACTGTACTAATGACGCTCGCACACGATGGCTCGGACGAGGTGGCGGAAGAGTCACGAGCGGTGCTCGCTTTAGCCATAGCGGAGAGTCATCTCCAACACCGCGTTGATAGGTTTACCGGTAACTTTGCCCAAGGGTTCTTTGATGCCGCGCTCGAGGCGCTACAAAGCGGATGGTCGGGCGAAGGACGCGAACGCAAATTCGTCGGATGGTCTTCCCCAGAAGAAGGAGACACCCATCGCTGGCGCGCCATTGCGATGATGAAATCATTAGAAGCGATGATGCCGACCGTTCGTCGGGCGCTCGAATCGTCGAAACCGGCGGATGTCGAGAGCGTCGAGTCGTCGTTGGCCGATGCGGCAAACACAACGTCTTGGCCGCTCGCGCGCTGGTGCGTCGGCGAAGCATCTGATCTCGTTGTGCGAGTCATTAGTTCCGCCGCACCGGATGTCATTGGGCAGGAGTCTGTGCGGGAAGGAATATGCGCCGCGGCGGCCTCCTGGTGCGCGGTGTTGGGTCCGCGAGCGACGCGAGAGGTGCTCATCGGAAAGCTCAACGAAGCGTGCCAAGTGAGCTTCGATCAGCGCGCGGCAGTGTTGCCAATTCTTCTCGCCGGTGTGGTTCCATACACGCCCAACGGCGACGCCGTGCTCGGTGACTATCTCCGACGTTTGATCGTCCAGGCAGATCTCGCGTCGTCGTCCGAGATTGTCGACGCCGCAAGGTATCTTGCAGCGTTTGAGCGTCACACGGAGAGCTTGCTGCGAACGCTCAAGCAGTGTTGTCACGCGAGCGCTGACAACCCGGCGACGGTGCGTCTTCTGGCGGCTCGTCTCCTCGCCGCAACTTCAGAGGTGCTACCACTCCAACGAGTCATCGATGACGTCTATCCGGCGCTCAACGTGCTCAGGAACGATCCAGAGCCAGACGTGAGGTGCGACGCCGCCATGGCGCTCGCCGCCGTCGCCTGCGTGCACTACGAGACGGTCGATCCCACGGCGCAAACCATGCGTCAGCTCGAAGCCTTGACGGCCGATCCCGAGATTGACGTCCGAATCGCCGTCATCGCCGCCCTCGCGCGCGGGGCCACCGTTCCTGGAACCTCATTCGCCGTCTCTTCCGCCGGCGCGGTTTCGGCGTTGGCCCAGCACGTTGCCTCGTCGCACTCCCAATCCGACGCCCATCGCGTCGTCATCGCCGACGCCCTATTCCGAGCCACGCGCGACATGCTCGGTACCGACGGAAACCTGTTTCCTCAGCTCTCATCGGGGCTCTACGCCCTCATCGGCGGCGCCGATCCCGCCTCGGATCCGGGCGTCCTCGATCAAGCCAGCCGAGCGCAGTGCGAAACCATGCTTCGCGACGGGGGATGGGCCATCGACAATCCCGATCCCGCACATCCGCCGTCATCCACCAATCACGACAATGAAAATCCATCGTCCACCGTCGTCGTCAACGATCGCGGTGGCGTGTACGACCGCATGAAATCAAAGGCTCGCGCGCTCGGCGGTCGAGTATCGCGTCGCTGACGCGTCCATGGCACCATCACATACTTAGTAGTACTGTAGACAAAACAAACCCATTTATTATCGTTCTAGTGCTGTTTGTACAGAGACGCCGCACAAACCCTCGGAAAGCACTCGACTCGACTCGACGCGTCACACGCGGACGTCGGCTCGACACCGCTCGAGTAGACGCGCGGTTTGTCCTTCCTCGTCGTGTGAGGGGACGATACGCACGCGTACGCATAGAGAGAGAGAGAGGTTGTCGTCGACGTCGACGTTGATTCCAGTTGATTCAATTCATGATGATGCAAACACTTTTACGATCTTCGAGCCGACGGCTAAACCGCGCGAGCGGTGCGATGCGCGGGACGCGGGCGGCGTTGATGACGAACGTGCACGCGGCGCCGGTGACGACGGCGGCGGCGGCGGCGACGACGACGGTCGGACGACGCGCGGTGGCGGCGGTCGAGGAGGGTCGAATGTCGACGGCGCACGCGAGTCGGGGGTTCGCGTCTTCGGCGTCTTCGGCTGACGCCGATGCGGACGCGGCGGCGGCTGAGGCGAAGAACGCGGCGGACGATGAGAAGGTGGTCGATTTGGACGCGAAGGTTGTTGAACCGAAGAGCGCCAAGGTGGCGGCGATCGCGGACCAGGTGTGCGAGTTGACGTTGATCGAGGTGAGCGAGTTGTGCGACGTCTTGTCGGAGAGACTCGGGTTGGGGGATATGAGCGGCATGATGTTCGCCGGCGGTGGTATGCCGGCGCAAGCCGCCGCGGCACCCGCGGGTGCGGGCGGTGGTGACGCCGCCGCCGCGGCACCGGCTGAGGAGAAGACTTCTTTCACCATTAAGCTCGAGTCTTTCGACGCGGCTCAGAAAATCAAGGTCATCAAGGAGGTGCGCGGCGTCACCGACCTCGGGCTCAAGGAGGCGAAGGAGCTCGTCGAGGGCGCGCCCGCGGTGTTGAAAAAGGATGTCAAGAAGGAAGAGGCTGAGGAGATCAAGGCTAAGCTCGCCGCCGTCGGGGCTGTCATCGCCCTCGAATAAAACGGATGGCGCCCGTCGGCGCTCGCCGCTTTTTTTTTAACGACATTAGACGCGCGTCGCGCTCCGCCCGCGCGCGAGCGGTCCGGTCGTCCGTCGCCGTCGCCGTCGGCGTGGATTCATTCTCCACGCCTCGGCCGCGCCCTTCCGTCGACGGGGTCCTTCGCCCGCGCGCGCGGGTACTAGAAATTTCAATTGGTAACAAGATGAAAAACGAAATGAAAAACACAGTCGACAAACACCCATCGCTCCCGGTGGACGATCCCACACACACAGAGGGTCCTTTGCCCAGTCACGACTCGTCGTGGACGCACGAGACGGGGGACAACGACCAACGAACAACGAACGCGTCGAGGTTGGCGCGCGTCACAGCGCGTCGCGTGTGCACTCGCTCTCTCGACGACGACGACGATGACGATGACGATGGGCGCGATGACGATGACGATGACGACGGGTTCGTTGAGACGAACGAACGTCACCCGACGCGGATCCGCGGTGACGGCGCGCGCGGAAGGTACGACGAACGCGACGGACGGGACGACGATGACGATGGATCCGCGGTGCTGGTGCTGACGATGACGATGACGACGTTTCGCGAGAGGTGTGCTCGCCGACGACGGTTGCGATGACGACGACGACGACGTGAAAGTGGAGACACAAACGCGCGTCGTCGTGGTTGTCGTCGACGACGTCTTCGCGGTCATCGAGCGCGAGGAGTCCGAGAGGTCTCGTTTGAGCGCGAGCGGGGAGGTTTTTGGATAGGGGTCCCGTTGAGAGTGGAAGACGAGGACGACGAAGAAGACGGAGTCGGTTTGGGCGACGCGCGCGCGTTTACGGATCGATAGGATCGTGGACTACTCATTTAACGACGACGACGACGACTGACCGCCGATGTTGTTTTGAAACGCGACGCGTACAGCGACTTCAAAGAGTTTGGAAATGATGCGGAAGTTTTCGGAACAGTACGCGCGCGGCAGCGGTACCTACTTTTGCATGGATAAGAGCGTGACGGCGGTGGTCATTCAAGGTTTGGCGGAACACAAGGATGAACTTGGATCTCCCTTGTGCCCGTGCAGACACTACGACGATAAGGAGGCTGAGGTTGCGAATGGGTTTTGGAACTGCCCGTGCGTTCCGATGCGCGAGCGCAAGGAGTGCCACTGCATGCTCTTCTTGACGGATGATAACGATTTCGCCGGGGAGGAACAAACCATCTCGATGGATGAACTCGTCGAGTTGACTGAGGACATGTGATTTGTTTTTTTGTTTCATCCGCGAAGACGTGGACGCGTGGCGATGACTTGGACAAAGAGCCGCGAAACGCGTCGCCTCTCCTTCTCTAGTTTTTGGAGCGGGATGAGTTTGTAAAATCCTTCACTCGATTCGTTCATCGCGCGAGGTGGCGATCGAATAATTCTCTAAACGCTAGTCTCTACGCATCGTGACGCTTTGGAAATACACGCTATATATTCTAAAAATATTTTCGTCCGTCCCGCGTCGGCGCCCTCGACGAGAGACGGAGGGAAGCGACGACGACGGGTTCGCCGCGCGAGTGAAAAAGAAAAGTTTCATCATCCTTCATCTATTACATGTCTTTGCTAATACTCGACGACAGAGTCAAAGCTTCGTCTTAGAAGCACTTTCTGTGCACGATGCTCGGACCAGCCTCGTTGTACTCGGACTTGGAGATCCACATTTGTTGGAAAGTGGAGAGCGAGGCGAGGATGGAACCGCCAATCCACACGGCGTACTTGCGCTCGTGCGGGGCGACAACCTTGATCTTCATGGAAGACGGGGCGAGGGCGGTGAGTTCCTTGGAAATGCGATCGGCGATGCCCGGGAACATGGTGCTACCGCCAGAGAGAACGATGTTGGCGTAGAGATCGCGTCTGATGTCTACGTCGCATCGCATGATGGAGTTGTACGTCGTCTCGTGGATCCCCGGGGTTTCCATGCCAATCAAGCCCGGTTGGAAGAGCACCTCCGGGCAGCGGAAGCGTTCGTTACCGATGGTGATGACTTGACCATCCGGAAGTTCGTAAGACTTTTCGATGGAGGAAGAGCTTTGACTCGTCTCCATTTCCTCCTCGAAATCCAAAGCCACGTACGCGAGCTTCTCCTTGATGTCGCGAACGATTTCGCGCTCCGCAGACGTCGTGAATGAGTGTCCTCGTTCGGTGAGAATCTTAACCATGTAATCGGTCAAGTCTCTACCGGCGAGATCGAGGCGGAGAATGGCGTGCGGAAGGGCGTAACCTTCGTAGATGGGCACGGTGTGCGAGACGCCGTCGCCGGCGTCGAGGACGATACCCGTGGTGCGGCCAGAGGCGTAGAGAGAAAGCACCGCCTGGATGGAGACGTACATGGCTGGCACGTTGAAAGTTTCAAACATGATTTGGCACATCTTTTCACGGTTCGCCTTCGGGTTCATCGGCGCTTCCGTCAAGAGCACCGGGTGTTCCGCCGGGTCGACGCGAAGCTCGTTGTAAAAGGTGTGATGCCAAATTTTCTCCATGTCGTCCCAGTTGGTAACGATGCCGTGTTCAAGCGGGTACTTGAGCGTCAAGATACCGCGCTTGCTCTGCGCTTCATCCCCGACGTAGCAATCCTTTTGACCCATACCAACCATGACGCCGTGGTGTCTCGGTCTACCGACGATGGATGGGAAAACCGCCTTGGGCGCGTCGTCCCCGGCGAAACCCGCCTTGACCATACCGGAACCGTTATCGCACACGAGCGCCGAAACCTCGCCCTCGTCCGCCATGATTACAGAATTCTTTTTTCACCGCGATCGATCGCGTTCAAACCTGTCCGACCGAAA
>Ga0181591_10003549_pt1 | contig 13584 bp, 15 predicted proteins | sample 071ome_33_FD_133757 | JGI IMG/M metagenome (GOLD analysis project Ga0181591, IMG submission 133757) | Coastal salt marsh microbial communities from the Groves Creek Marsh, Skidaway Island, Georgia - 071412AT metaG (megahit assembly) | ecosystem: Environmental > Aquatic > Marine > Intertidal...
GAAAACTATCAACGAGCATTATCCAGCCGTGACGTAGAAAAATACGTGGACGGTGAAGCAGACGTTGTTGACTTTGAAAAAATTATCAACGAGTTTGCACTGCTACGTAACAAATGGTTAGGTGTTATGAAAGGCATTGACATGAAGCAATGGCAGATAACTAACATTACTAAGTTACGTGTAGCAGGTATGGAAGATGCATCAATCTAATGAACCATTAATAGTAGGAATACAAGGAAGTTTTGACAAACAAAATTTTCAATTTATTCCTAATTTATCAAATTTTAAATTAGTAGAAAGTATAGACGATCCGTTAGTAAAAATTGCTGACGGGTTTATGCAGACTAATATACTCAAACCTAAACTTAATCACTTACAAGATCAATACAACTTTATAAAACAATCAGGTAAACCATACCTTGTTTTTGAAAGTCCGTGTTTTAGAAAAAATTGCAGTTGGATCGGCGGTCCAAATTATATGCAACGTGTAGGCTGGAATCATTTTATGAGACAGGGAATCTTTTGCAATGAAAATAGTCCGCCAGACCGGTTTGAAAAAATAGCCAAAGATCAAAACATTGAATTAAAAGATTGGCGGAAATCTGGAGAATATGTATTATTCATTTGTCAAAAGCCGGGCGATAGCAGTTTAGAAAATGTTTATTCCAGATATGAACATTATACAGATTACATATTAGATTGTATTAAAGAAATAAGAAAGCACACCGATAGACCAATACTTTTACGTGGCCATCCTAGAAGTAATAAAAGCAGAATGATTGTAGAAAAGATAGTGAAAACTGAAAACATACCAAATGTTTCTTTTAGCGTTAACGCTTCAAATGATGATTCTAGGACCAATGGCGGATTAGGATTAGAGAAAGATTTTGAAAATGCATGGTGTGTAGTCGGTACAACAAGTAATACACTAATTGAATCTATTTGCTTAGGAATACCTACTTTTGTTTTAGATGAAACTGCTATGGCATATGATGTATCACAACCCGACCTTTCTTATATTGAAAATCCATTAATGAATATTAACAGAATGCAATGGTTATATGATCTAGGCTACACGCAATGGTATACCGAAGAACATAAATCTGGTTTGGTGTGGAATAGACTTAAATCCGTTTATTTTTCGTAATTTTTTCAATCATTAAGTACGCATATAAATACTACTATGAAAACAGTAGTATTAGTCACAGGTGGCTTTGATCCACTACATTCCGGTCATATTGAATACTTTAAGTATGCTAAGAGTCTGGGTGATGAACTCTGGGTAGGACTTAACTCGGACGAATGGTTAACACGTAAAAAAGGTAGACCGTTTATGCCATTTGGGGAAAGAATGGCTATCATTCAAAATCTGTTTATGGTAGATGCTGTACTAGATTTTGATGATTCAGACGGAAGTGCATGCGGTGCTATATTTAAAACAAAAGCAACAGCAGGCTTGGATACAAAAATTATTTTTGCCAACGGTGGAGATAGAACAAATCAAAATATTCCTGAACTAGTAACTTACGGTGATGATCCTCAAGTAGAATTTAAATTTGGTGTTGGCGGCCAAAATAAAATGAATTCTTCAAGTTGGATATTGGAAGAATGGAAAAATCCAAAAGTAGATCGCCCGTGGGGATGGTATAGAGATCTTTACACTATTGGTAAAGGTATTAAAGTAAAAGAATTAGTCATTGAACCTGGAAAATCTTTGTCAATGCAAAAGCATTTTAAACGTGCTGAGATGTGGTATGTATTGAAAGGAATGTGTAAGTGCAGAACAGAAGTTAATAATATTCAAAACGATGTTACTTTACAATCACTTACAAAAGGTTATGATATAGGTGTAGAGGTATGGCACCAAGGGTACAATCCATTTAATGAACCTTGTCATATTTTAGAAGTTCAGCACGGCGAAGAATGCGTCGAAACAGATATTGAAAGACGTGACGTAGACGATAACTACGCGAAAGGACAATAAAAATGACAAACACGGTATATATTGGTTATGATTCCAGAGAAAAAATCGCTAGTGATGTTTGTGAACACAGTTTGCGTCATACTACAGAAGAACCAATTGATATAAAATATCTTAAACTTAATGAACTTAAAAGAAAAGGAATTTACACTAGACCCGTAGATACTTTAGGGTCAACAGAATTTACATTTAGCAGATTCTTAATTCCTTATCTACAAAACTATAAAGGCTGGGCATTATTTTGTGACTGTGACTTTTTATGGTTGGAAGATGTTGATAAATTGTTTGCACAAAGAGACGACAAGTATGCAGTAATGTGTGTACATCATGATTATACTCCTAAAGAAGGTACAAAGATGGATGGCAAACAACAATCGTTGTATCCGCGAAAAAATTGGAGTTCAATGGTACTATGGAACTGCGGTCATCCTAGCAATCAACAAGTTATACCCGAAATGGTAAACAGCGAAACCGGCAAATTTATGCACAGATTTAGTTGGTTAAAAGATAGCGAAATAGGTCAAATCAGTCACGAATGGAATTGGTTGGAAGGTTGGTATAAAGAACCCCAAGATGGTAAACCAAAAGCAATTCATTACACCGAAGGCGGACCTTGGTTTGAAAACTGCCAAGATGTTGATTATGCTGACTTATGGACTGCAACTGCTAATAAAGTAAATCCAAACTGGAAAAAATAATAAATGCTAATTGGTGCAATTAAAGGTGCTATCAAAAAAAATCCTGCAAAAATGCATCAAATTTTTGAAGGACAGGGTGATGACTTTTATTTTGCAGAAACAATTAACGATCCAAAACTTGAAGAGGTTGATGTATTCATTCAAACAAACTTGATAAAGAAAAAGTTTTTTGAAACTAATAGAGATACACAATACAAATATATTTTAGATAGCGGAAAACCAAAACTTGTTATGGAGTCTCCAATGTTTCGTAGTATTGAAAATAATGAAAAGAATCAATACTATCGATTAGGTTGGAATAGTTATATGTATCATGAAGCAAACTACAATAATCAAAATAGTCCAAGTGATCGATGGAATGTCTTACAACAAAAACATAATATACAAGTTAATGATTGGAAATCCAATGGTAGATATATTTTATTCCTTTGTCAAAAAGAAGGCGACAGTAGTTTAAATGATTTGTACGATCAATACAATGACTATTGGGATTGGGTGTCAGATACAATCACAGAAATACAAAAATACACAGATAGAACAATACTTGTAAGACCACACATAAGACAAATTGAAACTGGAGTTAAAAGAGCAAGACGCACTGTTGAAAAATTTAAAAATGTCAAATTAAGTAAAAGAATTAAATTTGCTATGACTAATGGCGGTGAAGGCTTGGAACAAGATTTATCTGAAGCATGGTGTAGTGTAACATATAATAGTTTAAGCAGTGTAGAAAGTGTGTTATCTGGTACTCCGGTAATTAATTTACACAAAGGTAGCATGACTTATCCTGTTGGAGAAACTTCTCTTACAAATATTGAAAATATAAAACGAGACATAGATATTAATCAATGGTTATACGATAGTGCATACACACAATGGACAGGAAAAGAAATTGAAAACGGAACAGCGTGGGCACATTTAAAATCAGGATATAACAAATGAAAATTGCGTGTGTAACATCTATGAGTAAAGAATACTATGATACCATTGGAAAAATAATGGTAAACAGTTATACACAAGTGTGGCCAAACAGCATTGAATTATATGTTTATACTGAAGATACTTTAGAACTAGACGGTGTTAATATTATTGATATTCATAAAGCATGTGATCCTAATTTAAAAAGTTATTTAGATTTTATAGGCAATCATTTTAGCAGAGGTTTTAGTTATAAGGTGTTTTCTTGGATACATGCTGTAAGAAATATTGAAGCCGATTGGATACTGTGGATAGATGCAGATGTTGCATGTATCAAAGAACCCGATGACAATTTTATGTCTAAAATGTTTCCGGATAATAGTCAATGTGCATATATGGGTACAACTATGTACAAGGATAAAAAAGGATGGAAAGACAAGAAAAACTGTGACAGTGCAATACTAAGTTTTAATACCAAAACTGATGATAGTAATAGATTTGTAGATTTATTTGAAGAACTATATATCTCAAGAAAAATAAAAGATAAGACTCTTTTTCCAAAGCCAAATGATACACATGCATTTATACATTCTATTGAAAATTGTGCAACTCCGAGTATAAATTTAAATCCTAAAAAAGAAGCATTAAGTCCTTTAAAAGAAACATTTTTAAATGATTACTTTAGACATTTTAAAGCAGGAAGAAAAGACAAAACATTGATATACGGACTAGTTGATAAACTTATTAAAACAACTGAAAAACTATCAGGCGATAAACTAGCACAGCGTATAGATAGGGTTGAAAGAAGGTTTAGAAACAGATGATTTTTCTAAGTAAAAACGGATCTGATGAATACATTAATGCGTTTGCAAAAGGCGCAAATGTAAAAGTTACCAATGACAGAGAGTTTGATTTTAATAGTTCTAATGATCCTATTGTACTGCGTAGTATTGTTAAACACAAAATAATGAAACAATGTATTGACAATAACAGAGATTTTTATTATATGGATAGTGGATACATTGGAAATTATCCTAGCCAAATAAATCCAAATGGTTGGAAATGGTTTCATAGAATAGTTAAAAACGATTTGCAACATAATGAAATTATTAATCGTCCAAGCGACCGTTGGGATAAACTAAAACACAAAATACACCCATTTAAGAAAACTGGTCGCAATATATTAGTTGTAATGCCTAGTGAAAAACCGGCTCTCTATTATAATATTAATATGGACGAATGGCGAACTAATACTATCAATCAAATAAAACAATATACTGATCGACCAATAGTAGTTAGAGAAAAAGCAAACAGACAAACAAGAATTGTAAAAACAATTTATCAAGATCTAGATGATGCACATGCAGTAGTTACATTACAAAGCATTGCGGCAACTGAGGCAGTACTATATGGTGTTCCTGCATTTGGATTAGCACCCAATGCGGCAAGTCCTGTTTCTTCTAGTGATTTATCTAAAATTGAAAACCCGTACTATCCAGATAATGATCTAGTTTCAAAATGGGCACATCATCTTGCATATGGTCAATTTCACATTGACGAACTCAAAGATGGTACAGCGTATAAAATACTAATGGAGGAACAATAAATGCGTATCGAAGTATTCATGTTAACTGGTCAAAACAACCAAGAAAAAGACATACTACGTGCTTACTATAGAGGTATATTAAGACATTTTAGTCGTATGGTGCTTGAAGAAGATGTTGATGACATCAATTTAGAAAGCAAAGTAAAAGAATTAAAAAAACACGAAATTGAAATTAATCTTAACTATGGAGAAAAAGTAAGCGAACATTGCGATGTTGGTGTAGTGTTTGGAAGCAACAAGCCTCGTGATAATTTACATCATAGAGTACGTAATGAAGTTATCAAAGTTGCAAAAAATTATATTATGATTGAAACTCCGTTACTTGGTAGAACTATAGTTAAAATGAGTAACCACGATTACTACAGAATTGGATTAAATGGTTTTTTATACAATCAGGGAGAATTTAATTGCGACAATGCTGATAACAAACGTATTGGATCTTATGGTGAACGATATAACTGGAAAGGCTGGAAGCAAAACAAAGACGGAAACATATTAATATTATTACAACTGCCTGGTGATGCAAGTTTACGAGAAAGTGATCATGGAGAATGGCTAATCTACACACTAGAAGAAATTAGATCAAAAACTGATAGAGCAATTACAATAAGATTCCATCCTGCGATGAGTGAAAAAGGACATGAAAACTTTTTTGCTAGTATAGGAAAAATTGTTTTTTCAAACTATAAAAATATTACATGGAGTGATGGTATAGAAACTAGTTTAGAAGATGATTTAAGAACAGCAAAAGTGTGTGTAACTTACAGCAGTGGTAGTGCTATTGACAGCATTATTCACGGAGTGCCAGTAATTACAATAGACGAAGGAAACTTTGCATATCCTATTAGTAGTAAAACATTAGAGTCAATCGATGATCCATATTGTGCAACTAAAGACGAAGTTAATCAATGGTTAAACAAATTATCATACTGTCAATGGAATAGACCAGAAATGGCAAAAGGCATTGCATTTGGACAACTGTATCCTAAGATTAAGGAACTTATAGAAGAATGAACGTTGTAAGTTATATGGCAGGTATTCCTGCTAGAAATAATAATCCTGAAAAACCTGCAATCTTACAAAACTTTATTCAAGGTGTTAAGGCATTTGGTGATAATGGAATTGTACACACAGGATCTAATCCGTTACCGTGCGATGTTGCAGTACTTCAAGGATTTATGCACGAAAGCAGTCCTCATAGTCCGCACTTGGTTGTTAGAAAAAATGTATTAGATACACAAAAAAGAAACGGTAAACGAACCATAGTTGTTGATAGTAACTTATTCCTTTATGTTGATAAAACTAATCCTGGAAACTATTTGAGATACAGTTACGATGGAGTGTTCCCTACAACTGCTGAATACTGTTGGGACAATCCGGATCCAGCAAGGTGGCAACAAATAAGCAAAGATTTGAATATAAAATTAAAACCATGGCGCACCGCTGGAAATCATGTCCTTATATGTATGCAACGCAATGGCGGTTGGAGTATGAAGGGTTTAGATGCGTGGCAATGGTTAGCAAACACAATAAAAGAATTACGTAGATATACAGACAGACCTATCATTGTAAGAGGACATCCCGGAGATGCAAAGTCAAAAAGAGTTATTAAAATGCAAAGATTTCCAGTTCCAATTACTATGCATAATGTTTATTTTAGTGATTTAGAGAATCGAACGCTAGTACAAGATTTAAGAAATGCATGGGCAACTGTAGTTTATAACAGTAGTCCTAGTGTTGCTAGTACAATAGAAGGTGTTCCTGTTTTTGTGTTTGATAAACAAGACTGTCAAGCAGGCGAAGTTGCTAACACAAACATCGCAAATATTGAAGATCCGCAAACGTTTGATAGACAGAATTGGCTAGAAAAAATTTCTATGTGTCACTGGAACTTTGAAGATTTAAAATCAGGTCGTGCTTGGAAGCACATGAAACAATACGCTAACGTCTAACAAACATTAAACCGTTTTTACGCATAAATCCTTTACCCATAGTAGTCATTTGTCTCACCATCTCGGTTCCTCTTACATCATATGAAAAACCGTATTGATTAAAAACATCTTTCCAGTAATCAGCAGTTTGACAATTTACATGATGATAACCTTTTTTACCTGGCAATGCGTGAGTACAAATAACAAACTTTGCTGATTGAAAAGCCGGCATGTAATTAGGAATATATTCTTCGTATACGTGTTCTAAAAATTCACAACTCCATGCTAAATCAAATTCCTCGTCAATTGAAAACGTATCTTTAGAAAAATCAAAGTGAATGTGTAAATCAGGTGTAATTACTCTTGGATCACCATCAATTCCTACAGCACGTAATCCTTTTTCTCTCGCCAATTTAACTTGACATCCTAATCCGCATCCGACATCTATCATGCTTTTTACGTTAAGCATTTTAATTGCCCAATTTAGTGTTCCTTCGTCGTCCCAACAGCGATTTTCTCCACCGCCTAAATGTTCTTCTACTTCTATCATGAATAGTTTCCTTTAATTAAACATACTTGGTCGTGTTTTTTATTTGTCCAAGAATTTATCATAAGTTGTTTTCTTTTAGGAATTTCAATCGGATTGTTCTCCATTATCTCGTATCGAGTTCCTAAATTTTGTATAATTTCATCCACTGCACGTTTGACTTCTGGTAATTGATAATCATCAAATACAATGATTTTACTGTTTTTTACTTTATCGTAATCATGCATAACAGTTTTATAACTATGTCCCCCGTCTATATAAACAAAGTCAAATTCTTGTTCTGTTAGTGTTTCAAAAGTATTACCTCTTACAAGTGTGTATGAAAACTTTTTCTTATATTTTGTAATGCGATGATTTAAATTGTGTTTAGCACGTTTGTAACTTCCAGGGCCTTTTCCGTTGTGTTCATATTCTGTAAGTTTGTCGTCAGCGTCATCAAATAAATCATAACCTGTATAATGTAATTTGTGTTTAGCAGGAACTAAAGGAATAATAATATCGATAAATTGTATAGCACTGGTTGCATTGTGTGTGCCTATTTCACAAATATTTAAAGGAACAAACTTTTGTAGAATAGGTTTATAAAACTCTAATAAGTTTGGTTTCACGGTTTAGGTCTCGCTGTTTTCCAATAGTCAACTTGCTGATTAACTTTTATATCATTAGAAAAACTTTGACCAAATCGTTTTCTATCACCTTTAAGGTGATCAAAATATTGTCCTAATTCGCTATTAATAAGAGGGTGTCCTTCACCGCCAGGTAAGTGACTGCTAATATTAAAGTTCTTAGTTCCAAACTTTTCTTGATGCCATTTTAATACTTCGTAAAAGACATAACTATCATGCCATTCTTTCATAGTAAAAATTCCGTCATCATTTGGATGTTCATATACACGTTCAAATTCATTTAAAAAATCTGTAGCGTGAGGATGTTTTAAATTAATACTGTACCAACCACACTCTGGCCATTTTGGTTCTCTACCTAAGTAAGCACAAAGAACATCATTAGGAATAAATTCATCTAACCACTTGTAACTAACAGGACTATGTACAAAAGTATCAGCATCAATCCAAATTAAAACATCTGCATCTGTTTTTTCTGCGGCTCTAAATATACTATATACTTTATGACTAAATCTTACAGCATTCCATTTAAATCCTTTTTTAGCATCAGGACGTTGAGCATACTTTCCAAAGTTACTAATATCTCCGTTTGCATGTGGAACGTTTTTCCATTTTTTCTTAAATTCAACTAATTTAGAACTTTCTCTTTCTAAATCTAAAACACGGATCCGTGTGTCTTTGTTTGGTACTATAGGGTTGCATCTTTCTGCATATGCCCATAATTCTATGTTTTTATCAACCTGCTTGCTAAAACTATTGATAAAACGCTGTGCATAATCATGCAATCCTTTTTGATTAAATGTAGTAACAAATAGAAATTTTCGTGTCATTGTGTTTCCTGTTAAATATACGTATATTTAGTTATGAACATGAAGCAGAGAAAATTTTATATATGTATTGACGGCGAGAGGGCATTGCCGTGGCAAAAAGGCTTTGAGGCTGATATAATTCGTAATACTGATGAAATTAATATTGAGAAATCTAAGGAAGACGGAGATGTTTTTGTCATTTGGGGGAGAGGACTGTATCAGTTTATGATGGCTAATAACTTAAACTTCTTATATTCAGACAGTGGGTATTTTAATCAGCCAAATGATACCAATCCTAAAGGTAAGAAAATATACCATAGAGTTGCTTACAATAAGTTTCAAGGTGAAACAATTTTAAATGTTCCAAGTGACAGATTTGATAGTTTAGGAGTAGAAACAAATCCATGGACTAAAAAAGGAAGGCATATTTTAGTAGCGCCACCGAGCGAAAAAACATTTGCACTATTAGACTTGAATGAAAACAAAGATCAATGGTTAGAAAGAATAATATCTGAAATAAAACAATATACAGATCGTCCTATAAAAATTAGACATAAAATAGGAAATAGAGGAGAGCGTATTAGATTAAATCCAATTATGAACGATCTCGATAATTGTCATTGTGTTGTAACCGGTAACAGTATTATTGCTACAGAAGCAATTACACTAGGTGTTCCTGCATGTGTACTAGATGAAAATGCCGCAAGTCCTGTTGCAATTAAACAGTTAAGTGATATTGAAAATCCAATTCGTCCTAATAGAGAACAATGGTGGAACAGTTTAGCATATCAACAATATACTATGGACGAGGTGGAAACAGGCGTGTGTATGGACCAGGTCCGAACCATCTTCCAAATATAGAACTATCTGCAGGTTTGTTTGATCCTTCTTTAGGAGCCCAAATAAATGCACGTTTTGATTTTATATAAATCATTTCATATATATTAAACGATTCTATAAATGCTACAACATCATCGATATCTCTATTGACTTCGTGAACTATCCAAGGTTTGCAATGTTTAATAGTTTCTGTACAACCTTGCAATACATCTAATTCAAAGCCTTGCGTATCAATTTTAATTAGATCAACTTTTTTTGTATTTGTGCTATCTAGTGTAACAACATCACAATAAAAATCACCCGATCTTATTTTATCAACTTTCCTATAAATCTTAGTGTTACCACAATTTTTTACAGCATCATAAAATAATACGTTATCATTAAAGTTGCTTAATCCCTTTTGTATAAATTGTATATTAGATTGTTTTTTACAATTGATTTTCAAACACTGCATATTTTTTGGACTAGGCTCGTATGCATGTATTGATTCAAAATGTTTTGCAAGAGGTCGACACCATATACCTACATTTGCGCCAACATCGATCATAACACGTTTATTAGGCATATGTGTTACCAAGAAGTCTCTAAACTTTTTTTCGTACTTTAAATCAATACGGTTTTGATCTAAGTGTGTTGATATCTTTTTATCGCCTTCGGGTGCCACCCAATAACTGTTAATTTTAACTGGCTGAAATTCTACGGTCATGCTCTCTTCCAATAAATATAATAAACTGCGTATATAACATATTTAGCGAGAACCATGATAGTAGGAATGTTCAATGAATTTGGTGCCCAAAACTCAACACCCGTTTTCGGTGCTTTTCAACAAAGTCTAGACAAGGCAGGTATACCTTGGACAAAAAATCTAGACATGTGCAATGTTGCTGTAATATGGAGTGTACTTTGGCATGGTAGAATGGCACAAAACAAACGCATATGGGACCATTGTCAAAAGTATAATAAACCAATTATTGTATTAGAAGTTGGAGGAATACTTCGTAATAAAAGTTGGAAAGTTGCTATTGGAGGCATCAACAACGAAGCATACTTCGGAAATGAATCGTCTAGCAAGGTCAATGAATGGTTACGCAATGCTAGTCAACACAGACAAAAGCAATTTGATATAACCTTAGAACCGTGGCAAGACTCAAATCCAAAAAAATATATTTTAATTTGTACACAACACAACAAAAGCCATCAATGGCGTGATATGCCTAATGTAGATATGTGGTTAGAAGAAATCATTAAAAAGATTAGACAGCACACATCTCGTGAAATTAGAATTAGACCACACCCACGTAGTCCACTTAATCCAAATGTTATAAGGACGTTAAACTTTAATTATAAAAATATCGAATTGCAATATCCGGTGCGTTATGCTCAAACCTATGACGAGTTTGATTATGACACTGCATTGAAAGGCGCCCACTGCGTAATTAGCCACAGCAGTAATCCAGGATTGCAAGCAATAATTGCTGGTGTTCCGGCATTTGTTGGTCCTGAAAGTTTAGCACTTCCAGTTGCCAATACTGATTTTAGCCAAATTGAAAATCCAAAACGACCTAATAGAACACGTTGGTTTAATAACCTATTATACACAGAATACTCTATACAAGAAATATCCGACGGGTTGCCATTGGTAAGATTACTTCCAAAATTAGAAGAATTAGTTCTTGCTCAAACAAAAAAATAGTGTTATAATACACTATAAAATTGAGGTTTCTAAGAATGCAACACACTATCCAATCTAGCGAACAAACGGTTGAAGACTGCGTAATGTTTTTGGCAGGAGAAGGCAATTATATTTTTGGAGAAGAAGTAAGCATAGATCAATATGATTTAAGCATTGTTAAAAGTTTAGGCAGGCAACTAGGAAACAATAGTGCATTTACACAAAAACAAAGTGTTATAGGTTTGCGTCTTGTTAAAAAGTACACCGCATTATTAAAAGACAAAGGATTTGATACTGATACTATTCAAAAAGAGTCAACTTTTAAATGGCCGTTTAGAACCATAGATAGAACAAAAAGTTTATATGTTGACGGTGAAAAAATTGTCCTCAAAAGTCCTTTTATCGCTGATATAGTAAACAAGGTTAAGAGACGTAAAAAGCCAAGTTACTATAAAGGTGAATATCAAGGTGATACAAAAGAATGGGCGTTTGATTATAACGAACCCAATGTAGAATTTCTTGTTAATCTAGTTAAAGGCATGAACTTTAATATTGATCAAAAAATTAAAGAGGACTACGAAAAAATTATTACAATTAAAAAAGATCCAATCGAACATTATCCTACCTTAACCAAAAAAATGGGAGGTTATGTATACAATAATATTGTAATCGAATCAAACGATCCGAGACGTGCGGTTATGAAAGCAAAATTGCAAGGATGTGCATTGTACGATGACAGTGTTGTAAACTCATTGAAACCGTTAGCATACACAGATAAAATTCTGCTCGGAGATAATCGAAAATGGTTTATAAATTCCAATGTTCATCACATTTTGGAAATATTTTCATTGATCAATACCGTGGATCAGTGTATAATTATGTGTAGTAGTAATAGTCTAGAACAACTACAAAGTATTGTTGAAAACTTACTAGGTAGTGGTTATAGTTCAGATGATATTTGTGTTATGTTCAGATTTAAGAATAACAAAGAATGGTTTGATGGAAACAAGTATATTAAAAACACAGGTGTAAACAAGTTTGCTCCACATAAGAAAATTTTTATTATTAATGAAAAGATTCCTAAACCGTTGATTCAAAATAATATTGATCCACAACTAATCATTTGTACTTTACCTACACAACCTAGTCATTACAAATCACAGGCTTGGTTAGAAAGCAAACCAACTGTGGTATATTATTGTGGTAGCAAGCCATCAGGAGTAGAAGACTGTGCCGACGTGTAAACTGGTAATTAAAGATGAAGTAAATGTTAAGTTTGAAGGACTTGACCTTGAAATGCGTAAAGCATTAACAAACAAGTTCAAGTATGACATTCCTTATGCACGTTACTTGCCAGCATATAAATTAGGACGTTGGGACGGCAAGGTTAGTTTCTTTGGACTAGGTGGTACAACTTATATTAGTATGCTTGAAGACGCACTTCCTTTCTTAGAGCAGAAAGGCTGGTATGTTGAAGTTGAGGATCTACGTGAATCAACACCTCTTAACTTTACTAATATTACAGAAAACTATTGGAAGGATCAAGGCGCTGTATGGCCCAAAGGACACGTAGCAGAAGGACAGCCGATTGTACTACGTGACTATCAAGTAGAAGTAATTAATAATTTTATTAGCAATCCACAAAGTTTACAAGAGGTTGCTACCGGGGCTGGTAAGACTATCATAACGGCCACATTGAGTAAGATCTGTGAGCCGTATGGTAGCACAATCGTTATTGTACCTAACAAAAGTCTTGTTACGCAAACTGAAGAAGATTATGTAAACGTAGGACTTGACGTTGGTGTATACTTTGGTGACAGAAAAGAACTAGGTCACAAACATACTATTGTTACTTGGCAAAGTCTTAATGTGCTAGATAAGAAATCAAAGAACCACGAAGCCGCACATACACTAACAGAATTTTTACAAGATGTACGCACAGTTATTGTTGACGAAGTA
>Ga0181591_10003553_pt1 | contig 13577 bp, 6 predicted proteins | sample 071ome_33_FD_133757 | JGI IMG/M metagenome (GOLD analysis project Ga0181591, IMG submission 133757) | Coastal salt marsh microbial communities from the Groves Creek Marsh, Skidaway Island, Georgia - 071412AT metaG (megahit assembly) | ecosystem: Environmental > Aquatic > Marine > Intertidal zone...
AGGCCGGGACTGAAGGCCACCAGGGAGTAGGTAAAGACAAACGCGAGGAATGTCGGTGTGTCCATGGGAAAACCGGAATATGAAATAGGGGGCAGTGACCCGATTAACCCCGGGTCATTGTCCCCTATTTCATATGAACAGGATTGGTTCATGCTTAACAGGAGGAGAATTGGCGAAGAGATACAGAGGAAAGGAAAAGGAGAATCAAATTACTCTGACCCCTTTGATTATTTTGGATCAGAGAATCTTTTATTCTTCCCGGCTGAGTCGTCGGTAATACTCGGCGACCGAATCCTGGTATTCCTCGGGAATGCTTTCCGCCGTGGCGGTACGCACGTTGTTGCGGCCGGCACTCGGGCCGTCCAGTTGCAGGCCCACTTCCAGCTGTTCGATCAGGGCGAGCATGTCGTTGAACTCGGCGGCCAGGATGTCCTGGTTGCGGTTCAGGCGGGTGGCTTCCAGTTCGCGGATCCAGTCGTACATCTGGGCCAGTTCCTCGGCATTGAGTTCCAGGTCACGCACGGCACTGCGGGCCTGCTGGGTGAACTGGTCAAGGTCGCCGTAGAATTCCTCTGGCACATCAATGGGGCCGTTGTTGAGCGGGTCGTAACCAGTCCAGGGACCGAACTGACCATTACGGGCAAAGCGGCCGCCGTTGCTGCCACCTTGTTGATTGCCGCCTTGCTGGCCATTCTGCTGATTGTTTTGCTGGCTCCCCTGTTGACCGCCTTCCTGGGTCTGTTCCTCTGGCTGGCTGCCGGGCTGGCCGTTCTGGGCCAGTTGTTCCTGTAATCTGGCGCGCAGGGCCTGGGCCTGGCGGCGGGCGACATCCACATCGCTGTTGCCGGGGGCGCCCTGGGTTTCGACCAGTTCCTGGGCTTCTTCCAGGCGGTCGGCCAGGCGGCGCATTTCGGCGGTGACGGCACTTTCATTGCCGGCAATGTAGAGACCGTAACCGGCATCTATGTAGAGTCCGGCATTGGTGATGGCCTGTTCCAGCTCGCTTTCCACCAATTCCTCGTTGGCACGCTGCAGTTCCCGTGAGGCTTCAGGCACATCATCACCAAAGCGCTGCATGGCACTGAGCATCTGTTCCTGCAGGGAGGAAAGTTCGGCGGCCAGGGCGGCTTTCTGCCGGGCCAGTTCCCACTCTTCCTGCAGTTCCATGCCACGGCTGTCCGGGTCTTCACCACTTTCACGATCAGCGACGGCCTGTTCCATGGCAGCCTGCAGCTGCTGTTCCATGCGCTGCTGTTCCAGGGCCATGCGCTCGGCCTGGCCGGCCATGTTGCTGAAGGAGGACTGCATGTCGGCGAGCTGGTCAGCCGCGATCTGCTCGCGTGCGCCTTCCAGCTGGCGGCGGGCTTCATCGGCGGCACGCTGCAGTTCTTCAGGACTGGCGTCTCCGCGCATAGCTTCCGCGGACTGCTCCATGGCGCGCACGGCGCTTTCGAGGCGGCGCTGTAATTCGTTCTGGGTGATCTGCTCGCCGGACTGGCCGGATTGTCCGCCCTGGCCCTGCTGACCAGGTTGGCCTTGCTGTCCCTGCTGCCCGGGTTGCTTCTGCTGGTTTGGCTGCTGGCCCGGTTGCTGCTGGTTGTTCTGGGCGGTTTGCTGGCCCTGACCGCGCTGCAGGCTTTCGCGTTGCTGCTGCAGCTCTTCGAGCCGTTCCTGCAGCTCCTCGGTTTCCCGGCGCAGCATTTCCTGCTGATAACGCTGGGCTTCAGACAGCTGCTGCTGATTGCGCAGATTATTGGCCAGCTGCTCCTGGCGACGGGCCAGTTCATCCAGCTGGTTCATGATGTCTTCTTCCTCGGCCTGCTGGGCCTGGGGCGAGACATTGCTGCCGGTTTCGTACTGGTTGAGCTCCAGGTCCATTTCCAGTTCAAACATTTCCGCCAGGTCCTGCTGGGCGCGGCCGCCACCACCTCCGCCACCACCCTGCTGCTGGTTCTGCACCTGGAATTCATTGAACAGCGATTCCGCCCGCAGCAGGTGCTGCAGGGCTTCCTGGGCGGGTGCAATGGCCTCGTCGAGTTCTAGCGCGGCTAGACGTTCCGAGGCGGGATACATGCTCTGTACCGCCTGTTCCATCTGGGAGACAAACTGTTCGATCTGGGCATCCTGGCTGTCCAGCTGGCGGGCGCGGGTCCGTTCGGCCAGGGTCGCGGCCTGCTCGGCCAGGGTGGTCTGGAGTTCGGAGAGCAGGGACGAGTTCACCTGAATCTGGCCTCTACCATCGCTTTCCTGCTGTTCCCGAATCAGGTTCCAGGTGGAGGTGATGATCTGGCGCTGGCGATTGGAGATTTCATCCTGGGGACCACCCTGCTGGCCACCGCCACCACCGCCGGACATCTGTGACTGGCTGTAACGGCGCTGGTAGTTCTGTATCTGGATAAAATACATGTCGGTGCGCACAGTCTGGGTGCGATCACTGCCTTCTGCGTAAAAGGAGATGAGGTCGCCGGGCTGCAGGGGCACTTCTTCAGGTGGCGTTTCGGTCGATGCTTCACCGTCCACCATGGCCAGGTATTCTTCTTCGGCTTCCCGCAGCTCATCCGCCAGTTGCTGTTCTTCGGCGGAGAGAATGGTGAACTGGCCTACCTGGGTGCCGGTTACCGGTGCTTCTTCCGGGACCCGGAATTCTTCTAGCATGAAGATATGTTCAGCCGTGGTGTCGCGGACATTCTCTGCCAGGGTCACGGCCTGCCATTCGCCGCCATTAATGGAATATTTCAGGTCCAGGGTTTCCAGGTTGAAGTCATCGCTGGCTTCGATACGCGCAGTCACTTCCTCAATGTTGCTGGCATTCCAGTCACCACCGGGACGGATGAATTCAATCACGGGTTTGCCGTCTTCGGCGATGCGAATGAAGTAGTCATCACTCAGGCGTACCTGTTCACCACCGACGATGGCGGCGATGTAGTACTCGCCTTCATCGGATACCATGAAATCGGTTGAGGCCTCCACACCATTGAGTTCCATGGACTGGCCATTGTCGTTAAGTACCAGTTCGCCGGCTAGCAGTGGCGATGTGGTGGTTACGGTCAGTTCGATGCGCGTGTCCGGTAGGGTCCGGATATCGCCCATGTCGAATGTTTCCGGTTCACGCTCGGTCCATTCCGGATAGTGGTAGGTCAGCTCCAGGCTTTCGATACCGGGCACATCCACTACCTGGATTTCATATTCCGAGCTGCGCAGTCCGGTTGTAGTGATGTAGTAGCTCAGGTTGTCCTGCATGGAAAAGAAGGTGAACTCGAAACCCGCCGGGCTCTGAACCATGCTCACTTCCTGCCATTCTGCACCGCCTTCACGCACATGGATGACGGCTTCATCGGGAGAGAAGCCTTCCATGTTAGCCATAACCCGAAGGTTCGCGCCGCGCCTGACACTCTGGTCTCCCGGTGTGACGACGATGGACTGGGGAGGCAACAGGTCGCTGAAGGCCCAGCCGGCCAGCAGGTTGCGCAGGCTGTAATTCATCATGCCGGGGCCGGCTACCAGCAGGGCAATGAGTACGATAACAGCCATGCCGCCTACAGCGCCGGCGATGCTGAAATCGCGTTGGCTGATTTCGGTTTTTACAGGGTGGGTGTCACTGACTTTCAGGGCGTCTTCGGCCAGCAGGTCGAGGAAGGGATTGTTCTCTTCCTTCATTTGGATATAGGTCTCGACCCGGCCGCCAAAATCGGGGGTGCGGGATTCGATTTTGTCGCTGAGGTTGTCGTCGATATCCTGTAAGGGACGCCAGATGCGAAGGATTGCGACAATGGCAATAGCCAGCACCAGGAAGATGCGGAAGGCGGCGACAGTTTCACCGGAGAAGCCGCTCTCCGTAGAGAACCAGGCGCCGATGACGGCCATCACCAACAGTACCACGGCGGTAGCCGCCAGGCCCTGGAAAAGGGTGAGTTTTTTCAGGCGCTGCCTGAAATCACTTAAATATTGGTCTAGCCTGTTATTAGAACTATTCATTTCCTTTTACTCGATGAGTTACAGGGTACCAGTTCTTACTCTTAAATGCTGATTACCGAGAATGGTTTCCGCCAGGACGATCAGGGCCAGCAGGGCCAGCACGAAACGCCATATTTCCCGCTCTTCCAGATCTTCCTCTGCTTCTGTTGTATCGGGCTGCAGGGTTGCCTGTCCGGGGTTGGCCGTACCGGCCACTACATTCTGCCAGTTTTGCAGTACCTGGGCATCCATTACAGTCAGGTCTGATTCCCGGCGATCCGGGTTAACGGCTACCAGCACTTCCCCTGAAGGAGTAAAGACCTGGTAATAGCCGGTTTTATTCAACGGGATGTCCTGTGTCTGTGTTGTATCAGACAGGGACAGCAGACTTTCCCCGTCGGGGTCATTTACCTGCCCGGACGCACCACCGGCAGAAGACAGCTGCAGGAAGCTTTCGGCCACCTGCTCACGGGTCAGCAGGTTTTCATTGGACAGGTAGCGCGCGGCTTCCGCCATGAAGGTGACAAATACCGGTTTCACCGGCAGATCGCTCAGGGTGTTATCCAATGATGTGGTCAATAACAGGAAACGGCCGCGGCCGATCTGGCGCTCCAGCAGAACAGGACTGTTGCCGGCCTGGGCCATGAGCAGGCGGTCATCATCGTCGGCCTCAACGGGCAGGGACCGGACATTGACAGAGCCCCAGCCGGAAGACTCGGCGAGTACCGGATGGCTGCTGTCAATCATGGTAATGGGGTTGCGACCTTCCTGTCGCAGAGTGGTCGTACCAATGGGCAGATCCAGCACGGGGACCGATGAGAGTCCACGGGTGGATTCTCCCGAGGCGGCAAGAACAGCTCCGCCACCACTGACATAGTCATTCACCGCCGTTGCCAGGCTGCTGTTTACCTGGCCAATATCTTCAATCACAACCCAGGGATAGCGCTGTAAAATGCGGGCATCCAGGTCGGCAATGGTCTGGACAATCACTTCGTAGCCACGGGGGGCAGTTTCCAGTGCGGTACTGATATAGGTCACGCCGTTCGATTCCGGGTCGCCGGTAAGCAAGAGGACCGGGGCCGGTGGGGAGTTGTCGAAAACGGTATGGCGCAGGTCATCACCGGGCAGGGCGTCGTTCGGGGTCAGGGAAATATCCACGCGGTTGTCGCCTTCTTCAAAGGTGACGCCATCAAAGTCAAGCAGGGTGATGCCTTCGCCTTCCAGCACAATGTCCTGTGTCTGTTGCACCTGTCCATTCACGGACAGGGTGACGGTACGAGGCATTTCCTGGTCATCGGAGGCATAAGCCCGAATGCCCACTTCCACGCTCTCGCGGTTGCTGACAAGCACGGAATCCACCGCCAGGTTGGGAGTGTCATCGGCAGTCACTGCTTCAAGTTCCAGGGACACGGGGCGCCCGTTGATGACATCTGGAATCATGTCGGCAAAGCGCACGGCCTGGCCGGTAAGCTGGTAGTCGCTGATCACATGCAGGACGAAATTGGCCTGGCTCTCTTCAATCATGGTGTTCAGGGAAGTAATCATGCTGCCCAGGTCCAGTTTTCCGTTACCCGGTTCCAGGATAGCTGCAGCCGCTTTCAGTGATTCCCTGTCCGCCGTTACTGACAGGACTTCCTGGACATTGGTAGAAGCTGTGTAGAGGCTGGCCACATCGTCATCGGCCATGTTGTCAACAATGGTTCGGGCACGATCAATGGCGGCATCAAATCGGCCAGTGGCCGACATGGAAAAGGAGGTGTCCATCACGATGACATGATGGGTGGTGTCTTCAGTAATGATGGCTTCGGGTGGTGCAAAGAATACTGGCCGGGCAAAGGCCAGGGCCAGCAACACGAAGAAAAGTATGCGCAGGGCCATTAACAGCAGGTACTTGAGCTTTCTCTGCACATGAATGCGTTTCTTCGCCGGTTCCAGGAACATGGTAGTGGCAAAAGGCTCGCGTTCAGTCACCTGGGTTTCCAGGCGATGCAACCAGATCGGCAGGGCGATACCGAGTAGTCCGAGCAGGAACAGGGGTCCGATCAGCGCCACTTTCTATCCTCTCTTCTCGCGGAAAGTTAAATAATTGTGCAGCGCCTTGTCTAAAGGCTCACTGGTGTTGATCAGGACATGATCCGCACGAATTCCGTTGGCCGCTTCCTCGATGGTGCGAATATGGGCCTGGATTTTCTCCCGGTAGGCTTTCTGCATGTACGTGGGTTCCACTTCCACGGCCTGCCCGGTTTCCATGTCTTCATAGAGCGTCGATTGCTTGATCTCAGGATCCAGCTCCTTTTCATCCAGCAGGTGGAGCATGATCACGTCCTGTCCATGCAGTGCCAGTGGCCGGATGTTTTCCAGCAGCTCCTCAGCGTCGCAGTAGAAGTCGGAGATCACTGCCACCAGCCCACGCTTCTTTATATGCTCGCGGAAACGGCTCATGGGTTTGTTGATATCAGTACCCTGTCTAGCCTGGGCGGCATCGATGGTATGGATCACACCCTGCAGGGAGCCAGGCTTGTTCGCGGGGGGGCGATATTCAACGATATCATCGTCAAACAGCATCAGGCCGACTGCATCATGCTGGCGTGAAGCGAGATAGGCGAGGCTGGCGGCCAGGTACTTGCCGTACTGCAGCTTGGTGGCATCACCTGACCCAAACCCCATGGAGGCGCTGGTATCCAGCAGCAGCATCAGGTGACTGTTGGTTTCGCCCTGGAAACGTTTTACATAGGTACGGTCTGTACGTGAATACACGTTCCAGTCTATATAGCGGGGATCATCGCCTTCGGTGTATTCCCGGTATTCCACAAATTCCTGGCTGAAGCCGAACTTGGGTGAGCGGTGCAGACCGATCACAAAGCCTTCCACCACGGCCTTGGCAACCAGTTCCAGGTTGGACAGACTGGCCAGTACCGACGGATTGAGCAGTCGGGTGCGGGCGTCGCGGTTGTCAGATGATGGAGCGGCCATGGGGTTTCAGGTTCCTCAGGCAGCCACCGGCTGCGCCAGGTCATTGAGCATGCTGTTGAGGATATCGTCGATGGTGACACCATCGGACTCCGCATAGTAGTTTGGTAGCACGCGGTGGCGCAGGATTGGCAATGCCAGCGCTTTTACGTCATCGGGCGTGACATGGTAACGACCTTCCATCAGGGCCCTGGCCTTGGCGGCCAGCACCAGGTTCATGGAGGCACGAATACTGGAGCCGAAGTTGATGTACTTTTTCACCATATCCGTGGCTATCGGGTCAGCAGGGCGCGTAGCTCGGACCACGTCCACAGCGTAGCGGGTCACTGATTCCGAAATAGGTACCTGGCGCACCAGCCACTGGAATTGGGTAATTTCCTTCGCACTGGTACAGGCTTCCACAGGTGGCATATCCACCCGCTTGGTAAAACGATCCAGGACGGCCACTTCTTCTTCCGGGCTCAGGTAATCCAGAATGACATTGAACAGGAAGCGGTCAAGTTGTGCTTCCGGCAGCGGGTAGGTGCCTTCCAGTTCTATCGGGTTCTGGGTAGCCAGGACCAGGAAGGGTTTGTCCAGTTGGTGAATCTGGCCACGCACGGTGACGGTTTTTTCCTGCATGGCTTCGAGCAGGGCCGCCTGGGTTTTCGGCGGCGTACGGTTGATTTCGTCGGCCAGCAGCACGTTGGTAAATACGGGGCCGGGCACAAACCGCCATTCCCTTTTTCCGGTGCTCTGGTCTTCCTCGACCATGTCAGTACCGGTGATATCGGTGGGCATAAGATCCGGTGTGAACTGGATTCGCTTGAAGGTCAGCCCCAGGGCAGAAGCCAGCGTGTGGACCAGAAGGGTCTTGGCCGTACCAGGCATACCGGTGATCAGGCAGTGACCACCCACGTACAGGGTGATGAGCAGGTTATCCACGATGTGATGCTGGCCAATGATGGTCCCGGAAATCTGTTCCCGGATTTTGTTGTTGGCAGCCACAAATTTCTGGACCAGCTCCCGGGTTTCTTCGGTATCAAATGCTTGGGTGACTTCTTCGCTCATATCACTTTCCTGTTGCTGTCGTTAATCTTGTTGAACCTATTATGCAATTCGTCGGCATAAGCCGGATTTCGTAATCTGTTTGCCGGGATTGTTTATCCCGCAGGTCGGGATAGACCCGCTGGGTCGTGTCCCGACAATCTTTTAAAACTATTCAAATGACTCCCGGGTGCGGCTCATCTCCAGCAGCAATTGCTGGGCTGGACGATACTGCGGCGCGATGTCCAGTGCAGTCATCAGGAATTCCATGGTCTTGTCTGCATTGTCCAGCGCATGCCAGGCGCTGGCAACCCGGTAATTGGCTGATGCCTTATCAAGCGGATCAAGGGCCAGCAGCACTTCATATTCAGACAGTGCCTGTGACGGTTTATCCGTTTCCATGTAGAGATCGCCCAGGCTGGTGTGCACATCTTCCCGAAAGGGATTGGCCCAGTTGGTGCTCATGAAAACGGCTTCGGCCTCGTCCAGTCGGTCATTTTCCACATAGTAGTTACCCAGCGCCATCAGGGCATCGGGAAGGTAACCGCCTTTTTCCCAGAAAGTATGCAGGGCCTCGATTTCCGCTTCCTTGTCCCCCAGTTCCCGGTAAGCCCGGGCTTTCATCACATAGGGGCTGTCATTCTCAACGTAATCCGGATAGGTAAAGATAGCGCGGTCTGCGGCGGCAACGGCCTCTTCCCATTCTTCAGCCTGCAGGTGACTGGCACTGGCCTGCATATCCTGCATCCACACACCAAGCCCGCTCAGAAGGGGGCCAAACTCAATATCAATATACTGTTTGAAGTGGCGGTCAAAGTCCTTGTCGGAAATGCCCAGCACCTGCTCAATGGCATCCACGGGACTGACACCATCATTGAACAGGTAAAGCATTTCCACAATCTTGTCGAAGCCGTATTCCAGGTCAATGAAGTCGAAGACCAGTCCGCCCTGCATGTAGGAAACAATAACCTGTCCCTGATAGGTAGGCCGCATGAACCCATCATCCAGCTTGGCGATGGGCAGGAATTTGCCTTCGGCCATGGCCTGCAGAACATCCGTGGGAATACGACGCCCGGCAATGGGACCGGTGCGCCATTCCTCGAACACAGAGATGCCTTCACTGACCCATCTCGGTACCTTGTTGTTCGTGGCACCCAGGGTAAATACGTGTGCCATTTCATGCCATAGCGTGGTGCCCCAGTGATAGCTGGCTTCCGGGTGGGCCGTGGGAGAATCCATGGCGAAGAGGTATCCGAAGGTTACACCCAGCAGGCCCACACCAGGCATACCGATCGAACGCACGATGAAGTCTTCATGATTGGGATAAATCTCGACGATCACCGGTTCCTTCGGATCAAGACGGTATCGATCACGGTAGGCATCAATGCTGTCCTCGGATAACTGGCGAGCATAGTTCTTCAGGATGGGCGCTTCATTTTTGCCCAGTCGCAGGATCAGTTCCGGCAGTGGACCCTCGGGAGGATCCGGATAGCTGATGTTGATGAAGTCCTCGGTGAAGGTATCCAGCAGGCGCATCAGGTTGACAGTAATCGGATTAAAGGCATTGCCGGCATAGGAGATATTCACATGCTCGATGGCCTCGTTGATCTGGTTCATGCGCAGCATGTTCTGCCCCAGATAGACGTGGGCTTCCCAGTGGTCCGGTTGCACCTCCACCGCCTTGCGGAAAAAGCCACCAGCTTCCCGGTAAAGGCGAATGATGGTGGCGTAGTAGCCAGGGATGAACCAGGCATCGCCGTAGTTGGGACTCTCTTCAAGGGAGGCATCAATATAGGGCTGGTATTCATTGCCGGTCATGAAAGCATGGGCAGCCTGCAGGGCATTGAGCCGCATTTCAGGCAGATTGGCATCGTCGGCCAGCTCGAAGGCCTCATCGAGAATATCCTGGGCTTCATCGTAACGGTCCTGTCTTAACTGGGACTCAGCGGCCATCATCATGCCGCGCACCCGTGCTCCCGCCGGGGCCAGGGCCTCATCCATGACCATGGACAGGTGCTGGTTCAATACTTCGGGATCTCCGCCTTCAGCCAGGGATGCCGCCGCGCCGATATGGGCCCAGGCATTGTTCTCATCCAGGGCCAGGGCTTCACTGAACAGGTTGTAGGCTTCCTGGTACTGGAAGGTTTCCATGAACAGTTCACCCCAGCGCACACGAACCATGGGGTCATCGGGGTAGTCATTAAAGGCCTGCTGAAACTGGGTATTGGCGCCCTGCATATCTCCCTGGGCCCAAAGTGCCTCGGCACGCAGTCTGGCATCCTGGCCCGGAGTATTCAGGAGAATATAGCAGCGACCGGCTTCCTGTGACTGCCCGCTCCAGAAAAGGGTGTCACATGCCTGCAGGGGTTCGTAATCCAGGGCACCATAGAGATGTTCCCTGGCAAAGGTGGAGGTACTGAGCACACTGGAAGCCAGCAAGGCGGCTGTCAGGACAGGCCTGGCAAGAATGCTTGATGGCTTACTCCCGGTCTGCATCGTCTCCGCTGCCCGCCTGTAACTGTTCCAGTTCCTCGCTGACTTCAGCTGCCTGCAGGATCAGTGCCTGCAATTGCTGGATATAGTCTGCATTGGTGAATTCGTTGCGCCTTAACTGCAGTTCCTCGATATCCTGGTCGAGCTCCTGGCGTCGTGTAAGCAGTTCATTAATCCTGGGATCCTCACTGGAGATCTGGAGGTCTCCCAGCCTGGCCAGGGTAAAACTTGCTGCCGTGTCGCCCCGAATCTGGGCATGCTCCGTGGCCAGCTTGCTCTGTGATTCAAAGAAGTTCTCTACACCGCGATTGGCATAATCAAAGGCTTCCTGGATGCTGATATTACTGTTTTTGTTGATATCGGCATTCTCATTGACCAGTGCTTCGGCAAAATAGTCACCAAACTCGGTGGCGTTTTTTTCATTACCATTTCGCGTTGCCGTGACCAGAATGCGGTCATCGGTTTCCAGGACTCCCAGGGTGGCACCACTGGCGCTGGAGGTGTTCAGTAGGAAGTGGTTCTTCCCGGGCAGGGTGCCCAGGATTTCGGCCAGGTCACCATCGGTGATATCCGGACCGGGAATATTGAATTTGTACTGTTCGCCATCGTAACTGCCATGACCGATCAGGTAGATTACAGCCCGGTCTTCGCTGGTCATGGACTCGGAAAGGATTCTGAAGTGGGCAAGCAGGTTTTCGCGAGTCGCATCGGGACCGGAAAAGTCGGTGACCTGATCTTCATCCGCCAGGGAGTGGGAGGCATCGCGAATTTTGCCGAACTGTTCAGTGAAACGTTCATCCCACTCCGGCTGGCCACCCAGGCCCTGGACGATAGTCACATAGACGGCAGCCTGGGCGGATATGCAACTGAGCAGCAGCACAGAGAACAGACCAAGCGATTTCAATGGCGTCATATGGTTCTCCATTTTCGTCGCAACAGCCACTCGGCGGCTTTCAGGAGTATCAGTAATAAAAAGAAGAAAGGCGCATCCCAGAGGTAGCTGATCTGCTGCTCAGTAATGCCTGCTGTAGAGAAGGAAATGGCTTCAGTAATTTCATCCCACTGGTCCGGTGTCCAGTACTGGCCGCCAGCGACATTGGCGATACGTTCAAGCAGTGGACGGTTTTGTCTCACATTGAAAATTTCCTGACCCTGTTCAAAGCGTACAGCGGTGGTAGAGGAACCAACCAGGGTTTCATCGACGCGGGAAATGGCTTCAACAGAGTAGAGTCCGGTGGAATCCGGTGTGAAGGAAGCTTCAAAGGCTCCGGGCTGGCCTGACACAGGCTGCAACTCCAGGCTAACTACCTCGTTATTTTCGGAAGAGACCACGGCAGATATTTCCAGGCCCTGGTTTTCCTCGGCATCGGGATCGCGGACCTGGGCCCTGACAACAATATCTCCACTTTCCACCTGGCTGGTCAGTTCAAATGGCCTGGGTGAATTGGCAACCAGGGACCGGGTTAGCTGTCGCCAGAACGTTTCATGCTGCATGTTGTCCACGGGCAGACTCATCTGCCAGCGCCAGGTACCGCCGGTAGCCAAGATAAAGCTTTGGCCACGACCATAGGGCTGGGAAACCAGCAGAGGTTGTTCTCGACCATCCACATTGACCGTGAGTAAGGTGGTGGCGGCAGGGCGCAGAGGGCCAAGCTGCTGGTAATCTGCCACTTCCGGCAGTTCGGACCAGAGCCGGTCATTCTCCGATTCACTGTCACTGAACTGAAGCATCGGGGCAAGGCGGCCGCTATCAGCCAGGGAGACCGGGGCTTTCTCGCGAATAAAAGCGGATTCGCCACTGTCCAGCCGGGAAGGCAGGATGTCATTGACAGCTGTTTCGCCCCAGCCACCCAGTCCGAGGCCGTTCAGCCCGGCGATCATCAACAGGGAGCCACCGCGGTCACTGACAAAATCGCGGATCATTTCATGCTGTTCTGTGGTGAGTTCGGCGGCATTGAAACTGCCAATGACCAGGGCGTCATATTCAAACAGGGTGGCCTTGTCGTCAGGGAATCCACCAGCCAGTTCGTCCGGATCTTCAATACCCTGGCGGTAATACTTGTTCGGGGTCACCTTGAGCAGGGTGGAGAGCTGGATACTGGGATCATCCCCCAGGGCCCGCTGCATGAATTTGTACTCCCAGCGGGGCTCACCCTCTACATAAAGTACCTTGTACCGACTCTCTTCCACATCCATTACGGCTGTACGGGTGTTATTGGCGAGGTTGGATTCGCCAGTAAACGGGTCCAGGGTGAAGCGCAGATCAAGCTGGCCGGGTTCCTCAACGTCGATGTCTATAAAGCCCAGGGTGTTGTTCTGGTCATTGCCCAGGGTGATTTCTTCCGTAGTCAGGAAAGTATCTCCGTCATAGACTTTGACACGGGCAATGCCGCCCTGGTCATGGCGAATACCTACGCGGGCAGAGAGTGTCGTTCCGGGCAGGGCTTTTTCCGGCAGGGCAACCTCGGTTAGCTCCAGATCCTCGGGAATGATTTCCCTGCCAAGGCCCACGGTATGAACCGGTACACCGTAACCTGCAATCTCATTGAGGTCTGACTGGGAGACGGCCCCTGAATTATCGGCTCCATCTGAGACCAGGATGACTGCCCCGAGGGAAGCACCACTGGCCTGGCGCAGGGTCTGTAACAGGGACTGCCCGATATTGGTGGCTTCACCGGGATCGGGCAGGTTGTTGAATGATTCCATGCCCGATGCTGAGCCATCGAAGCCATAGGGCAGAATATTGTAGATGTCAGCGATATCTTCGAGGGAGTCGGGAGTAAGCAGTGCCTGGGCCTGTTCCATGCGGGTTACGCCTTCGGCACCGAAAGTCATGCTTCCAGACGTATCCAGCATGATGGCAACGGCATTCTCACCCCTGAGCAGACGCTCTGAAACCAGGGCCGGCTGCCACAGCACAACAAGGACCACGGCAAACATAAGCAGCTGAATGAAGCCTAAACCGGTCAGTTTCGCCCAGCCGAGGTTGCCCGGCTGCCTTGACAGCGTGACCCCGATAACCACCAGGGCAACAGCAAGTGCAGCAATTAACACCCATACAGGCCAGCCGCTGGCGAAAACAAAATCGCTGTCGCTGAAAACTGATTGCGGGTACTTGAAGAAAAATTCGATCA
>Ga0181591_10003558_pt1 | contig 13572 bp, 10 predicted proteins | sample 071ome_33_FD_133757 | JGI IMG/M metagenome (GOLD analysis project Ga0181591, IMG submission 133757) | Coastal salt marsh microbial communities from the Groves Creek Marsh, Skidaway Island, Georgia - 071412AT metaG (megahit assembly) | ecosystem: Environmental > Aquatic > Marine > Intertidal...
ACCTGTATTTTTGACGGGTTCTGAAAGATCGTCGTAACTTCCAATGCCCAATTGACCACTTGTATTCTTACCTACTACATAGACGTCGCCATCTGCGATAAATACGCTGTGGTCGGCCGAGTGTCCACTGGCAAGTATCTTGTCAACAGTAGCAACGCTCTCAGTGTTTACACCGGGAATAACATAGTTTTTAAGAGTAGACCAATCTTGAGCTGTGAATACAGTCTCCGAGGGACCGTCAACGATGTAGGCACTCCCGGTCAGGTACATATTACGGAATGCACTACTCTGGCTACCAAGGTCATAGAGACCGTTGGCAGCAGGAATAATGCTATTGGAGGAAGAGATATCTCCTCCGCCACCCCCTGCCGAGCCATCCACAGTGACGGTTTCGTTACTTTCGGTCGAAATTACTTCCAAGCCATTGCTCTCCGTGTAAGTACGGGAAACGAAAGAGATCTGACCGGTACGTGCAAATTTCATAACTTTCGTAGAACCCTCGATAACATTGCTACTTGCGTCAACGTCAGGAATCTCAAATTCAATGGTTCCATCATCTGCCTTACGAATGCGCGAACCGTCCATGTCAATGACTTTGCCACCCTGGAAGGTCATATTTGCCTTTACGACAAGGTTGTTACTGAGCGGATCAAGGTCGAAAAACGACTCGACATTAGATGTCACCGCCGCCAATTCCGAGAACTTAATGTTCGACATCAATACTTATATATAATTATTTTAAAGATTAAAAATATGTCCGTCTGTACGGCATATAAAAACAAAAAGAAACACTTATTTCCGATTTGGATTACCACAAACTACATGACCCGTGGCATCATATATGCAAACATTGCCACCACTCTTTACCACCTTCGGTACCGCCCCCGCCGGACGAGGCATAAATGATGTTGGTGTACATACCCCACCCCCGGCTCCGCCGTCCACACAGTTCTTTTTCACGTCTCCACCGTTCACGAACCGTTCAAAAGAGCACACACCGGCACTGCCACAACTCATCGCTCTCTCCTATTTACATTACATTCATACATTAATTTCAATCTCTGTATGTATTTCATTGGCTCTCATCGTATGTTCTGCATTTTTCTTGACCATCTTGATGATATCATTGCCGAAAATAATCTTATGTAAAATCCCAAACCGCCTTTCAAACAAATCATTCACATGCACTGGAGGCGGTAGCTGTGCCGCCATGAGACCATCAATTTCAATACCAATACCTTCTAATACCTTATCCGGACTTGATTTCATGTCATTTGGTAATTCAATAATGGTTTGTATTTTCCTTATCAACCGGTTATATTTCCGCTCCGTCTGTTTATAATTCTCTCTTAGCTCCCCTGGTTTTATTTGCCTTATCATCGCCGTCAATATTGTACTAATCACGTTCATAAAACTCACAATGTACTTTACATACCATTGGTTCACACCAAAAAGGGTCGCCCCACTCACCGCCGCCAGAATAATAATAGGATAACTCAAACTCTGGGAAATATTGCGATAATATAGAGAGCTTGTCCCCTGTAACCACATTTGTGTAAAGCAACGCATCTTCCAGTCTTTCAAGATATTGATATGATTTTCGCGCCAATATTTCACACCACCATTATTCTTGCACACCAACCTCTTATCCTCAACAGACACCTCTGTCAATGTCATAGGGACTGTTCTTTTACTTTTCTTTCAGATGAAAACCAATAACAAAACAATCATCTTTTTTCTTTTTGTTTCTGTTTCTTATACTATCTGCTACAAACCCACCCAATAACTCTATGCTTCGGCTTCACTGCATCACTTTCTCAAACCACTCCCCATTGCAGTCCATCTCATTCTCCATGAAATCGTGGAATGCACTCCTCTCAAATACACGCTTGACACCCTCTACCGTTACATGTACTACCACATAATCCGAGACACCCATGTGACGACGAGCCGCCCCACCCCGCACAGTCTTCATGCCCATAGGTGCACCCAACAACTCTTTGCCCACCATCTTGGAACTCGTCAGCCTCCGCAAGAGATGCAAGAACATGGGCCCCCGCTCTTCTTCCTTGCAATCCAGAGGACAGTGCCAAATATACCGGTCCCTTCCAGAGAACTTCATCTCAGCCACATTACGGTAGAATTTCATAGGATGGAGTACCAAATGGTCCTGCATATATGCATCGCATACACGAATGCCGTTCCTGTCTTGAATGAGACACCCCGTTAGCTTGTCACATACCTTATCTGTGGGAACACCTACACTTACAATCTCTCTCAGCTTCTCCTCTCCAATAAAACCAGAACGCTTCACTACGTCATCAATGATGGTCTCCAGTGCAAAGCTAATCCGTGGAGTAGCCACATCAATCTTGATGGAAATAAGTGGTCCGCATCTGCACTCAAACGTCCTCGCCGCATACCTTGAACGGAAGTAAGGGCACGAATAACTCGGTGCGTCCCTCTCTGTTACCATAAATTCACACCCTCGCAGTGAATTCGTAAACCTCTCCACCGCATCTCTCTCCTTGAAAAAGAAGTCCAGATCGTTGGGTAGGTAGTTCCTCCGCTCAAACGTTTCGGGGTGGACAAGCGGGTCACCATAGCCATCAAGGTTGTTTTCCTCCCCGTCCTCTCCACGGCTCCTATTATAGAAAGCATCCGCTGCTTCGTTCCGCACAAGAATAGAGGCGACAGCTCCTCCGTAGAGAGAACCGCCTTCGTAAAGTGCAGAACTTACCACCTTCTTTATCATGTTCCATGCCACATAGGACACCGTCTTCTCCCCGGCAGCGGCCATCATTATCATTGTTGTAAGCTTCTATTCGCAAATGTTATAGAATAATAAGAACGCAATCGTGTTAGTACCAACCAATATTTCAATTTTTCTGTATGATATAAGACCGCCTGGAAATATTTTCTGCTTATTCGTTGCAATAACAAAGAGGGCGCGCCCCTCACTATAGTCTAATGATGTACATACTTTTCTCTCTTTGTATGAAAAAACACTATAAGATGTCCAAAGGGGCCCAGGTTATGAAAAAACTCATACTAAACACGAACACTCTCTTGGATTTAGAATGCATACTCCATAAATACATGGCACCTCTTGCCACATTTATGAACCGAGCCGACTTTCATAGTGTTCTTCAAAATATGCGTCTTTCAACCGGTCCATTCTTCCCCCTACCTGTCTGTCTATTTATTCCGAAAAACAGTGACATCACTCTGAATGATACCGTAGAATTAAGAACCAATACAGAACTTCCCATAGCTACCATGTATGTATCCGATAAATATCCCACAGATAATATCGCCGAAAGCTTGGGTGTCGCCGCCACTACAGAACCAACACATCCGTATGTCGCGTCTCTCCAAAGTCGTGGCGAGGGTTTCTACATTTCCGGACCCCTAAAAAAAATAAACGATATCCCTCACTACAACTTCGCCCAATGGCGTACACTCCCCACCATAAACCCCCAAAAACCTCTTATAGGCTTCCAAACACGTAATCCCATGCATCGTGCCCACGTAGAACTTACGAAGATAGCTCTCGCCATGGTAAAAGAAGAAACCGCGACTCCTCCTGATCTTCTCTTGAACCCCGTTATCGGCACAATTCAAGAGGATGATATCCCCATCTCTGCTCGTGTTACATGTTACGAAGAAGTACTAAAATGTGGGTACGAAGACACAAGACGGTCTGGGTCTCAAGTTCATCTGCATCTTCTCCCCTATGCAATGAGGATGGCCGGTCCCAAGGAAGCATGTATGCATGCACTTATTCGCAAAAACATGGGGTGCACACATTTCATTGTAGGTAGAGATCACGCGGGACCCAGTACCAAAAAAAGAGACGGAACTCCTTTCTACGCTCCTCTGGAAGCTCATCGTATGCTCACTCAATGGAAAGATGAGATTGGTATCACCCCCGTTCTCGTACCTAATGTCGCATATAACACTGTAGACGAAAAATATTATCCCGTAGACCAGCTTCCTCTGAATGCCAAGACGGCAAACATTAGTGGTACGGAAGTACGCAGATGTCTCCAGACCGGCGAGGAAATCCCCGCATGGTTTTCTTATCCCAGTGTTGTAAGTATTCTTCGTTCCGCCCAAAAGCCACGTGGTATTTGTTACTATTTCGTGGGTCTCTCTGGTTCTGGAAAAACCCACCACGCCAACGAATTCCAACATTTCTTAGAAGGTCACCTCACAAAAACCGATATCACCGTGCTTGATGCCGACATTGTCCGTCAACACCTTAGCAAGGGTCTTGGGTTCTCCAAAGAGGACCGTAGTACAAATGTTCAACGCATTGGTTATGTAGCTTCAGAGATTGTAAAGCACAACGGGGTTTGTATTGTTGCAAATATCGCACCCTATCAAGAAGACCGTGACGCAAATAGAAAAATGATTGAAAGCATCGGTGGCAAATATATAGAGATTTTCGTAGACACCGATATTGCCACTTGTCGCACCCGCGATGTGAAGGGCTTATACAAAGCCGCCGACGCAGGAACCATTAAGAACTTCACAGGTGTCTCTGATCCTTTTGAAGTCCCCCAAACCCCGGAATATATTATTAAAGATAACAGAGTAGATTACGAAAAGCTCCTCTCATTCTTGCCAAAGCACTTTGCAACTACTAACACTACTTGGTGAAATCAATCTCAACAACTTTGTTTTTCACAAGTTCATCTGCGATGGTATGATACCGGTGAGCAATACCCAGCTTACGCAAATATTGTACAAATACATGCTTCCGTGTTTCATTGCCATACGGACTGTATAAATGGAGTAGCATCTGACCATCCGTTGGGAAGAACATGACTTCTTTGCAAAATAGCTTTATTCCAAGTGTGCGATAATTGCCTTCCCGATGCACCATTAGCCACATGGCATCTTGTTCCCAATAGCGTCCATATTCCCATGGTTCTACATCAATGTCTTTATGTGCTATTCCGGAAGGATGCGGGCATTCTACCGCCCATGCACGGCGTTGGCTCTCTGTAATTTGTCCCCATTCTTCACTCCCCGTATCTTCTTTCGTAGTAAACCATTTATCTAAGAATTTCACAGCTTCGTCGCCTACTTTGCAAATAAAGAACCCCGTGTTTGGGTATTCAGGGTTTTGCGGATAATTATTTAGAAACACAGTATGTACACTCTCGTCTGTCATACACTCCTCAACGATGTCTTCAATCCGCCGAGCATTTCCGCCGCCCACAAATGCACAATCGGAATCAACATATACTACATAATCATATTCGCCTCTTGCTCTTTCTTGAATATGGTGTCGCATTGCCAAAATCTTCCCCCACGCAGCATGACGCAACACCCCCCGTTTCCATGGATCTACCACACAGTTCACTCCACCCCCGGCCCCGGCCGTTAGTATATAATAACAAAAGTCATACCCATTCTTTTCTGCGTAGTTCGCGTTGATACATGCTACCACGGAGTTATATTCCGCGGTCATCAACCGGCCATCCACGGGTCTGTTATCTACCATCACAATACATATTTTCATTTTCACGATGGCTCCCATATACAGAACTATGAATGTCAATATCTTATACCATTTTCTCCTTTCAATATAAACAGTCAATACAACCAATCACTATGGCATGTTCCGTACCAATGCCCGTAGGAGTGCTTACCGGCACCGCATTTACAGATCCTCCCTGCACAGATGGAGAACCGGTATTAGCGTTGGCGGGAGGGGACCCCAAAGACAATGTCAAAGACCACAAGATATACAATCCCGTCACCGGACGCTATGTACTCAAACATACACCTCTTGGAAAGAAGCTCGTCGCCCCGGTACCATCAAAGGAAACCTTTTCATACCGTGGATACAAATACACAGTCTTTGTAGGACAACGTGGTGGCAAATACATCAAGAGGAATGGCACTTACATGCCGATATCCCGTCTCAAGTAACAATAAACGCAATATGTTGTTTTTCCGACGGTGTCATGGCCCCGTGTTTTTATCCATCTTGTATTCTTCAATGTGTTTTATTCCCGCAAATGCCGTAGCCCTCAGCATGGGTGGAGAGTTATGGTTATATGCTACATAGGAATTCTCTATCCTGTACTGATTACCGGATACGGTTCTAATATCCTCGCGCTCTATTTTGTTTTTGTTTTTGTTACCGACACTTTCCATGGAAGTCTCGGTTTTGCCATGTACATTAACATCACTAATTGCCGCAGATGTTATCATAGATTGTTCCATTTCATAAGCCGTTGTCATTAATTCACTAATGAGTGGGTCTAAGTCTTCTTGTTTTGATATTTTAGAATGGGACCTCAGTCTGCAATTTAGTGCGTCTTGTTTTATACGTTCTCCATAAAGCATAGCTGATGCCAAATTACAACTTAGCGTATCCGTTGCTACATCCCCTTGTTTGGAGAGGTCTGTCTGCTGTCGTGTATATATTTCTTTAAATGATATATCACCCGCCTTGTTTACTTTATTCCATGGTATATTCTCTGCCATAGTTACACCATTTAAATTTTCAACTTTCGCAATTATATCATCGTTCAGCCCCTTGTTTCCGACAGCCTCTCCATCCCTAAAAAAAGGAAACGTTTGATCATACATTTCTATACCATTATACATATCATCTAAAATTTTTCTGTCCAAAAACTTTTTAGTCATAGAGGAACGTATTAACCGAAATACGAGGGAATAATCCGAGAAGGAATGAATATGTTGCGATGCATTCAGTTTCCTCGCCAGATCTATAATAAATGTAATCCCTACACTTGTATTTATCAACTGAAAGTACTTATACACCTCTTTCCCGATTGGTTTTTTTATTCCGCGAACATGAATGCAATAATAGATAAATAACCCCATGTATGTTACTCCTTCTGCTAAACATTTTTCATATTCATCATGCTCGGGAGTATTTACAAAGTTTAAAAATGCTTGGATAGTGTGGTCAAAATAATTCTCTTCAGACTTTTCCATGGTAACATTAATCAAGTGGTTAAAGTTCTTCTCCAAAGAAGGGATATGGAAAATTTCATTATAGGCTTTGATTGTTTCCGGTCTCATCCTTCCATTACACTTTAATAACCGAACAATGTTTGAACACATAGTCATCATATCCCATATCACAGCACAATAACAATACTCTGAAATATGGGGATTGTAATGCATATATCCAGACGTATTAAAGAAGCGAACCATATCTCTCTCATTCCCAAGATTTCTTGCTGCGTCCGGAGGCATATCTAACCCCATTTTAAATAAACTTTCCGTTACTTCTTTGCGTACATTGCCATTCATATATTTATCAATGTAGGAACGCCCATAATCAATAAGTCGGAACGTTTGTGTATCATAATCCCAGAAAATGTTGCCCGTATGTAAATCATTATGAAGAAAACCATATTCCATTTCTAATGCCACCAACCTCTTAAAAAATACAGGGAACCCTTTACGCAAAGACTGTATCAAGTCAGATGGTGTCATTTTCCCCATAGAGATACCATTGATATTCTGGAACACCGCCGCTACGCATGGTGTATACGCCCATGAGTACTTGTACCAATCATTGATTACAAGAGGGGAAACACCATTGTCAAGATCCGCATACATATACAAATCCCATGTATCTTTGTACCGCATTGTTGCAAAACAATCAACAAATGTCATAAAGTGTTCTCGCAAGCAGGGTCTATACTCGTCTATAATCTCTTTAAGTGCCTTGCATATAAACACATCAACAACTGGATTATCCACTTCTACATAACGCGCTCCTGTAACAGAGGTATATGTATTCACAAACTTGACAAATAGTGTCTCCCGTTGCACCGTCTCCCGTTGCCCCGCACGGTCATCTTTTTTTCTTTCCACACTGACTACGCCGAAAGAACAGTTAGAAGAATTATGCACAAGAGGTATTACATTTTCTTCGGATACACTACCTTTCCACACGAATTGTGATATAAAAAGCACTTGCCAGAGATACATCATATTGTCTTCGGTAATACATAACTTCAAAGGTTCAAGAATACCTCCATATATCAACCGTCGCAGAAGCCTTCCGTCTACGCGTTCTATATTGCACCCCCCATTGCCGTACATTTCTTTAAGTGCAGCATCAACAATGGAATAGAACAGTGCGTTTTTTTGAGGCACCGGTTCATTGTAATTTCCCTCTTTGTCTTGTTTCACACCACGATGGTTATCTAAAATCCCCGCTACCCCTCTTGAAGTGCTATATTTGCCCCCTCCTCCTTTGTCTTTTTTATAATGTGTATAGTCGTCGCTATCGCCTTGTGTCTCCCCGCCTTCGCTTCCTATAAAATCTTCATGAACAGCCTTACGCACAAAACGGCTCCTCGTCACCGGAGATTTTTTAGAACTTACAATATCTTCTACATGTGAATGCCACCGAGGCGTGGATAATATATGACATTTTACACTCATGTCATCACCAGACCAACTCGCTCTTCTTCTATATAGATACTGTTTATGCTTCTTTGCCTCTATTACATTACATCCCCTTTCTTTCCATAAACCAATGCCGCTCCCCCCCTGGATATTCATTATACCATGTTTTTTTATTTCCATAGATTTCTTGTTCTCAAACAAACCAACCTGACCACTCGTGGTCTCTAATGTATTTTGTCTTCGCATTATCATATCATCTTGTGCATCTTGTCTAAAGGCTTTGCGATGATGCATAAAAGACTGTCGGTTCATTCCATATATCCCCGTACTGTCTTTACTTAGTATATGACAAATAAAACATCTGCACATACACATGCAATATGTATGGCGTTACCACATGAAAATAATGACCATATACGTGAATATTTTACGGCAAGACATTATGGTCATAAAAAGGCCTGTAACCATGACGAAGAGACTTTGCAAGTTGTCAAGAGTATGTAACGAGTAGGTTAGCTATTATTTAGTGGTGGACGGTGTCCATGTGCCATGAGAACGAATACGACCATCCTCATCTACACTACGAATAATAATATTTTTTCGTACTGGTCTGGCTACGTCATCTAACTGTTTGCGTATAGCGGCGAGGTATTCCTCGGATGGGGGTTTGATATAATCTGTGGTCTCTTTAATATATACCCAAGCAGCGATGCGTCTCTTTTTATCGTATGGTTTTATGAGTAATTTCTCTCTACGGTATCCACCTTCGTAGGTATCCATAATTTGCAGCTCTTTTTCCGTGAGCTTTACAAGTAGACCATGTACCTTCCTTCCTTGAGAGGGATAGACAGATGCAATGGCTCCTTGCCAACGGGAACTCCATCCTGCAAATATGCGTACATGATCTTCTAAATAACCACCTTCGGATTTAAGAGGGGCTTCAGTTGTTTCTCTTTTTACGCGTCGGATAATTTGTTCAATGTTATTGGAACCGTAAGAGAACATGTATGTATAAGGGGAGGAGGGACGTTCTGGTTGTTTCAAGAGTTTGTTTTTATGACGAGGAGGAAGACGAGCACCCCCTTGATAATAATCAAACCCTTTGGTGTCAAGGCGAGTTTTCCAATAGGTTAATACAGTTTGTTTGTCTATGAATTTTTTGTTATTCAAGACATCGGACGCATATCTATAGATAAAATCGGAAAATGACATCCATAGAGGCATTATATATTCGGGGGAGGCACCCATCGTAGGGTTTAATCTCAGCATCTCAGATGCATTCCAAGAATTGTAAAGAATGTTGGAAGCTTCTCTTGCATCCCGTGGTTGGTCGTATAATATATTCAGAGGTGCATTACGCACAGCATCAAAGAAGAGAATAAGAAGTCCCACCCACATCATGTTTTGATAGGGGTCGGATGACCCGTGTTTTAGACGCACTTCAATAGTGGGAATGCCCGCGAGGAGATTGGTCATGTTGTATGCAGCATAGCGGTCGGGACGCGTAGTTACATTATTATCATCTGTTACGAACCCTTGGAAAATATCAACTACGGTGCGTATCGTCCAGTTAGAAATGCGTTCGGGGTTAGTAGACGATGGCAATTGGAATACAATGTCATCGTTGTCATCGTTGCCTTTCGCGATGTGTATGCTCTTGAATATGGTTTCTACGTTGCGTAAGTTGTTTCCAGAGCGACGAATGCACTTGGAATGCATACTTTCGCAATAAGGATTTATGCGTCGGGAGGGAAGAACAAGCATCATAAATAACGGCTCATAAATCCACCAAGCACGTGCCGCATTGAACGTCAATAGTTTATTTTTGGCAAATTTATTACCGTAAGAAAGATGGACGTGGTTTGATGTCGTATTATTATCCACGTAGATAAACTTGCCGTCTATATTTGTGGGATAGGTGTTGTTGCACGTTTCTGTTGTGTATTTGTTGGAGTTTTCTTGCTGCGAACGTTGTACCTTTATTTCATTCATAAACATGTTAAGCCATTCAATGTTATCCCAAGAGATGATGGGTGATACAAACTCCATAAAGTCTAATACATGTGTTTCCTCACTGTCCACCGCCATTAACTTTACATTTTCGTCTTCGCGATACAACAAATCGTCTATGCCACTTGATTTAACACTTCTATCAAAGGTGAGTGCCCATGGTATCCGAGATTTCGTCGGGGGCTTTGAGAAAGCGAAACACTCTGTACTATGGTATCCTTTGGCGGGTTTGATGTATATACACTTTGAATGATTATTAATAATGGTCGCAAGAAGAATGCGATGGATTAATGCAAGACGTTCTTGTTTGTTGTTTTCACTGGAGAGAAGAGCCACCTTTATTCCAGGACATAGAGAACGTATTAGGTGATAGGGTTCTTTATTAAGGGTATTCGTGAGTTCTTTATAAGCTTCCTGATAATAAGGATTGTTTATCTTTACAATTGTCTCATATTCAAACCCGAAACACCAATTATCATCTGGGACTTCAAACATTTCTACGTCGGTTTGTTCCATAGGTTTTAGGGCGTTGTCTTTGTATATTGTAAAGATATTTTCATGGTTATTTATAGTAATGCGGGGGGTCGCGGGAGGCGGCATCGAGGCGAAAATTTGACAATCGTTGGATGACGAATAGATATGCCTTGCAGCTTTTGTCTTTGTGCATAATAAAGTGCAAGAGAGAATAGCAGTTAAGATGGCATCTAATCAAGACGTGGATATGGAATATAATCCGTACGGCCACTATCCCATGAGCACGGTGACCACAAGTAAGGGAGAGAGAAATGCAGTCTTGAAATCAATATTCCCTGTATCTCTATCCAATAATGAAAATGAAGTGAAACAACGGTTTGATTTAGCAATGAACTCTTTTAGGGTGTCAAATGCAAATGTGGTAATGGCAGAGGGAGGAGGCCGGAAACGGAACATTGAGAAGAACACGGCTAACAAACAAGCTAAGTAAGTTTACAACTACGGCTTTTTGATTATTTTTTTGTTTTCAGACACAATATATCGGGATAATTAGTATGTGTTACAGCATTTAACAATTTAATTTTCCGATTGTCAAAGAGGCTGTATAGCGGATAGACTGCTCACCACAGCCCTCCGCCTTCAGCTCACCTTGTCAGTACAGTTTCATCGCCTTGGCAGGCTTTGAAACAATACCAGAGTTGCGAGCCAAACTGTAGGGGCGGTTTGTGCCTGACCTGAAGCATCGGAGGATGTTCAGGGCTGCGTTCATGTCCCTGTTCAGGAAAGTGCGACACTTGGTGGAACAACACCATCGCAGTCCCCTGACCTCCCGTGCGTCTTTCATCACGGGACAGAGACGTTCATCACAGCAGTGGCAAACCTTGGTTGTATTGTACTCATCCACGAAGATGGTAGAGAAGTGCTTGGCACACCTCTTACTTACATAGGTTGTGGGAGCAGACAGCTCGTTTTTGGAGGTAGGGTTGAACTTTGCAGCCCCATAAGCAATCACTGGCTTCACTTCACCATTCATATTCTGGAAGAAGGTGTCCAACGTTTTTCGTTTCAGGCAATAGACACGGAAGCGTTCCCTGCCCCACTTCTTGGCGGTCTTCGCATCCCATAGGGTGGCATAGACAGATACATAATCCGCAAGAAACTTGTCCCATGTATCTTCTTGGATTGTTTTGGGACTGGTCTGGCGGTACGCCAACTCAGCTTCCGCAATGTCTGCTTCCCACTTGGCAGCCTTGCGATTGGCAGTTTTCATTCCTGCCGAGGTATAGTACTCCCCACGGGTGAGCTTATAGGACTTCGTCTTCCCATCGGAAAGCTCTTCCACTCCAAACATCAGGTTGGTGCGACCAGGGTCAATGGCAATCACCCTTTCTGCCTTCTTCAGTTGGCGGTTTCCCACATCACTCACTACTTTTGGGACGCGGAAGTGGAAGCACGCGGACACGCCATCGGTCTCTACCATGTGGCTAAACTTTCCCGAACACAAACCTTTTAGCTTGAATACGCTACCAAAGTGCTCATCCCGCAATGCCATGAAGTCCGCCTTGTTGGCGTTCGTCAGTCCTACGTTCTTCATCATCTCCCATAAGACGGTGGTATCTATCGTCAGGTAGTGGCACTTGATGCGACAAAGAGGGGCGAGCGTAAAACGCTTCCCATTCTCCAATGTTTCCATGAACTGGAGGATGTGGTAGAAGTACCTCACCACCTTCTCCATGTGGGTTCCAAGCCATGTCAGCGTAATGCCATCTTCTTCGGTACCAAGTAACTCTCGTTGTTGTTGAACAAAAGATCTTGCCTCTTCGGGTACTTCAGCCCTACATCCCCACCCATTGATGGCACAACGAATAGCATGCCCATGCTCCTTGGCAATCCCGTTCTGCTCGCACCAACGAGCCACATAGCCCTTCTGTCTCTTGTCAAAGGTGAAGACAAGCGAGTTCTTGAAGTTGGTCATGTATTGCTTGGAAGCATATACATACGCTTGGGTGTCTCCTCTGCACTTCTGTGTAGTTGGGAAGCTTTTGAAGGAGGTGTCCCAAACCTCCTGCAGGACATCATTTGCCTTGTAGAGCTTTCCAACACCGATGTTGAAGCACTGTAGGTAAAGCGTTTGGTCGGCGAGGTCAGGTAGGGGCAGCCCACGGTTGAGGCAGTGAAGGAGCAAGCGGTTAAACACCAATGCCCCTTTGTGCGTGATTTTGGAGGTGGTCAGAACCCACCGCTGGATTTCGGGCATAAGCGTTTTCTCCAACAACCTCCCTTGAAGGCTGCACTTGACCACCCTTTCTTGCTTCCCCTTGCGGTCTTTCAACCGTTGAACGACATCGGGTCGTTTTCGTTCTTTATCTTCCATTTTCGTTCTTATATAATGTTAAGAAACTAATCCTTAAGTCATTTTCGTTTTCTCCTAATGTTATAAGACAACATGCCAACACATCAACACCCAGGGTGTCGTATCTTGGAAGCTGTATGACAAGGGAGGCATGACATCTGATAGGATGGTAGATTTTCTCCAAGAGATGCTACGAAACCGCAAGAACACTGTTGTTCTCATGGATAATGCCCCCTCGCACTCTGCTAAACGGGTAAAAGATTTTGTACAGGCAACAGGGAACGAGCTTATTTACAGCGTACCCTATTCACCTCAGACCA
>Ga0181591_10003563_pt1 | contig 13562 bp, 13 predicted proteins | sample 071ome_33_FD_133757 | JGI IMG/M metagenome (GOLD analysis project Ga0181591, IMG submission 133757) | Coastal salt marsh microbial communities from the Groves Creek Marsh, Skidaway Island, Georgia - 071412AT metaG (megahit assembly) | ecosystem: Environmental > Aquatic > Marine > Intertidal...
ACGCATCTTTTGTAGTTTGTCTTTACCATCATCCGAAAGTTTTTCCATCTCAACGGCAAAAACTGCATTGTCTTTTTTCAATTCGACAAAACCATTTTCCAAAACTTGTACAAATTCAGCAGAACGTTCTTCACCTTTTGCGTTTGTATACGTAATCTCTTCTACAAGTTTATCAGAACCTTCTTCTTTAATATCTTTATTATTAAAGATATTTTTCAAAGTTTCAATCAAATTCTCAATCGACTTTACAAGAGGATCAAAAACTGACGTTAGTGTTTCTTGTTTCTCAATTGGGTTTTCTGAGATCGGTTTAATATCTTCCTCATTTGATTTTAATGAGATCGGTTTAATTTGCTTAAAGATTTTTTCTAAAGAACTGTGTATGTCATTGAAGACCACATTGTTTTTAGAATCATGCACATCGGTGATGTTTTCTTTAACATCAGCAATGGTTTCTTCTGAACCATCGTTGTTAATGGCCGGTACGCCAGCGGCCGAAAGAGGTGTTTGTATCGCCATTATTGTTTTCTTCTTTCCATTTTTTCTTTTTCTTCTTGTAAATATAACAATAACATATCGACATATAAGTCTCTTTCAAAAGGTATCATGTTTTCGATCTCAGTCAACGAGTATTTATGATGTTGCATCAAGGCAAAATTTGTTGAGTACAAATTAGCCAAAGACCCATGGCTGAGACCTACATAAAAAAATCAGAAAGTCCTCTCAGCGTAATCTTTTCTTCTTTACCACAACCTTCGCAAGTGTATTCAACATTGTATTCAAGCGAAGGTATGGTTTCGAAAAATTCTGTCATTTTTTTGAATTGTGATTGACTTAAAGACTCAATAAAATTTACCTTTTCGTCCAGTGTAGACTGATCATACAATTTTTCTTGATCGTAAATATATTCTACACATTCGGCAATAAACTTTATCATCAAAGAAAGATCACTCGTATTGAGTTTGGAATATTTTTTTGTCAAAGAGTAATCTGGGTATCTTAACTTAATTCCAACATCATCCGTCAATTGTATCTTGCCTTCGGAATTTTCAGGCAGTTCCATTGAAATATCATCTACTGGTATATTGACTTCAGTCAATTTTTTACATTCATCCGTGTTTCCATGTCTGAATTTTAATTTGATTACATCATCTACTGATTTTGATCTTAACTGTAAAAATAGATACTCAATATCGAAAGTGGCAAGTTTTTCCACTTCAATATCTTCCGTAATAATACAACTTTTCAAAACAGTGGAGACTGCTTTGTGTATTTGATCTTCGTTTTTTGATTCAAGTGCCATGAAAAGAACTTTTTCTTCTTTTACTAGAAACGGTCTGAACCAAATTTCTTGACCGGTTGATGGAATATTTGTTGGGAATTCGGGTGCTGTAATTAATGGTAAAGACATAGTATACCTCTAAAAATGTTATAGTTTATTTAACTTCAAAGTTTAAGTATTGTAACTGCACAGTCAGTTTTGAAAATTCGTCTGATCCCCATGTAAAATTTAAGGGACTAACTAGATTAGGAAAAGGATCAATCAGTGTTATTTCTAAAATTTTATCTTGACTATCATCGGGAAAAATTCTGATAGTCACACCTACGTTTTGTATAAAGTCATCATAGTAAGATATCTTTAATCCTTCGCCAGGATTAAGTGTCACTGCGGACTCTTGCCATTGTTTAAATGCTTTCCACAAAGACATATCTTTTGTATCATATAAAGTCATCGTTATAGGTTGAAATATCGTATCGTAAGGAATTTTAAATTTTGGTCCATAACCATGTGGTGAATAATCATCTACAGTTAATATTGTTCTACCCGGAATTTCGATGCTGTCAACTCTATGAACGGTAGATTGAGGATATCCTGGCAAACCAGTTATCTCAACTTCAAAGTTTGATTGACGAACAAAACCTTCATCTAAAAACTTTGTATTAAATTCACTTACTGAAAATGCCATTCGTTATACTGCCTGTAAACTATCTCTGTAAACCTTATCGGCTGATGCTTTCTTGAACCGTTGCAACGGCATAAACAAAGCCATGTCCCACTCTACCGATTCAATTTTTATTTTTCGTGACTTTACATGTCCATTTAAATAGTGCTTCAAGCAAGGCTTGAAATATTTGAACCTACTGGAGGCATTCAACACATCGTAACTCAATTTTAATTTCGTATCCTCGTCATATTTTTTATCAGTTACTAAACTGTACAAAGCGTCCATTAGCATTGCTCTTTGTTTCAGAGGTAGGTAATGCATATTTAGACCCATAAAACCCTTAGGAGCATTTTTTACCGGAAAAACAAGAGGAAATGTATCGTAATAAGGCAAAGTACTTTTATGTTTAGGATCATACTGAAAAAGGTACATATTTCCATATTCAAAACCACTGGTTCTATCTTTCATGCTTTTAATTAAACTGTTTGGTGCTGTACTAGTTTTTTCTGCTTCTTTTCTAAACCAATTTCTAGCGTCAGTAGTCCTTGCTGGTATTTGTCCGGCGCGAACACCTTTAGTAAGAATTGTGTCAAATATATAAGCAGGCATCTTTTTTCTCTTTCAAATATACTATTTATTCTTTATGCCTAAATCATATTCAGTAAGAATTTTGAATTTCCACTTTCTATCATGACAATATTCTTCAGCAGCATTCCATTTTGCTTCGTTTGTAACATAGGTTACTACTTCTTTAATATATCTTTTAGTTTTTCTTTTTTTGACTTCCGGAGGCTTTGTTTGTGAATGTGGTTTTACTTCTATTATTGTTGTTTCTATTTTTCCACTTTTTGTTCTTGCCCTGATAATAAAATCAGTAAAATAACGATGTATCCTTCCGTCTATTGGTGATCTGTAAGGTATTACAATCTCTTCAGATCCCCATTCAATAATATTTTCATTTCTATCAAAGTAATTCATACACTGTAATTCCCAACCAGAACGATACACTATGTTAGATGAATCGCCTAGATATTTTTTAGGATTTTTTGGTTGGTATTTGCCTTTGTAAGTCATTATAAATAAACAGAGAATTTTTCAATTATTTATAAGGTATATAGATGGCGAGATTTCCTTCAGACTTAGAAACGTATGGCAACGCTATTACGTTTACGGTAGTAAATTCGTCACAAGACGTAAAAACGGGTAGTCCTAAAGAAGGTTCAGCAGGAGATGTTGAATTGCCATTACCCGATCAATTAGCTACGGGTTATAACGCCACGTACGAGTCGGCTGGAATAGGAGCAATTGGCCAAACAGCTATGGCCGTTGGTTCTGCAGCTAGAGGTGCTATTGCGGAAGGTGGTGGTGGTTTCAACTCTTTTGCTGAAGAACTTTCCACAAAAGTTAAAGCGGGCGGCGCTGATCAGGCTGTTGCTGGAGCAGCTTATGTCGGTCTAGATTTATTGTCCGGACTTGCGTCTGAAGCTGTGGGCGCTGGTTTAGCGGGCGCTAATCTAGCAAAAAACCCCATTCTGGCTAACTTGTTCAGAGGTGTACCATTTAGAAAACATTCATTTTCATATAGATTAATTCCTCGTAGCGCTAGTGAGGCTTCATCCATTAAAGAAATAATAAAAATATTCAAAAACGCTATGCATCCCAATCTTCTAGAAGGTGGATATTTCTTTGACTATCCCGATCAGTTCCAAATAACAACCGGCCTAGAAGAACAATTTGATTTCAAGATAGGACCCTCGGTATTAGAATCATTTACTGTAAATTACTCACAGGCTGGTAAAACTTTTGTATTTAACGACAACGCACCGTTTGCTGTGCAGATAGAAATGGCGTTCTTAGAAAATGTTATTGTGACAAAAAATACCATACAAGAAAAAACGTTGTACTAAAGAGAAACATATGTACTATTTCAAAAGATTTCCTAAAATATTTTACGACATTGAAAAGAACGGCAAGCCAGTTATCATTAAAAATATTGCTTTGCGGTTCAAATTATTAGATATAATTCAAAGCAAGACGGCACTGTACTACGATTATACAGTTCAAGACGGTGAGCGTCCGGATATTGTTGCTGACAAATACTATGGTTCACCAACGAAAGACTGGTTAATATTTTTAATAAACAACATTATTGATCCTCAGTGGGACTGGCCTATGTCTTCTCAACAACTAAAACGTTATGTGATAAAAAAGTATGGAAGTTTATCTGCGGCAACAAACGAAAGTGATGATAGTGCGATACATCATTACGAAAGAATTCTTCAACCACAAGAGAGATTGTTCGATGGTACCGTTGTTCCAGAAAGAACGGTCATTATAGATAAAACAACTTATGATGATGTTTCGTTATTGGCGAGCGAAAAGAGAAAAGTGACATATTATACGTACGAAGTCAATAAAAACAATGTAAAAAGTCAAATTAAACTTCTTGATAAAAGATATCAAAGCAGTTTTTTGAGACAAATGGAATCAGAATTACAAAGTCTTCCTTCTGTGAATTAAATTATGGAATTTTAAAATGGCAGGTTCTCAAAGTACCATAGGTTATAAACCATCAGCATTTTCTTTGCTGGAAGTTATTATTACCAACGCTTTTGGTAAAACTTTAAGAGCTCATGAATTATGTTCAGAATTTAGTATTTTTGAAGATATATTTAACAGTGCAATCTTTTTAGAAATGACCTTTCTTGATGGCCAGGGTATTTTAGAAAGATTTCCCATGGTCGGTGATGAAACAGTACAAATTCAGATAAGAGATAGTGAAGATGCTCCAACACTTACAGAAACTTTTAAAATCTATAAAGTATCGGATAGAACTAGAATAAAAGAACGTGTTGATATGTATGTTGTGTATGGCGTTAGTCAAGAATTCATATCAGATAGAATAGATGAGGGTGTATCTAAGGCTTATACAGGAACAAAAGTTTCGGGTATTGTAAGTGATATTTTCGAAAAGGGAGGCCTAGGCAATCCCGGTAGTGATTTGGAAATGGAACAAACACTGAACGAATTGACTTTCACACCGACAAAAAATAGTCCTACTGAAGCAATAAATCTTTTAGCTAGGGAATCAATCCATGAAAAATACATGGATTCGTCTTACTATCTCTTTTACAGACTTCACAAACTTCCAGAAGATCAAAAGAAATATAAGTTCAAAACGTTAAATTCACTATTGAAAGAAGCTCCAAAAGAACCAATGCATGTTTTTGCATTGAAAGCTCAACACGCAGCCGATACAGAAGCTGGCCGTGTTGATACCGAAGAGGCATCAGGAACCACAAAAAACAGATATCAATCCATTGAAGCATTAGCTTTTGGAAAAACATTTGATATATTAAAAGGACACATTCAGGGATTCTATGGTAACACGTTGAAATGTATTGACCCCGTTATGAAGATATATCATGAGTATGACTGGAATTATTATGAAGATTTTGATACGGTCAGAAAAGAACTGAGAACACCAGCAATGAAACAATTGACAGCACAAACGCTGTACAAGGATAGAAGAAAAAACGCTCACTCCAGATTTGTGATTACTGATTTCAATAACAGTGTAGAGAACAAAGAATTGGACGGAAGAATTACACCGTCTAGCCCGTACGATGGATTAGGTTCTGATAACCACAAATACTGGCCAAGAGAAAGACACAAATTGATTCCCGGTAGTCTTATTCTGTTGTCGCAATTGAATCAATACACTTTGACGGTGCAAGCCCCAGGCGCGGTTGATTTGAGAGCCGGTAACATGGTTTCGATAGATATTCCTCAAAATGAACCTATCGTTTCGGCCAACCCAACCGAGGGTTTATTGCACTTTGGCCAACTGACGGGTGGTCCTAAACCATGGTTTTTAGTAACAGCAATAAAATATACATTCAACATTTTGAACACTTCATTTACCATGACGTTTGAATGTGCTTCCGAGTCTTTTCAAAGAGACCCGGTATCTGACCCACCATTTGACGAAGACGGATAATTATGGAATATCTTGGCAAAAATTTTCTCTGGTTTATCGGTGTTGTAGAAGACAGAAACGATCCTTTGTTTCTCGGCCGAGTAAGAGTCAGATGTTTTGGATGGCATTCTTTCAATGATTCTGATGAAGACGGTACGCCAACAGAATCCCTACCATGGGCAACAACAATACAACCAGTGACTATGAAGCCAGCCTCAGCTTCAGGTTTGACGCTTGGTACATGGGTCTTCGGATTCTTTGCGGATGGTGAAAAAGCACAAAGACCAATGGTAATGGGCATTATACCCGGATACAATCGTTTTGATCCGCAGAATGATGAATCGCACGGTAATCCAGCAGAGAAACCATATAGTGCTGTCAACATCAATTCTAAGTGGCCTGAAGATAAAGAAAAGGGTAGGGAGTTCGAACCAACGTCTCTCATTGCCGCTTTGATTGGCGAGTCCGAGTTGCCAAGGGAGTCGCGAGTTGAAGAACGAGATGCTCAGACTGGATTCGAAGGTGGAGGTGCTTTGCATGGAAAATACAATGACTACTGGTCGAAACATCATGCAGACAGAGACAATGATAGAATCGAAGAGGTAGAATCATATCAATCGAAATGGGAAGAGCCACCGGAACCAGAAGACGAGGGTGAAGGCAAAGGTAAATATCCTTTTGTTCAAACGATTGGAACAGAATCAGGGCATATTATAGAAATTGTAAACATCGGTGGAACAGAAGGTGCAAGAAGAACAGAATATCATCCAGCTGGAACATTCGATGAAATATCAAAAGAAGGAGATAAACTGTTAAAAATTGTTGGTCATCAATACACAATTGTACTCAAAGATGATAATATCTATGTTAAAGGTAAAGCTCTTATAACCGTGGATCAAGATGTCGAAATGCTAGTTAAGGGAAATTTTTATGGAAGAGTGGAAAAAGATACCATATTAGACACAAAGGGTAATACAACATTTAAAACGGGAAAAAACACATTGATTGACACGGTACAAAATACAACAATAAAATCTGGTCAAGCAATAACAATGACAGCCGGAACAACTGTTAACATCAGTTCAGGACTAGGAATGACATTGAATTCGGGTCAAACAATGACAATAACAGCAGGAGCAACTATGGCAATAACAGCAGGATCGTCATATGCTATGACATCTTCCGGATCAATGATTTTAAGCTCTGCTGCATCGATAGCTGCAAGTGCTTCTGGTTCGGCAACATATATAGGTTCTAATACACTCGCTTCACCAGAAAACGCCTCTTCTGGTGTTGTGTAAATTGTTTAATAAAAAAGGAGCAAAACAATGAGTAATCACGAACTTTTAATCTCTTTCTTTCAGACATACTTGACAGAAAATGAAAAATGGACTGAAGTTCAAAATAAATCTGCCGCTACAAGAGCAAGAAAGGCACTATCTGAAATTGGTAAACTTGTAAAAGAAAGAAGACAAGAAATACAAAACGAAAAGAATAGTAATAAATAAAGTAAAAAGGTTTAGTTAGATGCCGCAAGCTATAGGTCCAAAAGATAAATTATTCAGTGATTTAGGAATATCTTTTACTCCGCATCCAGTGACGGGTAATCTTCCCGTATATAAAAACTCTGAGGCGGTTTCACGTGCTTTGAAGAATCTCATTCTTACAAATCATAACGAAAGACCTTATGAACCGTTATTTGGTGCTAATTTGACGGCAAGAATGTTTGAAAACTTTAGTTTTTTGACTGCAAGAAATATTGAACTAGATATTCGAAGAGCGATAAAAAACTTTGAGCCAAGGGTAAAAGTAGAAGAAGTTAAAGTTGTTGCTGATGAGGATCGTAACGGTGTCAACGTAACATTACAGTATACTTTTTTGAGTAGCGAACAAACTGATACAATACAAGTGTTTGTAGAGAGAGTAAGATAAATGCCTGCCAATAACGCAATAAAGGTTACAGATTTAGATTTTGACTCAATTAAATCTAATCTCAAGAACTTTCTGTCCAATCAGAAAGAATTCGAAGATTATAATTTTGAATCGTCAACTATTTCTACATTGTTGAATCTTCTTTCATACAACACATATATGAATGCTTTTTATACGAATATGGTAATGAATGAAATGTATTTGGATTCTGCTCAAATCAGATCGAATGTAGTTTCAAGAGCCAAAATGCTTGGTTATACACCAAGATCGGCTCGAGGTTCGACAGCAGATGTTGCTATAACAATAAATCCACTATCAGTAAGTGGTTCTTATTATACTGTAAACACATCTACAACCTTTTCTTCTAAAATAGACGGTGTATCGTATACATGGACGCCATCGGAAACAAAACTTGTGAATGCTAATCCAAGTGGTGTTTTTTCTACAACGCTGACTATTGTTCAAGGAACTAGACTGACACATACGTTTCCGGCTGTTGATTCAAGTTCTAGTACAACTCAGAAATATGTTTTACCCAACGCCATGGTTGATACGACAAGTATTGTCGTAAAGGTACAAGCGAGTTCTTCGAATACGTCTATAACGACACACACACTTGCTTCTGATTTGACAAATGTGACCGGAAACAGTAATGTTTATTTTCTTCAAGAAGTAGAAGAAGACAAATACGAAATAATTTTTGGTGATAATATTTTGGGCAAACAACTGAACGATGGAAATATTGTTAAAGTTGATTATAGAGTATGTGATGGAGTAGCAACAAATCAAGCAAATAATTTTACAACAAGCAGTGGTGCCATCACTAATGTAGAAACTCTTACGCGGAGTCAAGGCGGCGGTGATCCTGAATCATTGACATCAATTAAATTCAATGCTCCAAAAAATTATCAAACACAAAACAGAGCCGTTACTGTAGCGGATTACAGAAACCTTATTTTGAATAACTTTGCTGACATTAAATCGGTTTCTGTTTGGGGTGGCGAAGAAAATACACCGCCAGACTACGGTAGAGTATATATTGCTATGAAACCTAGGTCATCTTTGAAAGCATCATACAGTAAAAAACTTGAAGTAGAAACTTTTTTGGAAAATAAAACCGTGTTGGCTATCGAACCAGTATTTGTTGATCCTTCAATATTGTATGTCAAACCAACAGTAACCGTTAAGTACAATCCTGATTTAACTGCGCTGACATCCGATCAGCTTATTCAAGTGTTGTCTACACAAGTAATTTCATATGAAGATGTTGATTTGGGTGAGTTCAAACAAAATTATTTGAACTCCGTATTTACGAATCGATTGCAACGCGCTAATGAATCTATCGTTAGCGTACAAGTAGAACTCTTGTGTGAGAAAAGTTTTGTTCCTGATACGGAAAGAACTGTTACATATTCTGTCAATTTCAATAATGAAATTCACAATTATGGTGATGTTATTAAACCTTTCAATGTTTCGTCTTCGCAGTTTACGTATCAAGGATTTCCTTGCTTTTTGGATGATGATGGATATGGTAATTTGCGAATTTATACAAAAGGCACAACAGGAAGAATATACAAAAACACGAAAGCCGGCACAGTTGATTATAAAACTGGTCTCATCAGATTAGAATCGGTGCTTATCGAAGGTTTTGTTGGTACTGATTTGAAAATTGTTATGGACCCAGATAAATTCGATATTGAAACTGTGAGAAATCAAGTCTTACTTCTCAAAGACGTTAAAATAGACTTGTTCAATTTGAACGAAGATAAAGTTGTAGCATCAGTGTCGGATATCAGTACGCAAGGTGAAACAACAACAATATCTGAAAACGCTGTTTTGGCCACGATATATTAATGTAACGCTATGTCAACAGATAACAAAACATCCATTCTCGTAAAAGATCAGTTACCCGACTTTCTCAACGAAGAGGGTCCTAAATTTCAGGCGTTCATGCGAGCTTATTATGAGTGGATGGAAGAAACTGGCCAAGCTACAGAAAGATCAAAAAACCTTTTAAATTATCAAGATGTAGATAATACTTTAGACGAATTCATCAAATATTTTCAAAGAGAAGTATTATCAGAGTTTCCTCAAGAAATTCTTGCTGACAAACGACTAGTAATCAAAAGAATAAGAGACCTGTACAATTCAAAAGGTTCGGAACAGTCATATAAACTTTTATTTAAGATACTTTATAATGATGATGCCGACATATTCAGGCCCGGACCTTATATACTCAGAGCATCTGATGGTAACTGGATCAGAGAATTTTCTATTTCTTTGTTTCCAAACTTCACTGGTAATATTGAAGATATTATTGGTGAAACACTGACTGGTGAAGCGTCCGGCGCGTATGCTGAAGCAGTCAGATCAGCAGGATCATTTAAATTTGGTCTTTATTTTACTGATATATATGTAATTAACGTTTCTGGTAATTTTCAAGACGGTGAATTTGTTAGTAATGCAAACAATACGTTCAGAGGACAAATTTTCGCAAGCCGTGGATCTATTGAATCTGTTGCAATAATCACAGGAGGTTCTGGTCATAGAACAGGTGATAATATTGATTTAATTACTGATTCTGCAACATCGGCCACAGGCGTTGTTACAAGAACGTTGCCGAGAACGTTGGGTGTAAGTGTAGTAGACGGCGGAAACGGATACGTTGTAGGCACGCCACTTACATTCACGGGTGGAGATGGTTTCGATGCGGCAGGCGAGGTGGCGAGCATCTCCGATACGGAAACTATACAAACTTATCCTGATATTATTGATTACGTAGCAAACGTAGCAATTTATGGCGATGGCAGTAATAGTGCATTTCAAGATACTGGGAACGTAAATCCTGCGGCTACTACTGAACTAAAAACAGCCAATGTAAACACCCCAGTTGTGGATGCGTTGGGTGCCATTAATAATACAGTAGGTACAATATCTACTATTACTTTAACAAATCCAGGTACGGCTTATACCGTATTACCATTAGTTACAGCTGTAAACCAACCGATTGCTGAACTTCGTATTTCTGCTCCAGACGGTGGTTTTAAAGGTGAAAACGCTGATTTTAGCGTTTCGTTGGCTGGTGGAGCAATTGCTGAGGTTGACGTTGTTAATGGTGGTTCTGGTTACGTCAAAAATGAATCACTGACAATTGTCAACGAAAATCTGGCTGGTACTTCAAATGCTACGGGTACATTCTCTGTTACCGGACTTCAAACATTGCCGGGTTATTATAAAGATACAAGCGGTTGGTTATCTTCAAATAGGAGGTTGCAAGATAATTATTATTGGCAAGAATTTTCTTACGAAGTTCAATCAACACAATTTCTTTCAAAATATAAAGAAATAGTAAACAAAATACTACATCCTTCGGGAACAAGATTATTTGGCCAATATAATAACAAAGCGACTTTGAATCTTTCGCAATTTATTTCAATTGCACCGCCAGAAGGAATTACACCTTTATTGTTTGTGGATTCAGACACTTTTTATGCACATACTCTGGGATTGTTTTTAGAACCATCGTTGTTAGATGACAGTACCGATACGTTCTTTAGCACAACCGTAACTTCGAATTATCCATTGACAGCACCATTGTTTGACGATAGTGCTGACACGTTCTTTAGTTTAACAGTAACACCGGGCGCCGTTGATCTCACGCCATCATTGTTTGATGATAGCAGCGACACGTTCTTTAGTTCAACAGTAACGCCTGGTGCCGTTGACCTAACGCCATCACTGTTTGACGATAGTACCGATACGTTCTTCAACATAACAGTCACTTCGAATTATCCGTTGACAGCATCATTGTTTGACGATAGTACCGACACGTTCTTTAGTGCAACAGTAACGCCTGGTGCCGTTGACCTAACGCCATCACTGTTTGACGATAGTACCGATACATTTTATTCGCCAAGTGTTGAAACATTTCTTGTATTGGACGCTGACCTTACGGCCGTTGGTACAGGTGCCGCAGGTGATCAATTCGGTTACTCTGTTGCTGCTTGGGGTAACACAGCCGTTGTTGGTGCTCCGTTTGACGATGTTAGCGGAAATACGGATTCTGGCTCTGTCTATGTATTCTTCAGAAATGCTACACAATGGGTAGAACAACAACATATTTTGCCAGGAGATGATAGATCAGATCCTAACTATGGGTTCTCGGTTGCTGTATCGAACAACACTCTCGCATTTTCTGGACCAAAATCTAGAGGCATTGGTAATCCTACCAACAGAGAAAGAGGTGCTATTAGTATCTACAATCGAAGTGGATCGACATGGTCACTTTATGGTGAAATTCTTGGTGGTGGGACAACAGGCGATGAATTTGGTTATGATGTAGCAATGGACAATAACATACTTGTAGTAACCGCAAGAGGTTTAGAACAGGCAAACGTCTGGATACGTTCGGCCGGCACATGGAGTGGTGATGCTCAATTGACTGCATCCGATCAAACAACAGGCGATAACTTTGGGCACAGTGTGGCGATTAGTGGAAACACTGTTGTTATCGGAGCTCCAAATAGAGAAGTGATCGGTACAGATCGTGGTGCCGCATACGTATTCTTTAGAAATGCTACGAGTTGGGTTCAACAACAAATACTTACTGCCAGCGATGCCAGTGATAATGATCAGTTTGGTTACTCAGTTGATATAAGTGACGATACAATTATTGTTGGAGCACCTTTTAATGATGTGGGTGCCAATACTGAACAAGGTTCTGCTTATATTTTCACAAGAACAGGATCTACGTGGTCTCAGCAACAACAAATCGATGCTAATGACGGCGAAGCAGACGAAAGGTTTGGTCTTTCCGTGGCAGTGGATGGTGATGTTGCGTACGTTGGCGGCAACAACGTTGTGGGCGCCTTACGAGGAGATGTCTACAAATTTGTACGTGTTGGTTCGACATGGGAACAAACGCAGCAACTTTCAACGGTTGTAACAACGGAAACTTCTATGGGCACAACATCTATAGCAACTGCGAATGGATTCATTGTCGCAGGTCAACCATTACTAGGCAACGGTCATATAATCATTGCTAAGTAAATGTGATAAATAACACCAGTTAAATGATTAAGTAAAAAATTTATGGCACATTCAGGTCACCAGTACATTACAAATTTTTTCAGATTGTTCAATGCTGAACGTTTTTTCGAGGCCGTATCAGAAGCATCCGGAGGACATAACCTTTATTTGTTCATAGCAAAAAGCACCCCATGGGCTGATGAAGGCCTATACCCTGACGTAGATGCTTCTATAGAAAATATATCATTCGATCTCTGGAGAAGTATGTTAGGTGCTGTACGGATTTATCCAGCAGATGTTTCTCATGTTATAACTAGAGTAGATTGGAATTCAGGAACCGTTTATCCAGAATATGACAGTACATCGAACACATCATCGGAGTACAATTTCTTTGTACAATCAGATAACAAAGTATACAAATGCATTTCTAATAATAAGGGCGCTCAATCTACTGTTCAACCGACACAAAATTATTATGATCAATTAGAGGGAAATATTACTGATAGATATCTTTGGAAATACATGTATGATTTTCAAGATGGTTTGGATTCTCAAAAGTTTCTTACAGCTGAGTTTATGCCAGTTCGAACTGTAAATACTGGCATTTCGGGATCGGCGACAACATCTTTGGGTAGGCAAGCAAATGTTCAATTGTCAGCTGCTAACGGTGCTATACA
>Ga0181591_10003569_pt1 | contig 13554 bp, 20 predicted proteins | sample 071ome_33_FD_133757 | JGI IMG/M metagenome (GOLD analysis project Ga0181591, IMG submission 133757) | Coastal salt marsh microbial communities from the Groves Creek Marsh, Skidaway Island, Georgia - 071412AT metaG (megahit assembly) | ecosystem: Environmental > Aquatic > Marine > Intertidal...
CCGCCAAGTAATCTTTATTTAGGATTATGGACAGCAGATAACGGTTTAGAAGGAGGCACACTAACAGGTGAAGTGGCAAACGCTAACGGCTATGCACGTCAAAATATAAATGTAGATTCAAGTTCAGGAGCATTTGACAATGCAGCATCAGCATCTACATCTAACACACAAACTATTACATTTCCTGCAGCGTCAGGTGGAAACTGGGGCACAATTACACATATTGCTATAATGGATGCAGCAGCACACGGCACAGGTAATGTTTTGTTCCACGGTGCAGTTACAACTTCAAAAACTATTGAAGATGGTGATACTTTCCAAGTTTCAGCAGGTAACTTAACAATTACCTTAGACTAATCTTAATAGAGGGTGTTGCCTAGTGGCGCACCCTCGTTTTACTTAGAAGGAGAATCGCCCGATGGCAACAATAGTAACAAGAAGTGGTAAGGGTTCAGCACTCACATTCGCCGAGGGTGATGCAAACTTTACTAATCTTAACAATGACAAATTAGAAAACATCAACAGTGAATCAATAGGCGACTTATCAGACGTTGATTTAACAGGAAACGCCGACAATTATATATTAGTTTGGGATGCGGCTACAAGTAGTTTTAAAGCAGAAGCTAATTCGGGCAGTGGTATTGCAAATGTTGTAGAAGACCTTACTCCACAACTAGGTGGTGATCTAGACTGTCAAGGCAACACAATACAGAATCCTGTGCTAGAAGATTATGCAGAAACAATCAACAGTTTGGGCACAACTGACACGCCTATACTAAATGTTTCAAACGGCAACGTTCAATCAGTTACAATCACAAGTGGATTGACTATACCTGCGTTTTCAGATGCAGCCGCAGGACAATCGATGACACTATTAGTAAGTGGTAGCGGAACAGCTTCAGGAACTGCAAATCATAAATTTGCAGGAGGCAACACAACATTGACAACACTGTCAGTGATTTCAATATTCTATGATGGCACCACATATTGGACATCAGTAGCAACAGACTTTCAATAAGGAGTGACACATGGATTTTAGACGTTGGATAACAATAGACACCGCAGACGCAGACAGCGTAAATTGGCGTGACCCTTATATGATTACAAATAATAAAAGAGTTGCCCAAACAAGTGTAGATGGCACAAAAATGTTGATCAGCTACAATGAAGTCAAACCAAACTCATTTAATTCTATAGCAAGCGCAAGTGCTGAAATGAACAGAACTGAAATGCAAGCATTGATGCAAACAGCAGATTGGTATGTAGAACCAGAGGAGGTATAAGATGCCTCTAGGAGCAGCAAGAATTTCATTACTTGCAAAAACGCAAGTTGTAGCAGTCGCAGAAGTTATTCGTGAGAAAAAAGATGCTGAAGCATTTGGTAACGCACAAATAGACACAGCACAATATAAATTTGGTGGTTCTAGCGCAAAGTTTGATGGCGCAGGTGATTATATAAAAGCATACGAAGCATATGGTTGGGGAAGCAGTCAAGATTTTACTTGGGAATGTTGGTTTAGACAAGACACAAACACAAATACCTATCCTGTTTTGTTTTGTAACTATGAAGCTTTTGGTGCTAATGATTGGGGGTTATTTGTTGATAGAGCAAATGACAACAAATTATCTCTTTGGGTAAGAAACATCAACACAAGTGCAGCAATACTAGAATCTACCACTAACATTGCAGATGACACATGGTATCATGTAGCAATTACTAGATCAGGTTCAAATTGGACAATGTGGGTAAATGGTTCTAGCGAAGATACTACTACAAGCAGCGCAACAATAGATGTTGATACAAGAAAATTGTATATCGGTATGGCACCTAGCACTTCATCAAGTGCATTTAATGGGTGGATTGATGAATTTAGGATGAGCACAACTGCTAGATATTCAAGTACATTTACTCCACAAACTGCTCCTCATGTAAATGATGAAGATACATTTATTTTATTACACATGGATGGCACAGATGCTGCTACTATATTTCCAGATGATAATGGTGTTAGAACAAGAAATGATGGGCAAGGCGAAGTTACAGCAAGCATCACTACAACTCTAAGTAAATTTGGCGGCAGTAGTTATAATTCAGGTATTTCGAGTTCAGATAGAGGTAGCGGAAAAAGAGTAAGAACAGGACTTGAACCTTTAGGAACAGGTGATTTTACAATCGAATGTTGGTTTCAGCCTAAAGAAGATTTTGGATCAACAGGCACACACCTTTGGGCACATAGGTTAAGTTCCAGTGGTCCTTTTCCAAATTTGTTGGTAAATGCAAATCCAAATACTTTTAGATTGTATGAATTTATAGGTGGTGTTTTATCAAATAGTGACATCAGTAGTAGTACATGGAGTCTTAACAATTGGTATCACGTGGCAGCAGTAAGAAATAACGGAACAAATACATTGTATGTAAATGGTACTAGCCAAGGTTCTTATAGCAGTTCAGTAGATATAACAAACGAATTGACAATAGGTAATTTAGGCTATGCAACCGTTTTAGGAGCTCCTGGCGCAATAGATGAATTTAGGGTATCAAACACAGCTAGATATACAAGCAATTTTACTCCACAAACTGCTCCTTTTGTAAATGATTCAAATACATTATTGCTATATCATTTCGACGGAACTGACGGCAGCACCTATTTCCCAGATGACAATGGTGTGAGAGAAAAAGTTAGTTTTAACGCAATAGGAGACACACATATAGACACTGCACAATCAAAGTTTGGTGGTTCGAGTGCATACTTTGATAAAGCAGATGATAAAATTGATGTAAATTTTTCCGGTGATGTAACAGGAGTAAAAACTGTTGAATGTTGGTTATATCCTACAAGTTTAGCATCTAATGGTATATTTTTAGGAAATAGGAATAGCAGCACCTACAGTGGTGTTTGGTATATGCGTTTAGACACAGACGGCAGTGTTTTGTTTAGCGTAAGAGAAGGAGGCACTGAATATGGTGTGAGGAGTGCCGTCTCAACAGTAACACTTAATACTTGGCATCATGTTGCAGCAGTTGTAGATGGATCTACAGTGGCAATTTATATAGATGGTAATCTAGAATCAAGTAGAACAGATTTACCTACAAGCTATGAAGCAACAATGGGCCTTACAAAGTGGTATATAGGTGCAAGAGGAGATTTAGGTGTAGATTATCGAGGATATATTGATGAAATACGTTTTTCAGATAGTGTAAGATACACTGCAAACTTTACACCTGCAACAGAACCTTTTGAAAATGACAACAATACACTTTTATTGATGCATATGGACGGCACTGATGGTTCTCAAGACTTCACAGATGACAATGGTGCCGACGGCGCATACTGGGGACCTTGATAATTGGCTGATCAGTACTATATCGAAGAAGGCTACCTAGCAGATGATTATTTTGTTTATGTAGCAGATGCACAAGCAAGTCTTTCTGTTTCATCTAGCATTAGTTGTGACGGAGATATAGCTGATACAACCGGTTATTATATTCCTGATTATATTGCTGAAGGTTACTTTGTTGCAGGCACTACGCAAGAAGCAAGTGCAAGTCTAAGCGCATCATTCTCAACAACAGCGACAGGCTTACGAATAAAACCTGGTGATAGTCAATTAGATTGTGCATTTACACAAACTACAGATGCAGGCAAAGTTCATTCAACTGCTGAAATTGCAATTACAAGTGCATTTGCACCTAGTATAACGGTTTTTGCAACTCGTGCAGGAGATATAGATCTAGTTACACAATTTGCAATAACAGCCGATGCAGATAGGTCTAGATCAACTGATGTTACTCTAAGTAATATTGTAAATCTCAGCTTGCAAGCTGATAGATCTAGAGCAAGTTCAGCCTCGGTTAGCAGTTCAATTTCAATTACCACAACACCAGACCGCTTAAGAGCATCTGGTGTTTCTTTGTCTTCAGCGTTCAGTATTTCAGCAATTACAGGTGAATTAGAACAAGGTGCAAGTTTAGCAGCCGGTGCGTTTAATTTAACAGCAAATGGCGGATATTTGCTAGAAACTTCTAGTGCCCTAGACAGTGCATTTACACAACCTGACACATACGCAATAAGTTATGTTCTTAGAGCAAATCCTTATGATAGGCCTATCAACCTAGATGACACACACGGTAATTTTAGTTTTGACATCAACAATAAAGCAGAAGGTACTCACAGTTTAAAGGTTACAAACGGAGAAACTGCAAGAACAACTGAAAGCGACTTTTTTGAAATAGGTGAAAACGGAGAATTTTATCTAGACTTTTATTTTAGATACGGTTCATTTGGTAGCGGTAATACTACTCCTACAATTCTTTCCTATGGTTACAATTCAGATGAAGATATTACAAATGCATCTGGTGTTGGATTTCAAATTGGTTTTAGCAGGTTAGACAGTAACTATCAACCAGATCAGATTCAAGCAAGAATACCTCGTTCCGGACAAAGTGACATAGTCTTAACTTCTAATATTAGTTATCACTCATTTGGATATCACATAAATCCAAATGAGTGGTATAGAATAACTTTTAGACGTGAATACAGAGCTGCAATTAGCAATTATCTTTGGGGTTTAAGCGTAACACCGCCAGGTGGTGGAGCAAGCGTAGCAAGTGATAGTGAAACAAATGCATCAGCTATGACTACACCTAATGATCCAAGATTGTATTTTATTTCTACTAATAACAATCATCAGTTTGACTATCTACGTTTTAATAGAGGCGAAGGAAACTTATGGACCACAACATCAGGAAACCCCTATATTCTTGACTTCAACAATGAAGGCGTTGATGAGCTTTGGTTCATAACACACGAAGGCGCTGCTGATTTAGACACTGCATTTACTTTGAGCGCAGATCCTTCATTTAAGTTTGATTCTAATGCAAACATCACAAGCGAATTTAGTATTAGTGCAGATGTAAATGAAATTACACAAGGTTCAGCAACACTAGACAGCCAAGCATCAATATCGGCAACTGCAACAAGAATAAAACAGTTAGATGCTGCCTTAAATGCCACATTTTCAACAACCTGCGATTTTGATAGGTTGCGTAGCGGCGCAAGTGGCCTTAACAGCGCCTTTGCTCAAAACTCAGATATCAATGTTAAAACTGACACTGATAGCACCCTAGCAAGTGCATTTGCACAAACTGCCACAGGTGTGCGTATTCACCCGGGTGAAGCAACACTAAATGCACTCTACAGTGAAATAACTGTAATCAATAAGATTGGTAACACACTTGTTTCAATTGACACTGCATTTACACAAACAACCGATCCTGTAAAAACTACAGACACTGATGCAACACTAGATGCAGTAGCGTCATTGTCAAGTGAAGCTGTTCGAACAAGGCCTTTTGATAGTGCTCTTTCTAGTTCGTTTGGTATCACAGCAGACTTAGATAGAATTAGAACAAGCGACATTGAAAGTTACTTTGAAAATGATTATATAGATACAGGTTATTTTTCAGGCGGAATACAAGTATTTTTAAATATGTCTGTAATTGCAGGTATTATAGAAGATGCAAATGCCACAATACCAAGTGCGTTTAGCCTTAGTGCAGATGTTGGAGAAATTGAACAAGGTGAAATAGATTTATCAACTGCAATTACTATTTCAACCGCAGGAGATAGAGTAAGATTTGCAGAAGCTACACTAGACGGCGCATTTACACCAAGCATAACAGCGGTTGCAACTAAAGTTGGCGAAACAACACTTGATGCTGAATTTACAGCCACAACTGAAGGCGACAGAATACGTTTTGGCGAAGCAAATATAACAGGTGCATTTACACCTATAATTGATGTCAATGCACAACTGTTAGGTGAAATAAATCTTGCAACTGCATTTACAATTGAACTAGAAGCAACACAAATATTTGCAAATAGATTAGACGAAACAGCACGATTTGACATTACAATTGATGCAGTAAAAACAGCTGCCGGCGAAGCAACATTAAATAGTGTTGTTGAAATTGATAGATTTATCGGTGGCGCTAAATTTGTTGCAAGTGCCGATATTAGTACAGCATTTACAGTAGAAGTAGATGCTAAGATTATTCATGTTGATCAGTATGTGTTTGACATTCACAGAGAATACAGAACATATACAATTCCAAGCGAAGATAGAAGCTTTACTATCCACGCAGAGAATAGATTAGCATCAATCACAAGCGAGGATCGCTTGCAGGATATTTACGAAGAAGCAAGGACAACAACAGTAGAAGGATAATGATATGCCAGTAAATAGAACAGGATTTGACCAGACAAGTAGCGGTCTTAACATAGAAAAGGATGTTGAAGCTCAACTTACCTATACATTTAATTGGAGCAATTGGTTACCAGACGGTGACACTATTGCAAGCGTAGAATATTCGGTAGCAGCCCGAAGAAATGATCCTACGCCTATTGTGATAGAATCAAGTGGATTAGCTGATTCAAACACTGACACCTATGTAGAACTATCAGGCGGTCAAACAGATAAGATTTATATTGTAACTGCTAAGATTACCACAAATGACGGCCTAATTGATAGACGCAGTTTTAGAGTAAATGTAACTAATAGGAGTGCATAATGAAAGGTTATGATGATTTAGATAAAAGGCTGTCCTTGCTTGAACAAAAACTAGATCTAATTCTAGAGAATCATTTAGCTCATATGCAAGCTGACATGAACTTTATTAAAAAGTTTTTGATTGGTGTAAGCATTGCAGTAGTAATAGAAGCGGTTTATATAATAACCAAATTTAACGGCATATCATTACCCCTCTAGTAAATATCTGCATGAGCAAATCCTTTATACCTAGTGAAATACTAGAACGTATCACTTGGACAAAAAACGGCAAATTACCTGGTGATCCTGATTATATAAAATCTATAAGTCACACGCCGCAGCCTTGTGAAGATTGTGGATTGATTGTGGAAAACAGACGTATTCAACAAAGGTTTCACGATTCGCCACAAAAACACTTTAGGAAAAAGTGTTTAAATTGCAAAAAGTTCTATAATCCACAAACTAAGCAATATGATCTAAATTCGCAAGAAGTTTTAGCCTTTTTTCGCAAGTTTTTTTGCGACAATGATAAATAATTGTGTATAGTAAGACATTGCTTTATTTTACTGCCATTTAATAAGCTCCTATACTTCGTTTTACTATACATCCTATAAAAATAACTACTAACAAAAGTAGATCTGTCATTGACACCCCCTGAGATAGCATCAACTGGGGGTGTTTTTTTCTTGACAATCAATAACTTAGGTGTTATTATAGTAATTGTATAAATACACTATACAAAAGGCAGTAAAATGAAATACACAAACTTTGACTCAGAACAAGAACAACTAATTGGCTATTGGGCCAAAACCCAAGGCTTTTCTCACAAGGCTCTAAAAAACACTAGTATCGAAAAACTACAGGCAGCTAAATTAGCAACTAACATTATCAGAAACGTACGAGGCGAACACCAGGAAGTATATAGAGACTGCAACAGTTTTCTCAAAAAACTCCACAAAGGCGCTAAAATAACCGAAAAAGAAACTAATTTAATATATAGACACAGTAGAAGAATACAGAGAATTCAGGCTAAAAAAGCGAGAAAAGCAACTCGTTAAATCAGTGCTATAAAACCCTGGTTGTAATATGACGGCTAATGACCCAGGTTGGTGTATATGTTGCTGATACGGCATTGCACAAGAAAGGGCCGCAGTTTAACCTAGCAATAGGTTCGGAGTTTCAACGCATCCGTCTCCGGTAAAAAACTGTATCAGTCGTGTGTGAGAGTTCAAGACACACGGTACGGCTATAGTAAAGAGTGAAGAACTTTTTTTTGTTTCTCCTCTTTACTATAGCCGTCGTATGACTTCAAGTTCAAGTTAAAAACAAACAATAAATCATCTTGTTTAGTTCGAGCGATAGCAAATATGAGTTCTGATAAGAACGAATAAGACGAACGAAGTTTGGCTTTGATATGTAAGTCATTGAAATCAAACAATTCAATTTGATTGCAATTTCTAGTATTGGTGCTATACTGTATATACTGAAACACAAAAAAAGGACTTATAAAATGTCAAAAATTATCTTTCGCACAGATGATCTATTCGGCAAAGAAGTAGATACATTTCCTAACAAGATCGATGGCGTTGCACACTTGATTCAATATGCTTGGAATAACAATCGTTTCAATCATCCCTTTGGTATTGAATGCCAAACAAATGAAGGCCACAAAAATCAAGTGTTCTTTTATACACATTGTCCGCAATTAGCAAACAAGATTGTAAAAGATTTTGGTGCTGAAAGTGCAACACTAGACACTTAATCATCACTTGACAGTGTAGCATTTCGGTGCTACACTGTACATACTAAGGCAATAATGTAACAGCAAAGGCAAATACAATGACAACTTACAGTGTAATATCACAAGACCTAACCACAGGCAAGATAGTAGAATCAAAAACATACGACAATTTACCGTATGCTCGTATTCACTATAATGCACTAGACATTCGCGACTACAATCGTCTCATCCGCACTGAGCATCAACCAAATGCTGACGTAATTACAGTACTAGAGGAGACAGCGTAATGAAAAATATTCAAGCAAAGAAAAAACTTTTGAAAATGTCTGACAAACTTCAAAAGATGCCACAATCACTTGAGCGTGAATACTTTATTGAGGATGTTTGGGAACAGTGTTTCAAAGCGTTTCCTGAAAAGAAAACAAGTGAAGATAATTGGTATATTAGTGAAGTGCGTATGTGGGACATCATTGAAGATGCTATTGAGTTGCTAGAGGAGACAGCGTAATGGAACAGACATACAGAGAATATCTAACAGAACGATTTAATCGGAAATCATATTTTGACTATGATAAGGACAAATATCGTGTCGCCGCTGTTGGTGGCGATGTAAGTGCCACCGGTATGGGTAATGTAGCCCGTATTATTGAAGTTGATGCTGAAGACTTTGAACGAGTAAATCGTTATTTAGAGATTGAGTCAGAAATCAACGAGATAATGACAAGTTACGGTTATCGTGCTGTTTTTAATAGAGAACTTTCTCAGCAAGTGCAAGAAGACTTAGCATGGTTGAATGAACTTCGTAAAGAAGCAATAGACACGGTTCGTGACTATTTTACTTCCAAATATGATTTCCGTAGTCGTTGGGCTTGGTTAGAAACCCCTGGGTTTGACTATGACGCATACGAGGCTGACGAAGAGTTAGAGGAGACAGCGTAATGAGCAAAAACTTTAACAAACAAAAATGGCAAAAGGCTTTTGAACGTGTTTTACAACAGCCTATTGGCGACATACTGAAAAACTTTGAAAGTAATCAATCAATGATGCAGCATGTATATCCAGGAGACAAGTTTTTAGAAACACTTCCTTGGATTGAAGAACACTTTGGATATGAAAGAAAAGACGAAGTATCCAAAGGTGTTGTTTTTACTTTAGGTGTTGCAACACTTAACCAAATATTTCTTGACTATCTAAATGAGGAGACAGCGTAAAAAACGCATAATAACAAGATTAGGCCCTAGTGGGCCTTTTTTTGTGGCTTTTTTTCTGCTTTTGATAAATATTATTATGAAAGACGATAGAAAAGCACACGGAGTTACTGATCCTCACAAAACAGGTCCAAGGCCAAAACAATTGGTAGAAACTACTATTGAAGGTCTAGCTGTTGGTAGAGATAAAACAGTAGTACCACCAGATCAAGTATATGAATTGGCAGCTATTGGCTGTGATGACAGAGAGATTGCACGTTTCTTTGGAGTCAAGGAAGATACCTTAAGATACAACTTTGCGGACGAACTAACAAAAGGCCGCGAGTATGTGAAAATCAGACTTAGACGTGCAATGTTTAAGAATGCCTGTGATCATATGAATGCAGCAGTGCAGATATTCCTCAGCAAGAACATACTTGGCATGAGCGATTCAGTTATTGATAGTGAAGCAAACAAACCACTGCCTTGGAATGAAGAGGACAGTGTAGAAATAGGAGAAGAAAATGACAGAGAAGAATCCGAACAAGAATAAAGTAGTTGGCGAAGTTGCAAGCGACAACAGCCTACAGAAAGTTCAAACAGAAAAATCAGACGTAAGACGTGTGGTTGTTTTAGATGAAAAAATAGTGTTGAAGCCTGCTGATGTATTGGGTCGTAAATAGTTGTGTCCAAAAACAATCCAAAGTCATGCCCTCTAGTACAGTATGGCATTTGGAATTTGTGAATATCCAAACACAAGAACGCAGAGTCACCTACGTAGAAAAAAGATTTAAGAACTACGCAAATTGGCGAAAAATAATAGATAGCTATCCTTTAGGCATGGTTGTTACAAATCTCGAATTACTTAATGGCAAAAGAATCAACGCAGATTCTAAGCCAGAAATACTTTTTGCAGTTCCACAGTCAGAACTTGCAGACATACTAGCGGAGCATTGGAATGATAATTGAAGTACTACAGATAGTTAATGATCTAGTGATTATGGTCTTGTTATTGGCTATTGTAAATGATATGAGGAATCGATGACCTGGAGTTATATGAACAGGCCTTACACTGAAGCACAAGAACAGTACCAAGGATTTGTGTATGAAATATATGACACAAAGAATAACCGATTGTATATTGGCAAAAAGAATTTCTGGCGCACTCAAAAACTAAAGCCACTAAAAGGTAAGACCCGTCGTCGTCATAGACGAGTAGAAAGCGATTGGCAGAGCTATTATGGGAGCAACGAAGAACTTCTACAGCAAGTAGAATCTCTCGGGCCGGATCACTTTCACAGAAAGATACTCGTACTATGTGCAAACAAAAATCAAATGACCTACTTTGAAATGAAACTGCAATTTGAATATGATGTGTTGTTTGATGATCGTTACTACAACAGTTATATAGGAGGCAGACTAACTGCAAGAGGTTTAAAGAATGTATGAATACAAGTATGTCAATAAGAGCACTAGAAAACATCCAAACAACAATGGACGTCCGCCAAATAAAACTTGGATAACAGGATCTGATCCTGTAAGACGTGACAAATATTATGCTTGGCAAAAACACAGAGCCCAAGCCAAATACAGACGTGAAGACTATGAACTAACTTGGGAACAATGGGAAGACCTTTGGCAAGATGAATATTGGTTTAAAAGAGGTAGGCACACCGATTGCTATTGCCTTATGAGATTAGACTTTACTGACAGTTGGCGTATTGATAATGTAGAAATTGTTGAACGCAGTGTATATCTAAAAAGATCAGGAGAATATAGAAAGTGATAGATCCAGACTTTGATCCTTACGCAGAATTACAAGAAGCACAAGACATGATCAACAAACTAATTATTGCACACAACAATCACGATGAACTACTCGTACAATACAGCAAACAAGCAGAACAAGTTGCACAGTTATTGAATTCACAACAGCGCCAAATCAACAATTTAAAATTTGAAGTAAAGAAATTACAAAAAAATGAAATTAAGTAAGCCGCAAAAACAAGTTGCTGATGATCCTAGTCGTTTCAAAGTTGTTGTGGCAGGCAGACGCTTTGGCAAAACATACCTTAGCCTAAGAGAAATCTGCTACAGGGCTAGGATACCAGATCAAGAAATATTCTACATAACTACAAGTTATAGGGCAGCCAAAATGATTCTTTGGAAGCCTCTAAAGAAAAGACTATTGGACCTAAGATGGGCAAAGAAAATCAACGAAAGCGAACTGAGCATCCTACTAAAGAATGGCTCAACGATAAGTTTAAAAGGCGCAGAAGAACCAGACCGCCTAAGAGGTGTTAGTCTTTCATATTGCGTAATTGATGAAGCTGCTGAATGCAAACTAAAAGAACTGTGGGGTGAGATTGTTCGACCGGCGCTCGCTGATCAACAAGGCGGAGCATTGTTTATTGGAACACCTAAAGGGAAGAACAATCCGTTTTATGACTTGTATGTAAATGGTAAGCAAACTGAAAATTGGCGTAGTTGGCAATTTACAACACTAGACGGAGGCTTTGTTCAACCAGAAGAAATAGAAGCAGCCAAACGTGACATGAGCGAACGTCAATTTAGACAGGAGTTCCTTGCAACATTTGAAAGCTATGAAAACAGAGTTGCATGGGCATTTGACAGAGACAAACATCTACATTCAATACAAGACCTTGATACTTCAATTATACACGTGGGCATGGACTTCAACGTAAATCCTATGACAGCAGTTATTGCAGTTAGACAAGGCGACACACTTTTTACAATAGATGAATTGAATGTGTATTCATCAAACACAGAAGAAGTAGCAGAAGAAATCAAAAACAGATATCCAAAGAGTAAAGTGTTTGTTTATCCAGACCCTTCAGGCAGTAGAAGACAATCAGTTTCAGGAGGCATGAGTGATCACATACTGCTACAGAACGCAGGCTTTATTGTTAAGGCACCACGCAAGCATGATCCTGTCAAAGACAGAATAAATGCACTCAATGCCAGATTTCGTACAGCATCGGGCGAAAATCACCTATATATTAGCAAAGACAATAAATACACTGTAGAAAGTCTAGACAAACATACTTTTAAGGAAGGGACAGGAATACCGGACAAGGACACAGGTTATGATCATATGTTCGATGCGCTAAGTTATATGGTTGCCTATTTGTTTCCTGTTCGTAAAAATGTTGATAATACAGAGCCCCTGGGACGCTGGGGAGTTGCTCTACAATCATAAGGATCCAAGATGTCAAACGCAACAGAAACAATTCAAAATGAAATTGCCAAAATACTTTCGGGCAATGACATTTACAACAGTTACAAAGGTCAATACAAGTACCTTTTAGAAAGTTACCTAGGTGGAGATGAATATCGCAAAGCAGGCCACCTTGCAAGATACCAAACAGAAACAGCAGCTGAATATGATTTACGGTTAAGAACTACACCCTTAGACAACCACTGTCAAAGTGTTGTAGGTGTTTATACTTCATTCTTGTTTAAGGAACATCCTATGCGTGACCTAGGGTCAATGGCTGATGATCCTATGATGCAAGACTTTTGGATGGACTGTGATTATGAAGGTAGAAGTTTAGATCACTTTATGCGTGACTTGTCAATATGGGTAAGCGTATTTGGACACGCTTGGATGATTGTTTCAAAACCAAACATAGGTGCAACAACAAGAGCTGAAGAAGTAGAAGCCGGCGTTCGTCCTTACCTTTCAATGCTGACACCTATGTTCATAACAGATTGGCAATGGTCAAGAAACAGCCTAGGCAAATATGAATTAAGTTATCTCAAGTACATTGAAGAAATCAATGGTGACATTACTACCGTAAAAGAATGGTCACGTGAAGCAGTTAAGACTTCAGTTGTAAATGAAAACGCAAATGACATAATTGAAATGACTGTTGAAGAAAATCAACTAGGTATGATTCCTGCTGTGATCTGCTACAACAAAAGAAGTTCAGTTAGAGGTATAGGTGTAAGTGATATTTCAGACATTGCAGACCTACAGAAGTTTATCTACAATGCACAAAGCGAAGTTGATCAATCAATTAGACTCAACACTCATCCAAGTCTAGTTAAAACACC
>Ga0181591_10003577_pt1 | contig 13539 bp, 12 predicted proteins | sample 071ome_33_FD_133757 | JGI IMG/M metagenome (GOLD analysis project Ga0181591, IMG submission 133757) | Coastal salt marsh microbial communities from the Groves Creek Marsh, Skidaway Island, Georgia - 071412AT metaG (megahit assembly) | ecosystem: Environmental > Aquatic > Marine > Intertidal...
CGATCCCGATGGCCATGGACGAAGTACCGATCCGTTCGACCCGTGTGTAGACGCACAACACATCCCCCATTTGAACCGGTCGGATAAACTTCATTGCATCTACGGCCACTGTGGTGACACGCCCCTTGGCTGTTTCGCGGGCCAGAATGCCTGCGGCGATGTCCATCTGCGACAGAACCCAGCCGCCGAAAATATCGCCGTTTACATTCATGTCCGCAGGACGCGCCTGAAGTCGCAGGGTCAGTTCACCGTTGGGGGTTTCTTCGGTCACGTTATGTCTCCTATAGGACACCGATATCGGCCAGTGCGCCCGCCAGCTCTGGCGGAAGCGCTTCTTCGTTTTCGCGCCCCTCGGGCAGGTCGGCGGGGCTGTCTTCGGGTTTCAGATAACGCCAGCCTTGAAACGGGCGTTTGGTAGCTTGGACGGTGCGGATCAGTTCTGGTTCCAGCACAATCGCGCAACGGCGGATGCCGTCGTGTCCGATCACTTCATCAAGCCGCAAGATGCGTTGGCGGCACTGGATAACGCCTTTGATCACCCAATAGATTGAGCCGCCGTTCAGGATTTCCTTTTCGCGTTTGGGCCACATGCGTGTGACGTGGCGGGGCAAGCCGTCGCCGCCCTGTGCGCGAACATTGCGGTGCCACGCTTGCAGGTCCTCGACAGACTCGGTTCCGACGCTAAGTTTGATCAGGTTGATTGTGGCCACAAGAATCCCCGTTTCTTTCCACTGATTGTATTGATGAATGATGGGGCTTCAAGGTATTGTGTCCACTCTGAGTATGAGGAGTCACCACATGAGCCGTTTCGCTGCCCCGATTGCCGAACAAATCTGGGATATGAAGTACCGTTTCAAAAAAGCGGACGGAACCCCGTTAGATCAATCGGTTGAGGACAGCTGGCGCCGCATTGCGCGCTCGTTGGCGTCGGTTGAGAAAGACGCCGATCAGTGGGAAGAGCGATTCTATCACGCTTTGGAAGATTTCAAATTCCTGCCCGCGGGTCGCATCACAGCAGGTGCTGGAACTGAACGTAGGGTGACCCTGTTCAACTGTTTTGTCATGGGGACGATCCCCGACAGCATGGGTGGCATCTTCGATATGCTGAAAGAGGCTGCGCTGACTATGCAGCAGGGTGGCGGCATCGGCTATGACTTTAGCACCATCCGCCCGAAAGGCGCCGATGTGCTGGGCGTGGCGGCAGATGCCAGCGGACCGCTGTCGTTCATGGACGTGTGGGATGCGATGTGTCGCACGATAATGTCGGCAGGCTCGCGCCGTGGGGCGATGATGGCGACGATGCGTTGCGACCACCCCGATATCCTCGATTTCATCACCGCCAAATCCGACGCCGCGCGTCTACGGATGTTCAACGTTTCCGTACTTGTGACCGACAAATTCATGGAAGCGGTCAAGGCAGACGGCCCTTGGGAGCTTACCTTTGGAGGAAAGGTCTATCACACCCTGAACGCTCGTGATCTGTGGAACAAGATCATGCAGTCCACCTATGACTACGCCGAACCCGGTGTGATCTTTATTGATCGTATCAATGAGGCCAACAACCTTGGCTATTGCGAAACCATAGCCGCGACCAATCCGTGCGGCGAACAACCCTTGCCGCCCTATGGCGCGTGCCTTCTTGGGTCGATCAACATGGCGCGGCTGGTGAAAAAACCGTTTGAGGCGGACGCGGATCTTGACCCCGAAGCGCTGACCGAACTGGTCGCCACCGCTGTGCGGATGATGGACAATGTAGTCGACGCCTCGAAGTTCCCGCTGCCCGCGCAAGAGCAAGAAGCCCAAGCCAAGCGCCGTATCGGGTTGGGCGTTACTGGTCTGGCCGATGCGCTGTTGATGACCGGCTTGCGCTACGGCTCGGAAGAAGCCGCTGCCAAGACCGAAGAATGGCTAAAAGCCATCGCCCGCGCGTCGTATCTGGCCTCGGTCGAACTGGCTAAAGAAAAGGGCGCGTTCCCTCTGTTCGATGCCGAGCCGTATTTGTCGTCGGGCAACATGATGCAGATGGACGACGACGTCCGCGATGCGATCCGCACCCACGGCATTCGCAACGCCTTGTTAACTTCGATCGCCCCAACTGGCACGATCAGTCTGTACGCGGGTAACGTATCCAGCGGGATCGAGCCGGTGTTCGCCTATGCCTACACCCGCAAGGTTCTGCAAAAAGACGGCTCGCGCACCGAGGAAGAGGTTGTCGATTATGCCGTCCAGATGTGGCGCGACAAGTTCGGCGACAAAGCCTTGCCCGACTTTTTCGTCAACGCGCAAACGCTTTCGCCCGCTGATCACGTCAAGATGCAGGCGGCGGCACAGAAATGGATCGACAGTTCGATTTCGAAAACCATCAACTGCCCTGAAGACATCAGCTTTGACGAGTTCAAAGACGTGTACATGCAGGCCTATGAAACTGGCTGTAAGGGCTGCACCACCTATCGCCCGAATGATGTGACCGGCAGTGTCCTAAGTGTCAGCGAAGAAAAGTCTTCGCCTGAAGTGGTTGCTAAGGATGATGACGAACCGATGCAGCCCCATGGCGACGTGATCTATATGTCCGAGCCGCTGGACCGCCCGCAATCGCTGGAGGGATCGACCTATAAGTTGAAGTGGCCGGACAGCGAGCACGCCATTTACCTGACCGTCAACGACATTATCGTCGGCGGCCGCCGTCGCCCGTTTGAGGTATTCATCAACTCGAAAAACATGGAACACTATGCTTGGACACTCGCGCTGACCCGCATGATCTCGGCTGTGTTCCGTCGCGGCGGGGATGTGTCATTTGTGGTGGAAGAGCTGAAAGCCGTGTTCGATCCGCGCGGCGGGGCTTGGGTGCAAGGTAAATACATCCCCTCGATCCTTGCGGCCATTGGCGGTGTGATTGAACGCCACCTGATCAGCATCGGTTTCCTTGAAGGCGAAGGGAAAGGGCTAAAGTCCGACCCACAAGCCGAGGCGATGGTGGTGAATGCCGACAGCAAACCGCGCGGAAAAGCCTGCCCTAGTTGCGGCCAGTTCGACATGCGCATGGTCGAAGGATGCATGACCTGCGCCAGCTGCGGGCATAGCAAATGCGGGTAGCCCAAAGCGGCTGCCCCATTCTCGCCACATTTTCCGGCTACTGAAATCGCGGGTGGGTTGTGTCGCTTTGGCGACACTATTGGCCCGAAATTTGCAAAACGTATAAGCACCCCTCATGTTTTTAAGGAAGGGGTGATAGGGCGCGTGTAAGCAGTTTGTTGAGGCAATGGTATGCGGATTTCAGTCGTACTTGGGCTTGTCGCCGCGGTTATAAGCGGCAGCGCAGTGACCGCGCAGCAATCCTATAACAGTGGTCAGCCCTTCCGGACCAAAATCGGTCACGGGGAAATGCTGAACAACGATTTTCTGGGCGACCGTCGGGATCGTTGGCAGACGGCTTCGTTTGTTGGAAGTCAGGTGTTTGGTTACGGCTGGGACGGCAGCGCGCCCGAAACCATCGGTGAATTGCTGGAATACCGGTATCAAGCACGGATCATTGCGCCCGGCGATGTTGAAAACCCGATCCCCGGTGACCGCTTGTATTCAACGTCCTATTCTCTGGGCGCCCATACCCATTTTGACTACATCGGAAACGAAATCAGCCTTGGGGCCGATCTGGTTGTGACAGGGCGTCAAACGGGTCTACCACAGTTTCAAACGGCTGTGCATAACCTGCTTGGTCGGGATGTGCCCTCTGACAGCACGCTGAACGATATGATTGGCAATGGGGTGCACCCGGGCCTTGTTGTCGAATTGGGCCGTCCTTTAAGCTTGAACGGACAAACCGAGCTTCGCCCCTTTGCTGAATTACGCACCGGTGACGAAACGTTGATCCGGTCGGGTGTTGATGTTTACTTTGGCGGATTGCTTGAGGGCGACCTGTTGGTTCGTGATCAGGTGACTGGCCAACGGTATAGCGCCGTGCGTCCCGGTCAAAACAGCGGATACGGCTTTGTCGTTGGCTGGGACTACACCCAAATTGGCCAGTCTATTTACTTCCCCGATGATCGTGGTCCCGACATGCTGGACAGCCGAACAAGGCTGCGGGCCGGGGTGGTTTGGCAGAACGCCGGAAACTCGGTTTTCTATGGGATGACTTGGCTGAGCGAGGAATTCGACACGCAGGATGAGCCTCAGGTTGTGGGTTCAATCCGTATGAATTTCGAATTTTAACCCCCGTGCGAATCAGGGGCTTCTCAAAATGGATAACGTCTGCTAGCCTTTAGCATATAAAAATAAAACTAAAGGCAGGCATACAGGCATGGGAACGAGCTTTCGAGACACGTTCGTCATCTCCTGGTCGCAAACAGAGGTAGACGGTCAAAAGGCCGCGACTCTGCAGGCATTAATGTCGGGATCCGTGTGGTCCTGGCGAGGTGAAGCCGTACGTGTGGATGGACCGCATGGCGTGCTGAACCTGACCGGTGCGACCGGCGAGGAAGACACGCGCGCGTGCGGCAAAAGCCGTACGTCGGTTGGTGGGCGCCGCCGTATCGGGGATGGCGGAACCGATCCAGAATGTTGACAGCGATCCGTTGGAAACGGAAAGCGCTTTCGTCGTAACCGACTGCAAGCGGGCTTATACCGTGACTATCATCGAACTTGGCGAAAGCGGTGCACGGCTGCTGATGTTCCTTGATAGTTTTCCTCCTGCAAATAATGATCTGTGGATCGTACATCACACCCTGAAAGAGCGGGAAGTGACACGCAAAGTCACCGATGCGGGCGGCGTTATCTGTTTTACACCAGGAACGATCATCGACACGCTGGATGGCCGCATCCCAGTGGAACACTTGCAAGAAGGCGATCTGGTTCTGACCAAAGACAACGGTCCGCAAGAGGTCCAGTGGATCGGCCGCCGCCGCATGACCGGCGCGCGTCTGTTCGCCATGCCGCACTTGCGCCCGATCCGTATCCGCTCTGAATCCTTAGGCGTATTGCGCCCTGATCAGGAGCTTCTGGTCTCGCCCGAGCACCGTATGCTGGTCAAGGGGCCGCTGGCGCGGGCGCTGTTCAACACCCCCGAGGTGCTGGTCTCGGCGCAGGAAATGGTCAATGGTAAGGATATCTTCGTGGATCATGCCCTGAAAGAGGTGACCTATATCCACGTCTTGTTGCCCCAGCATGAGGTCGTTTGGGCCAACAACGTAGAAACCGAAAGCTTCCACCCGGCCAGCGCATCCCTTAGCACGCTGGACGACTCAGACCGCGAACGCCTTCTGTTCTGGATGCCCGAGCTTCGAAATGGACCGGAATATTACGGTGATTTTGCGCGTCGGAACCTGACAAATGCCGAAGCCGTGATCCTGAACCACGAGGCGGCTTAAAACAAGCGCGGCTGCCTTATTCTGCAACAAGGAGAAGCTTGCGGGTGTTTTGTAATCGGTCGTCTGACAGGGTGTCCACAAGGCTTTGAACCTCGTTTCTGATGTCCTCTAGCGTGACATTTACAAATCGGGCTGCATTCGATTGCTTGGAAACCAGCTCTGACAATTGATCAATTTCCTGCGTTGCTTCCAGCACGCGTTGATTGATTTCGGCCAAGGCGGTCTCTGTGTCGGCAGACGTAGCAATTCCAGATTTGATGAATTCATCATTGCGCGTTTTAACCTTGGCAATTTCGTCGGCCGCCTGTGCCGCCCGCCCTGCAAGAGACTGAACCTCAGACGCCACCACGGAAAATCCTTTTCCGGCCTGACCCGCCCGTGCAGCTTCAACCATTGCATTCAAAGACAAAAGGTTGGTTTGGAACGAGATATCGTTGATGGATTTGCTTGAATCTGCAATTTTGCTGCCTGCTTGGGAAATTTGATCCAGCGACTTTTTCAAATCAGCGCCCATGCTTCGGCCTTTGGCTGCAGATGCCTTGACCTTTTCCGCGATGACTTTGGTGTCTTGCGTGCGTTGCGACATCTGATGGATGTAACCATCCAGCTCTTCCATGACAGTGCGGTGCTTTGAGAAAATGCTAGTCATGGTCGTCACTTTGGCCTCAATTGCGGCAGCCCGTTCAATCGCTTTCTGAGCCTGCTGCAGTTTCTTTTCCTGCTCGTTTCTTTCTTTTTCTTGGTGCGCGTGCCGGATCTTATCCACCTCAAGACGCTCTTTGTTGCGCTCTTCATCCAGAGAACAATTGAGCATCGAGTTGAGCCACCCCGAAATGGTCGCAATGCTTATCAAAAAAACTGCTCCGACAAGCTGGTTAAAGTCGTGCGTCGCAGCATCCGGTATGACGTTGAGTTGTGCGATCCAGTCTTTCTGAACCCACATATAAAAAACGGCAATGATGTGAATAACACTGAAGGGCAGCATTTTCCTCCAGCCGACCGTTGCCGCCCCAAGCATCAGGCCAGTCAAGGGGCCAAGGGCCACAACAGAGTGAATGCCGCCAACAAAAAAAGAAATAGAGAGGGGCGTAAACCAGCCAAGGATCAGGGACAGATACAACACCCGCTCGGTTCCCAGCGCTTTGCGAAATAACAAAACCAACGCCATGGCCGAGCCACCCAATACAGCAGCCAGCATTGGCCATGTCATGCCAAAGGTGCCGAAGTATATAGAAAAGCCAACGCCTGCACTAAATACAGAGAGCGCAACAATGTCAGTGAGCAGCTTGAAAGCCGGTAATTGAGAAAAACGCATTGCATCCATGAAAGTCACCCGGCCTGAATATTTTTTTGCGAACATTTCGCTGTACGACGCAAAACTCGGACATTTTAGCCATGAGGGAGCGTCCTAAGTAATTAGATCTGCGTCAGAAAATGGCGGTGACCCGTGACAGGCAGTTCGGCCGCAATGGGCGTGGCCAAATACAACTGGCCGAAGATTCGGATGTTATTTCAATTTCAGAGAAAAGTGGCTGGGGTGGTAGGATTCGAACCTACGGTACGCGGTACCAAAAACCGTTGCCTTACCACTTGGCTACACCCCAACGGTGACGTGCGTATTACGCAAGTGCCTTCGAGTCCGCAAGACCCTGAAAGCAAAAAAGTAGGGGCAGAAATAACTTTATTCTGCCCCGCGAAAAATTAGCGATAAACTTGATCTTCTCCTGGGAAGGCTCGGGATTTGACTTCTGTCGCATACTCTTCGACTGCCCTTTCGATCATGCCTCCCAGATTGCCGTAAACTTTGACGAATTTTGGGGTCCATGGGTTCAGGCCCAGCATATCTTCCAGCACCAGAATCTGTCCGTCACATTTGTTCGACGCGCCAATTCCGATGGTTGGAGCATCAATAGATTCGGTGATTTTGACGGCCAACGGTTCTACGACCCCTTCGACCACAACAGCAAAGGCACCGGCTTCGGCGACCGCTTTGGCGTCGTCAATATGCATCTGCCAGCTGTCTTCCTCGCGGCCTTGAGTCTTGAATCCGCCCATAGCGTTTGTTGCCTGCGGAGTCAGCCCGACGTGGCCCATCACCGGAATGCCACGTTCGGTCAGGAAGCGGATGGTTTCGGCCATGCGGGCACCGCCTTCCAGCTTCACGGCTTGGCATTGGGTGTCCATCATGATCTTGGCTGCGTTGCGAAAGGCCTGTTCGGGGCTTTCCTCGTAGCTTCCAAAAGGCATGTCCACGACAACAAGCGCGCGTTTTGTGCCGCGCACCACGGCCTTGCCGTGCATGATCATCAACTCAAGCGACACACCGATGGTGCTTTCCATGCCGTGCATGACCATGCCCAAACTATCGCCAACCAGAATGAAATCCGCGAATTTGTCGACCACTGCGGCTGTGTGCGCGTGGTAGCTGGTCAGCGAAACAATCGGCTCGCCGCCTTTGCGGGCGCGTAGCTCTGGCACGGTGATGCGGCGGGTTTTGGTGGGGACGCTCATGGATAGTCTCCTTCACGGCGTGATGACGCGTTGGTCAATAAGTAGCACAGGTCCGACCTGCACCGAGAGCATTATTGCGGTTGGACCCGAGATAGGCCCGTCGATCTCTGCAAGGCTTTCCGCCTGTACGATATCGCAGCCTTCAAGCGTGGCGCGAGGTTCGGACGAAATAAGGCTGGCGATCTGATTTTGCAGCTCGGTCACTGTCGGGCAGGACTGGGCGATGGCATCGGCATGATCCAGCGCGCGGCTTAACACCAAGGCCGCTTGTCGGTGATCTGCATCCAGTCGCACATTGCGCGACGACATGGCCAACCCGTCGGCCTCGCGGACAGTCGGAACGCCAACAATCTCAATCGGCATATGCAGATCACGCACCATGCGTTTGATCACCTGCAATTGCTGGTAGTCCTTTTCGCCGAACATGGCGAAATCGGGTTGGATGATATTGAAAAACTTGGTGACCACGGTGGTCACTCCACGGAAATGCCCTGGTCGAACCAACCCGTGCAGCATGTTGGCCATGCGGGTGGTTTCGACAATGGTTTCGGCACCTTCCGGATAGATCTCGTGCGCTTCGGGGGTAAAGACAGCATCTACACCCTCGGCCCGTAGCATAGCCAGATCGCGGTCAAGATCTCGGGGATAAGCCGCCAGATCGTCGGCTTTTTCAAACTGGGTGGGATTGACGAATATCCAGACCACGATGCGGTCCCCGCACGCCCGCGCTTTACGGACAAGGGTCATGTGACCTTCGTGAAGAAACCCCATTGTTGGGACAAGAGCGACAGTTTCGCCCGCTTGACGATATCCGGCAACCTCTGCGCGGATGCTTGCAATAGTCTGACAGACTTGCATTTCAGCCCGTTTCCTTGTGACGATTGCGCCAGTGATACTGCGACGGCGAAGACACGACAACAGGGCAAGGTCGGTTTCGCGCTAACTTATGTCGGATGGACCGCACGTCATTTTGACGACACGGGCATATTCGCGGCAAACGTATAAAGGGATTCGGTCACTATGAAGACGAATGTTAAAGCTCTGGTCGTTGGCGGCGGTGCCGTCGGAACCTCGATTGCTTACCATCTGGCCAAGGCGGGCTGGGAAGATGTGATGCTTCTTGAGCGGGACGAGCTGACATCGGGCTCGACGTGGCACGCAGCGGGTTTGCTACCGCTCTTCAACATGAGCTACGCGACGACCCACATCCACCAGTATTCGGTCGACTTTTACAAAACGCTTGAAGAAGAAACCGGCCTTAATGCAGGCTTTGCCGTTGTTGGCAACTTGCGGATGGCACAGACGCAAGAGCGCATGGACGAATACATGGTCTATGCCTCGACCGCCGAAACCTGTGGTGTTGCCTATGAGTGGCTAACCCCTGATCAGATTAAAGAGCGTTGGCCACTGATCGAAACCTCCGACCTGAAGGGGGCGATCTATCACACCGAAGACGGCTACATTAACCCCGCCGACGTGACACAGGCGATGGCCAAAGGCGCCCGTCAGCGTGGCGTGATGATCGAACGTAAATGGCAGGCGGATGCGTTCCATTGGAACGGCGAAGCGTGGGAAGTTACCTGCACCAAGATGGTCGAAAAAGGCGGTAACTTGGTGCCGTCCGAAGAACAGATCGTCATCACCGCCGAGCATGTTGTCACTGCATCGGGTAACCACGCGCAGCGCACGGCGAAAATGCTAGGCATCAAGATGCCTGCCATTCCCGTCGAGCACACCTTTATCGTGATGGATACCGATCCTGAGCTGGTGAAATACCGCGAAGCCGGTAACCCAGAGCACCCCGTTGTGCGGGACGCCGACGCGCAGTCGTACGCACGTGAAGAGCGTGGCGGCTGGATCTTGGGCATTTACGAACACGGCGCACCCGCGCGCTTTGAGCATGGTGTGCCAGACAGCTTCCGCGCCGACCTGTTCCCGTTGGATCTGGACCGGATCGCCGAGCAATACATGAAAATGACCGAACGCGTACCGTCATGTGCTGAATCAGGCCTGAAAGACGATTTCAACGGTCCGATCTGCTACACACCAGACGGCAACCCGCTGGTCGGTCCGGCACCGGGCCTGCGCAACATGTGGTTGGCCGAAGGCTTCAGCTTCGGCATCACCGCCGCAGGTGGCACCGGATACTATCTGGCGCAGATGATGGTCGATGGCGAGGCCGAGATCGACATGGCGTCGCTCGATCCGAAACGCTACAGCCAGAACTGGATGACCACCGAGTTTGCTGCGCGCAAAAACGAAGAATGCTACGAGCACGTCTATATCCTGCACCACCCCGACGAAGAGCGCGCCGCCTGCCGTCCATTGCGCACCGCTCCGGCCTATGATCGCCAAAAGGCGCTGGGCGCTCAGTTCGGTTGGGTCAATGGTTGGGAACGGCCGAACTATTACGGCCCACTGGATGCGCCTGAAACCTTCGACCATGACAGCCGCAGCTTCCGCCGTGGCGGCTGGTGGGAATACGCAAAGGCCGAAGCCGAAGCTGTGCGCAACGGTGTTGGCCTGATCGACGCGACGGCCTTTACCAAACACGTCGTCAAAGGACCGGGCGCGACCCAGTTTCTTGACTGGTTCACCTGCAACAAACTGCCAAAAGTGGGGCGTATCAACCTGACCTATGCGCTGACTGCGGCAGGCACCACCCGCACCGAATACACCATCGTCCGCAATGGCGAGAACAACTACTACCTTGTTTCTGCCGGTGCTTGGACCGAGTATGATGCCGACTTCCTGCGTAAAGCGGCCGAGGACAAGATGGATGAATTCGGTTATATCGAAATTCAGGATGTCACCACCCAGTGGGGCGTCTTTGCCATCGCCGGACCGAAATCGCGTGATGTTCTGAAAGAGCTGATCGTCGATGCCGATCCGGATACCGCCCTGTCGAACAAGCGCTTCCCATGGCTGTCGGCCAAGCAGATCGAACTGGGCATGTGCCCTGTCAATGCGATCCGCGTGGCCTATACCGGCGAGTTGGGTTGGGAACTGCATCACCCGATCGAGATGCAGAACTACCTGTGGGATCAGCTGATGAAAGCTGGTGAAAAGCATGGCATGAAGCTGGTTGGTGCGCGTGCGCAGAACTGGCTGCGTCAGGAGAAATCCTATCGCGCCTTCGGCAACGAACTGGGCCGCGATGCGACTCCGTTGGAAGCTGATCTGCCGCGTTTTGTTGACCTGTCGAAAGAGTTCAACGGCAAGGCCGAAATGGAAGCCAAAGGCATCCGCAGTAAATGTGTCACCGTGCTGATCGATGGACCTGACGACGCCGATCCTTGGGGCCGCGAGGTTCTTTATGCTGAAGACGGCACCCGCATTGGTCGTTTGACATCGGGCGGTTATTCGGTGGCCTTCGGCAAGCAGATCGGCATGGGCTATGTAAAGCCCGAGCACGCGGTTGTCGGCGCCAAGATCAAGGTCAAGATGCTGGATCAGCTTTGGGATGCGGAAATCCAGCCGGACAGCCCGTATGATCCGAAAAACGAAGTCATTCGCGTGGATGGCTAAGATATAAGGGGGGCCTTGGCCCCCCTTTGCTTTTAAGTACTTTTGCTAAGATGAAGGAGCGATTGGATGAAGGGGAGTTGCCATTGCGGGGCTGTGACGTTCGAAATCGGGGAAGCGCCCGAGTTTTTGCTTGAGTGTAATTGCTCGGTCTGCCGCCGGGTTGCTGCTTGGTGGGTCTATTCAGACAAGGTTCCGATCACGTTGAACGCGCCCGAGGGAAGCACAATCGCTTATGCATGGGGAGACAAGGATCTGGCCTTTCATTCCTGCAAAACCTGTGGATGTACGACCCATTGGGCCAGTCTGCTGGATGACAAGTTTGCCGTGAACGCCAAGATGTGCGCGCCTGAGGATTTAAAGCCGTTGCGTATCCGCCATTTTGACGGGGCGGATAGCTGGACGTTGCTGGACTGACATCGACACCTTGCATCAGGTGCGACAATAGCCTTTTGTTGTGGCGCAACGATACGAGGGTTCCCATGGCCGATCCACGCTTTCAACCGATTTCGGGTTTTTATTTACCGCGCTTTGCCGGCGTGCCGACGTTTATGCGCCTGCCATATATTCCGCTGGATCACGCTGATCTGACTGCGGTGGATATCGGGCTGATCGGCGTGCCATGGGACAGCGGCACCACCAACCGCCCCGGTCCGCGGCACGGGCCGCGCCAGTTGCGCGATATGTCCACGATGATCCGCGCAGGTAACGGGATTACCGGAGTGCGCCCGTTTGAACTGGTGAACTGTGCCGATCTGGGCGACGTGGGCCCCAACCCTGCGGACATTCAGGACAGCATTAAGCGCATCACGACCTTTTATGACAAGGTGCTCGAGGCGGGAATCATTCCCCTGACAGCTGGGGGCGATCACCTGTCGACCCTGCCGATCCTAAGGTCGGTTGCGAAAAAGGCTACTGTCGGGATGATACACTTCGACAGTCACACAGACCTGTTTCATTCCTATTTCGATGGAACGATGTACACCCACGGCACACCGTTCCGCCGTGCGGTTGAAGAGGGGCTTTTAGACCCCAAGCGCGTCTGCATGATCGGGATTCGCGGCACGGCCTATGACACCGAGGACCGCGATTTTGCCGACGCAGTGGGTATTCGGGTGATCCCGATTGAAGAGTTCCACGCCCGAGGCACCGAAGACGTCATGTCCGAGGCGCGCGAAATCGCCGGGGCAGGGGACACTTATGTGTCTTATGACATTGATTTTGTGGACCCCGCATTTGCGCCCGGCACTGGCACGCCCGAGGTGGGTGGCCCCAACAGCTGGCAGGCGCTGGAAGTGGCCCGCCTTCTGCAAGGGGTCAAGATCGTGGGCGCAGATATGGTCGAGGTATCGCCGCCTTTTGATCAAAGCGGCAATACCGCCTATCTTGGGGTATCAATCATGTTCGAGATGCTGTGTGTGATGGCGTCACAAGGCAAGTAAAGCGCTTGGACTATTCACAGAACTCGTCGTAGCACTCCAGCGCTTTGGCGGCATACATCATGGCAGGTCCGCCGCCCATCTGGATGGTCATGCCCAGCACATCCGCGACCTCTTCGCGGGTGGCTCCGGTGCGGACCAGTGCTTTGATGTGCAGGACAATGCAGGATTCACATCCCTGCGCCACGGCGATACCAAGGGCCACGTATTCCTTGGTTTTAAAGTCAATCGGCCCGTCGCTTTCCTTGACGCCTTTGCTTAGTTCTCCGAATCCTTTTGTGGCGGCTGGATTGGCCTTGTTCAGGTTGCGAAGCTGATTTTGGGTGGCTTTCAGTTTGTCGTCCCAGCTCATCTTGGTTCCATTCTTTTGAATTGTGTCGCGCGGGTCATACGCAGAATTCTGAATGGGTTCTTTGATCCTGATCAGTATGACTTAACGGCAAGCAAACAAAGATTGTTGGCAGGCATTTCGATAACCTCGGCCGGTTCCAGACCAGTTTCGGAGATCCAATCGAGCATGTCGAAGTCGTCTTTGTAGCCGATTTCGGGGTTGTGCGCTGACAGGCTTTCGTGAAACCGCTGATCGCCTTCGCTGGTCAGCTCGCCCGCGCGCGTGAAGGGGCCGTAGATGATCAGTTTTCCGTTTGGTGCTAGTGCATTAGAGCATTCTTGCAAGATCGCGCGGGATTGGGGTTCGCTGATCA
>Ga0181591_10003579_pt1 | contig 13530 bp, 18 predicted proteins | sample 071ome_33_FD_133757 | JGI IMG/M metagenome (GOLD analysis project Ga0181591, IMG submission 133757) | Coastal salt marsh microbial communities from the Groves Creek Marsh, Skidaway Island, Georgia - 071412AT metaG (megahit assembly) | ecosystem: Environmental > Aquatic > Marine > Intertidal...
CGGAGTTTCTGCGCTCACCCACGCAATTGACCATATTCGCGATGCAACCGACATTTTAGAGTTTGAAAAAGTCGGCGTTAAAATGAACAGCGCTGTCGGTCTTGCCATAACTACGCAAGGCGGAATTGCCGACGATGGCAGCAGTTTAATCGAGGATGGATACAGCGCGACCGACACAGGGACCGTAGCATGGGATACCTTCCAGCCTGGCATGGTTCCAAGGCTGAAGATTGGAGAAAACATTGAATCTTTTGCGAGCAACAAACCCTCGCCAGCGTTTGCTGGCTTCTTGGAATACTTGCTTCGCGATGTGGCTTTAGGTCTTGGCGTTCCATATGAATTTATCGTGGAGCCATCGAAACAGGGAACCGCATCAAGGTTTATATTAGAAAAAGCCGCACGAAGATTCGAAGAGCGCCAAGCCCTTATCACAAGCCGTTTTTGTAACCGCGTATGGGGTTGGGTTATTGCTCGCGGAATTAAGCGCGGCGACCTGCCAGCGTCATCTGATTGGTGGCGCGTAAATTGGCAGGCGCCCAAAAAAATCACCGTTGACCTTGGGCGCGAATCCAAAGCCAACCAGGACGCTATTAAGATGGGGCTTCGCACTATGCGCGAGGACACCGGCGAACGCGGCCATGATTGGCAGGATGTGCGCAACCAGGTAGAACGCGAAGCCAGCGACCTGCTCGACCGCGCACAACGCCTTGCGGACACCTACAAAATCACGATGGACACCGCGCTCCACCTACTAAGCCAGAGGACACCGAACCCAGTTTTTAACAATGACAGCGAAACTGACGCATAAACTCAATAATGATGTTTGGGCAATCCTGCCGGATTATCATGGCGCAATTGCGCGACAATTGCAGGAACATGATTATGACGGCAACGGTTACGAATTGCCGAAACCAGAGGAGGAAAGCGGCATTGCCATCATTCACATTCACGGCGCTGTTGGCAAACTGTTGACCGATTTTGAGCGCATGTTTGGCATGACCGATTATGACGACATTGCCGAACAGGTTGCTGATGCCGATGCCAACCCGAATATCAATTCAATCTTGCTTCACATCGACTCGCCAGGCGGAACCATCACAGGTCTCCCAGAGTTGGCGGCAAAATTGCGCAACGTCAGAAAGCCTTTGGTTGCATACACCGAAGGCACAGCGGCAAGCGCGGCATACTGGATTGCAAGCCAGGCAGACAGCGTCTTGTTAAGCGAGAGCGCCGAGGTTGGAAGTGTTGGCGTCTATGTTGCGCTGCTCAACCAGACCGAATACCTGCGAAATATGGGGCTGAAAATAAACGCTGTCAGCGCTGGAGAAAACAAACTTGATTACGCTGATTTCCAGCCATTGAGCAATGAAGCGCGCGAGCGATTGCAGGCGAATGTTGACAAGTGGCACACACGCTTCAAGGAGGAAATCAACAACAAACGCAACGTACCAGAGGCGAGCATGACGGGGCAAACCTACGAAGGTTTGGAGGCCGTTGAAGCAGGACTTGCTGATGGGGTTGTGAACGACTTGGCCGATGTTATTGGCCTGATGGCAAATTTATAAACGCATGAAAACTATACTCGATTTAGTAAAAGCGAACGTTGAGTTGAACAATCTGGCCACCAAGCTGGACGAAGCAACCACCGCAAACGAAACATTGCAGAACCGTATCGAAGAGCTTGCCGCTTCTCATGCGGAGGAAACTGCCAAACTTGGCGCACAACACGCCGAAGACACAGCCAGCCTTGAAAGCAAAATCAAGGTTTTGGAAGAAGCAAATTTACTTCTTGAAGAGCAGCAAAAGAGCGCAGACGAAAAAGCCGTGGAAATTGCGGCGAGCGTTGGCGTTGATACTCCAGTTGAGGAAGCAACCGAAAACGACGAGCCTAGTCTAAGCGTTGATGCGCTATGGCAACAATACAATGCTATTGAAGGCAAACAGGAAAGGCGCGCGTTTTATCTCGAAAACATCAAAAACAAACTCTAAAAACAAATGGCAAATTCAATCAACGGAATCAACCTGGCCGCCGTGGCGGAACAGAGTCTCGATTATTTATCCACACAGTTTCATCCATTGCGCGCGTTTGCGCGTGATTTCAGTGATGAAATCTCAGGGCAAGGCGAAAGCGTCACCACGCGCGTTCCTTCGTCTATGACCGCAAGCGACCTATCAAGTGGCTACACTGCCAGCGATGTCACCAGCACTGCCAAAACAATCACCTTGAACAAATTCAAGGGATATTCAATGGCATTCACCGACATGGAAGTATCCAAGTCAGGCAATTTCGACTGGTTGTCCAGCGTCTTTTTAGGACCAGCATTGGAGGTGACACTTGACGCAGTTATGGATGACTTGCTGGCGCTTGTGCTTAACGCAAATTACAGCGCAAACGAAGTTATCACAGCCGCCAATTTTGACGCTGACGAGGTTGCCGATTTGGCCGCCGATTTGACAACTGCCAAAGTGCCAAAGTCAGAGCGCGCCTTGGTTTTGCCGCCTTCGTATTACGCCAGCGTTCAGAAGGATGCAATCGTGCAAGACGCTTCCAGCTACGGCGCCGCGAGCGCAGTGCAGGAAAATGCTGCCATGCGTGTTCATGGTTTCAACCTCTACGAATATACAGGCATTCCAACCAACAGCGAAAACCTCGCAGCCATTGCGCTGCACCCAAGTGCTTTGCTGTTGGCCGCAAGAACACCTGCCGCGCCTGCTGATGGAAGCGTAGAGGTCCAGGACATTGTTGACCCATCCACCGGGTTGCCTATCCAGCTTCGCACTTTTTACGACAACGTGGCAGGTAAACATTACCTCACCATGGGAGTGCTTTACGGTGTCGCCGTTGGTAACGGTGCCGCACTCAAGCGCATCAAGTCCGCTTAACTGAAATGAGCAACACACTGGCAGGAGTTTCACTTGAGCAGGTCAGCGAAATGACGCTGGACCTGCTTGCGGATAACTTTTGGATGTTCTCGCTATTTGCTCGCAATTTCAGCGACAGCATCAGGGAGCGCGGTGACCGCACAGTCACACGCGTTCCCTCCAGCGTTTCGGTTTTGGATTTATCGAATGGCTACACTGCCAGCGATGTATCGACCACTGAAATAGAAATTGCGCTTTCAAATTTCAAGGGCTTTTCAATGGCGTTTACGGAATACGAAATTGCCAAAGCAAAAAGCGAGACAATCCTTGAAAGAACTTTTGTACGCCCAGCAATCGACGCAACAGCGAAAGCCGTTGCAGACGACTTGCTGGCGCTGGTAACGCCTGGCAATTTCCCGACTTCACAGGTCAGGACAGCAGCAAATTTTGACAGTGACGACCTGGCAGATTCCGCTGCAACTATGACGGGCAATAAAGTGCCGCGCGGTTTGCGCAGTTGTATGCTAAACGCATCCTATACATCGTCGCTTTCCAAGGATGGAGCGATTGGGGTGGCGAGCGCATACGGGACACCTGCGCCAATTCAAGACAACATCATTTCGACGGTTCACGGTTTTGGAATTACCGAATATCAAGGCATTCCGACCACAAACAACTTGCAAGGTTTTTATGCGCACCCAAGCGCGCTTTGCATCGCTGCTCGACAAATTGCGCGCCCGAATTATGGCGGCGCCGAGGTTATTGATTCCATCGAGCCACGCACGGGGTTGCCTGTGCAATTTAGAAAATTTTTCAGCCCGCGCGAGGGCAAATATTACCTGACCTGCGGCATACTTTACGGTGTTGCCAAAGGTCTTTCCAATTCACTCATTAGAATTACAAACACATAAAATGAACAGCAAACCATCTTTTTGCGTGGGTTTTGATGCCCAGGGAAAACCCAATATCATCGCCGTCGGAGATGCCGAAACATGCAGGCAAGCATTTATCGCAGAGCGCGACAATCCGAGCGGAAAATTTAAAGGCGTTAGCGTTTACCGCAAACCACCGTATTGGAAGCGCGCCGATATAGCAATCAAGGCGAGTCCTAAAAAGGCCGCCGCCCGCAAGTAGTACTTCGCTACCATTGGCGGCGCCTGTTTTTCTTGGTTTTGCGGGCGCCGCCTTTCCACTATGGCAAACAATCGCATCATTAACCTGCGCGCGGGTTGGCTCTATGAGACAGCCGACCATCAAACGCCCACATCTTTCACCACCGTGAGCGAGGGCGCAACATTTGCCGCTGGTGAAACGGTTTTCAGAGTTACCGCTGACACGCCACAATATGATGCGCTTGCTTATACAATACAACGAACAAATGAGAGCGGAAACTACGAAGACGCTTACAACATTCGGTTGAATGTGCCAGATGGGAGCGGCACAACGCGCACGGACTGTTTCCATAGTGTTGCCCATGCAAATCCGATTGCGCACACGCAATTCCAAAGCGCCAACACAATCGACAAGGGCGCGCATCATACGCGCCTGGCATTCGAGCAGCAGGTCAATTTGGAGCGCAGCATGGGAATTATTTTTGACTACCAAGGCAACCTTTTCCGAGGCATATGGAGCGGTAACACCGAAGCGCGACAATTGGAAGAAGGCGGATTATTAGAGGCGTACGACGTGACGTTGACAAGTTCGCGGCTTCAATGGGCGAACGCTTCCATTCGCCCGATTGTGGGCGCCACAATCACCAACAGTGGCAAGCGCTACAAAATAGAAAACCTGGTAACGCTGGGCAGCGCTTACGAATTTGGGTTAATGAAAAAACAATAATGCAGCTTGAAATAAACAGCGCGAGAATTAACAGAGTGCTTGATTCATACATTAAGCACAGCGGGCGCAGTTTCACAAATGAAGTCAATAAACGCTCCTACAATATTGCATTAAAATCTGCCGCAAAAACGCCAAAGGTCAGCGCCCAAAAAATCAAGCGCGATATGTTGAAGGGCGCCAAAGTGCAGCCAGCAAAAGGACGCAAGCGCAAAAAGCGCGCACCGCTTGCGGCAATTTTGACAAACTATTTTCGAGGCAAACAGGGCAAAAAGGGACTTTGGGGCGCACCTATGCAAAAAGCAGTGGACCGCGCAATTGAACACAGGGTTGCTGGGCGAGCTTTCATGGCAGCAGCGTGGCTTGGCGTTGCGCGAGACATTGGCCCTTTTGTTTATCCAAGGCGCTCCGTTCGTTCTAAAACGCCAGTAATTGGTAGAGCTAAAGGAGACGGGCGACCGGAAAAGCGTTTAGGACCAACGAAGCCAACGGCAAGCGGCACACATGGTTCACCTGACAGCGCAAAAATCAGCAGGGTTCGCCAAGCGATGAGGATGGCAATTAATGCAGAAACGCGAGACATGCTTAAATATTTGCGCCGAAAAATCCGAAAGGAAATCCGCACGGTTGACAAGACAGCAAGCACAGCATCACTGAAAATCTCATGAGCTACCGAAGCCAATCAGAAAGCGCGCTCAAAACCTACTTTGCCAGCAAGGTGGGGGTGCCTGTTTACAGTGGCACAAGCGACCAGGTAAAAGGGGTGCCTTGTGTTGTGGTGTCGTACGCTGGCGCAACAGAAAACCCACCGCGCACCGGCAACATGGATTTGACAGTGGAGGTTAACGTGCAGAGCGAAATTGGCGAGGAAGCGCAACCTGGAGCAATGGCAACGCATGACGAAATTGTGGACGCAATTGGCAACGCAATAAATTGGCCTGATTTACAAACGCTAAACGCAACAGAAACACATTTTCATGTATTTGATATAATTGACCAAGGAGGCATTGAAAAGGATTTTGATGGCACAATTTTGCGCGAGACGTTCACATTCACAATTGCTTGCGCTTTAGGAGATTTTTAACAATTAGAAAAACACACATATGGCACGATTTACAAAAGGAACACCCATTACGTGGGGGACGCATGGCTCAATTGACCCGTCAAATTTAAAGGGCGTTGTTGCGCTCGAAATTATCGACGACAGCAGCGGCAGCGACACCACGCTGTTCCGAGGAGAAATGTATGCAAGCGAGATAAGGTTGTCATACGAAGCGGATACAAATCAGTCAACAAACGGAGACGGGGAAGTCGTCAGTCACTGCACTTACAACCAACGCAAGGTTTTAAATTTAACTGGCGTGATTCTGTCGAACAATTCTGCTGTGTCAATTCCAGCGGGCACGGCAAGCACATTGGCCAAGGCGAACACGATGTTTGCCGCGCCATTTTATGCGGGATGCCGCTTGCAAATTTCACACCATGAATGGTCAGAAGTGAATTCCGACATTACGCCGCCAACATCAGAAAACAACACAGGAACATCCACCGGCGGACTTGGAAACTTCACAATTACGAGCGCCGAAAAAACTCGCTCCAGTGCTTCGTATGCGGAGTGGAGCATCAGCGCTGTCGAATATCTGAACATTGTTCACAGTGGCGGCAGTGATACTGCAACCAATTAATGAATGACACCTGGGCAGAAACATGCGCGCCTGGCCATCATTATGTGGCTGGCGCCAAATTGCGCCCGCTGACATTTGGCCATGCATTGCTAATGGAGCGCGTTGGGTTGCACGAAATCCTGACACCATTGGAATTCCACTGCTTCATCGGCATTTGCTCGCGCGCCTATGACCAAGCCACGAAATGGCTTGGATGGTATTTGTCGCCAGTTGGGCAATGGTATTACTCAAAAAAACCAATGCCTCGCAACAAGAACGCAGCGCTTGCGGAGGCGATGGAATACGTTTTGCAGGCACAGCAGATTCCAGAGCTTTTGGGCAGTGGCGATAGCATCGAGGCCGGTGCCCGTTATGGTGCGCCACTATTGCAAACAATCCGCACTACTGCACTTGAGTTCTTAAATTATTCGCCTGACACCATAAACGATGCACCTTTTGGGCAACTGGTTTGGGATATACTAGCGCGCAACGAAATCCGAGGCGGCGCCAAAATAATACATGGAGAGTTTGCTGAAGGATTGGAGGCATTGAAGCAATTGCAAAACAATAGAAAGGAGGCCGCCGATGGGGTTGCTGAACTTTAAACTTGGCTTGGACATTCGCGCCTTCAACGCTGGCATAACAAAAGCGCGCGCCAGTTTCAACAGTTGGTCAAAAGATGCAATTAGGGGCGTTGGTGGGCAAATCGCGGGCGCAATGGCGTTGGAAAATGTGGTCCGCAGTGTGGGCGGACTTTACAGAGACGCCGCGCAAATCCAACGCGAAGCGTTTGCGCTTGGTATATCAACAGACGAATACCAGGCACTTGGAAAACAGGCGCGCCTTGCTGGAGTTGAGGTGCAGGACTTGGTTGATGCCATGAATGACTTGAATGTCAGGCAATATGACGCCATTGACGGCAGCAAGGAGATGCAAAAGATTTTTGAGCGCTACGGAATTACATTTGAAAAAGGCGCCCAAAGCATCAGGCAACCAATGCAACTATTCCGTGAATTTGCTGCTGGAATGGCAAAAAGTGGTCTTTCTCAGGGGCAGATTTTACGCGACCTTGACGAAACAATGAGCGACACAGGCAAGCGCCTGGCGTTCGGAGTGATGCAAGGCTTTTTTGAAAATCTTGACTTGAGCGGCGTTAGATACAAGGGAGAGCAGATAGGGGAATTTGCAGCAGCATATCGCGAGCTTGAACAAACCAAAGCCGACATCGCCGATTATAGTGTTTACGCGATGAAATACTGGTCGGACCTTATAGGCAGCGGACTTGGGTGGTACATGGGACAAACCGAGACAGCGCCACAAGAACGACAAGCCACACTAATGCAGCGCAAGCTTGAGGAAAAGTTGGCGGAGCAATCAGCCACACTGAAATCAATAGACGCTAACACAAAACCACTACGGCAATGAGTTTATTTTTTAGAGGCACAACAGCCTTAACGGTCGAAAATATCGAGCGCTCATTTAGCGAAAGCAATGGCTGGGAAAGCGTCTACACCTACAAGGGACCATGGAGTGCCGTGGATGCCGCAAGCACAAATTCTGCATATGTGGGCAACGCCTCGCGGGTGGAGTCAAAACAGGAGCCTGGAGGCTATGGGATTTTGACGGTTGCCTTTGCCAGCATAGACAACACGATAACCGAAACACAGACAGACCAACCCGACACTGACAATTGGACTTTTACGCCCTACAAAATACAGAAGTTCATCTGGGAGGCGCCTTACTTCAATGTTTTAAATGATGCGCGCATAACTAGCGGCACCAATTTGCCAGGCTACAAAAAACGATTGGTTGCCGCAATTGAGGCATACAGGGCAACAGCGCAGTCCAACGCCTCAACAAACGATTTCACAAACCCGACAGAGGTGGCTGATTTCATCAACTACATTGACGCCGTGGTAGGATTGAGCAGCGCACAAAAACAGGCAGCGCGTGATTTGTGCTGGATGTTGCTTAACGATGAGGACACCTACGAAGTCAGTAAATACACCTTGCGCAACACTCGAATTCTGCCAGCAAATACATCTCTAGCGGTGAACCATATTTACACCGGCTACCAATGGACAACGAACAGAGTTGTGGACCTGATTTTGTCACAGCAAACCAGCGTGACCAAATACGCAATTTGTGGCGATTTGCTTGGATATTTTGCGGGAACATATTGGCGAAAAGAGGCGCCTGTTATTAACGAAATGCAAGGAGGTAAATTTGAGGTTGTGCAGGAATTTACCAATTTCAGCTCAGGCGAGTTAAACTATTTAATCTACCCGATTTTCTCATAATGTTTAAACGAGTTAACACTTTCAGCGTGCGCGCAATTTTGGACGCAATCAGAACACTGCAAGACGCAGTTGAAGCGCTGCAACCGCGCAAGGCAAGCGGAACGCTCATTTCGCACAGCAGCACAGGAGTGACGGTTCGCGCGTCAAAACTAGCGGGAACAACTGGCGGAGTCGCCGCGCCTTCCAGCGACCAACCAGCGCGCTGGCAATAACATTTTTGCACATCACACACATATATATAGAGAGAATGCTCTAGTTAGAAAAAAAACACTAAATTTGGAGATATTATGGGAACTGAGAAATTCATTGCATTTAAAGAGGACGGTACAGCCTACAGGCTGAAGGGGCGCATCCTTCGATTTCTGGACAACGAGCCAGTCAGCGAAGCCGACAAAACAAACATACGCTCAACCCTGTCAGTGCCCGCAAGCGCCGAAGGGTTGACGCCAGCCAACAATTTAAGCGACCTTGACAACGCCGCCACAGCACGCACCAACTTATCAGTCAACTCAGTGGACGAGGATGCCGAAGCCACCGCCACAAAGCTCGTTGGCCCTGCGATGTATTTCAATGGTAGCTCTTCAGTGGTTACGGTGGCAGATGATAGCAAGCTAACTTTTTCCAGCTCTGCCGAGTTTGGGACAAACAGTTCTGGAACGTGGTCGCCCAACGACAACACACCAGCTCTGACAGACGGTACCGGCACGTTGAACCAGCACTACCGTGTTGACAGCGGGGCAGGAACTGTGACGCAGGGGGCAAGCACTCTTTCCATTATCAACGGCACAGCAACAACTGCGGGACAGGCTGTATATTATGATGGATCTGTTTGGAGGCTGAAAGATGTGGACGACCTACCGTTTTCAATTAGTTTTTGGATTAAGCATGATTTTTCTGCAACAGGCACAAACGTGATGTTTGGTAAATACGGCCTCGCAGCACCCGCACGCGAATGGTGGTTTTATTTTTCAAGCAATTTGCTTTATTTTTCCGTTGTGGATAGCGCAGGGGTAGAGTCTTTTACCCGATGGAGTGTTGCAGACAACAGTAACCAGTGGACGCACATCTGTTTGACGCAGGATGCATCAGGCCCGAGCAGCTCAAACGCCTTCACCGCAGTTGCTGACGGCATGAGTCTGTATGTGAACGGGCAACTAGTAAGCCCTACGTCCAGATACAATGACGCAAGCTATTCCGGTATGAATGACAGCTCGCAGCCTTTATGGTTTGGTAAGTCTTCATCGTCTTTCGGGGGTGGTGAATACAGGTCTGTCCAGATATTCAACAGAGAACTCACCGCCACCGAAGTGGCCCAGCTCGCTAAGGGAAATGATTTGGGATTTACCGACCAGTATGCGGGAGCGTTTGCTGGTATTGAATCATCTGATTTCTCAGGAGGCACCGATGGATACAGCGGCGCTGGTGGCGTTCTCGCTGGAGCGTCCTCAGTCGGTGGGCAAACTGATGCCCTTAAATTCACCGTGGATACAACATCGGGAACGCACAGCGTTACGCAACTTTTTGCGGGCATTACTGTCGGCAAGCGTTACCGTATTAGATTTCGATATTATATACAGTCCGGTCAAAGTAACGTTGACAGTATTACTGTTCGGTTTAACAACGGCCCATTTGACGCAGGATATGGCACAACGCTCGATGCCTGGACAGCCTTCGAATATGAAGGCATTGCGGCGGATAAGACCGTGGAGTTTTTTGCTGCTGATGGAAGCAATATTAGTTTTCAGGATTCAGGTGGCGATGATGACGTGTATGTGAAAGACATTACTATTACCGCAATTGGAACCCTAGCAGACTTCCGAGCAGAAGATTATAACGAATCAGCAAGCAAGCTTCTGGACCGCTCAACAAATAATTTCGTGGGCGTTGGAACAGGTGTCACGCTCGTCGGAAATCAGCGACACATTTCTGCTGACACCATAGACCTCAAAAACCTACCTACCTCATCCGCTGGTTTGAGTGCTGGCGAGGTGTGGAGCAATGGCGGTGTTTTGACTGTCGTTTAATATATAATTTAGAAACATACTATGGACCCAAAAATCAATTACTTAAGAAGCCAGATAGCTGGCATCAACGCACAGATCGCAGCTGATAACGGCAAATCCACAATCCTCGCACTGCTCGGCAAAGCGAAGGCTCTGCTGAATGCACGGGAGGAATTGAGCGAACCAGTCAACCGAGCGAACACCGAGGCACTGGTCGCACAAATCGCAACCGCAGTGACAGCCTATAACGCAGCCAATCAAATCACGATGGATTCGGTCGCTGACATCATGGCTGGGTTTGATGCGGCTGTTGAACCAACAGACGAACCAGCACCAGCAGACGCATAAAAATGCAAAGCGGTTGGGCGGAGCATTCAAAAGTTGCTCTTGTGGGCGCCGTTGGTTTTAGCGTAACCGGCAGCACACTCGATGAGTGGATGCGTCTGGGAATTGCCTTTGCAACGCTCATCTATATGGGATTTAAAGCTGCCAGCGCCGCCCGCGATTTCTTAAAAAATAAACATAATAATAATGATGAAAAGGTGGATTGAAATTGCTTTTTTATGTGGCGCATTAATGACGTTCAGCGATTGCAAAACAAGTGAGCAGGCGACTGGTTGGGCGTTGGAACAGGAGGTGCAGACCCAAGTTGTCGATGGGCGAGAAATTCCCTCAACAAATTGGGTTGTGAAACCGGCATTGGAAAACGGTTTGCGAATTACTGGTAGCATAGTGCCAGGCGCAGGCGGTTTGGTCAGTGAGGGCTTGATTGCAACGCTTGCGGCGTTGGCAGCGTGGCGCGGGCGCAAATGGAAAAAGGCTGCTGTTGACGCGGTCAGCGCTGGTCAGCAATTCAAGCAAGCGCTCGACAAAAGCAACGCAAAATCGAAAATTGCAGCAATTACTAGCGACCTAAAAACACAACAAAAAACAAACGGAACTTTTGCTTTTATAAGGAGCATTTTAGAAAAGGTTTAACATGGCAGCATCTGAGATTTCAACAAGCGCATTCCGCGATTTTAGCACCAGCACCTACGGCAACCAGGGGCTGAACCTTAGTGACGCGACACAGTACACAGTGTTGACCAGTGGCAGCGGCAACGGAGTAAAATTTGAGTTTGCAACTGCCGGATGGGTTGCTCTTTATAATTCCAGCGGCGGCTCTATCAATTACACAATTGTAATGCCGGAGCCTTCCCAATATCAAACGCTTGGCGTCACGTTTACCGACAAGACTATCAGCGTTGCCGCTGGTGAAATCCACCTTGTCAGTTTGGATAGTCGATACAAACACGATGATGGATTCATATATGTTGAAACAAACACAGGCAGCGCCGCGCATTTGCAAGTCGTCAAACGATACACCATAAGCTAAGATGCGCTTATGGCGCTACAATACACACGCGCGGCGACCGTAGCAAAGGGCGCCGCTATAACAAGCGGCCAGTGGAACAAACTGGCCGATGCTTTTAACGACCGCTTGCTTGGTGGCGTTGGCGACCCGACTTACCGCCTGCATTGGTTTTGGCATTCGTTTTTTCGCAATTTACGAAATCAAAATGGACTGCTTTACGCGCCAGAAGATGAGTGGTGGAAGATATACGCACATGTCCAGCCTGATGAAGCAACATTTCCGACAGCAAGCGCAGGCGACCCTGAAGGCGCATACTTGGGCAACCCAATAAACGGGTTTGTTTTTGGCAATGGCGACGACATAAAAAGCGAGCCTGGCCGCCTGTCATACGATAGCGTTGATGGCACAGGCATACTCCTGCACAACGTCTCCGGCGCACCTGCGACCGATTCTGAAAAGTGGGATATTGGGCGCTATCAGCGCGGCGTGGTGGATGGCGCAAACGTGACGGACTTGAGCTTGGCCAATGCATTCCAGGCGGCCCGCGGGCATTTTACGTTTGGATTCTGGCGCTGGTTTCAGCGCTCCTATGGCGGATTCCTGCCAAAACCAGCATACCTGGGCCAATGCGCCGACATGCCAGATATTCCGAGTTATGGTCTAAAATTTACGGAAACAGCAGGACCAACAACAACCACGTATTCCACATGTCCAGGTGTTTCTAATTCCGTTTTTTCATGGTGGCGAACTGCTCGCAATTATGTGCTTTTGAAATGGGACGGCACAATTGAATATTTACCTACCGACGAATATATAGAAGGCCCATATGACGGCGAATTCAATGATGCATACTTGGAGCATCCAAACGGTGAGCAGTTAGCAGTTGCGCTAAACTATTTTATCGAGCCATTCCGCGGCACAGCAGCAGAGCAAGCGGCGAGCGGATACAAAGTGGAAGAAAAAGCTTTTGACTTCCAAGGCTTCTTTTCGCGGCAATATTACCTGGCGCCCGCATATGGCGAGGACGATGGCACAGGAACAATCGAGGCAACTTACGAGCGCTTTGAGTTCAACAACGCATACGGCGCAGGCACATATGGTAGCCTAGCCAGCACAGCAGCGCAATTTTACAATATCCATTCCGGTTTTGTGCTGGCTGGCGTTTTGGCGTACCGCAACGCAGGCAGTGGTGACAAGGAATTTGCGATTGAACTGGATGGCGCTGAGATTGGGCGCGTGACGATACCAAGCGGCGATGACAGCGCGTCGTTATGGTTTGAAGCGCCAGCAGGTGGCCAGGTCAAAATTAAAACCATCACCGGCATGGGCGCCACCGATGAAACATATGTGGAAATTGCCGAGCTTCTGGAATACAAACCAGAAAACGAAGACGCCTACCTTGTGCTTCGATGCGCCAGCGCTGATAATTCTACCAATGACGCCGAAGGGACCGACACAACGCAACCCAAAGACATTTCAGATGTCTATTTTCGGCACGGCATGATTTACAA
>Ga0181591_10003581_pt1 | contig 13519 bp, 9 predicted proteins | sample 071ome_33_FD_133757 | JGI IMG/M metagenome (GOLD analysis project Ga0181591, IMG submission 133757) | Coastal salt marsh microbial communities from the Groves Creek Marsh, Skidaway Island, Georgia - 071412AT metaG (megahit assembly) | ecosystem: Environmental > Aquatic > Marine > Intertidal zone...
GACTCTCGCTCGCAGTTGCGCGAGCGTAAATGAATCGGGGTTTGTGTGTGGTTCACAGGATGTGCGAGCATCCTCTTCGTGTTCTTCAAAGGAACATTCGTCCGTCTCAATGGCGACGATGAGCGTCATTGGCTCACCTCCTGTGCCGCGAGGTAGTTGGCGAGGTGTTCTTTGGCTTGCTCTTCGGTTTCAAAATACAACGAGTCTGTTTCATGGGGGAAGTTGAGTCGTTGAGCAATGTGTTGAGCGGTGTAGTGGATGGGATGAATGATTGGCGCGATGGATTCTCCTTCCAATTCAAAGGTCTTTCTTGGTGGAATGAAAACCCAAAGCGTGAAGGTGGGTTTCGTGTCAAGCACCCACCTTATACCTAACCGTGAGACGCGTGGTGCTGTTGAGGGTATGATGGTGGTGCGCTCGCCAATCTGTGCGAAGGCTTTCTTGTAAAGCGCGTCGTAGTTAACAGGCGGTGCTTCAAAGCGGTGGTATTGCATGGTGAAGGTGGGTGCGAGACTCATTGTTCATCACCGCCCACTTCATCAATGACAATGAGGGATGACTCTTCAACAAGCCAATCAGCGAAGCGCGTTTCTTCAGCGAACATAGATTGCTTGGCGATTTTGAACGAGGCTTTCCGTCGGAGGTTGAGAACATATTCCATTTCGCGGTAGTCAGCATCCGCAGGGATGTAGAAGTCGCAACCTCCTGCGAGGTAGACTCTTTCGTTGGTGGGAACGGTGATGGTGGTGGTGTAGTCTGCACCCTCATGACGGAAGCACACTTTGAAGTGGCGCGACACTTGGAAACCGTGTCCGAGATTGTATTGGGTAGCCATTTCGTATGCGTTGTTTTCGGTAAGCGCGAAGCGAATGCCGACACCTGTTGATTCGTTGGCCGCGTTCATGAAATTGATAACTTCACGATGAGTCATGCGTCGCTCTTCCTCAACACGCGCACCGCTGTGGGTGAGGGTGATGGGATGGACGGTGAAGGAACGAATGTCGTCGCTCATTCTTCTTCACCTCGTGCGTTGCTTTGAGCGATGATGCGAGTCGCCAAGACTTCCTTCGTGCCGGTGTGGGGGAGGCCGAGGTCAAGGCATTGACGAGAGAGTTGTGCCTTGGTGAAGGCCTTTGCATAACTCACCGCATCGGCGTTGTCAATCGCGTGCTTCCTCTCCTTGCGGAGTTGGGTCGCGGTCTTCTCTTTGGTGACAGGGTTCCACCATGTGATGTGGGACACGACGAGAACCTTGTGTTCTTCATCTGTCTTCTCATCAACTCGCGTGCGTATGTTTCGGTTGGTGGCGTGGTTTCCAGCAAACACATAGTGTTCGCTGGATGGGTAGCCCCATTCGTTCATCTTGTCTGCCGGAATTGTATGATTTTTCCAACAGATGTGCGCTGTTTCTTTTTCTTTCGGTAGGTTTTCCATTGTTTTCACTTCCTTTTTTTGTTGTGTCCATTGGACTATGATAGGTGAGCGGGGTTCACCCCGTTCACATGATATACGAGATGAGAAGGAGGGATTCCTGTTTTATCAAGCAACTCGGCAAGCGAGCGTTCATCGCCGCTGGGATTGCCGTCGTTGGATGGGTAAACGAACATCCAAATGTCCTTGTGCTTGGCTCCACGAAACACGCGGCCAATGGTTTGAATGCGAGAGCCGACTGAATTGGTCCCGCTCATCATGATGATTCCATCCATGTCGGGTGCATCAAAACCTTCCTTCAATGATTTACAGGAGAGAAGGATGTCGGAGGAAGAGCGTTCCCATCGCTTCAATTCTTTCGCGCTGTCGTCTCGGTATTGTTGGAGGCGACGCTTGAAACCAGCGTTGTTCAATTCGGGATAGGTGACGAACACATGGTCGGGGACAACGGATAGTCCGCTGTGATAAATGTGAGGATGAATACCGATGTCTTTGCACATCCCATTGAGTCGTTCAATGCCGAAGATGGTTTCATGCATGAGCGCGTATTTCTTTCCGATGTTGTTCACCAACACCTGTTGAGCAAGAGCAAAGCGCGACTCCATCTCGTTCATCAATCGCTTGCGCTTGTTGCATAGGTATTGATACATGTGTAGGATAGTCATGGGCTTACCTGCCTGTGAAAAGGACACGACTTCGTTCAACAATCCTCCAACATTGAAGTTGTTTCGGTCAAACAAATTGTGTTTGTTCGCGCCGGGTGTTTTATCAGCCGCGTTGTAACATTTCCAATACGCTTTGCTAATCTGTTCAGTCAAGTCGTCGTATTCAATCTGTTCAGCGGGTGTCATACCGACATGAACAACATGGAAAGTGAAGTCCAATTCGTCATCGCCGTTGCGGGATTGCTTGATGCCGTCAATGAGGTTCAATGTATATTGAATACCAACCTTACAGTCGCGACCACCAATACACGATGCGCCTTCGGGGTGGGTGTTCATCTCGTGCATGACACAGACGCCATCGCTACGGTTTGGTGTTGCGCTAAGGAGAAGACAAGCATCGCCTTGATATTTACGAAGCGTGCGAAGGGCCGCGACACCACCGGCTCGGTGACATTCGTCAAGGACCAAGAGGACAGGGCGGTTCTTCAAGTGAGAAAGTGCGGCGACTTTCTTGAGGGAATTGTAAGTCGTGATGTAGACTTGCTTGTTAGGCGCGACCTCTTTGTAGCCGCCACCAACGCGACCAACATTGAGGCCCCACATACGACAGGTGGTTTGGTGTTGATTGACGAGTTGACTTGTGGGAGCAACCATGACAACGACAGGTTCACCTGTCTTACCGACGAGTTTACCGGTGAGGTGACCCTGTTCATGGAACCAATTGAACTCAATCGTGATTGCGAGGCGAGTCTTACCTGCACCTGTTGCGGCGGCAGTTGTCATGCGCTTGCGCTCATCGGGAAGACCCAGCCACACGCTGTATGCTTCCGATTGCCATTGGCGCGAGCCTTCTTGCAACTGTTCACCTGTGCGGGTCTTGGGAAGACCTCGGTATTGGATGAAAGGAACGGCATCCTCTTCATCCTCCGCTCCCCAATCAATCTCACCGGGCAACGACGCAATCTCGTTAGCGCGTTGCTGAATTGAATCCCAATCGTTGGCTGTCATCCAACCGAAAGGCAAAGGAGGCGGCAAGAAGCCGATGTCCTCATGCGTCTTGATTTTACCCTGCGGGTCGGGGTTGGCTTCAATCCATTCATCAACGGCTCGCTCTAATGCACCCCAAGCCGCATCCTTCGCGGCGAGGTCAGCAGGGAGAGGTTCGGGGTCGCCCCAATCAATTGTCATTGTTTCATCATCGTTAGTCATGCTAAAGTCAATTTCCATGTTCAATCATTCCTTTCTTCGTCAATTTGATAAGCGCGAGCGTCAATCCAATCAGCATCGCTTGGTGTGAACCAATCGCAGAATCGCTGACCGATAATGTGGTAAGGGTCAAGCCCCGACCATGCATGGTGAATCAATTCAAACTGTGCAATCCATTCATCGCACGCCGCAACGAAAGCCTCGGTGCTTGAGTTGTAGGTATAACCGGCGTGCTGTCTGTCCCATTCATCAAGAGTTGAGAGCCATTCAGCCCAGCCTTTCCATTGGTTTCTTTCAGTCATGTTCATCATTCCTTTTCTTGTTTTTCTATTTTTATTATTAGAGAGAGAATATATTATTCTTATAAGAACAACATTAGAATCGTGATAATCCTTCGTGTTAGATATCGGATTAGCGCGGTGTAGAATCAACAGTCATGCGTGGTGCTACATGACTGTTGTTGTAAACGCTTCTGCGTTGGGGTGAATTGTTAACGCTGATTGAACAGCGTTAATTGATATGTCAAGAGCATCAAGAATCGTGCGTGCTTGACAGCGAATAGGAATTATTCTCGCGATGGAGAACGAGGACTCAACCGTATGGTTGGCGGTTTTTTTATGCCCCGAAGGAGCAACAGCGATGCGGTAGCATCGTTGTTGCGAGGCATAAAAAAAAGGGAGCCAACCCGACCCCGAAGGGCCGGATTGCTCCGAAGTGAAGAGGGCGTGGTTTACGGACTCCACGAAACGGGTAAGTGTGACGGTCTGTTGCGACTGTGCGCTAACTCAAAGGTTCATCAAGTCATTGAGAGACATGTTGTCAATGTCGGTGTCGGTAACCTTGGAGGTTGGGGTCCAATCGTTCTTGACGGTGGCCCACACCCAAGACTTTGCACCGTTCACGGAACCGATGACGGGGGACTCCATCAACTCGGAGTTGACGCCGATGGTTTCACGGAGGGCTTCGGCGAAGTCATCGGAAACCGACCAAGCGAGGCGGCGGTTGTAGAAGTTGCGCTCGGACTTGAGGACGACGGCGGCGAAGACCTTCATGAGAATGCGCTTCTTGGTGATGTCGGCGTTTCGGTCACCGTTGGACACTAACTCCGTGAACCAACCACGCTTGAAGGACTTGTCACGGTCTTCACGCTTCACCTGTCGCTTTGGAGCGATGCGAAGGATGTCGGCGACGGCATCAGCGACTTGGCCCCACTTGGACCAAGTTTTAGGACCGTTGTTGTTCCTGCCGGTGAAGGTGTTCGGGGACACCTGCTTTGCGCCGTTCATCGTCATGCGGTAACCCATGCCGCCAGCGTTGACATTGTAGAGCCATGCAATGGCTTCATCAATCTCAACATCGGTGATGGCTTGGATGGTGGCGAAGGTGGCGTTGTTCAGCGAGTCAAAGACAACGGAGCGCACCGTCAAGGTGTCGTCGTCGTCGTCGTCGTCGTCGTCGGGTGCTTCAGCGAAGTCGCCGAAGTCAACGGCGGTATCGCTGGGCGCATCACCAAAGTCAACGGCGGCATCGTCGGCGGCATCGTCGGCGGCATCGTCGGCAGGTGGGGTGAGCCACTTGACGAAGAGGTCACCGAGGACCTCAGCGGTAGCGGTGGGGTCCACTTGACCGTTCTCCAACTTGACGGCGTGCTTCATTACAACCTCATACGCAATGCGGTTGAGGGAGTTGAAGTCGTTGTCGGGGTTGACTCCGCTGTCGCCACCGGCGTAAGACTGAATCAGCGGGTGTTCAATCTCATCTTGGTGGGCGAAGCGGACAAGAACGGTTGCGTTCTTGGTGGCTCTCTTCGGTCCGTTGGCGGTCTTGGCGGACTTGATGTCGTCCACCGTTGTGTTCAACCATGCCGGTAGTGTCTTCGCTTTGAGGGCGGACACCATAGCATGGGTGTTGGCTCGGATGCTGGCTTCAATTTGGTTCATCATATTCTTAACCTCCACCCCCTCATTGGGGGGCTGACATTCCCGACAGATAAGGCGTGGCCCTTATAAGGGGTCGGCCCAAAATCGGGTTGTCGGCCCTCGCGCTTTTGCCGCGAAGAATCGCAAAAGCCCGCGACAACCATATGGTTGGAGCGAGCGCGATGGAATCGCTCTCGCGACAACCCGCTTACCGCGACCGTTTACCGCGATTGCTTACCGCGACGATGTGCGACAGCGAGGATTAGCGCAACGCTGAATCAGCGCGACACCGCGAGTCCCTCGCGCTCTCGCGCTTCGCGCTTAGGGCAAATATCGCGTTAGCCGGAGTCGCGCTCGCGGCGCGACAATTTGCCCTGCTTAACCGCGTGCGAAATACAGGCAATTTTTTCGTGGGGGCGAAAAAAAATCGCCAGCAATTTTTTGCTAACCGCTACCTTCAAGGGCAGGGTCGTCGTGCGCAACATCAATGGGTCAGTTTATTCGCATCGTCAAAGCCGACGATGATACGCGTCGTGAGCGTAGAATGAGTCAAACTGAAAAGGGTTTCAAATCGCTTGCACCCTACATGGAAGCGGCAGTTGCCGAATACGAAGCAAACGCGGAAGACCAAGACGCGATTGTTCAACTCTATGAGGACATCATCAACGCGAACAACATCATTCTTGGGCGCGGACTTGGAATGAGCATGGAAGAAATGGAGGCCGAAGGTGAAGACGGAACACCCGCTTTGCTGGCTGAACCTTTCATCAACGCGCCTGTTATGATGCATTTGAAACGGTTGTCGGCCCAATTTCCGGAACTGAAAGAGGTTCGTGAGGAAGACGAAAAAGTCGGTGAGCCACTTGATGACATTATGAAAAGAGGGGGAGGGATTCGCGCTGATATTTCTTCATTTATCGCAGACCCAATAAACAGCGGTGAAAATTACAAGCAACATGAAATCAAAGGTATCCAAAACTTGTTGTCCAAATACGACCACCCGTTGGGTGTAACGCTCAGTTTGGCCGTTCCCAAGAGCGACCGTATTGCTCCCAACTACACACCGCGACCACCACGAAAGCGAATGATACAAACGCGTGGGCCACTTACCGACAAAGGCTTTGAAGAAGCCATAAACAGATTGCGCGACGAACAACAACGCGCTTTAGAAGAAGTTAACCCCACAGATGAGGAAGGTAAGAGATTCCTTCTTGATGAAAAAATGAAAGAGGTGTATGAAAAACTCGTTCGTGATGGTTTGGCTCAAGGGTTGAGTGAAAAGCAAGCAATCACTCGCGCAAAAAGCATGCAAACACAGATGCAAAGTGACCAATCCGCTCGCGATTACGAACGCTATTTCCGAAACCTTGAGATGGACCAACAAGGGAAAAAAGACCCGGTGTTTAACGAACGACGCTCATCAGTTCAAATAGCAAGACCTTCAACCCAATCAACTCAAGAAATCCTTTCACAAGTCGCGCGTTTGCGTTTACAAGGTCTTGACGAAAAGGCCGCGTTTAGGTCAATACAGGATAAGTTCAATCAATACATGGTTTCGCTGACCGGTGAAGACGGGTTTGGAGCGAAAACGACACGACGCGGTGGAATTGTGAGCGAAAGCGTTGGGTCACGCCCCGACGCTCTAACGCCTTCATTGGTTGAGGCTGGTCGTAAGTTGGGTATAGGGATGGGTCTTCCGAACATGCCCGACTTGTTGTTGAGTCCTTTCATTGCAAACTACAACGATGAAAAGAAGAAGACGAAAAGCCCTTTCAGTATGGAATTGCGCGAAGAGTTGGCAAATACTTTGAATATGGAAGATGTCTTACACCCCGCCCTTCTCGCTTCAATGAAGGATGAAGGTTTTCTCAGCACACTAAGAGGTGACAAAACCAGCGAAGAGGCAAGCGCGATTAGCGGAAGTCGTGAAGAAGTTGAAGCGCGCGCTCGTGAGGGTGCGATGAGTGGTGCGCAAACCGAATCTCAATTGGTTGACCCCGAAGAAGAATTGAAGTATGTGCGAAGTCAAAAAGGAAATTGGAGTTCCTTCCACAGACTCACACCTTCACAAAAAATGCGCGACCTTGAACGGCAACTCAAAGAAGGCGTCATTGATGATTACGAATACAAAATGCAATTGATGGCGATGCAAGTCGGTGATGGGCGATACCAACTTGATAGCGAGAAAGCGTTGGGTGGTTTGACGGGTGATGACTTTGAAGTTGGTCACGCGTTTCACGGTTTGAATGAAGATGAAATCATGGCGCGCGTTGATGGTTTTACGCAAAACCTCATCGGTATGGGTCGTGTTATGCGCGAACTTCGTTATGAAGCCCACAAATACGCGGGTGGGGAGGATGCGAGCGCAGAAGATAAAGCCGAAATAGATGACAAAATCAAAGGTATGGATTTGAGCGCAGAAGACATCATCGCGTTTGGGAACATTCAAAATGCTACGCGTGACCAAACGATGAAATATCAAGAATTGAACTCGTTGATGAACGGTCATTTGGAAAACACCATGTCGCGAATCAATGCACGCATTGGTATGCACATGAAACAAATGGAAAAAACAGGTTTGAGCGATATTGAATTGGTTAACGCGGCCATGCGATACGCCGAGGGCAACATGGGACTGCAAGGTTACGCGAATGCGTTTGTAAGTTTGCTCACAGGAAAACAAAAAGACGGCACATTGGATTCTTACAACATTTCTCGCTTGTTGAAGTATTTGCGTCAAGACGGTCTTCGCCACGCGCTGGATGAAGAACACCACCAAAAAAGCGGAGAACAAATTGACAAGTTTCAACGGAACCATCATGCGCGAAAGGCAATTGGAGAAATGGAGGGAGGTGACATTTCAAATCCTCCGGAAGAATACGCCGATGACATTTTGAATAACAAAGAACAATGTCTTTCGTGTCACGAAGACCGTTTCGGAAACCGAACGAAAGAAGAGTCGTATTTGCGCGGTTTAACAATTGAAGGTCATCGCGGACCAACTCAAATCCAATCACCTTATGCACAAAAAACTGTCATTCTTCCGAACTTGAAGAGCAACAAGGATGGGTTTATTCCGTTGACGAGTGAAGCAGGTAGGACATCACTCACGAACATTTTGCATCACATTTACCCGGACGAGCCACGATACCATCCTAAAACCATCGCGGAACAACAGGCTCGTGCTGACGCAGGGAAATACCTCGGCCAATGGAGGAAGGATAAACAGAACGATTTTAGGCGAAAAATCAAGGAGGCTGTCATTACCGGTCACCCACGCGCGGCTAACATTTTCAAAAAGTTCGGACTTTACAAAACCATTCAGCATGCGACGGGAACGGGTCCCGCTGGTATGAGCAACAAAGAGTTGAGTGCAATTTCATTCTTGTTGAACAACAACGATGCGCTTGATAAATACCACGAAGTTCACCGAAAAAAGACGCTGATGGCTACACGCGTCAACGCTATTGAAGACGCGATGGATTTCATGCAAGACCTTGTAGACGGTGTTTACGGGAAAAAAATAAAACCGGGTGCTTTGCTTAAAGAGGACACTCGTCGCGCTATTCTCGCTGATGTTTTCAGTCAACCCATGAACGACCTTGAAACATACAAACGACGCATAGAGAGTCGTAAAAAAGAACTCGCTACCACTCAAAAAGCCGCCGATTCTTACAAGCAACAAAAAGCAGAAATTGACGAATTGTTGTTCCACACCACTCCGCGTAAAGAAACGGATGAGGACGGTGTTGAACGCGAAGTTCGCGGGAAGTATCAGTCACCCGGTCAAATTGCAGAAATCAACAGACGCGCAGACGAACTTCAAGAAAAATACGGTATGTTGATGATGAAGCGTAGGCGTCAAAAACAGGAATTGAAGCGGTATGAAAAGAAAATGAACATTCTTAAAGACGCAAACTCGGATGTGTTTGAACGACTCAACGGATTCATGTTGGGTGCGTTTATTCGCGGCGGAGGTCAAATGGCGAAAATGCTGAAAGAAGGGGATTTGTCAATTGATAAAGTGGGTAACATCATTGAACAAATCCATGAATCAATGTATGAGAAGGATGATTTTGATAGGGTGTATGCAACTGATATTGGTCGCGACAAAAAGAACAAGAAAAAGGTTGTTTTGACGGACAGGAACGACTACACACACTCGTTGGATAGGGTCAAAGAAGGGCGAATGGGTAAAATGGGTGGAACAGGTGTCTTGTATAACACCAACAACAAAGCGTTGCCGCGCGTCAACAACATCAATCAATTGATGGCTCATCGTCTGTCAATGGGTTTTCCGCTCTCCGAAGAAGAGATTCAAAATGCGAAAAACATGATGACGGACGCTGAAATGATTGAGGTTGCTGAAAGCAATAGCGAGTTTGAAGAGTTCGCGAATAAGATGTTGACTAAAGAAGAGTTGGCTGAACTTAACACAGGTTCAATGTCACATGACCATCACGATGACGAACCGGATGATTTAGGGTTGTTGAGTGAAGCAGAAGCGGCTCGCCGAGAACAAAACTCGCATTTTACGCGAGGAAGTGAAGAGGCTATCGCAAATGGTGATATTAACGCGCACTCATTGATGCACAATTGGCGTGAAAAAGCACCCACTTTGTGTGGGACTTGTCATGGACACTCATGGCTTACGCGAGATGAAGCCATCACTTACCTGCGTCACCGAATCCCCGAACTGCGCGATGAAAGCGCACATGGTGCAAAAATGCGAAAATACATCCAAAAACACCTTCGTCCTCGTGGAACCGAATCATACGCTCATCACGAAATGGCTGACGAGATGGACGACGACGAGCATGAACAACTCGCTTGTCCGGCGTGTGAACATCAAGCCGGACATGTGCGCGGAGGTAAATTGAGTAACGGTATTTGCGCTGATTGTTTCGGTAGCGGTCAGCGCGACCCCAACAATGATGAACATATCCACGAAGGACACACTCATGCTGAAACGGGCGAGATGATGCCGGGGAAAAATCATCACTATACTCACAACGGCGCGACCGCGCAAAAGTTTGACTTATTGAATCAACTTTTGTTACAGGGAGTTGAAATGCGTCAGTCGGGCCAAATACCGGACTTCTTGCGAGAGCATGTGACAGCACAACAACCTTTGTGGGACATTTACGGTGATTATGTCGGCACAGGCAAATACCAAACGCTTGAACAAAAACGCGAAGCGCAGAAGAAAAAACAATTGGAACCGATGGGGTCTTTTGATGAAGAGGAAACGCCAACAAAACAAGTTCCCCGCATTACCTACCCACAAAACAAAACACCCGCGGAACAAACACCCACCATTGACTTTGGCGAACCCACCATTGACTTTGGCGACGCGCCTTCAGTAGACACAAGTGCTGGAATGCAACTTCGGGGAGTTCACGAAACTGCGAAGAAAAATCACGAAAAAATGATGTTGGATAAACACATCAACCGTATGGCACAAATAGCATTGAAATATCAACCGGAAATGGCTGGTCATATCAATTATTTGGTCGCTTCTATTCAGCAAGACCCAGCGTATATGCTTGGAGAAGTTCATGGAAACGATGAACACCCGTTGCTTGAAAAAATACACAAGTTGCAAGAAATCGCGGAGGCGCACCTTGTTCACGATTTAAGTGACCTTGACGCGCAGTATCCGGAAAACCATCCAAAGGCAGGTCAGTTCATGTTGAGCATGAAGGAGCGTAACAAATTGTTAGCGGATAGTCGTCGCTTGCCTATCAACGATGACGGCGAATTGTCACTAACGCTGGCCGACATTTATGGAGGGAATGCGCCAATCACTTTTGGAAACTACGAACCTCTTATTCCGATGCATGGATATTTGTTGAGTGGAAAAGAGATACGCGAAGGTTTGTTTGAACCCGGCGCGACGCATCCTCCTTCACCTGTTACCGATAAAGACATTGGGAGTTTTTTCAAAGGAAACAAAAAAGTGCAAAAAATCCTCAAGCGTCGTGAAAATTACATGAAGTTCAAAACAGGCAAAATAGGCAAACTTGTTGACGCGATAAACAGCGTTGAAAAACCAATGGTGGCTCGTAAAACAACCAACTTAAGGAGCGACACGCTTGATGCGCTGTTGAAAGAGTTTGGTGAAAATCCGATAACAAACGAAATGGCGAGTGCCGCTCCAACATACAGCGATGAAGCATTGAAGGCTTTCAAAGAAAAAGGCGCGGTTGATGTAAACACGCTTTTGACATACCCGAATCAACACAACCAAAGGCGCGCGTTGAACAGTCTTTACACTCAAAACTTGAATCAAGCAATCCGCGAATTGTGGCAAAAGTTCGCCATCAAAAAGGCTCTTCAAACTTTCATGACTCGCGTCAACAACCCGCTGGATTACCCAACTATACCTCAAAACATCGGTCAAAACAACTTCTCACAAATGATTGGTGAAAACGCTTCTTTGTATTCGTTGTTGCACGATGAAGCCGCGAAATTGTTGGGGTATGATGATTTTGACCATTTTGAAAAGAAGTTCGGTGTTTCTCAAGACGCGCAAATACAGAACGCTGATGGTGAGGTCATTAACACGATAAGCGCAAAGCAATTCAAAGCCGAAGTGATGGACAACGCGAATCATGAAGACCTGCAAGCGTTACCGTTGGGAGTTGTTGACTATTCCAATCCGGAAAAACCCAAGTTTGTAGCACAAGAAGCGCAGAAGTTGATTGGTGAAGGACGAAACGCGTCTTACACTCCGGAGGAAGAGAAACAATACGAAAATGCAAAACAAATTGTGAGATACGACCAATGTCCGAATTGGTGGCATCGCAACGCGATTGACGAAATTATGGCCGGAGAGAAAAACAAAGCCGGTGGGTTCCAAGACTACAACGAATTGAAAACAGCCTTTGAACAAGGTCAGTTGACGCCGGAAATGCAAAAAAGGATTGAGGATTCTTTCGCGCTGGCGCATTCTTCGCATCCGATGATTCAATTGCAAAATCACAATGACATGCGTGGTTATGCGTATGCAAATGATGCTCTCAATACAATGGATAGCATGAAGCCCCTTTGGTCGGAACAAGGTCTTGGGTTATCGCCCCAAATCCTACCACTACCACCACCCTTTGCACCAAATCAACAACCCGCCGCGACAGGTCAACCGGAAGTTGACTTTTCTCAATAATATAGTTTGATTCTTATAACAATAATACTGTTTATTGTTATAATAAGAATACTATAATAATGAGAAAAAGGTGAATCAACACGCTTATGTAGCGCACGCATTGTCGCGTAGCAAGGAGGATTCTGTTATGCAACCGCAAACCCCCCAAAACAAAGACGAATTACGCGTGCTTGGACTGATTTCATTTGTGAGCATCCTTGTTGGGTGCGCTATCGCAGTTTTTGACGCGAGACTGTGGCTTTACGACGACACGACCTACACGAACGCCATCACCTACACGATGGGCGCGTTTACTTTGCAGGGTATGGCGTATTTCATTTACAAAATGCTGGCACAAGACGGCATGGACCAACGCGCGGTCATCTCAAACATGCAACGAAACATGACGCGCACCATGCAAGCGCAACAAATGCGCTTTGCACAGAAGCAAATGGACATGGAAATCAAAAAACAAGAGGTTGCCTTCGCAAAACAACTTGAAGCGTTGGAAGAAGACCCCGAAGTTCAGCAATACCTCAACTTGATGAACGGTGATGCGGAAGCGGATGCGCCGCAACACAAGGCTCAAACCAAAAAATCACTCAATTTGGGTGGTGGTGATACGCGCAAAAGAAACCCCGACGGCACATACGCGAAGAAGGAGAAGTGATGGCGTTGGGTTGGCTCTTCAAAACACCGGGTGATGATGCGACGGAGGCTACATTACGCGCTTTGCACACGCAAAACACGCTGGACAACTACTACGAGCGTGGAAGAGCGTTAATGTTGTGCATCATCGTTGGCATCGCGAGTGGTTTAGGTGTCTCGTGGTTTGAAACAACCGGCGATGTGAGCATTTGGGAGAACACCGTAGAGTGGTTTTACAACAAACTTCGTGATTGGGTGGGTTGATGGTTGCAACATTCGCTGGTAGCGCGTTGATGGGCGCGGTTGTTTACGGTCGCGAACTATACAACTTCCTCAAACCGCGCAGAATTGGTGTTTACGGACCGACGCAGGTTGGAAAAACGACGCTTGACCTGTTTATGCGCACTCCGGGCGAAATGGACGACATTGAAGAGCGAACAATGCACCCAAAAAGACTTCTTGGGGGCGGATATGTGCTTCCGAAGGCCACGCGAAAACGCATTCGC
>Ga0181591_10003594_pt1 | contig 13498 bp, 14 predicted proteins | sample 071ome_33_FD_133757 | JGI IMG/M metagenome (GOLD analysis project Ga0181591, IMG submission 133757) | Coastal salt marsh microbial communities from the Groves Creek Marsh, Skidaway Island, Georgia - 071412AT metaG (megahit assembly) | ecosystem: Environmental > Aquatic > Marine > Intertidal...
AGGTGCCGCCAACAGTACGAGCCAAATTTGCTACAGGGAGAGGAAATGCAGGAAAAAACGAAGTTGTTTCAGCAGTATCGGCGAGAACAGGGATTGTTTGGGACGGAGCCGGAGGAGACGACCGGTGCGACGCCTACATCCTTGAGGAGATGGGGCGTGCCGTCCTCGGAAGGCAGAGGCACGAATGGCCCGCCGCGAACCTCGCAGCACTCGAAAAGATCGACTGGTCAGAATTGGAGGAATACTGTGCCTAGAAGTACGCCGATCTCGCAGGTCGAGATTGAACATGAGATCATTCGCCTCACGGGCATGCTCGAAGATGAGACAGAAACGTTCGAGATGCTGGCGCAAGACGCCGCAGAAAAAGAGGCGCAGTACAAGTCCGCCTGGGCGAAAGAGTACCTGTCAGCGAAAGGCTCGATTCGTGAGAGGGAGGCTTGGTCCGACTACAAACTTGAGGCAGAAATTCACGCCTACAAAATTGCTGAGGCTCTCGTAAAATCGAAGCGAGAAAAACTGTCATCGCTTCGTACATCCATCGACGCTCTGCGAACACTCGCCGCCAACGTGAGAGCACAGACATGAACAAGATTGATCCTTCGCTAAACGAATTCGCAGTAGAAATCGACTCGCTGGTACCACTTCCCGGCAATCCGCGGAAAGGCAACATCGAGGCGATCATGTCGTCGTACAACGAGTTCGGTCAAGTGAAGCCGATCGTGGTACGACCCAACGGCGACGGCACATCGACAGTGATTGCCGGCAACCATCAGTTGGAGGCAGCCAGGCGACTCGGCTGGGACAAGATCGCTGTGGTCAAGTACGAAGCGGATGACAAGAAGGCGACGGCATTTGCCCTAGCGGACAACCGCACCGTTGAGTTGGGACACACTGACCCCGAATTACTGAACGACATGCTTGAGACTGTCGTTGAGGATTACTCCACGCTGCTTGATGGTCTTGGCTGGGACGAGTTCGAGTTGGCCGCGCTGGAAGAGCAGGCATTCCGATTGGGGAACATTGAAGACGCGGGCTACGTCCCCCCAGTCATCATCAACCCGAACCTAGATCCGGTCGTACCGCCTACCCCCGAAGTGACATCACCGTCTGGCGTGACTGTCGTTTCCGACGGCGAAAACGGCAAGATTGTTCCGACCGGAGATGTCGATCAAAACTCGGTAGTAGCAACTGGCTCGACGACAATCGGGCAGTCAGGCTCGGACCGCGCAATCGTGCAGTACACGCTTGTTTTCGACAGTCCGGAACAGCAGAAACGTTGGTATGATTTCATCCGCTGGCTTCGACTAGACCCCGGCTATGACGGAAATACAACTGCTACTAGATTGCTGAACTTCATTGACTCACATGCAGACTTCTGATAAGAGAAAACACGGCAAACATTCCACTTACTCCAAGGGTTGTCGGTGCGAACCCTGCACGGTCGCACATCGCGTCTACACGAGGGAATATCTCCGGAGAGTGCGTCGCGCAAAGCAGGGTGTGGGCCCACCCGTTGAACCGAAGGTGATCAGCGCGAACGAAGCGCGTCGACATCTTCTACACCTAAAGAAACACGGCATCGGCTGTCGCCATGTAGCGGACAAGACCGGAATTTCGTACAAGGCAATTCAGGATATTCGCAGCGGCCGCAAAAAAGGTCTCTGGAGAGAAACGGAAAAAAAGATTTTGGATTGCTTCGCTGACGACTTCAGCGACAACCATTACGTTGATTCCACGTACACCCGAATGCTGATTCAGGAACTATTTGATGCTGGGTACACACTGACGCAGATCAACAAGATCCGAGGCAAGACTCCTGCCCAAAAAGTCGTGACAGGAAAATCGATCCGCTTGCGCAAACAGAAAGAAATTGAGCGGATCCACTTCCAGTTGCTTCGCCGCCCTCCGCATTTCGAGAAGCCGCGTACCGTGCGGAAAGGACAGATGCCGTGACTAGGCAAAGAATGTTTCTGGATATGACGTGCGTTGATGCGGCCCGCGAAAGGATCCGGCATGTCTATGACACGTTCGACACGGTGTGCGTCCAGTTCTCTGGCGGCAAAGACTCCACTGCCGTCCTGTACCTGGCGAAAGAAATTCACGAGGAACGTGGTCTTGGGCCGGTCAAGGTGATCTTCCGTGACGAGGAAATGGTCTCGCCCGTAGTAGTCGAGTATCTAGAGAAGGTCAGAAACTATGACTGGGTGGACATGGAGTGGTACTGCCTTCCTCAAGGTCAAGAGATTTGGGTCTTGGGTCGGCGCGAGTACTGCCTCCTGTGGTCCCCGAAGCGCGCAGAGCAAGGCCGTCTTTACCGCGATATGCCGGAATGGGCGATCCGCGCTGAACATTTTGGCCTGGACCCGTCCAAGACAATTCCTCAGTCCATCGACTATTACACGATGCAGGGCAAGGAAGGTCGGACCGCGTTCCTGACAGGGGTGCGGGCGAACGAGTCGATGGTGAGATACCGCTCCTGCGTCCAAAAACTCCACGAGAACTACATCAACATCCCGTTCCGGATGAAGAAGTCCATTCCGTTGAGATTTGCAAAAGTCATCTACGACTGGACCACAGACGATGTTCTCAAGTTCATCTCCGAAGAGCACGATGCCGAATACTGCGAGTATTACGATCTTGCCGCTGTCACCGGATCGAATACACGAGTCGGGATCCCACTACACGCAGTAGCGATCAGGCGAATTGGCGACGTAGTTGCAACCGAACCAGAATTCTACGACCGTCTCTACGAATGCTTCCCGCAGATCGACGCACAGCGGCGCTGGTGGTCAGAGTTCGACATTGAAAACCTCATTGCCTCGTACGCGGAGGCTGGATGGGCGGGCGTGAAAATGTGCATCGATCACAACGTCCTGACCCCAGGCTTGAAGAAGCGGGCCCAAGCCTTCGCCGCAGAGTTCCGCAAGAAGCACGCGAAAGACCCCCACTCGTATCCCGTCTCGTGGCTTATCCGCAACATTCTGATGAACGAATTCAACATCAGTTCGGTTAGCCCGATCGGGCCCAAAACTCGGGCCCACACCATCCGCCAAGCGGAAGCACAAGAACTCGCGAGCCTTGACGCTCTCGACTACGTTGATGATTCGAGGTAATAATGAACAAAATGGAAATTGTGTGGGTTCGTGGCGACTCGCTTCAGGCCGCCAAGTGGCGAGCGACATACATTCTGAAACCTGACCTCCAGGTTCTCGCTCAAAGCATGGATGACCACGGATGGTTGCAGCCGATCGTCGTGCAGAAGTCAACAAATCTTATTATTGACGGCTATCACCGCTGGGAGATTTCGGGAACGCTGAAGTCTCACCGCAAGGCGTACAAGGGTGCCGTGCCGGTGGTGTTCGAAGACGTCAATGACATTGAGGCGATGATGCTTCACCTTCGACTCAACCGAGGGCGCGGCGCGACACTGGGAAAGAAGATGTCGCGGATCCTCAAGGACTGTGCCTCGTCGAGAAAGTACAACGAGAAGGATATTCGCCGGATGCTCGGCATGCAGGCTGACGAATACGACATCATGCTCGACGGCACCCTGCTGAAAAGCCGCAAAGTTGCGGACCACAAATATTCGAATGCCTGGGTGCCGGTAGAGGCACCGGCGACAATCACGCAACAGGCCGCAGTGATTGAACGCCCACCCAACCCCGATAGGTGATATTCTTATACCGCTATGCCGACTCCAAGTTTCATTGACGATGACGAACTTGACCCGGACGGGCGGCGTCGCCGACCCGCTTGGTGGCGTCGTGCTTTGGCTGCTGTCCTTCGCACTCTTGGCCGCGCTACTGGCGGTCAGGGCAACCCGGATGGCGCTTACCGCGATCTTCTCCCGCGTCGCTTGGGCGGCGGCGGTCGAGGCGGCGACGTCATCGGCTAAGTCTCGCCGATGGTGATAATGTCACCTTGACTCTGTTGAGGTGACTTGATGCCCAGAAGAATAAAAATCGGTTTTGCGTCTACGGACTGGTCGCGCAGTATTACTAATGAGTATGGCCCGGTGCCTGGCGGATCCAACTGGATTCGGATGCAGCAGTATCGAGACCTCCTGAAGCATGACTCTGTGACGGGTCTCCTCGTTCATCATCCTGCTCGTGGCTTCGGAGTTTTGGACTGGTTTCAGAAGACTCACTATGACGTTGACCTAATCATCTGTCAGCGCATTATGTTCGGGAAACTTGCGGAACAGATGATGAGTCGCCCCTCATCGAGTGTTCCGATCCTCAACGATGTTGACGACTGGTACTGGGGCCTGCATGAAGATAACCATGCGTATCGCCTCACCCATCCAGATAACAACGCTGAAGAGAATATTGATCACTATAAGAATGTGATCAAAAGCGGGGACGGGGTAATTGTGTCGACACCGTTCCTTGAAGAACGGATGCGTGTTGATTTCTCCTGCCAGAACGTCCACCTATCTCACAACTGTGTCCGGACTGCCGACTTCCCGGCCAGGCACCACGGGCCAAAAAAGCCCATCGTTGGGTGGACCGGATCAACGAGCCACCGCTCAGGAGACCTTGAACAACTGCGAGATCTTTTTTCCCGCAAGCGGTACCGGATTCATCACTCGGGTCACGTCGATGGGGCCGCGTACATGGCGGACAAGATTGGCTTGGATCGGGGGCGTGTGAGCAAGTCGCCAATGCACGAACCTAGGAGGTACGCGAAGTACTCATTTCAGTTCGACATCGGGATCGCGCCCCTCAACGACGTTCCGTTCAACTATGCCAAGTCGTGGATCAAGGGACTGGAGTACGCCGCCGCCGGAGTTCCTTTTGTCGCTTCGAATATCGGGGAGTATTCCCGCCTTCATCAGGAATACGGTTTGGGCAGAGTCGCTTCGACCGTTGACGAATGGTATGAGCAGATCGAAGAACTGTACGCCACTAATGTGCGACGGACAGAGGCCAAACGTCAGCGCGACATGGTGCGAGAGATCTTCGACGTGAAGGCTCAGGCGAGCCGGATCGAAGAAATTATAGATAGTTATCTGTGAGGGTTGACAATTCGTCCATGTCCCTGTAGTCTTCTGGGATGACTATTTACAACGTTCAACACCGCGACAACCGCAAGACATCCGGCGTCATCATTGGGTCTGCCGTAGGCGACGCCCTGGGTGCGCCTTTCGAGTTTGGTCCGCCTGACCAATACACCAGCAAATTCCCGCACCCCGTCCTGACAGGGCATGGCGAAATGATTGGCGGTGGCACCTTTGGCTGGGACCCCGGCCAGTTTACCGATGACACCGAGATGGCCATCATTCTCGGACGCAACATCGTCAAACACATCGACAACATCGACAACCTTGACAACTACGACGCCTTCTTGGAAGATACGTTCCGTCACTTCAAGGCGTGGGCCGAACGTGCGACCGATGTTGGCGGCACTACTAGCGCAGCGTTGTCAGGTGACGATTGGCGTACAGGTGCGAAGAACGCTCATGAGCGGAATGGCTTCAGCGCCAGTAACGGCTGCGTCATGCGTATCGCGCCTGTCGGCGTGCTCGCCTCCACCATGCCCAAAACGAAGGCTTTCGAGATTGCGGTACTTCAGGCGCGGCTGACCCATTGGGATCCCGTAGCGGCGTGCTGCGCCGCCATCGCTTCAGAGGTAATCGCGAATGGCATCGTCGGCACCTACCACAACGTTTCCGACTACATCCAGACAGCAACGGCATCTGCGCTCTCCGTGGCAGACGAGTTTCTTCGGTCCGGCGAGCACGGGCAAAACTGGTTTGATGGTTTTGATCGTGACGACGTAGCGCAACAGTTGGAGCAACTGCGGAACTTCCAACCTGACGCCCACACTCCTCGCAATGGGACGGCCTTGATCTGTCTCGGTCAAGCACTGTGGGCGGTGGCTGGTTCCTCGTCATTCGAGGATGCGCTGATCCGAACAATCAACCTCGGCTACGACACCGACACCGTTGCCGCAGTAGCAGGAGCAATTGCCGGTGCGTTTTACGGTGCCGACATGATCCCTGCACGTTGGCAGGGAGCGATCAACGGGGATTACCTCGACATCGAATTCCACAGCATCATTGACGGTCAGCCGATGTCAGTGATCTGGGATCTTGATCGCCTCCAAGAACTTGCGTGGCAAATCAACAACCATTCGCAAGACGAACTGTCGTATTCGTTCATGGAGCCTGCCGTCGGGCCGACTGAGGTCGCACCCAATCTTTTTGCCGCAAATCTGCCTGCCGTGCTGGATACAGACCTCAAAGACTTTTCGCTGGTGACTCTGTGTCGTCCGATGGCGGCAGAGATGTCAGACTGCAAAGAGCGAAACTACTTCTACATGATCGACCGTGTTCACGCGAATCCGAACCTGCACCACGTGCTGGAAGAGGCGATCAGAACCATCAACGTTCTTCTGGATAACGGGCGCAAGGTCATTGTCCATTGCCACGCAGGCCGAAGCAGGACTGGCTTTGTTCTCAAGGCGTGGTACATGCGTCAACATTCGGCAACTCATGATGAGGCCCACCAATGGCTGTCAGCCATTTGGCCGACGTACGATCCTGACGGCAACGACGACTTTTCGACTTTGCTCGACACCTATCGCTGACAAGCGGCGCCACAATGTAAAATCGGTGTGGGCGTAATCGTCAACGCCCGCACCGAGGTGGCCCGATGCTTGTTTCCCAAATCGAACTTGAACGCTACATGGACATCAAGTTCACTAATCGTCAGTCGCATGCGGCGGAATATGTGCTGGAAGGTTTGCAGAGCGAGATGGAGTCGATTTTACGTCGCCCCATTGAAGTTCAATCGTTTACTGAAACCCACAAGGTTGAGTACAACAACGTGGGCATTCCCAACACGTCGTTCTTTTACGACTATTCGCTAGATACGACCGGGAACGTGCTCGCGTTCCTTCAGCCGCCGTACACCTACTACCTAAAAAACTCGCCGGTCGTTTCAGTTCAGTCGCTCACGGCGACAGGACCAGAACCAGGCTCAAGCACGATCAGCCTTACGGAAGGAACAGATTTCACGGTTCTGAAGTACGGCGTCGATGTGTACCGGACATTCGCGAACGACCGCCTCAACATCACCTACACGGCAGGTCTTGACGGATCCAACATCAAGATGTTCCGTCTTTTGATCCTGCGCGCCGCCGCCCGAGAGATGCAAAACATGCACGATGACGTTGTCGGCATCCAGGATCTCGAAACGCGCAATACTGCTCCCATGACTACCGGATTCACTGCCGAGGAAATTGCGTCACTGAGGAAGCATCGTCGAGTCAGGATTTCCTGATGAAAATTCATCTAGACATTTCGTGCGACGCTGACGCCGCCATCGCTCGACTCCAGTCGATGCAAAACCGGTCCCAAGATTTTCGACCGGTACTCCGCGACGCTCGCTCGACTCTAGAAAAAGCCAACGAGTCAAACTTCGCGACAGGGGGCCTGCCTGTCGGGGGCTGGAAGCCACGTACCCGCGACTACGCATGGCCGATCATGAAGCGCTCCGGCAAATTGCTGAGCAGTCTCACCAACCTGCGTGGAAACCCCAACAAAATCGAGAAGACTGAAGCCGAGTTCGGGACAAGCGTCGAGTACGCCAAGTTCCACCAATACGGCACGGAAAGAATGCCTGCCAGAAAAATCGTGTTCAACCCGACGGGATTTTCAGAGGACCTCGCACGCAAGGCAGCCAAGTGGGTAGTGAGAGGTAATTTCTGATGGGCATGTTGGGCGCGTATGAGGCAAAAAATTTCGTCAACGATTACCTCAAGCAATCCTTGCCGACAAGGCTTTTGGAGTATCGGAACGAATGGAATCTCGACGACGAAAATCTTCCCGATCCGGTCAAATATTTTGTTTACGAGCCAGTTGCGCTCGACAAGTGGCCGACTTTGATCACAGTTCTTATTTCAATGAACGGGCTTGAGCGTGACGGCTATACCGGAAATATGGATCCGGTTTATCGTGTCGACTACACGATGAGAACGTACATCTGGTGTAAAGACGACGACTCCGAACAGGTCACAGCGAAGCGAGATCGCCTAATGACCGTCCTGCGTACCGCATTCCTGGACTCACCCAGCCTCAATAAATGCGCTGATGGCTTCGACGTGGTAATCGACGAGGGAACCTTGCGAGAAGAATATTCTGACCTGACCTTGATCAAGGGTGAGCGAGTTATGGCCGGCGGTTACGTCGCCTACACCATGACAATTGAAGAAACCGTGACTCGTGACGTCATCTATGATTCTTCCGTTTCTGGCGCATCATTCACGCCAGAAGCACACCTTCTTTTACCGCTGCTAAAAGATCTCTGACAAGCCTTCCCCTACAGAGGGGCGTCCGTGGTGGACAATAGTGGTACGTCGAAAGTAGTTCCGAAACAAGCGAGCCCGTTTCGGTATACTTTCACATAAGCCACAAGAATGATTCGCTCTGGAGCGGAGGAAGCCACATGCCCGGCATTGTAGTAAACACAGCGGTCCGCACCGGCCCGTCAACCACGAACCAGAACCCGACGGCAACGCTGTTCATGGTCGGTCGTGCAGAACGAGGCACGGAGGGAACTCCTGCTCTCATCACCAGCCTCTCAGAGTATGAGACCGTCTACGGCGGCTACATCTCGACCGGCGCCCTGCACCAGCAGGTTCAAACCTTCTTCGAAGAGGGTGGAGCACAGGTCTACATCTCCCGCGTTGTTGGCGCGAGCGCCACGTTCGGAGAACTCACCGTCACCGGTGGCGGGGGCGATGCCCTCACTCTGACCGCGACAGGCCAGGGGTCATGGTCGAGCAACCTTGAGGCTGAGGTTGTCGCTCTTGGGGCCGGCTTCGCCCTCAAGTTGTATCTCGACGGCGACCTGGTCTACTCGACCGGCGAAGTGGCCACCTCGGCTGCTGCCGCGACCAAGTTGAACGCTGCTACCACGACTGGTGCCCTGTACGCCACCGCGGAGGCTGGCGCCGGAACGCTTCAGGCATTCACGAAGGCGTCGTTCAGCGCCGGTGACGCCGATGAAAGCAGCATTGACGATGCCACCTACACCGTCGGCGTCGCCAACTTCAGTGATGATCTCGGCCCAGGGGCAGTGTGCGTTCCGAATGACGGAAGTTTCGCTGATGTAACCACAATCCACACGGCGCTTGTCGAGCACGCGGTCGCTAACAACCGTTTCGCGCTTCTCGCAGGTGACTCGGACGATCTTGCGGCAGACGTCAAGAGCCAGGCCGCGACCGTCACCGCCGCGGGGAACGGCGAGTACGCCTCGATGTTCTACCCGTGGGTCAAGATGGTCAACGACGCTGGCACCACCCTCACGATCTCGCCAGAAGGTTACGTCGGTGCAAAGCGTGCCGCCGTCCACAACAGCACCGGTTCATGGGTTGCTTACGCTGGTCTCGCCTCTGAGGCGTCCTTCATCACCGGCCTCTCGGCCTCGGTGAGCAAGGAGACCGGCGACGACCTCGACGAGAACCACGTGAACGCCCTCCGGATCATCAACGGTCGGGTTCGCATCTACGGTGCGCGTTCGCTGTCGAGCGACGAGGACAACTACAGGTTCAACACTTCTCGCGAGATGCTGAATTACGTCGTTGACCGCGCCAAGTTCACGCTTGAAGATCTCATCTTCTCGCCAATCGACGGGCGTTCGGCCCTGTTCTCCGAGGTTCGCTCTCGCCTGGTCGCTCTCCTGGAGCCGATCCGTGTGGCTGGCGGCCTGTATGAAGCGTTTGACACCACCGGTCGCCGTATCGACTACGGCTACTCGGTTCAGGTCAACGACGCCATCAACCCGCTCAGCCAGTTGGCGGGCGGTCTGGTCAAGGCAAAGGTCGGCATTCGCGTGTCGTCCACCAGCGACCAGATTCAGGTTGATGTCACCAAGTCCAACCTCACCGCATCAGTAGTCTGATTAGGAGCAGAAAATGACTAAGTTGGCGCAGAGGCAGATCGTTGCGACGATCAATCCTTCAACCGCACGCAACGTGGAAGTTCCGCCCAACTTGGGTGAGGACCAAGGGTTGCAGTACTTTGCCCAGGTCAGTGGTGGGGAAATCACCGCGTCCGTCGAAAAGATTTACGTCGGCGGCAAGTTGTTCCCCGAGACGCTGTGCGCTCCTTCCGAGATTGGTGACATCACCGTTACTCGCCACTACGACCGTGGCGTCGACGGCAATTTCCTCACCTCGGTCCGTCAGATGGTAGGCCGCGCCTACTACGACGTGACTGTGAAGGAACTCAACTGCGACATTGAGAACCCGCAGGCCACTCGGGTGTACCCAGAGTGCCTCCTGGTTGGGCTCACTGAGCCTGAGGGTGACGCCGCCTCCGGCGCCCCAGCGACCTATTCGCTGACCTTCAGCGTTTCGACGGTCGCCACCGCTCCAGGCTGATCAGCAAATTCACCACAGGTAAACGGTTAGGGGTGCCACTGGCACCCCTTTCCTTATGCTAGGGTTCCGCGCTATGAGCGACGCCCTTTATGAAGATGAAACAGAATCGGTAGAGGCTCCTGCGAAGAAGCCCGCACGATCGACATCCGGGAAAGAACCCTCTGTTCTTGACCAACTCAAGGACACGTTGTCCAGGAAGGTTGAGCGGCCGAAGGTATACGTCGAGGTGCCGGAGCGTGCTGGCATCACGATTGAAGTTTCCCCAAACATCACGCAGCATCAACTCCGTTCCTGGAGGAAGAATGCTGGCGAGGACACGAAGAACGGCATGGACTCCATCAAGTTCGCGTGTTCCGTGATTGGTCACACGACTACCGGGATCTACATGAACGGCGAGCAGGTTGCCGACGATGATGGGATCGCAGTGACGTTCGGATCTGACGTTGTGCTGGAAATGACGGGGACCACTCGCCCGATTCCTGATTGTGTGCGGGCGTTCTTCGGGATTGAGCCCCACCTTGAGGCTGCCGCTCTTGCGATTCTTGAGGCGGCCGGTTACGGGGACACGGTGGAAACCGTGGACCCTACGAAGATGTCCTAGACGAACTCGTCCAGGACACCCGTGTTCAGAGCGCCGCCAGGCTTGGTGAGTTGTTCGGCACGGACCCAATCGCAATTCTTGATAGCACCGATCAGGAATGGCTCATAAGGTACGCCTGTGCTAAAGTAATAGAGTCCGACAGAGCCGAAATTGAGCGGCAACGCAAGCAAAAATAGCGGCTAATCAACTCGTGTAAGCAGGCGGAAACCTGGCATGGCGGAAAACGAAAATGTCACAATTCGTATCCGCGTAAGGGCTGATACCAGCCAGATTGATCGCGTCCAGCGGAAACTTGCCGCCCTCTGCGCCCAAGCAGAAGCATGTGAGAAAAAGTTTCGTCGACTTGGTGGAACCATCGACGACATGGGCAAGGAAATGGAGGTCCTTGAAACCCGGACTAGAGACACCGGCAAGAGGATGCGCGAACTCGGTGGTGAACTCGACGACAACCGCGAAAAAACTAAGCGAAACACGAAAGAAACCTCCAAGGCCCGGAAGTCCTTGGATGCTTTTTCGAAAGCCGGTAAAGGTCTCGCAAAAATCTTGTCGACCGTACTCAAGTTCGCCCTCAAGGCGGTTCTTGTGGAAACTCTGCTGTACGCAGCCGCCCTATCTTCCGTAAACCTTTTGTTGAAATCTGGCAACATCTTGAGTCGAGCCTGGACGTCAACAGTTCGAGGTCTCGGGGTGGCGGCAGCCAATGCGGCGGCAGGTGTCGCAACGCTGGCAGCAACATTTGCTGCGGCCATGCGGCAGATGCAGGCAGCGCAGGCAAGCGGCGGCTACGGCGGAAACTTTGTTGCAGCGTCACGGGCCCTGCGAACAGTTCAGGGCGACGCTTCACTCGCCGCGTTTGGCCTTCAGGCCGTGACTGGCGCGTTCGCCGCCGCGTCCAAGAACGCCCAGGTGACCGGCCAGACCGTTGCCGGCCTTCGTGGCCTCACGGACTTCGCTGTCGCCTCAGGCGACATGGAGAAAGGTCTCACCGCGGCAGCAAACGTAATCTCTCTCCTCCAGAAGGGAGAGTCGGCTGGAGGCGAAACTCTGCTTTCCGCGGCGCAAGATCTTGGCCCGGAATTCGCGAAAGCCTATAAAGCGGTCCTTGCGGAAGGAGCGGTCACGAACGACGAGTTGATCAAGATGATCGCTTCCGGAAAACTCGCAGAAGAGGCTGGGATTGCTGGCACTGCTGCGAACGTCCAGGGAACATTGATTGGTCAGTTGAAGTCGTTCGCCACGGAAATGCAAGTCATTTTCGGTGACATCGGCGCGAACTTTATCGGCCCTGTACAGAAAGCGTTCAACGAAGTACGTCGCATCTTGAAACGCACAGTTTTCCAGATCACCGGAAACCTAAACAGATTCGCACAAGGACCATTCATTGATACGGTTGTTGGTGCCGCCGACAAGATCGGCAACTTCACCGCCAAACTTTTCAACGAATATCTGCCGATGACCCAAGAGGTCTTGGGCAACTTCATTGACGGCTGGCGCAGGTTCACCGATTTCATGAGCCGCACCACGGAACGCTTCGGCAACTTCCTACGTCGTTTCACTGAAGGATCCAAACTGATGAACCAGTTCTTCGGTGAGATCTTGCGGGCAATCGGCGGCGGGTTGTCGGACGGGTTCGAGAACTTCAACGATCTCATCATGAGAAACAAAGACGAGTTCATGGAGTTCGGCGTCCAGATCGGAAGACTGATTTCCGCGCTCTTCGAATTTTTCCGCGAACTACGGTCAGCGTTCTTCGCGGCACTCCCAGCGATCAACGCGGTTTTGGGTGCCCTGACCTTGGTGGTCCAAGCGTTCGCTGACATCGTCGAAGTCATCGGTGGGGTCGCGGGAGCAACCGGAGGCGTCGGCGCTGGCGTACTTCTTGGCGGTTACGGACTCGCGAAATCTGGGTTAGCGGGGAAAGCCGCCACCGGTCTTCTCGGAGCGAGGGCTACGAAGGTAGGACCTGCCGGACTTGCTCTCCTGGGCGGCTATTTGGGTGCCAACATGCTGTCCGGTGCCGCTGCGCGAGATCAGCGAGGATCCGGAATGGCGATCGGCGCTGGCGCAATGGGCGGCGCCGCAGGTGGTGCGGCCGCTGGGGCGATGTTTGGACCTCTAGGAGCCCTCATTGGCGGAGTCGTCGGCGCTATCGGCGGAGGTCTTGTCGGGTACTTCAAGAACAAAGAAGTCGAAAGACAGGTTGCCGCGTCAGGCGTAAATTTTGCTGAAGAGTATTCCGCAGCCATCAACGAGCACTTCGTCGCGAACGGGTACTACGAAGAAGCCTCCAAGCAGATGGGTAACTTCAGCGAATTCGTAAACCACATTTCCGAGGGCATCGGCAAAAGTCATGTCTTTAGTCGCGAATCGATTGACGCGCTACGCGAAGAATACGACAAGATGAACAAGGCGATGGATTTGGGTCGTCGACGAACAGCCGACCTAGCCAAAATTACCGGTAAATCCGAAGATGAAATTGCGGAACTAGCCCGTTCTCTCGACATCAAC
>Ga0181591_10003600_pt1 | contig 13491 bp, 17 predicted proteins | sample 071ome_33_FD_133757 | JGI IMG/M metagenome (GOLD analysis project Ga0181591, IMG submission 133757) | Coastal salt marsh microbial communities from the Groves Creek Marsh, Skidaway Island, Georgia - 071412AT metaG (megahit assembly) | ecosystem: Environmental > Aquatic > Marine > Intertidal...
ACTCGCCGTTGTACTATTTATGCAAAACGTCCTAAAACCTGCCGTGAGCACCCTAAAGTGGGTCCCAGAGCCAATCATTGTGCTTATTTAAAACGTTAGTGGTATTCACTAGGCATAAAAAAACGGAGCGATAAGCTCCGTTTTTTTATGCGCGTAATAAGTAAAATAACTGTTTATTTAGTATTAGGCATATCCCAAATCGTTAGGCCGGTTAAATCCTTTTGAGTTTTTAATACTTTCGCTGCAATCACATAGGTCACAACGAACATAATGACATTCCCCACAAAGCCTGTGTAATAAAGATCAAATGGGACACTGACTGCTTCAGGAAGCAGTTGTTTTTTACTTAAAATGGTCCATAGGGTAAATATCATTGTACTAATTAAGCCGGCCCAAGCGGCACGAGCGTCGCCTTTTTTAGTGAAAAAGCCAATCATATATAAGCCTAATAACCCGCCGCCTAAAATGCTGGTTAAGATGGTGGCGGTGTCCTGTAAGGTTTTGGTTTCGGCATTAGCCAAATACACCGCGCCACTAATCATGAACACAGCGCTGACGGAGGCAATGACCCAAGCCGCTTTTAGGTAATGTTTATCGTCTTGATCAGGCTTAATGTGACGACGATAAATATCCACAACCGAAACAGTGGAGATTGCATTGATTGAGCTATCCAAGGATGACATAGCTGCAGCCAATGCAGAGGCAATGACAAGCCCAGCCACACCAGCAGGTAAGTGGTTGGCAATAAAGTAAGGCAAAATTTGTTCAGGGGCGCGTTCACCATTTAGCATTTCAGTGGCGGCAACCGCTGGAAATTCTTGGAAAAACACGAACAGAGCGGTCCCTAAAAACATGTAAAACGCCCAAATAGGTAATGAGCTACACACAGCCACGAACATGGCTTTACGGGCTTCATGGGTTGATTTAGAAGCACAGTAACGTTGTACCGTGTTTTGGTTTGATGAGTATTCAGTTAACCAAGCAATTAAACCAATAAAAAGCATCATAGAAATGGTTTTTTCATCAAACCGGATTTCCCACCCTACAGCCTGTAACGTGCCGTTTTCTAACACACTAAAACTGAGTTTATCGAACTGATTTGCCACATCAAAAATCTGTCCTAGCCCGCCAGGTAGGGCGTCAATGATGACCCATAAGCACAATAAACCACCCAATAATAAAACAATGGTTTGCAGCACATCGGTCCAGATAACTGCATCGATACCGCCGACAATGGTGTAGATGGCGACAATCAATCCGCCAATAATGATGCAGGTTGTGGCGCTGAGCCCAGTCAACTCTTGAATTACCAATGACAGTAAAAATAAAATCATGCTCACACGTACGATTTGCGCAATGATAAAGGCAATCGCGCCATATACACGAACGCTTGGGCCAAACCGATCTTCTAAGTATTCATACGCCGAAGTGACTTTTCCACGTCGAAAGAAAGGCAAAAATAAATACGCGGCAATGAGGATACCAATTGGCAACATTAAGTTAGGCACAAATCGTAACCAACTGGTTTTAAAGGCATCACCAGGATAGGCCAAAAATGTAATGGAGCTAATGGATGTACCGACCAATGAAAGGCCTATGACCCAGCCGCTAAAGCTACGGCCACCCACAAAGTATTCTTCTGTGTTGGTATTTTTACGTGAAAAGTAAAAACCCATTCCAGTAATGATGAGCAAATAGCCAACAAGGGCCAGTATATCTAGGGGCTGCAAGGACACGTTGATACTTCCTGAGTGCGTTATTGTTATGGTTATATTGCTGTAAGCAAACGGTCATATTAACAAATAATCGCAATGATGTGTGTCCTCACAAACTGGGCGTTATAGCAATTGGCCTACTTTATGAAGTCTAATAGTAAACTGCCTTTTTTACGGTTAGTGTCCACATACTCATGGGCATGGCGTATCTCTTCTGGAGCAAGGGACTTGTCGATGACTACTTGTAATTTTCCGCTGCTTAAATAAGGCTCCATTTCACTGAGGTAGGTATTCAATAGGTCATGGGGCAGTAATCCCGTTGCGGAAAATAAAAAGCGTTTTTTGCCCAATATTTTTGATGACAACACTTTAAAGAGTAAGTGAGCGCTGAGTACAGGGCATAGGAATGAGCCATTTTCTGTCAGAGCCGAACTTGCTTGCTTAATGCAAAGTGTCCCAACCGCATCAAAGATCATATGGTATTGCGGCTGAGAATAATCGATATTTTCGACATCATAGGCAATCACATGATCAGCCCCTAAGCGTTTGACCATGTCCATATTGGCTTGGCTGCAAACCGCAGTCACATGAGCGCCGGCAATTTTGGCCAGTTGCACAGCCGTGCTACCTACGTTACCCGATGCGCCATTAACCAAAATACGTTCCCCTGATTTTAACTTGCCCAGTTTGAACAAAAAGTTGTAGGCAGTTAATGCGCCGTCACACAGAGCAGCTGCCTGCGGTAAGCTTACGCCTTTGGGCAATTTACGCACGATAGAGTGGCTATCCAAGCATAGATATTCAGCATGAGCACTAAAGTGCTCGATAGACTCGCCGTACACCTGATCCCCAATCTTAAAGTCGTTTACCTGAGCGCCAATGTCTTCAATAACACCGGCATAGCCGGTTCCGGTAATAGGGTTTTTGGGTTTGATCAGGCCAGTGAATAATCGGCCGATGAGTGGTTTGCCTGTTCTCATCATGGTGTCCGCTTTGCTGATATTGGCAAAGTGCACACGGATTTTGACCTGATTTGGCTCTGGTTGGGGTTCTGGTTGATCGCTGACTGACAGCACTTCTGGTCCGCCGTAACCACTAGCAATGATGGCTTTCATGAGTTGGGCCTCTAAAAACTATTTAACTTACAGTGTAAGTTAGCTTACACTGTAAGTCTTATTTGTCAATTGTTTATTTATTATCCATGTCTCAAGTGGTCAAGCCCGGACTTAGCCGGGAGAAAATCCTACAAGCTGCCATTGCTTATGCTGATATCCATGGCCTTGAATCGTTGTCCATGCGCAAGCTAGCCGATGAGCTGGGGGTGAAAGCCATGTCGTTGTACAACCATATTAAAAACAAAGACGATTTAATGGGGGCTTTGGTCGAACAAGTGATCATTGAAATACCTTTGCCAGATTCACGGCAAGACTGGAAAGGGGAAATGCGAAAGCGTGGCAAAAAGTCACATGAGGTTTTGATGGCACATCCGTGGGCCTGTATGCCGCTGGTATCGCGTATCAATGATGGCCCCAACATGCTGAATTATGTGAACGCTTCCCTTGGTTGTTTAATGGAAGCAGGTTTTGACCCCGCAACAGCGGATTATGCTTGGAATGCCATGGATAACTACATTTATGGGTTTACCTTGCAGAGTCTTAGCTTTCCCTTTCAAGCGAGCGAGTATCAACAGGTGGCTCAAGCATACCTGCCTGATTTTCCGAAAGAACAATGGCCTTATTTGTGTGCACTGACGGAACAAGTGGCCAACGGGCAGCACTCTGGTATCCATCAATTTGAGTTTGGTTTTGAGATGATTTTGAATGGGCTAGAAGCCTTATTAAATAAGGCTTCTGATACAGATTAATCGACTAAATCAATCAAGGGTTAAGCTTATCTTGGGTTTTTAAATCAAAATCACTGGCATCGTGACGTTCGTGTAATTGATTTTCTGGCTTACCCCAAGTGCAATTGACCTTTTTGCCGCGCTGTACTGCAGGGCGCTGTTCAATTTGTTTTGTCCAGCGTAATACGTTTTCGTAACTTTTTGCATTGATAAACTCTGCCGCATCATAAACGCGGTTAGTCACTAGCATGCCGTACCAAGGCCATATGGCCATATCCGCAATGGAGTACTCATCACCGGCCATGTAATCATTCTTGGCAAGATGCTTATCTAGAACATCTAGCTGGCGTTTAATTTCCATTGTGAAACGATCAATCGGATATTTCAGTTTCTCTGGTGCGTATGCATAAAAATGGCCGAAGCCTCCTCCTAATAATGGGCCATGGCTCATTTGCCACATTAACCAGGAAAGACATTCGGTTTTTTGATGATGATCTTTAGGAATAAACGCGTTAAATTTTTCAGCTAAGTACATTAGGATCGATCCAGACTCAAACACGCGAGTTTCAGGGCTAGTACTTGTATCTAATAGCGCTGGGATTTTCGAGTTTGGGTTCACTTCCACAAAGCCGCTTCCAAATTGGTCGCCTTCCATGATGTTAATTAAAAACGCGTCGTATTCGGCTTTTTTGATGCCAAGCTCTAGTAGCTCTTCGAGCAGAATGGTGACTTTAACCCCATTGGGTGTGCCTACAGAATAGAGCTGTAGAGGGTGTTTACCCCTTGGCAGTACCTTTTCATGGGTCGCGCCCGAAACTGGACGATTAATCTTGCTAAATCGATTGCCTGATTGGCCGTCGTCTTCCCATATTTTAGGAGGAGTGTAAGTATCGCTCATAGTCAGTCCTTATTTTTTAAACAGTGTAGGTGAGCGCTTGGACAATGTGGAGTATCAATTTGTTATGAATAAGAGTGTTTCATCCGACTTGTTGGGATATTGGCATCTTGCTTAGCTAATAATCTCATTTTTTGCTTCCAAGCCAGCTGCTGTTTTACAGAAGAATGAATAATTGGCCCAAAAAAAGTAAATCCACTCAGTTTAAAGCCGACAAACTCTAAAATGGGTTTGCCTAATTCCTTAATAATGGGAGAGCGTTGAATCAAGCGATAATACCAAGGCGGGGTGTCCATTAAACAGATGACACGAGCACTGCGGCCTTTAAGCAGTTGTTTCGGAAAGGCTTTCCCCTTTTCGTATTGAAACGCAAAACCAGGTAATAAGGTGCGATCAATGAGACCTTTTAATTTAGCGGGCATACTACCCCACCAAATAGGGGTGATAATCACAAAATGATCACACTGTTTGAGGGCTTGTTGAAATGTGAGTAAATCACTTTCAATAAGTTGTTCATCATCATGACCTGTGTGCAAATTCGGGTCAAATTGCATGTTATGTAAATCGAAGTATTGAATGTCACAGCTATCATCTAGGCTGGTGACGTAATCTTTGGCTAAGGCTTGGGTCAAGCTAGTCGATTTTGGATTCCCGTTTAAAACAAGTATATTTGGCATATTAAGACTCCTTTTTGAGCAATGTACGTCTTCCCCTAAGGGGAGAGTCAAGCCTAGTTATTGATTAATTTGCGCCATACATTGATCGATCACTATGATTCTTTGCTCAAGTTCTTGGATGTCTTGCTTTATCTGTTTTTTTACATCCTGTAAAAAGAGATTTACTTTTTGCCAATTTAATTGGCCTTCCTTATATTGAATCACTTTGGAGAGCTCAGATAGTCGAATGCCTAAAGACTTTGCCTCTTTAATTAACAATAAAATCTCGATGTCAGACTGGCTATAAATACGATAACGTCCAGATCGCTTAACAGGCGGGATCAGTTGTTTGGCTTCATAAAAGCGGATGGCCCTTATGGTTAAACCGGTTTTTTTAGCCACCTCACCTATATACATGGGGGGATTATTGGTTGATGCTGTCATGATCTTAAAATGGTCATAAGTTAAATTTTTCTAGAATAGTAATGGCCATATAGCTGACTGGGTAGCATTAATCGTAACAGTCAAATTACGTTAATGAGGTTGTTGGCACTTGTGAGCTATACTTGGTGTTATCTCTTTTACAATACTAATGAACAAGCATACCAATGAATCATCACATTGATGTCAATATTGATTACTTTGATCGCTATTTAAATCGCATTCGTCGGAATGTGTCTATGGTATGTATCTTTTTGATTATCTTAGCCACGATACCGGTTGCCGTTTCTAGAGCATTACAGGGTTGGGATGTTGCAACGTCTATCCAACTGTTGAGCGCCATTATATTAATTGCCCTTTTTGTCTATGTGGCTTTAAAGCGCTATACCAAGTGGGTGGGCGTTGCCATCTACTGGATTGATATGTTGTTGATGGCTGTGGTGACATTAGATCCACAGGGTAGTCAGTTAATTTTATTGTTTTTTATCACTCCGCTGCTGGTGGCTTATCTTTTCTTCTCAAAAAGCACTGCATTTGTTGCTTCTGTATTTTCTTATCTTTTTTTAAGTGTGCTCTATTATATGCAATATATGGATCCGGACGATTCCAGCTATTTGCTCGATTTGGTTATGCTGGTATTTGGTGGTATTTCCAGTGTATTAGGCTTACATGTTGTTATTGGTTTTCGGCATAGCATTGAAGAAAAGCTAATTAATGTGGCGCAAACAGATGCCTTAACGGGACTACCTAATAGAATGTATTTTGATGAGCGCTTAGATCAAGAAATAAGCCGAGCAGAACGGGAAGAGAGCCCGTTATGCTTAGGCTTGATCGACTTAGATCATTTTAAAAAGATTAATGACACTCATGGCCATGAATGTGGAGATGAAGTGCTCAAACATATTGCCCAAAACATTTCACGGGCCATTCGTGCTACGGATACCCCATGTCGAGTGGGCGGTGAAGAATTTGTCATTATAATGCCAAATACAGACTTCCAGTCAGCACATTATAGTTTAGAACGCCTGCGTAAACTGATTGAACAAACACCATTTCACTGGAAAGGAAAACCCCTGTCGTTAACGGCAAGCATGGGGCTGTCTGAATTAAAACTCAAACATAATAAAAATAGTATTTTTGCCGATGCAGATGACGCCATGTATTTAGCAAAAAAAAGAGGGCGAAACCAAGTGGCCTATGTTCAAAAGGATGAATAATTTCTTATAGTTAAAACCCTTCATGCTCTTTTATTTTACTGTGGAGTTTGTACCAAGGTGCCTTTTGGGAAAGCCAAATGTGAGACTTTTCTTTTGCGCAAGGTATCGTATTTAAAGTGCCAAGTCTTAATATAATATGAGATGTACCTTCACGTTTAGCATAAATCTGCGAACCACAATCCCGACAAAAATAACGGAATTTTCCTGGTGATGATTCGAAGCGATTTAGATTTTCGCTGCCTTCGAGAATGAAATCAGTATCATTGACTGACGCCACGCTAGAAAAGGCGGAGCCATGAGCCTTACGACAGGTTTGACAGTGGCAATGAACAATGTCACCCATGCTTTTAAATTGATAGCTTACGCGTGTGCATAAGCAACTTCCTTGTTGCATGATAGTCCTTTTAAATGATTAATTTTCGTAAAAAGTAACTTCACCAGTTGCTATATCATGCACACCGCCAATGAGCATTATTTCACCATTTTCGATCATTTCTTTTAGAATTGGGCTGCGTTCTATGATGTTCTTTGTGGTACGTCGAACATTAATCAGTGTCACTTTATTTACAAACTCACTGTTAGAAGAGTCACGGTTTTCTGTGATGGTATCTTCCGCATCGACAGCCGGGCGAATCTTGGCCAGTAGGTTTGTTAAATTTCCCATTTCAACATGGTCACATGCCCCTTTAATCGCACCGCAATTGGTATGACCCAATACAGTAATGATTTTTGAACCGGCAACTTTACAGGCAAACTCCATACTGCCCAGTATGTCTTCGTTCACAATGTTGCCCGCCACACGAGCACTAAAAATATCTCCCAAACCTTGGTCAAAGATTAACTCAGCAGATGTACGAGAATCGATACAGCTTAAAATGATTGCAAAAGGGTGTTGGTTGTCCGAGGTTTCGTTTGCTTGCTGTAATAAATTACGGTTGGCTTTAAGGTTATTTATAAAGCGCTTGTTACCTTCTTTAAGAAGGTCTAGAGCCATGCTTGGTGTGATGGCTTCCTGAGCGGCTTTAGTCAGGGTTTTCATTAGTTATACCATAATGACTGTAAAAAAACGCGTAAGTATAAATCAATCCATTTTAGTAAATATATGACCCAAAAGTACTAAAGAGTAGGGTTTTGCTACAGGCTATCAATCGATTATCGATTCAAATGGGTGTGATCCTGTGATTTTCTGGACAATAGTTTCTACATAGCGGCTTGTAATGCAATACCTTTAATTTGCACAAAAATGGTTTGCCATAATTCTATCTTCAAACGATTATAAGAATGAGCAGAAATTTCACTTAATAGCATTTGTCCTTCAATGTTCACCTGTATCATATATTGATGATTATTTGTTTTGTCGATACGCGTGATTTTCCCTTTTAATATATTAATGATACTGGAGTCTTGGCTAGCAGATAAACTAAGGCTGACGTCGCTGGCGGAGATACACAGCCTTAAAGTACTCTCTGTAGTATTTTCAGGTGAGACCTCAGGCAAACGTATGATTTGATTACCCAATTGACAATGTACAAGCTGTTCTTTAACAACACCTGTATTGGTTACATTCAAAATACTGCTTTTACCTAATGTATAGAAAGGATGATCATCGTCTTGTAATATTTCAATTAAAGGCCTTGGATCACGAACTCGTGTGGACTGCTGAGTTTGTTCTAACATTATGACGTGATCGGCTAACGCCAGCACTTCGTTTACATCATGGGTAACGTATAAAATAGGTAGCTTCCAAAGCTGATTAAGTTGTTTGATATAACGTAAAACATCCTGTTTAGCTTGCCAGTCTAACGACGCTAAAGGCTCATCTAAAATCAGTAATTTTGGTCTACTTAAGATGGCTCTTGCTAATGCTACACGCTGTGCTTGACCACCACTTAATTGTTGAGTTTTAAAGCCCAATAGCGGTTCAATTTGTAAAGCTTGTATACATTGTTGCCAGTCGTGGTGCGTAGCATTAGAGCGTTCAAAAGCAAATTTGATATTATCTTCAACTGTTAAATGACTAAATAGCTGCTGATCTTGAAACACCATGGCTACATGTCGTTGATGGCATGGGGTATCGCGTTTTACAGAGGAGTCAAACCAAATTTCTGTTTGGTGCTTATCATGCCAAAGTATTTGGCCTTCAACTTTTTCTAGACCATTAATAGCGCGAAGAAAGTGTGTTTTACCTATGCCACTTTTACCGAAAATCACATGACAAGAGGGCTGTTTCCATTCAATGTCGACATTGCTTTTTAAATGAAATTGGTTTTTTTTTAGGTGAAAATTCAAGGATAACTTCATAATACACCTGCCTTTTGCCTATGCCGACTGGCATAAATGAATGCTAACATGACAAATGATATTCCTAGAAGAATGGCAGAAAGTATATGAGCTTGCTGGTACTCTAAAAGTTCTACATGTTCAAAAATCTTAATTGAAATGACTTGAGTTTCATTCGGTATGTTGCCCCCAATCATTAAGACAACACCAAATTCACCCAGTGTATGGGCAAAACCCAATGTGGCTGCGCTGATATAAGCTGGCTTTGCTAAAGGTAAAATGATATGTCTAAAGGCATCAAAGAAATTGGCATTTAGAGTATATGCAACTTCTAGTGGCTTTTTTCCAATTAGGCTAAAACCGTTTTGTAGGGGTTGAACAACAAACGGCAAGCTATATATGACAGAGCCAATCAGCAACCCAGTAAAACTAAAAGCGAGTGTTTGTTCTCCCCATAGGCTCGCGAGCCAGCCACCAGGGCCTTGTGGGCCAAGTGCGATGAGCAAATAAAACCCTAAAACAGTTGGAGGCAGTACTAATGGTAAAGCAAGTAAGGCTTCTAAAATAAATTTGGCTTTAAACCGGCTGTGAGCTAAAAACCATGCAATGGGGGTCGCAATAATAATTAAAATTAGCGTACTAAAAAACGCTAATTTTAATGTGAGAAATAGTGCATCCATATTCAGACCGGCTAATTTGGTAGTAAATAACCATTAAGTTTAATGATGTCTTTAATTTTTTCGTTTTTAAGAAATTTAATAAAAGAAATACTGCTTTTTTTATTGTTCAAACGAAGGGCTGTTTGTTTAATTGGTGGGTAGCATGATTCATCAACAATTAATATGTGATTGCCATCTTTATTCAAGACCTGCGACATGGCGACAAACCCTGCGTTAATACTTTGACTATCAATAAACTGAAAAGCTTGGGCAATATTTTGTCCAACGACAAGCTTGTTTTTCCATTGGCTCTCCAAGCCTAAACACTTTAAGGTTTCTTTTGCAGCTAAACCATAGGGGGCCAATAGAGGATTCGCAATACTAATGCGTGAATAATGATCACTTTTGAGAAGCTGAGAAAGTGTGTCGGTAGGTTTCAAGGGTACATGACTATAAAATACGAGTCGTCCTAAGGCATAGGTGTATAGTGCATCTAGTGATAAATTACGAGAGTTGTGAATTTGCTGCCATAAAATTTGAGGATGCGATGTATTTGCAGCTAACAGCACATCATAAGGTGCCCCCTGGGATATCTGTTGAATCAGTTGACCTGTACTGGCTGTAATAATATTGAGGTGGTGCTGTGAGTTTTTTTCAAACTCAACTTTAATGACTTCTAATGTTTTTTTGAAATTTGCAGCAACAGCAACGTTCAGTGTATCGGCTTGAGAGTGGAGCGAAGATAAGATGGAGATAATCAATGCTATTAAATAATATTTAATCGTCATTTTTGCTCCATTTATCTAGTGCAATTTGATCTTTTTCTAGTGCTTCTACCCAGCGGTCGCCTTTATTGGTGGTTTCTTTTTTCCAAAATGGGGCGCGTTTTTTAAGAAAGTCCATTATAAAGTGGCAGGCTTCGAATGCAGCTTCTCTGTGGGCGCTGCTTACCGCAACGAAAACGATTTGGTCGCTAACTTTGAGTTGCCCTATACGATGTATTAAGCGTACTTTCGATAGGGGCCAGCGGGCTGTAGCTTGCTCTACGATTTGATTTAACGAATTTTCTGTCATGCCAGGGTAATGTTCAAGAAATAAGCCAGTGACATTTGACCCCTGATTCATTTCCCGTACAAGCCCGCTAAAAAAAACAATGGCTCCGTCCTTAGAGTTATCTTCTCGCATTTCATGATATTCATGGGCGACATCAAAATCGTCAGTTTGCACTCGGATATGAATATCTTCTGGTGTGGGCTTTTGGTGCATGATTAGCCACCTGTAACTGGAGGAAAAAGAGCCACTTCATCCCCGTCATTAATAATATGGCTGTCTTCTACCATAGATTGGTTTACCGCACACATGATGGTTTTGCCAGAAAGACTTTCAGCCCAATTAGGGTTTTGCGCTATTAACGCTTGTTTCAATTGAGCAACGCTACAAGGCGTCTCAATATTAAGATCGTAAGAGGACTGACCAAACACTTCTTTTAGTTGGGCGAAAAATAACACATGTATCATATTTATATTTTAGCCTTTAGCCACAAAGTGACCTGACTTTCCTCCCTGTTTTTCCAGAACGCGGATACCAGAGATAACCATGGTCTTATCAACAGCTTTACACATATCGAATAAAGTCAGAGCCGCAACCGATACAGCGGTTAGCGCTTCCATTTCTACACCAGTCTGGCCTGCTAGTTTACACAGGCTTTCGATGCGAATACGGCTTTGTTCTTTCTGTACATCAAATTCAACGGTGACTTTACTCAGCATCAAGGGGTGACATAAAGGAATGAGAGAGCTGGTTTGCTTAGCACCTTGGATGCCAGCGATACGAGCAGTCGCGAATACATCCCCTTTATGGTGCTTACCGTTAACGATCATCTCTAGAGTTTCTTGACTCATTTCAACGTACGCTTCGGCTCGGGCAATGCGTGCTGTGACCTTTTTGTCACTGACATCGACCATGTTAGCTTCGCCATTTTGATTAATATGTGTAAAGGACATATCAGCCTCGGCTTTCGCAAGATGCGTCTTGGGTATTTTTTAGCTGTAGAACAAAATTACATGGCTTATGGCGGCTGTCCAGCTGTTGCTCGATTATTTGATCCCAAGCGGTGGAGCAAGCATTACCTGAGCCTGGCATGCAAAAAACGATGGTGCCATTGGCGAGGCCAGCTACTGCTCGGCTTTGGATGGTACTGGTGCCAATTTGCTCAAAACTGACCTGTCGGAATAACTCGCCATATCCGTCAATTGTTTTATCAAATAGAGGTAATACGGCCTCGGGCGTACTGTCTCGAGAGGTAAAGCCTGTCCCCCCTGTAATTAGCACACCTTGTATATGATCGCTGGCAATCCAGTTAGACAGAATGGCTCTAATTTTATACACATCGTCAATAACAATGGCCTTATCGGCAAGCGTGTGCCCTGCTGCGGTTAAGCGCTCTACGAGGAGTTGACCACTGGTGTCGGTAGATTCGTCTCGGGTGTCCGATACTGTAAGAACCGCTAATTGCAGTCCAATGAATTCAGCGTTAAATGTCTTAGCCATAGCGATATTCTACTTTAGTTAATCTGCTGGATTATACCTTAAGGTTGTGTGAGTCAACAGACCGCAAACAAGTCCGTTATTTAACTCAGTGCAAGGGGCATAAAGCGATGTGCAGAGATACGCTTTGAGACGGGGTAGGGTGTCGCCTATGGATTGAACGTCATCAGTGGTTGGTACGTTTTAACAGAAGAGTTGGATTTAGGGGGCTGATTTTTCTTCTTTATGCGCTTTGAAGAATGGATAATCTAGGGTAAAGCACAATAATTAGATGAATTAATAATCAATATCTCCTAGAATGCCCACTGACTTTTAACCATTCTAATATAACTATCCGGTCACATTAGGGTAGCTTTGTAAGATTTATGATGATCTCAGCCAATCAAGTTTCCTATTCCCAATATGTCGAGACTTTTCCCTTGAGTCAAGAAGATATAATTGAGCATTTAATGCATCAATATCATCCTGATCTAACGGTTAAGCAACGTCTTTTTACTAAGCAAAATTTGACCTTAATATTAGAGGCAACGTTTAAATTATCTCGCATCATGAGCTTCTCAAAAATGACGGTTCGTGATTTGCAAAAAGAGACTGGGATCAGTATGGGTAGTTTATACAACTGCATTGGTAGTAAAGAAGATCTAGAATCTATGATTATTGAAGGGGTCAGCTTTATTACCGATTTCACTCAAGAAAGAGGGTTAGAATTAAAGTTAGATGATAAAAGCTATCTTGTCCTAAGCACAAAGGCATATATATATTTAGGTCGTATGTTCAAGCCTTGGTATTTTTTTGTGTCAATGGAATCTCGTTCCATGACGCCAGACAATTTAGAAAAAGTTAAAAAAGTCCGCACGACATTTATTACCGAACTCTCTGCATTTCTAAATGGCAATATGGTGGCTGCCTCGCATATTAGTACGATTATCCAAGACTATATTATTCGTGATTGGAAATATGAAGCGGTTGATATTGATGATTTTGCTGATCATTGTGTGCGATTAGCAATATTGCTTAATGATAATTCTAAAATTCTTGGCGACCTTCCAATTAGTGCATAATCTAGTGGCTTTAGATAGCCTTTATTGATTTGTCATACTAAAAAGTCATTAACGAAACTAGAAAAATTCAAATCAATTTGATGAAAAAATTATGTTAAAGAAGGCTCAATATTTCATTGCGATAAGTATCGTCATTATCATAACTATCGCTATCATTTATTCCCTTGCGTCTACTGA